>Ga0208685_1000298_pt1 | contig 18050 bp, 25 predicted proteins | sample EasRivMeERMLT890_FD_187533 | JGI IMG/M metagenome (GOLD analysis project Ga0208685, IMG submission 187533) | Soil microbial communities from meander-bound floodplain in the East River, Colorado, USA - East River MetaG ERMLT890 (SPAdes) (version 2) | ecosystem: Environmental > Terrestrial > Soil...
GTCCTTGTGGCAGGAGGAAGTGCCTCCGTCAGTAGGCGTAAGGTTGCGGGTTTTTCCGGTCGTGTGCGCGCACACGGCTGGCGAAACGCCAGCGACAAGCTTCGCCCTTCAGGGCGGAGTACTGACCCCGGAACATGCCGCACGCGCTGTCGCGCATACCCCCACCACCCGGATCATTGCCACGCTCGGTGCTCCCCGGTTGGCGACCAACGGTATCCCTTCCTACCCTACCTGCCTCACCTGCATCTTCCACCAGGGGTGTCCAGGACCTCCCAGGATGTTCAGCACCTGCCACGTCGTCCCGTCCGCGCGGTCGAGATCGTCGTAGCGCATGGGCGTCCACGTCACGAGCGCCGTCTGGATGCGGCACTCCAGGTCGTTGCGCAGGATCTGCTCCAGGTCGATCTCGCTCGCCCGAAAATGCTTGAGCCGCGCCTGCACATCCGTATACACGGTCGGCGTGGCGTTCGGCGCGCTGCGGTGGCGGTACGTGAGCGGCTCCATGAGCGTGCCATACATCTGCACCGCGTGCTGCGCGAGCGCGTCCATCGCGAGCTGGGAGAGCATAGGAGTCCCCTCAGTAGAGTTTGATCACCGTCCGCTTGCGCGTCCCCAGACTCCCGAGCGTGCCACTGCCGTCGAGAAGGATGGCCGCCTGGCCGTACTGCGTCGATTCGAGGCCTTTGCCGTCCTGCCCGCGTTGCAAGCTCACGCGCGTGTCGCCGTCGCCGATGTCTGTGGCGCGCGGGTCGATGAGACACACGTAATGCGCGGAGAGTTGCACTTCGATGGCCCAGAGGGTCTGCTCTGGTTGCGGTCCCGTGCCCGCCAGAGACGTGCCCAGCATGACCTGCGCCATGTCGATACACATCTGCACCTGGGCGTCGGTCGCCGTCGTGGGACAGATGAGGCGGACCTCCTGAGTGGTGGCGTGTGGTGGCACGGCAGCCTCCTAGCGCCGCCTCGTTGTGGCCGTCTCATCTGGCACCGGTTCAGGCGCCGGCGTGGGCGCGTCCGTGACGGGTTCGAGACGGTCGCCAAAGGCCTTGAGTTCCGCTGCCGTCGGCGTGATCACGTCGCCCTCCTGATACTGTTTCGTCTGCGGCTTGCCTTCCGCATCGGTCTCGACGCGGGAGAGCGCGCTCTTTAAGCGATGCGGCTGGGTTGTCTCAGCCATACGTTCCCTTTCTCTATGCCACGCCCGTATAATGCACAAGGCCGACTTTATTCTCACCATCGGCCTTCAGCCGTGGCACGATCGAGCCGATGACACGCACGTGTTGCGCCAGCCCACCCATGATTTCCCACGGGACGTTGGCCGGGTCCATCTTAATCGCCAGATCGACCGTCCGCCGTTGGAGTTCCACGAGGAGGAGTTCACCCGCCGGCACGGCGAACGACGACTTGATCGAGACGATCTGCGGGAACGATTCGCCAATGCGCCGGTACACGTTCCAGGCCCGGTCGACACCTTCTTCCGCGTGCATCTGCCCAAATTGCAGGACGTTCATATACAGGCCGTAGGGGCCGGGACGCCGGATGTTCAGCATATCCGTGTACATCTTGAGCACGGTCGGATAGATATTGTCTGCCGTCGCCCAGGATGTGCCCGTGCCGAGAACGCGATTCGGGTGCGTGCGGTAGCCAAAGATCGTGTTGCCATCGACCGAGAACTCCGGCGCGCCGTTGACGAGCCACGACTCAAACGTCTCCGCCACACTGCGCTGTGCTTCTTCCGTATAGGCCGTATCGAGGGTGCCACCGAGACGCTGCACGGCTTCGAGTTCCGTAATGTCAAACTCATAATCTTCAAAGGCAAATGGCAAGGGCACGAGATGTGGCGTCACGCGCAAGCGCTGGTTGTTCCCGGCGGCCGAGGCGCGCATGTCCGTCGTGGCCGGGTCCATGCGGCCGATAGCCTGATACTGCGACGCGGCAATGCCGAGGGAGGGAATCGTCTGCGTCAGCCCACGGCTGGTGAGATCCATCACGGCGCCCATATATTGATCGGCGACGCGCAACCAGAGATTGTCGATTTCGAGCCACTGCTCTCTGAGCAGCGTGGCGTGCGTATAGAGCTGCGCCTGGCGCTGGCGGGCGGCCTGGATGCGTAGGTGCGCAATCCCTGCCGGCGACAGAATAGACGCGGGCGGCCCGCCACGGAGGGCCTGGGTTTCGAGCGCAACAGTCATAGGACCCTTTCTATTGTGCGACGATGCGCACGAGCAGCCGGCCTGGCGTGGGTTCGCCCACGGTCGATTCGTCTTCCATCGCTTCAGCGACGATCACACCCGTCGTCGCCGGACGCAGCAGCCCGGTGCCGGCGGATTCCAGCGCGGTGCCCTTCGTGATCGCCACGCCGATGGCACAGCGCGCCATGATCCGCGCCCCTGCACTCGGCGCCAGGGTGGGCACGGTATCGCCCGCCGCGTAGGTGTCATCGGCGTTCTTGCCAAACTGCCAGTTGCCGTCGGCAAAGAGCGGCGCGGCCCGGCCCGCCGCCGTCGCGTGGCGCCGGACTTTGCCGAGATCGGCGCCCGCCGTGGGGATGATTTCCACGAGATCACCTGGAGTTACAGCTGCCTGAGCCGTCGCATGTCCCTGGTTACAAGGCCCCCAACGAAGGATGGCGTCATTATCAGCCATAGAATATTCCTTTCTATCCTGACCTAAATAGGATATAATGTATTGGGTAGCACGGTGTTGCAACGCCGGTGAGAGTTCATCGCCTCACAGCTACCCACCACAACTGATGCCCTTACTGATGAAAGGTGTCTCTCCATGGTTGAAGATCCCCTGGCACGCGAAAAGCGTTTAGCCAAAAATCGTGCCGCACAACAACGCTATCGCCAAAGACATCCAGAACGTATTAAAGCCTACAAACAAAAGAATCGTGACAGTATTCGGGAAAAAGATCGTCTGTATCGTCTCGACAACCTCACGAAAGAACGTCAACGCTCTCAACGTTATTATCAAGCACATCTCGAAGAAAGACGTATATATCGTCAAACTCGTCGCGCCATAATGCACGTCTATAATATGATCTATCATACACAAAATCGGGAACGTAATAATAAATATTCGCGTCAATATTATCACGAACATCAAGAGACACTTCGTGAGTATGCACGTATCTATGATTCACTTCATAAAGACGAAAAACGTGCATATCTTCGAGCGCATCCCGAGCTTGTCAAATTACACAATCAAACACGCCGTGCTCGCAGGAAAGGCGCGCCAATTAATGACCTAACCATTGCACAATGGCGAGCGATCAAAGCGCATTACGGGCATCAGTGCGTCTATTGTGGCATCCACTCGCAGCGTTTGACGCAAGACCACATTGTGCCCCTGTCCAAAGGTGGCTCTCATACGGTATGGAACGTGGTTCCGGCATGTCAATCCTGTAATAGCCGCAAGCACGATGGCCCTCCGCTTTGCCCGGTCCAACCACCGATCCTCCTTGCTGGGGGCTCCGGCGTTCAGGCCGGAGGGGAAAGCAAGGTTGCCCGTCAGGGCAATTCCTCGTTGGCGGGACGCCAATTCCCCTTGAGCGCAGCTCACATTCCCCTTGCATAGGTTACAAAATACTAGCTATGCTTCTGACACGTACTAAAGACACTCCCTGCGGGGAGTCACCAGTTAGGTACGGGTCATATGCAGCCATGGTTTTCTTTATACCTAAAGTGCACCGTTTTTCAGTTCTCCTGTCCTTGTGGCAGGAGGAAGTGCCTCCGTCAGTAGGCGTAAGGTTGCGGGTTTTTCCGGTCGTGTGCGCGCACACGGCTGGCGAAACGCCAGCGACAAGCTTCGCCCTTCAGGGCGGAGTACTGACTGCTTCTCGCCGTTGGGGACGACTAAGCCTTACTCCTTTTTGGCAAGGATAGATTTCGGCTGCCAGCTCTCCTCGCCGCCGTCCTGGCTCCGCAGCGCGGGCAGGCCCTGGCCGACGTAGGAGGCCTCCGGCTGCACGGCGAGTGGGACCAGCCGCTCCAATTCGTCGAGCTGGAGCGTGTGGAGCCGCTCTTCGCTGAGAGGATACTTGGCCGCCACGAGGGCAGTGATCACCGCCGCTTTGCGCGTTTCTTGCGCCTGCAGTGCCGCGCGCGCCGCCTCGTCCGGTTCGAGGTTGGCAAGCTGCGCCTCGCTCATCGCTTCGAGTTGGGGACGGTCAGTCTCTTTCCAGCGTGGATCACTGGCAAGCAGCGCCGTGACGCGCGCTTTCACTGCGTCTGAGGGCATAGGGGCCTCCTGTTGTTGGGTGACTGTGAGGTAGGTGGTCTGACGCTGCACGTCCGTGGCGTCCTCGGTGAGGGCAATCTGGCCGTCCGTCTCGGTCCACGAGCGTTGCAGCAAGCGCTCGCCCTGGCGGTAGGTGAAGGTGTGATTGGCCACGTCGACCGCATCGATGAAGATCGGCGTGAAGTCAACGGCCATCTCACGCGCCAGTGCTCCGTACAGACTTTCCCGAATATCAGCGTCAGTCTGGTTCGTGCGCACAGGGGGTGTCGGCAGTTGTCGCGCCAGCGTGCACACCTGCGCGTTCGTGCCATCGCCCACGTAGTAGCCATTGACGAAGACAACCGGCGCACCCGGCGTGCTCCCGGCCTCTTCCTGCTGCACAAAGGTTTTGAGGGTGTGCACAAAGCCGCGCCAGCCGCGCGCCTGTCCGTGGTCCATAGGCGTCTCCTGATGGCAGGTGCACTGCTGGTTGAGGCGCGGCGAACCGCAGCCGCTCTGCCAGTCGCAGGCGCCGATGCCGTTGGGTAAGAGGGCGAGATGATCAGGCCGGAGATCGTGGTGTACCTCGCTGTAGGGGACACCGTAGAAGGCGCCGCTGGTCTCTTCAGCGTAGGAGTAAAAGCCGGTGGAGAGCTCGAGGGGCGTCTGCGCTTCGAGCATCGTCATGGCCTGCACGGCTTCCCCGCCAACCGTCTGCACCTGGGCGACGTCAAGCCAGAGTTCCGCCTGCAAGCTGGTGACCGTATGCCCCTGGCGTTGCCCCGTACCCAACCGGGCATGGTAGAGATGCCCGACGCCGGACGCGGCGAGGACCTCGGGGGTGCGCGCGCTCATCGGCACGCCCTGCGCATCGAGTGGGTGATTCAGCACGACTGGCACGTTGTTCCAGTCTGGCGCGATGAGTTCGCTGCCGGGAATGTAGGCACCATTGAGCACACCTTCCACAATGAGCACAGCGGGAGCAGTGAGGTATTCGCGGTTGTTCAGGGTGAGACGCGCGGGTGGGACGGTCAGGGCAGTCTGGATGGTGAGGCGCCGTGTCGTGCGTGGCATGCGGGTCTCGCAAAAAAAAAGCGCCACCGATCCTCCTTGCTGGGGGCTCCGGCGTTCAGGCCGGAGGGGAAAGCAAGGTTGCCCGTCAGGGCAATTCCTCGTTGGCGGGACGCCAATTCCCCTTGAGCGCAGCTCACATTCCCCTTGCATAGGTTACAAAATACTAGCTATGCTTCTGACACGTACTAAAGACACTCCCTGCGGGGAGTCACCAGTTAGGTACGGGTCATATGCAGCCATGGTTTTCTTTATACCTAAAGTGCACCGTTTTTCAGTTCTCCTGTCCTTGTGGCAGGAGGAAGTGCCTCCGTCAGTAGGCGTAAGGTTGCGGGTTTTTCCGGTCGTGTGCGCGCACACGGCTGGCGAAACGCCAGCGACAAGCTTCGCCCTTCAGGGCGGAGTACTGACCTCCCAGAGATCATCTGAGACCGTGGCACTTGGGGCGTTCCAGAGGTGCATCCACCCCTCATGACGAGGAGCGACAATTTTGGCGAAGTATCGGAGAACTCAGCACATTTGTCAAACGTAAACTGCTGTCCATCTCCACGGCCTGCCCGGCGAGCCTGAGTTCGCACTTCCCCAGGTAGCCCTGGTCGTTGTGATGAAACGTGACAGAGCCGTTGGTGCGACTCTCCAGCACGTGTACCCAGAATTCGAGGACCTCGCGCGTCACGCCATGGCGCGCCAGGAGAGTGAGCAGGCCGGCCGTGTGGTCAGGCATCACGCGCCCTCCCGCGCCATAAGCGAGACGGCGCAACGACATTGCGGGTGTGCTGGCGGAAACATGACCGGCCCTATCGGTGTCTGGAACGGCTCATGCAAGCCCACGCCAGACGGATTTTGGCTGGGGATCGGTGCACATATGGTACGACATAATCTATCGTCAGGCGTGAGAATCCAGCGCCTCAGGAAGCGCGCCGGATCGAGCGTCCCCTGTCTCGCGGCTTCGGTCCACAAGGCCTGCTGGCCGGCGTTCGCAGCAAACAGTGATTCTGTACGAGCGATCTGCTCCACCCGCAGCTGCAGCGCCCGTCTGGCGGCCCGGTCTACGGCCTGCTGCGCCTGCGCCCGCGTCTTGCCGGCGTCAAGGAGCCGCTGGCGCAGCGCCTCGACGGCCTCGGTCTGGCGTGGCGTCAGGCCGACGAACGCTTCGAGGTCGCGCATCATCTGGGTCATGGAACGGCCCTCCTCGAAGCCGCTCCGGATCACCGCGCGCACGTTCCGGAGCGTCGTCTCGCCAATGCCGACGATCTGGGTGCCCGCGTATGTCTGGGTAGCGGTGAGAGCTTCGGGGACGACACGCCCAAACTGCACCGAGACCTGGGCTCCTAGTGTGGCTTCCGCGTAAGGCAGCACCGCCTCCGCGCTACGGCTTGCGGTCTCGCGCAGGAGGAGTTCGAGCGGCAGACGCACCGCATCACTCACGGCACGCCAGGCCGGGGCGATGAGGCGCTCGACGTCCAGGAGATTCCCGCGGCGCAGCGCGGCGCGCATGGCGTCGGTGTCGAGGTCGGCGCGGTAGTCGGCGAACACGGTCGCCCAGACGGTCCGGAGTTGCGGGTAGGCGCGGTCGGCTTCGCGGTGCAGGAGCTGCCACGCTTCGACGCGCGACGGGGTATCGACGAAGCGGCGTTGCGCGGGACGTGCGGCGACGAGGATGGTCAGGGGCATAGGCTAGAGGTCCTCATCGTCCGGAGGGACATCTGGGAGGGCAAAATCGGACTCCGCACTTAACCCCAAGTACGTCTGGCGAAATTCCGGCTCCGGCACCACCGTTGCCGCCATCCCTTGCCCAGCGTATTGCGCCAGCGCCGTGGCGACGTCTTTGGCGATCAACGCTTGCTTCTCCGAAGAGAGCGCAAATAAGTTCTCCCAGACGACGCTGTACGGCTGCACCGGCGCCGGCAGCGCCCCAAGCAGCAGCAGCCGGTCAATCAGCGGCCTGAGCAGGCTCTGTTCCGCAAACGTCGTCTGACGGCGACTGACGCGCTGCAGCCATGCTTCCTGGTCTTGCGTACTGGCTAATTCGCCCCGCTCACTGCCCGTCAAGATGCGCTTGGGAATGCCCGTCGTCCCCGCGATGAGATCCATCAGCACGTCAAAATGGTCGCGCGGGCTCGCCGCCTGGCCGCTGAGTTCCTTGATCGTGGCGCCTTCCACGCGGATGTAGTCCTTGAGGCGGTGTTGAAACTCCTCGATAGACGTCTTGAATGCTTCTTCATCGCCGGGCTGCAACTGGTAATCGGGGAGCCCCTCTAAGCCGATAAGTCGCTGGGCACCTCTGAAGAAGAACTCGGCTGACCCCCCGACGACTTTCAGCAGATCCTCCAGGCGGTCAAACACCGGCTTGAGCCGTGGAATGCCGTACACGTCGTCATCGAGGCAGTCTTCGGAGACGTGCAGCACCCGGCTGGCGTGCACGAACCCGATTTTCCGCGGCAGTGTGCGGGACGACGACGTGGTCTGGCGATTGAAAGTGACCTTGTACACGGACGGCTGGCCAAAGAGCGGCGAGGCCGGGTTCGTCTCAAACGCCTCGATCTCCGCAAACTCTTCACTGTACGGCGCCAGAAACAGCACGTCGTCCGGCGAGCGCACCGGCCGGGCCGGCGCGGCCAGGTCGGGCTGGCCGCGCAAGCCGATGAGGAGCACACTGTACTGGCCCAGGTTGGCGAGCACGTCGGTGCGCACCAGCCTGGCGTAGACGCCCAGGCGCATGACCAGCGCCTGCCAGGCAACCTCGAACGGCGTCTCGACGTCATCCTGGTCATCTTCCTGCACCGTCGGCGGCTGGCTCCACGTCGCTTCCGGGTAGGCGCGGATCAAGCGATGCGCCAGGTCGCGGCGCTCGTAGCACTGCTTATAGTCGTCGTAGGTGAGCTCGGGCTTGTAGCCGAGAATGGCGGGCAGGTTACGGCGGCCCTGCCACTGCCAGGGCGCGAAGGCCTCGCGGAGCGTGCGTGCCGCGTGCGCGGCGAACTGGCGCAGCAGAGCTTGCCCCCGGATCAGGTCCGGGGCAAGCTCTGGACCTGATCCAGCGCCGGGGTCGGGGGTAAGGGTGTGGCCGTTCGTGTCAGCCATCGGTGGCGTCCTCCTCGGGTTCGCGCTGGATCGCAATGCCATGCATGTCGATCACTTCGTCTGGCGTGCCGACGTCCTGAACGGCGTGACCGTAGCCAGCCTCGATCAGCTTGGCGCGGATTTCCCGGTAGGCAGCCGCACTGAGCGGCAGGATCACGTACGTGTGGGTCTGTCGCATCGTCCCTCCTCTACCAGGCGCGGAGACGCCTTCCCGTCTCGCCAGGGACAAACGTGCACCCAAGCCCATCCGCGAGGTCCGGACTGTGTCCTAAGCGCCGTTTCATGCCGTCTTTGTCCTCAACGACTATACACCCTTCGCTGTCGAGGCGGTAGCGCACGCTGGCGAGCTCGCCGGCCAGGTCCTCGCAGGCCTCGCGCTCGTCCGCACGAAAGACGGGTTCCTCTTCGCGTAACCAGCGCGCCATCTCCAGCCAGAGATAATCCCGCATGAGGCGCGGGCGCGGCTCGCCGCGTATAGGCTGCACTGGCGGGTCGTTGGACACGTTCACGGCGACCACGCGCGCGGTGATCTTCCCCTGCGCTTTCAGCTCCGCCAGGCGATCATACACGCCCGCGCCCAGGCCGATCACGTCGACGTCGATTTCGTCCACCTGCCAGGCCTCCAGTACACTCACGACGCGCCCCACGGTGACCATGGTGTCTTGCCGGGCATAGATGGCGATGTGGTCGACCACGCGACCCTGACGCAGCACCAGGGCGGTCCGGTCCGCGCCGAACCGCGCCACGTCCACCCCGAGCTTGCGCGGCCCGACACCGGCCACCCTCTCGCGCGTCGTGCAGGGCTCGGTGAGTTCCAGCGCGATGAGGATATCATCTTCCTGCTTGGGAAACTCGCCGTCGGCACGGACGCGGACGACGTTGGAATCTTCCCCCCATTTACGCACCAGGCGGTTGCGGTAGTCGGGATCTGCAGTGGGGAGCGTGCTCTCTGCGGAGCGCAGATGAATCGTCGTATACGCGCCACGGTCTTTGTGGTGCGACTGGTAAAAGGTGCCGCTGGTTTTGGTCGGGTTGCCGAGCATGAGCAAGCGGTTGTGCTTGCCAGCGATGGCGCCTTCGGCCACTTCGAAGATGGTTTCCGGGATGCCGGACGCTTCGTCCAGGACGTAGAGCAGGTGCTCCGCGTGAAAGCCCTGTAGGGCGTCGGGGTTTTCGGGACGGGCGGTGCGGGCGAGGGCGGCCCAATCCCGTGCGCCAGGATCATAGAGGCTATCCATCTTGAGCGTAAAGAGGTGGGAGAGCCACAGATACGGGGGATCGCCACGGCGCGCGCTGGCGTCGTCCGCGGCACGCTGCCACTTGCGCAGCTCACCCCAGAGCACGTCAGCGAGCTGATGCGCGGTCGGGGCGGTGCAGGGGATTTTGGCATAGTCGTGGGTTTCGAGGAACCAATAGATGATCCACGACGCACTGCTCGACTTACCGGTGAGATGGCCCGAGCGCACCGACACCTTCGCGCCTGGGGGAAGGATGGCATCGAGAATCTGGCGCTGCTGCCAGGAGGGTTCGACGCCAAAGCGCTGGCGCACATAGAGGAGCGGAGCGTCGCGCCAGAGCGTGCGGAGTTCGAGATAGGCTTCTATGGGGGTGGGCAGGCGCTGGGGCTTAGTCCTGGGCATCGCTGCCACTTCTCGCGTGGGTGAGGAGACCTGACAGGCCTGTGACTTCGAGCGGTCCGCCATCCTTGCCGGTGTGCTCCACGGCTTTGAGCTTGGGCAAGAGACGATCGGCCAATTCTACGGCACAGCGCACTTCGATCTGTTCGTCCATGGTGTGCAGCATGCGACTCACGAGCCGTCGAAAGGGATTGGCATCCTGCTCGTGCGTCGTTTGACTCTCGATATAGGCCCAGAGCGCCTCGCGGGTCGTCACCGTCATGCGATTCGGAATGCCTTGTTTGCGCCCGGCTCCTGGGCGTTTGCCACCACGGGACATCGCGCACCGTTTGAAAAAGATTGATTGTTTTTCAAAGCGTCTCCCACAGGAGCATGCCCCGCCTCGCGCGCCGTGTCAAGCGCCGGCGTCCGCCCGCCGGCGCGCCCTGCGCCGCTGCTCCGCCCCTGGATCGCAGTCCAGGGCAGGCGCGAGCAGGCGCCGCACCTCCGTGCGTTCGCGAGACGCACCGCCTGGATGCTAGTTGCGGCGCTCCCGCAGCAGCTCCTTGATGGCGTCGAGCGTGGCGCGGAGCATGTCCATTTTGCCTTCGTGCTCGTCATGACTGCGCGCCAGGTCCAGTTGCACTTCCAGCAGTTTCTCGTATTGGCGGTCCATACGAGCCATGCGGGCCTCATGGTCCGCGTGACGGCTGTCGTGCTCGCCCAGGGTGCGCTGCACGAGCTGGCGGAATTCGTCATCAGTCATCGGGGTGTCGGGCATGGGTCTGTGCTTTCTTGGTGGACCGTGTTGCACGAGGCGTGACAGCATTGGTGGCATCCGTCATGCCAAGGAGGTAATCAGCGGAGACATCAAGGGCCATGCAGAAGCGCGCCAGCGTGTTTGCGTCAAGATGCGGGCGCTTGCCTGTCTCTAATTCCGAGACCCAGCTTTGTGGTAACCCGAGCATCGTCGCCAGGTCTGCCTGGCTCATATCCCGTGCTTTGCGGCTTCGTCGCAACCGTTCCCCGAGCAGCGCGGCATTCACGACCTGCGTTTTGTCGGTGGTCAACCTGGCCATATGGCGTTGGAAGCTTTGCTGTCGTCGTGCTTCCCTCTCCGCTTGCTGTTGCGCCTCCCGTTCCGTCCAAAAGCGTATGGCACGCTGTAACAGATCAGCAAGATCGACCTCTGCCAGGGCCATCTCAAACCACTCACCATGACGCCGTTCGTGCGCGAGAAACGCATGCAGCATCGTTTCCTTCTGTCGCACATCGCTCTCTACTGGCAACGTCGCGATCACAGACAACTTGAACGGCTGACCCGTCTGCAACGTCTTCACACGGTTCTCAACAGAGCCTGTCGTATAGCCAATTTTCACCAACGAGGTGCCTTCCGCACCAATCGCATAGATCACACCGCTAGCTTTAGTCATCGGTCCGTTCTTTCTGTATGCTACGAGGTCTGCGTCGTCCCCCAGGACCAGTCTCGTCTGCCTCGCCCATGAGATAGGGGACAGAGACGCCGAGCGCCTGTGCGAGCGCCCGCAGTTGATCCATGCGCGGGTTCTTGGTACGCCCCACTTCGATGTTCCAGAGCGTATTGGTATGCATACGCATGTCTTCAGGCATGCGCTGCGTCAGATCCTCCCGAGAAAGACCCTGACGTTCCCGCTCATTGCGGACACGTATACCAAGATGCATCGCCACCTCCTTTCACAAGAAATTGTACAACAGTCGCAGAGAGAATTCTACAAAAAATTGTGAAACTTTCCTACCAAAAGCCCTTGCTTATTTCACAAAATTTTGTGATAATATAACCATAACAAAGGCGCGGTGCTTCCCTGCCACGGTTGCACACCGCGCCTCGAACCTTCACCCCTACGTATCAGGAGAAGATTATGCAAAGCATAGGTGATGCCCCCGCGTATTACAAGCGCGCGAAACGCCTGCACCGTGCCGCGTACCACCGCTCAACGACGCTCACGCCCGAGCGCAAGGCGCGGTTTGTCGCGGAGTCGATTACACTGAAAGAGGATGAAGGCCGGCCCTGGAGCTGGGCGGAATATGGGATCTGCGAGCAGTCCGCGATGCATCTGCTGGTGCTCGCCGCGCTGGAGGAGATGTAACATGGAGTTGACACTCGGAGAGGAGCCCATCACCACCTTTCGCCAGGCCGCCCTGCGTGTCGCCGCGCTCGCGCACGCGAAACTGCCGGCGGAGCTGCACGGCGCGCTGGAACGTGCGCACGCGCTTGTCGTCCACCGGCACGTATGGATGGATGAGGATGGGAAGCACGCCCAGGTCCTCTCCTCCGACGGGACCACGTTTTACCTCGTCAACGGCCATTGTACGTGCATGGGCGCCGCGCATGCGAAGGACGCCTTATGCAAGCACCGCCTCGCCGTGATGCTCTACCGCCGCGCCAGCGAGCTCCTCGCGACGTCCGCGTGCGTCGTGGCTGCGAAGCCGCAGGGCGCGGCCCTGCCCGAAGCGCCGGCGTCAGTCAACGTGCGCCTGTGCATCGGCGGCGCGGACGTGCAGTGGACGCTCAGGGACGTAGATGAGCACCGCCTCGCAGAGCGCTTAGAGGCGCTGCTCACGCGCTTCCCGCAGCAGGCGAAGACGACGAGCGAGGCGAGCACGCCGGCGCAGCCACAGACGCCAGGCGCGCCGCCCGTGTGCCCCCATCACGGCAAGAGTAAGGAAAGTACGAAGGCCACGGGCACGTTCTTCTGCCCGTCGAAGATGGCCGATGGCACGTATTGCGCCTGGCGGTACCCGGCGAAATAACCACACGGGGGAGCGTTGTCTCCCCCCTTTCCCAAGCAAAGGAGACCCCGTGACCTACCCCGGACTCACCAAAACCTTTCGAGAGGCCCCGTCCTTCAGGGCGGGGAGGAAAGAAAGTTGCTGCCAACGAGCAGCAACAGCCGTATCTTCCTTGAACAGGGTACATTAAACTAGGTACACTGTTTGTAGGTGCCAGCGCACCTTCAACAGACGCACCACGGCTACGCTGGCAAGGCAGGTGCGTCGAGGAGCCGTTGTAACCCGGCTGTGTACACGCACCCGCCCGGTTGGGGGTAGTGTGAAAAGCTCCGTCCTTGAGGGCGGAGATTAGGTTACGGATCGACCTATACGCCAGCGCAGCAGGAGAAATTACGCGAGACCCTGCAGGCGCTGGCCATGCAAATCTATGAGCAATCCTGGCTCAGACCACTCCAGGCCAAGCATATGGCTGAAGTGAGCTGTCACAAGGCGTTGATACTCTCCCCAGCCCCCACGCTCCAGGGACCCTCGACAACGCAGTACTAGGCCCCCAGCGCCTGGCGGTGGGCGTGGCGCTGCGCCCTAGCCGCCCGTCCCCTGCAGGAGATACCCGACCGTGCCCTTCTGCCAGGGCTTGCCATGCCGTGTCGGGATGCGCTCCGCATTGAGCGCGTGGGCGATCTGCGCCAGCGAGCGTCCCTCCGCCCGGAGGGCCTGCATCCGGGCCATGGCGCGCGCGGGATCGTAGCCCGTGTCTGCCATAGGTGTCGGACGTGGTGTCGGACGCTGACGCCTGGACGTGCGCGTGGACACCTGCTCTTCAAGCTGCACGAGGCGTGCGCTGATGTCTGCCATGTCTGACGCGATGGCAGACATGCTGGCAGACATGGCAGACATGGCAGAAAAATTGTCAGACGATTGGACGTCTGGCGTCGGACGTGCTGTCGGACAGACCCCAAGGTACGCTTCGAGGGCCTCGCGTACGATGTCTGACACCCGCGCGCCTTGTCTGACACTCTCTGACAACGCCGCTTCCAGGGCAGGCGAGAGACGGACGGTCAGACGCGACCCGGCTGGCATCCTACACACCCCTCTCTGCGCTCGGCTGCATCGCTCTGAGGACCTGCAACCGCTCCAGGCAGCTGCCGTAGGGGACACTCCCAGGCGTCAGCAGGCGCATGCCGCGCTCGAGGGTCGCGATGGCATCCCCTAGCGTGCCAAATTTTTCCTCCTCTCTTCCCTGTGGTGAAAGCTTCTGCGACGTTTTGTCACATGCACGTGTGTGCAGTGCAACCTTGGCGCGAATGGTGAACACGTACAGATTGACGGCGCAGCGCATCCGCGACAGGCGCGTCGTGTGTTTCTCCACCAGGCCGAGGTCGATGAGTCGGCGGATATGCCGCATGATGGTGCGCACCGAGAGACCCGTTTTATGGGCGAGGTAGCTGTAGGCGACGCGCACGTGTCCAGCGCTTGAGGCGCGATGCGCGAGTTCGATAGCAGTGAATTTGAGAGCACCCTTGAGTTGCGGCAGATGGCGGATTGCGGTTATGATAGCGAGTGACATGGGCATACCCTCTGTGGAAGGGTGTGACGTGTAAGTGATGCGCGTGAGCTTCGACCCTCGCGCGCATTGCATCCTCCTGTGAGGCTCCCTATCCTAGCGTGCTTCGTGATAACCTGCCAGGGTTTTTTGATCGCTACTCATCTGTGCCCCTCTCTATACTACTAAAAGCCCTCAAGTAGACATAATCTTTCTTATCGGAAGTAGACACGCGAGTCACACCGTTCGCCCGTACTGCGCCTGGACGTAGCCGCCTTCGCGCCAGGATGCGCCCCAGCCGCGCGTGGGGGTGGGGTGTACGCGGGAGATACCGTGACATGGCACTAGAAGGAGACGCGCTGCAGCCGCGAGAAGACTGCACTGCACACGTCACACGCAAACATGGCACTAGGAGGCGTCAAGTCTTTCGACTGATTGTCCAAACGGAGGTCTTAACCGCACCGAGCGATGAGTGCCAGGATGATATGCAATCGTTTGGACATCTCGGCGTTGTAGACGGTCATCTCGGAGAGTTCCGCGTCGAGCAAGCGCTTCAGCGTGGCGAGATCGAGCGCGGTGTGGTGCCAGGTCAGCAGATAGGCCTCACCAAAACCTTTCGAGAGGCCCCGTCCTTCAGGGCGGGGAGGAAAGAAAGTTGCTGCCAACGAGCAGCAACAGCCGTATCTTCCAAAACCTTTCGAGAGGCCCCGTCCTTCAGGGCGGGGAGGAAAGAAAGTTGCTGCCAACGAGCAGCAACAGCCGTATCTTCCTTGAACAGGGTACATTAAACTAGGTACACTGTTTGTAGGTGCCAGCGCACCTTCAACAGACGCACCACGGCTACGCTGGCAAGGCAGGTGCGTCGAGGAGCCGTTGTAACCCGGCTGTGTACACGCACCCGCCCGGTTGGGGGTAGTGTGAAAAGCTCCGTCCTTGAGGGCGGAGATTAGGTTACTCGTGTGCAGTGCTTTGGCCAGGTCATGGAGCCTTTTCAGGGTGGGATTATATTTGCCCTTCTCCATATCGCTAATCACATTGGCGTTTTTATAGCCCGCCATCCGCGCCAACGCTAATTGATCGTACTCCATGGCGTTCCTGAGTTCATACACCCGTTGGCCGAGTCCTGCCTGCATCTCTTTCCACGCGTCAACGTCTGTGTCTACCACACCGCAGCTCCTTCAAAGCGTTTCGTCTATACCGAAAATATACCTTGTCTGCTAGCGGAATTGCGATGACATTCGATTCGTTGACAACGAAGTACATGATGTGATAACTTCGTTTGTAACGAAGGAGAGGACGTCTATGCGCTTGAGGATCCGCGAGATACGCCTGGAGAAGAACATCACGCTCAAGGAGTTGGGAGACCAGATAGGACGCAGACCGCATAGCGTATGGGAATATGAAAATCACAAGACGAGCATTCCAGCGTCCATCCTCTATGCCATCTCTCAGGTGTTAGGCGTTTCTATGAATGATCTGTGTGCCGACGATGACGCGCCGTCCACCAGCGACCCCGGCCCGCTCCCCCCACCGCCCACGCCGCGCGCCGCGCTGCACGCGCTGCCGCCACGAAGACGGCGGGCGTCGCGGGCGCCGCACTGAGGGAGAGACGCACGTATGACCATGCATCTGTTGGCGCAAGTCTTGGATCTGGAGTTGCCACCCAGGGAAAAATTGATCCTCCTGGCGTATGCGGATGACGCGGATGTCTGGCCGCCATTGACGCCAAATATTCCTCTGCTCGCCTGGAAAACGGGGTATCCCTCTACGGAAGTCGAGCAGGTCCTCCGCCAGCTCAGCGCCAACACGACGCTCCTCCCCGAGCCAGGCTAGGGGCGAGCATCCATGAAAACGTCCTGCATCACCCATCCCTCCGGCGACCCGATGCTGGTCATCCATGCCTGGCAAATGCGCGCCTGTGACGACGAGCCGTGCGCAGCGATGTTGTTGTCGCTCTTTGAGTTTTATCACAATCTGAAAGTATCCCAGCAGACGCAGTCCAAGAAACTCAATGAAGTGGCCGAAGCCCACGGCGACATGGGCCAGCAGTATACTGGATTACTTCAGTGGCACTCTGAAGAAGAACTCCAAAAGCACCTTCTTGGCATCTATGGCATTAAAAGTATACGAAATGCTCTGCAATTACTTGTTAACAAAGGATACATTAGCATCCACGCCAATCCTAATCCACGGTATCATTTTGACCGCACACGCTATATTCTTTTCCATCCTGAGCCTGTACACGATTTCATTGAGCAATATCAACATCCGGCACTATTGCCGGATGCATCAGGCAAAAATGCCTCACCGTCAGGCAAAAATGCCTCACCGTCAGGCAAAAATGCCGGACCAATTACTATGTTTTCTCCTGAGACTTCTCCTATGACTGAAGACCCCCTTCCCCCAGACGAGCTGGGGGAGGAGCACTCCGTAGCGTGGGAAGGGGACCAGGTGGGCGGCACACCGGAGCCGTCATTCCCAGCCCCTGCTTCCCGTGCCGAGGGGACGAACCCCCGCGCGCTGGGGAGCGACCTCCGGAGCCATGGTCTCTCCCCACGTCAGGTGGACGCCCAGCAGGCAGCGGCCGCGCAGCAGGCTGCCAGCGATCAGGTTGCAGCCTGTCCCCACTGTGACACGAAGGGCAAGCTGCTGTTTTTCGATGCGGGAGGCCTGGGCTTTGTCGCCACCTGCCCGCACGACCTGGCGAAAATCCTGGCCTACGTGGAGAGCCACGCCTACACCTGGCCCGCCGCCCCCCGCACTGCGCAAGGAGAGGAGCATGCCACGCGGACACACCACACGCCTGACGGTCTCCCTCACGTCCCAGGAGCGCCGGACGCTCGAGGTCTGGCAGCGGACCCTGACGCTGCCGGCCGGGCAGGTCCGGCGGGGGCGGATCATCCTCCTGCTGGCGGAGGGCCGGACGATCACGACAATTGCCCACACGGTCGGGATCAGCCGGCGCTTTGTCTACAAGTGGGTCAGGCGGTTTCAGGCGCAGGGCCTGGCGGGGTTGGCCGACCTGCCGAGGCCCACGCCTGGGCGGCCGGAGGCCGCCCAGGCGCAGCCCTGACGCCCCCCCCCAGCGCCACCGACCACGGCCCGGCGCCGTGACGCGCCTGCGCCTCGTGCGCATCCGGCGCGGCGTCTCGCTGTGGGCGCTCGGGTACGCCGTGGGCATCTCACCGCCGGTGCTCTCGCGCATTGAGCGGGGGTTGGCGCGCCCGACTGCGGCGCAGCGGGCACGGCTGGCGGCAGCGTTGGGGGTAGAGACGCGGGGGCTGCTGGCGGAGGTGGCGGCGCCGCAGGAGCCGTGGGCCAGGGAGGGGTTGACGAGGGAGGGAGACGACGATGCCTGACTGGCACTGGACGCCAGACGAGACTGGCCTGGACGACGAGGGCGCCCCCCTGGATGGTGTCCAGGCCTGCCCTGGACATGGGGTATCCAGGGGCAGGCTCTGCCCGTTCTGCGGCGAGGACGGCTGCGAACGTTCCTGCACGGGGGCCATCCTGCATCAGCAGGCGGCCGACTACCCCGGCGTGCAGGCGCGGGCGGCGCGGCTCTACGCGGCGTACGTGACCGGGCTCGGGCCGCTGGGGACGGGGCTGCCGCCTTGGGGGGACCTGGTGGAGCGCCAGCAGTACGCCTGGCGGTGCGTGGTGCGGGCGGGGGAGGGGGAGGCATGAGCGGCGGCTGCGTGGCGTGTGGGGGCGTGCGGATGGCTGGCCGCCGCGTCTGTGCGGGG
>Ga0208685_1000300_pt1 | contig 18017 bp, 24 predicted proteins | sample EasRivMeERMLT890_FD_187533 | JGI IMG/M metagenome (GOLD analysis project Ga0208685, IMG submission 187533) | Soil microbial communities from meander-bound floodplain in the East River, Colorado, USA - East River MetaG ERMLT890 (SPAdes) (version 2) | ecosystem: Environmental > Terrestrial > Soil...
GACATCCACCGGCATGAAGTGGAGAAGCTGGAAGATGACCACGGCAAGCGGGAGCGCGTGTATCGCGTGAAGAACACCCGTTACTTCGGTCCCTGGTCGCACAGGGGCTAATACGTTTAAGCATATCAATTCAGTGCATTTTTATCCGTCTCAGGCGGTTCAACGCAGCGCCGGCTTAACAAGTTAAGCTTGTGCTTCCTGCGTAAATTCAAACCCGGCTGAAGGAGAGTTATGGCAGTAGAAAACGAAGGCGAAGAGAGTAGCGAGTCTACGTCCTCTTCGACCACCCCTTTATCGTACCTCTTTAGTCACGACGCGGAGCCCGAAGCGAAAGCTTCTTCGGCAAGCGAGCCTGACGACAAGGAAGACGAGAAAGAGGAAGCTTCTCAAGATTTCCGCGAAGTAGAGTCTTCTCCTGAAAAGGACGACGAGAAACCGGAGAAAGAGAAGAAATCAGCCGACCAGAAGCCGGTGGCAAAACCGGAGAGTAAACCGGCTGATGAAAAAGCGGCAGCTGATAAAGAGGCCGCTGCGCAAGCGGCTGAAGCGGAAGCCAAGAAGAAGTGGGAGAACGACGAGAATCCCTTCTTCAAGCGGTATAAGGACACCGCGCAGAATTGGCAGAAGGAGCATCAAGAGAAGCTCCAGCTTCAAAGCGCCGTCACCCAAATGCAGCAGGAAGTGGGGATGCTGCGGAAGATAGCCGATGGTACATACGACCCGGAAGTCGATGACCCGGCCAAAAGCGTCACCCCCGAAATGATCGCCACCCAAGCGCTAAGCGTGGGCAAAGCCATGGCGTCCAAGACAGCTGCCATCGAGCAGCACGGTAAGGACGTTGTGGAGACACGGTTGAATGAGTTTCATGAGAAGTTCGGTGAGAACAAGCTCATTCAGTCGTTGGTGCTCAATTCGGAATCTCCTGTTCATGAAGCTTTCAGGATTCTCGACCGTCTCAACTTTGAAACGAAGTATGGCTCCACGCCGGCTGATATTCACAAGAACATCAAGGCCGAAGTGGAGAAGGAGCTTCGAGCAACGCTGAAGACCGAGATCACTGAAGAGCTTATGGGACGTGCTGATAAAAAGCACAACACCCCACGCGGCCTCTCTTCCTCGCGTGGGAGCAATGGATTGAAGACCGGCCAAAACTCAAAGGGCAAGGGTCCCACTCCGTTGAATGATTTGTTTTCTCGCTAAGGAAGGCTAAATGAGTTATATCGAAATCCTCACTGGCAACGGACTGACCGTTGAGCAGTGGGAGAACAGCATTTTCCAAGAGTACATCGGCATGCTTCAGTGCAAGAAGTTCATGGGCACGGGCACCGATTCCATCATCCAGGTCAAGGAAGACTTGGTTAAGAAAGCCGGCGATGCAATCACTATCGGTCTACGTGGCCGTGTGGTTGGCGGTTTGGTGACGGGCAACGCGAAAGCCATCGGAAACGAAGGCACGCTGTCCTTCTACAACCAACGCATCGAGATCGACAACGTGCGCCGCGCGATCAAGTTTGAAGACATCCCCATGTCTCAAAAGCGCACGATGTTCAATATCCTCACCGAAGGCAAGAGCGCGTTGGAAGACGAGTTCTCCGTGGACTTCGATGACGATGTGATCGAGGCTCTGACCGATCACGCCTCTGGTCGCGTTCGCGGGCGCTATCTGTACGGTGCGGCTGATTCCAACTGGAACGCCACCCATGCGACGGCTCTTACGAACATCGACGGCACCAACGACATGCTCACCACGAACATGATCGGTGTGGCGAAACGTAAGGCGTTGATCCCTGTGAACGCCACTGCGAAGATTCGTCCTTCCCGTTTCAAGATGGGAAAAGACTTCGAGCAATGGTTTGTTCTGTGGGCTCATACCTACGCTCTTAGGGATATGGTCAACAACGACGCCGCGTGGCGTAACCGTGAGTTGAACCTTACCCCCTCGGGCACTGGCTCCGTGCTCTTCTCTGGCTCTGCCTTCAAGGGTGCCTGGGAAGGCGTTATGGTTTACGAGAACGAGCGCTTGCCGCTGATATCGTCCACCGTTCAATGCACCGAGAACTTGCTCTTGGGTGCGCAGGCCGCTGCGGTGTGTTGGGGCCAACGCTCTAAGTTCAACGAAGAGGAAGCTGATTTCGGGCATGACGTTTCTTACGAACTGCACGAAATCCGCGGCATCGAGAAACTGGTCTTCAACCGTTCGACCGAAGAGGATCATGGCGTGGTTCACGTCTTCTCTGCTGCGGTGGCCGACTAACCGTAGCTGAAAGGAGATTTGAATTATGGCTCAGACTGCTCTCTCTCCCACTCGCGTTGAAGCAGTGGGCTCGATGACGAAGCTTGTCACTGGCGTTGCTGGTGGAAGCGGTACGTCTACCACGGTGACGATTCCGAATGTGAAGGGGATCAAAGCGGTTATTGTCAGCGGTGCGACGAGCACCACTGTCGCCTACTGCGACACGATCTCTGGCAACACCTTCACCGTCACCACGGCCAGCAACGATCTGTTCTCGTACATCGCTTTCTGCGAAGGCGGAATCTAACTACTGTAGGGGGAAGCCAGTTTGGGAAGCCTAGTGAGTTGTCCCGGCGCTTCCCCCGAATAGCTAAGGAGAAAATCAGTGGCAATCGTTAATCTTCGTCCCTACTTCGTCAAGTTGGTGAATACCCGCACCAAGCGGCCCATCGATGACGACACGGGCGTGTTCCAAGTTTACACCGCGGGCGCTGCGACTCGGGCCACCATCTACAACGCGGCTGGTACTCAGCTGACGCAAGAAGTGGTCGGTAGTTCGTTTATCTCGCGCACCATGACCGATGGCACGTTGGAGTTCTACACGGATCGCTCCGTGTCGAGCGTTGACGTTACCATCTTTACGGCTGGCGGGCGTTCGTACTTCCTGAAGAGCCTCTCGGCTTCTCAGCATCGCGCGGACGTTGACCCTGAACAAACCGAGTTCACGCTCGTTGCGGCTTTCAATGACCGCGCTTCGTGTACCACGGTTCGTCCGTTGGGTTTCCGGCTTCGCCGGGGCATGGTGGTTAAGGATGTTTTCATCAAAGTCACCGCTGCCTTCGCTGGCGCTGCGGCTGCTTCCAACCGTTACAGTGTGGGCCGTTCGGGTGCCGCAACCGGCTTCTTGAACAACATCACGCTTAGCTCCGTTGGTTTCAAGCAGGCTCAGCCTGACCTTTCCTTGACGGGTGTGGTTATCCCCTCTCGTTACGGTGCGGGTCTGGCAGAGTTCCACGCTTCCAGCACCGGCAACGTGGACTTCTATGTCCGCAAATCCTACATCGCGGCCACTGCGACTGCGAGTAACAACCTTGTCGTGAAACGGCAAACCGCTGCTACGCTCACCCATTCGTTTACGAATACGGGCGTCAGTGGAGCCGGCAAAGGGTACATCTACTTCTCGTACACCTTGCTCCCGACTGAATTGGCAAGCTAAGGATCGTCATTGGAGGGAATGATGAACACTGAAGCACACATCGCGTATCGGCGGGGGAAGATCGAAGCTTCCCTCGCTGCTACGCGGGACGTAACAGGTAAAATCGAGAGCGGGGAGTATGCGTTAGAGCATGCTCCCTGCTTTTGCGGTTCAGAGGAAGAAGAAGTTTTGACGGAGCACGAGCGCTATGGCATCCCGGCTCGCATCGTGCTCTGCAAAGAATGCGCGTTGATCCGCATCAACCCACGCATGACCAAGGAAGCTTACACGGCTTTCTACAACGACCACTACCGTTTGCTGAACGGCCCCAAGCTCCTCTCCACCAACATCACGAACGATCTGGAAGCGGAGATGGGGATGTACAACACCCAGGTGTCAAAGGGTGAGAACATTCTCAAGCAGATGCTTGAGCAAGCCATCCCTGCCCCGAAGACAGTCTTGGACATAGGCTGTCATCTAGGGGGCACTCTGAAGCCCTTCGCGGAACGCTTTGGGGCAGAGATTTGGGGTGTGGAGATCGACAAGACGAGCGCTGAAGCTGCCATGGATAATGGCTTGGCCGTGGTGGGCTCCGTAGATAATCTCATAGAGATGGGGAAGAAGTTCGACTTCATCATCATGCAAGACGTGATCGAGCACTACACCGATCTCAACGAGCTTCGCAAGGTGCGGGAGTTGATGCACAAGGATTCATTCCTTTACATCTACACCCCCGGCTTATTTCGACGGAACATCCACGGCAACCTACAGATCGCGCACACGTATTACTTTTGTGCCAACAATCTGCATTGGGCTCTTGCGGAACTAGGTTTCTTTGTCACGTTCATCGATGAAGAATGCTACGTCTTCTGTCAGCGTGTTGAAGGCCGCACGATCAACAACCACAAGCCAACTGAATGGGTGGAATATGTCCGAGACGAATTTGAGGGAAAGGACTTGCGCAAAATGCCCCCCTTCTCGGGGGTCTGCAAGTTCACCAAGGAATTGCTGTACGAGAACATGCGGGCCATCTTTCAGGCGGGTATCCCCGATCTCTCGAAAATTACTGGCACTAGAAGCGGGGCAGTGTGTCTCGTCGCCGGAGGCCCTAGCATCGACAACGAAGTGGCGAAAGTGCGGGAATTGCAGAGGAACGGTGCTGCTGTCATCACCATCCTGCGCATGTACCCTTGGTGTGTCTCCAACGGCATAGTGCCCGACTACGTGGTGTCGCTGGACTGCACCGAAGACCAGTCGAAGGGCTTCTCTAAGAAGGTGCCTGGAGTCACGTATCTGATCGCGTCAGTTGCCAACCCAAGCTTCCTCGACCACGTGAATGGCGAGAAGGTGTACGTGTTCGACAGCCGCGATGATCGCAAGATTCAGGACATGCGCCGTAAAGCCGGCTACACGCAATGCTCCGTTGTGAACGGGGGCGGCTCCGTTGCCATTTGCAGTATCTCGCTGGCCTTCAATCTAGGCTTCCGAGACTTGCACGTGTTCGGCCTCGACTGCATGGTGACAGACGTTAAGAAGGATCACGCTGACGGCATAGCCGGCACGAGCGTGGAGCTTCGGCCCATGCCTATCGTGATCGACGGCAAAGAGATCATCACCACCGGAGCCTTCTTGGAGTTTGCTAATCAAGCGCTCGACCTGTTCTCCGTGGCCCACCAAGAGGGCATGCTGAACAGTGTGAAGGTGTACGGTGAAAGCCTTATCAACTATTTATGGGACGGACAGTTCTCGGAGGGGGAATGATGTTTCGTTTTCCAACTGATCACGTATTTGTGATCGCAGAGATTGGCATTAACCACAACGGCTCAGTGGAGATCGCAGAGAAGTTGATCGATGCAGCTGCCGCCGCGGGGTGTGATGCCGTTAAGTTTCAGAAGCGCACGCCCATGATGGTTGTGCCGCCAGAACAGTGGAACGTGGAGCGCGACACCCCATGGGGGCGCATGACCACAATCGCATACCGGGAGAAGATTGAGCTAGGCCACGAAGACTACGAGCACTTGGCAAACTACGCCTGGGAGCGCGGCATGTACATGTCGGCTTCCCCGTGGGACATTCATTCGGCTAACGCTCTCTACACCTACGGTATGCCTTTCATCAAGATCGCCAGCGCCGCTGTCACGAACATCGGCTTGCTGGAGCACATAGCCAAGAACGGCACGCCCGTGGTTATGAGCACCGGCATGAGCACGCTGGAAGAGATTCAGAAAGCCGTTGGCATCCTACAGGCTCCCGGTAAGATCGAACAACTGGCTCTGCTTGTCTGCACAAGCAAATACCCGGCTCCCGTTGAGGACCTTAACCTTTCACGTATCAACACGTTGAAGGCAGAGTTCCCGGACTGCATCATTGGCTATTCAGGCCATGAAGTGGGGCTGTGGACCACCCTTTGCGCCGTGGTAGTTGGCGCACGAATCGTTGAGCGCCACATCACGTTGGACCGCTCCATGAAGGGCTCCGACCACGCGGCATCCGTTGAGCCTCACGGCATGGAACTCCTTGTGCGAGAGATTCGCCAGTGGGAGAAGGCCAAGGGCACGCCAGAGATTCGCGTGATGGAGTCCGAGTTGTCAGAGATCAAAAGGCTTCGCGGTAGCACCTTACAAGTGACAGGAGCCACACGCGCAGACGAGACGTGGATCGAAGCGAATGCTCCATGGCGTCTACGCCACTGTGGGTTAGAATGAGGACCGTATGCATAGTTCAAGCTCGGATGGGGAACAGCCGGCTCCCCGGCAAGAACGGACGGATGCTGTGCGGGAAGCCTCAGATTTGGCATGTCCTAAGTCGGATTCAGCGAGCTACATCGTTTTCGGAGATCATGCTTGCTATCCCCCACGAGAGCAATGGTGGAATCCAAATCGAAGCGGCCCAGGAACTCGGTATTCCGTTTCTCGATTACCATGGCAATCCTAACGATCTTATTCATCGTTACAAAGTGGCCGCTGACATCATGGATGCTGGCGTCGTTGTTCGCATCCCTGGTGACAATACGTTTGTTGACCCGGACGAGATCGACCGCATCGTAAACTATTATTTCGACAATCCGTGCGCCTGGGATGTTCTCACGTCGAACCTAGACCGGAACATTCACAACAACGGCTACCCCGCGGGGCTCGGAGCCGAAGTGTACGACGCGCGGTACTTCAGCATGCTCGACAAGCTGAAGCTTCCCGCTCGCCTCCGCGAGCACCCTCACAAGTGGGCCTTCGAGAGCAGCAAGGTGCGAACGATCTCGGCTCCTCCACACGTCTACAACCCGGCTTTCAGCTGGTCGGTGGACACCGAGGCAGACTGGACCTTCACGGAGGAGCTTTACAACGCGCTCTACCCCGACAATCCCGACTTCCGCATACGCGACATTAACAAGTATCTAGGAGAAAAGCATGGCTAACAACCTCACTGGCAACCCCGTTATCGTGGACACAGCAGCGGCTACCCCACTGCTCACAGGGATGCTCAATATCACTAAGATTCGCTGGTGGGACAGCGGAGCCGACATTGCCGAAGGCGATTCGGCCATTGTACAGGACGCTGCCGGTGCGGTTGTGTGGTCGCACAGGGCTGGCGGTATCGGCACTGTGGCTGACCTTGTGCCTCCGGTTGAGAGCAACTTCGTTCCAGGGCATGCGATCAAGGGGCTCCTTATCCCTACGCTCACCCACGGCACGCTGCATATCTACCTGGACCAAAGCCGCACGTCTGTCCCTGTAAAGACATGAGCCTAAAGACAAACGCACAGAAGCAGCTTGAACAGGACGAGAAGCGGAGCCGGTATCTCTACCACGACACGCTCAACATCCCGACGATAGGCATTGGCCGCAATCTGAAGCGTGGGCTCACGGAAGACGAGATCGACTACCTGTTTAACAACGATTACCGCGATCACTTAAAGGAATTGCTTGAGGCCTTCCCATGGGCAGAGCACCTTGATGAAGCACGGCTTGGTGCCTTGCTTAACATGACGTTCAACATGGGCATCACGCGGCTTCGGGGCTTCAAGAACATGCTCGCTTCAATGGAAGCAGGCGATTGGGAAGCAGCTGCCTCCCACGCGCTAAACAGTGTGTGGGCCTCTCAAGTGGGACGAAGATCACATCGAATCGCAGAACAGATTAGGAGCGGCCAATGGCAGTTTCAACAGTAGGAGAATCGGATGGCAATTAGCATAATCGACGTAAACTCCGCGGCTGGATATAAGAAGTACGTCAACACTGACATCGCGGAAGTGATCGCCGGCATAGACTCCGGTGCTGGCAAGATACACAGCATCGTCATCGATAACGTCCTGAACGCTACCGCGGTGCATCTGAAGCTATGGAACATAGCCTCGGGCTCCGTCACAGTGGGCACCACGGCTCCTAATTGGGTGTTCGTCGGTAACGGGTCCACCAAAACCACGATTGTGTTTGTTGAAGGCACCGTGTACGACACAGCGCTGTCCATTGCCTGCGTCACCACTGCTGGCACGGCTGGAGTCACTGGCCCAACGTCCAACGTCGGTGTTGAAATCATCTACGAGACATAAGGAGAACTTTGATGGCTGAAGACGCTGCAAGCGAACTAGCGAGAAACATTCTACGGAACATCGTCCCTCTCGACACGAACAACGCTCTTGTGCGCGGGGCTCAAGGTGTGCAGGACACGGGTATGTCCATCTTACAGAAGCTTGGGCTTGTACAACCCCCGCCTCCCCCGCTTAACGCTCCGCTCCCGAGGATCAATCCTCAGACGGGGCAGGTTGAGTTTCCACAAGGGTATCAAGGGCCTCGGTAATAGGAAGGGTAAATGGCTACTGGAACAACGGCGGACTTCGCTCTAACGCGAAATGAAATCATCGCGTCAGCCCTGCGCAAGATCAAGGGCTGGCCGGAAGACGGCAACCCGCCTGTTCACAAGTTGCGGGAAGCCATACGTGCGCTTAACAACATCCTCCGCGCGGAAGACCTGAAGCAAACCGGCTTGGCGAAGAGCGCGTGGGCTCAAGAAACCACGTATCTCCCGCTTGTGGCTGGCCGCTACGTCTTCAGTGCGGACGAGGACCTCCCTGCCATTCAGGAGCTTCTGTACGCCACCGTGCGCGACACGGACGGCTCAGACAGCGCTGCCCTAGACCTTATCTCGGCAGAGGAATACGCTTCCTTGGCGAACAAAGCGGAGACAGGCGATCCGCTCAAGCTTTACCTTAAACGGTCCCGGCTGCTTGAAGATCAGCGCCTCTACATCTGGCCTGCCCCTTCAAGTGTCACAGCCGGCGACAGTGTGGTGCAGAGCGACTACACTTACACGTGCATCGCGGACCACACATCCTCTTCGGAGAACAAGCCGGGTAGCGGAGCCAGCTGGCGTATGTTCTGGACGCAAGGCGACCAGACCCTCACAGCTAACACGTGGGTGACGGCTACGGCCTACGGCAACGGCGATCTCCTTGTGCTCAGCTACAAGAGGCCCCTCTACGACTTCGACGGGCCATACGACAATCCAGACTTCCCGCTTGGATGGGAAGACTATCTCATTTACAAGCTGGCCGTGCGCCTTGCCCCGGACTACGATCTAGGCATGGAGCAGCGTCAACAGCTGAAGCAGGACTTGGCGATGATCGAGACAGAGCTAGTTCCCGCTGCGCGTGAGAAAGTCAACACCATGCACAACAAAGCGAAGTTCTTCTAGGAGCACACGATGGCAGACCTACTTTACACGGCGGTGCTTGAGAAGTTCGCAGGAGAGCAATTCGATGAGGCATTTGATTTCGACGGCTTCATTCCTGAAAGCACTAGCGTTGTCAGCACTGTTATTACAGCTATCTCGACCACCGGCGTGGACATCACGGCGGACGTGGTTGTCTCCAGTTCCATTAGTGGAGACATTGTGACAGTGACCTTGCGAGCAGGGACAGAGGAACGAGCCTACTTCGTCAAGGTTGTGGCTACGTCCTCTTCCAACATACCCTCCGTCCAGGTGAAGCTGTTCAACATCACGGCTCCAGGGATATTCAGGTAAACGGCCCTTTGTTTGCCTGTCTCCCTCCACGGGCATTCAATGCGGCTCGCGGGGGGCGGGATCATCCTGCCCCCTGCGCTTAACTTAGGAGTTTCAATGCTTGCACGTGAACAGCCTCTCCCGATCACTGGATTCAAGGGCATGGACAAGTCCAGGACTGTTCCCGGTGACGGCTTTACTCGCTCCCTAAAGAATGTTCAAGTGCGTCATAACAAGGTGTCGGCACGTGGAGGGGTGACGTTCGATGCTACGTTCGGCGCTGCCATGTCAGAGGCTCCGCTTCAGCTGATGCCGTACATTGCTCCAAGCACCTTAGCCACAACGCTGCTCCGTATCGGTCCTACGAAGGTGGAGAAGAGCACGGGGGCAGCTTGGTCAGACATCACCGGCACTGCGCTTAACGGAGCATCCGGCGATAAGCCACAGTGGACAGACTTTAGAAACAAGCTCTACTTCGTCAATGAGGGTAAGGACAACCCACGCTCATGGACAGGCAGCGGCAACACGGCAGCGATAGCTTCTGGCACGGCTCCCAAAGCCAAGGCCATCATGAGCTACTACGGCTTCCTGTTCCTGCTTCACATCTATGACACTGCCGACGCGGAGTTTAAGATTCGCCGCGCCATGTACTCGGAAACCCCTGACGATGATTGGACGCAGTGCGCTCCGAATCTAGTCAACTTCGATGAGACACCCGGCGCTGTTCTCGCGGGCATTCCGTGGGGCGAAGCCGCGATGATCATGAAGGAAGACGCGGTAGTGGTAATGCGGTGGGTGGGTGGTCAGATACGTTTCTCACAGAAGCTCCTTCAAGGGGCTCCTGGCACGCTCGCTCCGCTCGCGGCTCAGCCCGTGGGTGAGAAAGGCGTTATCTACCTTGGAGACGACTACCAGCTGTACATCGCTAACGCGAACACCTTCTCGCTCCTACCGCCTAACGTAACGGACATTCTCCAGAACGATCTGTACAAGGCTGGCGTAGCCAACTGCCGCAGCGCGGTGATGGACGACCGGGAACTCTACTGCCTGTTCTTTCCTCTGGACTCTTCTGGCAACACAGGCCGCATCGACTTCAACTACCATAGCGGCGAGTTCACGTACAGCACGTACAGCACGTCGCAGCCGTGGAGCGCGATGCAGATGGTGCGGTGGACAAAGACATCGGAGCAGTCGTTGATCGGCACAAGCGGCACAGCCGCTTACACGCTGGACACGGTAGCGAAGGTGGACAACATCAGCGCCACGTCTAACGCAGAAGTGTCCCGGTACTACGACACGGATTGGCTACGTGCCAGCGATCACGGTGTGAAGGTGACAGGGGCCATGCTCACGTTCGAGGCTAACCCCTACGCCAAGTGTGCAATAAGCATCGGCTTCGATCACCAGGAGACGTTTCGCTTCCGCAAGGTGTACGATCTTCGTCCTAAGAAGAGAGGCGACACCTACGTGGAAGTGAGATACGACATTCCACCTATGAACGTGGAATGGGTGAATCTACGAATGGAGCTTTTGCCTAACACCACAAGTTCTCCGGTGCTCCTCTCTGGAGCGATCACCATGCTCCCCAACAGCGAACGGAAGGACATAACAAGAGCAGCTTCTACATCGGAGGGATAATGCAGTCAATGCTGAAGATCGGGAATCAGGTGATCAAGGTGACGCATCCTGATGGCACAGAGCTTACTATGGAAGGCGGGAAGCTAACAGCTTCCGCTCCATCCCACCGCTCTCTCGAAGCACAGTTCAATGAGGAGCTAGGCAAAGAGGGTGTGAAGTGGGGAGACGCAGTGGCTTGGATAACCAAGAAGGTGGGCATAGAACAATGCGCTGCCTGTAGATCGAGACAGTACATCCTAAACCACCTAAAGCAGCTTGGGGTGCGCGAAACCGTGCGCCAGATAAAGGAAACCTTCAGTGTCCGCAGCTGATTTCACAAACATCCGTGTGGAGAGCAACAGCTATGACACGACAACGATCCGGTATTCCTATGCCGGCGCTGGTGCTGTGTCTCTGTGGCGCTCGACCGATAATAGCTCGTTCTCCAGCATTCAGAATATCCCCGCGGCATACGGTAGTTATCCCACAATCGTGGACTCCACCGTAGCCTCGGCAACCCTTTATTATTACAAACTCAGTGACGACGCGGGCAGCACCTTTACGTCCACGTACACCGTCAAGTCCCAGGTGCAGTTTCAGCCGTTTGAGAAGTATCAGGAGTACATCACGCTGCCGGTCTTCTCTGGCAATGCTGATGTGGACTCTGCTACCCTAGACCTAATGAGATCGCAGCTGGAAGCCTACATCAACAGCGACAGATCGGCCTCGATACGGCGTAACTGCATTGTCTGTCCGGTCAACGGGGCGTTGGTGCTCGACTGCGCTGACGGCTGCTTTACCTTCACGGTGGAAGCGGCTGACATTTCGGACATCAACAGTATCTCCATCAACTGCGAAGTGCTCGAAGTGGTGTTTAACATACCAGACAGCGGGGGGTCAAACCCTATCGAAATCTGTGGGTGGGAACTGGCTTCAGGGTACACCGGGGATGAATGCTTTCAGGCTCCTATCTCCACGTCAGTGGTGCTGCCTGTTAGAATGACCGATCCTTCTCCGTGCCCTGTAACGAATACGTTGCTGACAAGTTCTCCCTGCAAGGGGGACTACATCTACGAATGCTATGACAAGGGTAGTTTGTTTAAGTCTTCTACTAGAAACCCCGCAGTAGGGGATTGTGGATGTTCGAGTTTCTTCGAGGGGCTCATTAGCGGGGACGCTCCATCGCCCTTCACGTGGTACATGCGCTCCGGTGTGCAAACAGGCATTCAGCAACGTGACCACATAGGCATGGCCGGCATGTCCATCGTGTACAAAAGCTTAAACTCAAGCTGCGTGGGTGCTCCCGGCTCTCCCAACATCCTGGAGTATAACATCGGCGGGTTTGGCGGGCAGGCTTTCAGCTGGTCGATTACAGGAAAGCCTATATTTGGCTTTGCGGTGAACGTGCCAGTGGGTGCGACAATGAAGTCGTTCACAGGCAGGGTTTTCTTGTTCGACTACAGCAACAGCCGGTATGTATGGGGCGACTACGCGAACGCAGACTTGACATCGGGAGTAATGCCGTCGATCATCACAACTTCAGCAATGACGTTCGTCCCTACTAAAATCGGCATGGTCGTGGACGGCAGTGGGATATATAGCCCGTTCTATGACGTGGTTTTTGAGAACGATAGCGATCTGGAATTTTGGTCGCCGGCTACGTCATCCTCGGTGATAGCCGCTCCCATAGGGTGCGGGGTGATTTGGGTTGCTAACCACAACACCGGAAACCATGCTGCTCGTATAGTAGTTGGTGACGAGTCGTACATGCTTTGGTGGGGGTAGGAGTAGCTAGTGAAACCGACTGAAAGATATGCCTGGGAGCTACTCAATGCGCCGTTGCGGTTCAATGAGGTCGGGGCTCCTGCCGCTGCACAAATCGGAGACAACACCCTTGCGCTCTACGCGAAGGACCGCGTTGGTGTAAGTGGGCTGTACTACATGGACGACGCTGGTGTGGAGCATGATCTTGGCGCAATTGGCGCTGGAGCCGAAGCCCTCACCCGCGTGAACGACACGAACGTCACGCTAACCCTGGGCGGAAGCCCCACCATCGCGCTCCTCAAAGCCACAAGCCTCACCCTTGGGTGGACAGGCACGCTGTCAGCGGCACGTGGAGGCACGGGCGTGGGCTCTTTGGGCAACGTCACGGCTGGAAGCTCTAAGATCAGTCTTGGCGGCACGCCTACGGGAGCCTCGATCCTCTCCTTCAGCATCGACGTGGTAGAGGCTAACCTTACGCATAACAGCCTCGGTGGGCTCACCACAGGCGACCCGCACACGCAGTATCTTCTGGTGGCCGGCACGAGAGCCCTTACGGGTGATTGGGATGCAGGCAGCTTCGAGATACGTGCTCAGACGTTCGAGTCAGACGTTGCCACAGGCACCGCTCCGCTTGTGATCGCCAGCACTACGAAGGTGGCGAATCTGAATGCCGATCTGCTTGACGACCAAAGCGGAGCCTACTATCTGGACAGCGCCAACTTCACGGGCACGGATTGGGACGATCTCACTGACGGCGGTGAGACGAGCCTTCATTCCCACTCGGGTAGCGGAAGCAGCGGTAGTTCCGGTGGTGGGCATCTTCATGGCATCACGCGGTTGACGGCAGATGGCTCCACGACAGTGTTCAATCTCCTCGACATAGCGGAGTATATTGAGTTGGCGTTCGATAATGGCTCGTTGATGGACCCTTTGAACTACACGTTGTCAGCTGACGGATCGCAGATCGCGTATGCTGTGGCTCCGACAGCGGCTCACTTTATCGAAGTCAACTACGTCATCGCAGGTCTATAATGAGCACACCCAAAACAATCTGGCACAGCGACACCGAATATCTGACGCTGGACGACCACACGCAATACGCGCTCCTCGCAGGACGGAGCGGAGGGCAGACGCTCAAGGGTGGTACGGGAAGCGGTGACGATCTCACGTTGCAGAGCACGAACCATGCCACGAAGGGGGACATCCTATTTGGCATCGGGGCCTACAAGGAAGCCACTGACATACTGGTGCTAGGTAGCACCACTCCAGACACGCAGGCTGCGCGGCTTAGCATTGCCGGAACGATCACAAACAACACAGGCAATCATGCAGCGGCTTCAATAACGGCTACCTTAGCGGGCAGCGCGGGTGGCGGCGCGGGGGCTATGTGGGGCATCAACCCCGCTCCGATCTTTACCCCTTCTGCTAGTATCACTGAAACCGCAGCGTTCCGTGTTGATTCCCAATGTAATCCGGCCGGTGGTGTGACAGTTACCAACCACTTCGGGGGGCGCTTCGTCACCTATGCGGGTTCCACAGCTGGAGCAATCTCAGGCATGATTGGGCTGCAACTTGTGCCTGTTTTTGGTGGAATTGATCCTACCAATACCTACGGCTTGTTAGTTGAAAACAATGGCAATGCTGGCACTACCACATCGATTGGTATCTACCTAGCATCAACTGCTGGCTCTACTAATAATTTCGACCTTGGGTTTGGCCGGGTGGACACCACAGCAGCCGGGGCTTACTATGGTAGGGTGCCGGTGCTCTACAACGGCTTGTTGAAATACATTCATATTTTCGATGCATAGGAGGGTAGATGGCTCAGCTTACCGTCACAGTGCCTGATTCAGCGGTGCCTAGAATACGCACGGCCATGGGGCACACCGATCTCGTAACACAGCTTTGGGTAGACGCAACGCAGGCAGAAGTGCTTGCTCGCATCAAGTCGTTCTTGAAAGAACAAGTGATCGGCTATGAGACAACGCAGGTAGCGATAGCAGACCGCAACACACGCTCTCAGGAGGTATGGTGATGGGTACGTTTGAAGAGTCAGTCACAAAACAACTTGGTGCGATGCTGATGCAGCTGTTACGCTTGGAGTATGAAAAGCAGCAGTTGTCGGTGAAAGTCGCAGAACTAGAGAAGGCGAAACCAGATGGCGAACACAGCGCTTAATCGCAGCGTCGTTGCACTACTGACCAACAAGTCTGGAGGCAACCTAGCCTACGGAGACGTTGTTGTCATCAGCACGGGCACGGCCTCGGCGTTCACCACCACAACCACGGGGGCCTACATCACGACAGGCGTTGGGGTCATCATCGAGCCCAACGGCATTGCCAATGATGCCACAGGCCTCGTAGCCACGGCTGGTTGGGTGCCGAAGGTGAATCTGAACACCGCGGCCACGCTCGGCCAGTTCATCAAGACACACACCGTAGCAGGGCAGGCCACGCCGCATTCGACAATCGCCTCTGGCGACTTTGGCTATGCGCTCGAAGCCTCGGCTACTCCCAAGGCTATACTGTTCGGTGGGCTAACCCCAACAGGCAGTGCTGGCATTGCAGACGGTGACAAGGGTGACATAACAGTGTCTTCAAGCGGCGCAGCGTGGGCTGTAGACTCTGGCGCGATCACTGTGGCAAAGCTTGCTACCCTCGCCAAGACGGGCGCGATAGAAGTGGTCATTGACGGGGGCGGGTCTGCGATCAGCACTGGCATCAAGGGTGACGTGGAGATACCCTTTGCGTTGACCATCACGCAAGCCACGCTCCTGGCAGACCAAAGTGGAAGCATCGTCATAGACATTTGGAAAGACACTTACGCGAACTTTCCACCGGATGTGGCGGACACGATCACCGCAGCAGCGAAGCCGACGATCTCAGCAGCGACAAAATCGCAAGACGCAACATTGACCGGCTGGACTACCTCGGTTAGCGCTGGTGACATTCTTCGGTTTAATGTAGACAGCGCCGCGACCGTCACCCGCGTCGTCCTATCGCTCAAGTACACGAAGGCTTAAAGGGGAACCATGGCAACCGTAAACATTGCATACGCAGCGTCCGCCACTATCACCGTCGCACCAGAGAACATCGCCAGCAGTTCGACATTTGTGGCTGGCGTAGAGTCAGCAGTCGTTGACAACACATCGAACAAATATGTCGATGCCATTGTAGGCGGGCTGTGGACAGTCGGCACGACTCCAACGGTAAACACCCAGGCTCTCATTTACGTGTTTAGTGTCTTGAATGACACACCCAACTACCCTGACGTTCTCGATGGCACGTCCAGCGCAGAGACGATCACCAGCGCTGGCGTAGGACGTGGCTTCCTGAAGCTCGCGGCTGTCATAGACATTGACAGCACAACCAGTGACCGGGCCTATTACGTGACGTTCTCAGTGGCACAGTTGTTCGGAGGCGTGATGCCTTTGAAGTGGGGCATCTTTGTCACCCACAACTCGGGTGTCAACTCCAACTCTACTGCCGGCAACCACGTCTGGAAGTACACGGGTATCACTTATACGGTGGCTTAATGCTTAATGCACGTCCGGGCTGGAAGTATCGCCAGCCAAGCTTAGAGACAGAACTCAATCGTGGGCACCCGCTCGCCAGAGGCTTGCTAGGCATCTGGATAATGTCAGACATAAGGAGCATCGACACGGCAGCGAGTACCCTCACAGTGCCGCGCAACCGTGTCACGGGTGTTCCCACGACCAACTTAGGCAACCTAGCTAAGCCCCTCACCTATGATCCGGTTGGCGGTAGGGGTGTGGAATTTAAGTCTGGCGGGACGGTTGGATACTTCTCAACTGACGTAACGACTCCAGCTTCATCCGTCACCGTCTTCTGCATTCGAGCCGATCTTGGAGCGAATATACGAAGCATGTTTGGAACGTCCTCCAACTCGGGGCTCGGGACTTACGCTCCCTTTAATGACGGCACGATCTATTGGGATTTCGGTGGTAACGGCGGATCGAACCGAATCACCTGGGGTGGTTACTCTTCAAGCAGGGCAGTCCAGTTCTGGACCTTTGTGGCTGGAACAAAGGGCAACGCGATCTACATGAACGGGGTACAACGTGCGGTTGCAACCAGCGCCATCACGTCCACCCCGGCTGCTTTTAGGATATGCGGTGGTTATGAAGGCAACAACAATGAATGCCACATGTACGCCATTGGAATCTCTAATCGAGAATGGTCCGCAGAAGAAGTGGCCGCGTGGTATCGTGATCCTTACGGCATGTTCTTTCCTGAACCTTCTCCGCTCACATACTCATACCAGATAGTTGCCGGTGGTGGGGGTGGTGGTGGTGCAAAGTTTTCGTATATCTGGTTAGGCGACTAATTTCACAAGGAGAACTAAATGGCATCTACCCTCGGGATAGCCACCAAAGCAGCAAAGAACGCTGTCCAGCCTGGAGCGTCAAAGTCTAGCTCGGCAACCACATACTCCGATCCTACGCTTGCCAGCACCATCGCGCAGTCAGGCGCAGCGAACACACAGAACGCTTCTGCGAATCTGATGGACTTGCTTGGCAACCCTACGGCTAATTCTGCTTATCAGACTACGTTGCAGGGTATGCTGGCGGACATGCAGCCTTCCATCGATCAGGGCTACTCCGATCTGTCCGATGCATTTCGTAGGGCTGGCGCACAGCAGAGCGGAGCCTACGGTACGTCGCTTGCGCAGTATGCAACTGGTGTGGAGCGCAATCAGCTTGGAGCAGCGGCGGACGCCATGAAAGCAATTCTCCCGTCCCTAGTGTCAGGGTATAGTGGCATGGCTACGCAGAGCCCTTCGCTCCTAGAAGCATTGAAGCTCGGCAGTTCCACCAGCGCGTCACAGGCCTACGATCCTAACGCGGACAAACAAGAGCCCGGTCCTGGACAAGGACAGCGCTCTCTCACGGGGTTTAGCTCGGGCACGTTGCAATCGAAAACGTCCTACTAAAGGAAGATAGATGGATACACTGCAAGAGCTTCTAGCGAACATTAACAACCAGCAGGCTACTCAGCCCACGCCTGACAATCTGGAAACTCTCACAAGCCTTATCCGTCAGAACATGACGGCGGGCCTTGGGATTGGGCCTACCGGGAATGTGGGCTTCTTTAATCCTGAAGGCGGGAACGCTGCTAAGGCTCTCGGCTACGCCGGCCCTATGCGGGAGAGCGACAAGCCCTCGCTCATAGCCGCAGCGGATATCCCTGT
>Ga0208685_1000301_pt1 | contig 18016 bp, 17 predicted proteins | sample EasRivMeERMLT890_FD_187533 | JGI IMG/M metagenome (GOLD analysis project Ga0208685, IMG submission 187533) | Soil microbial communities from meander-bound floodplain in the East River, Colorado, USA - East River MetaG ERMLT890 (SPAdes) (version 2) | ecosystem: Environmental > Terrestrial > Soil...
CGGGTCTTGTGGCGAATGATCGGGTATTGCGGACTTCTTGGTGGCTAATGCCTGCTCCACAAGCTCGCGAAAGCGCTGACTGCCGCATCCACATCCGGGGCGGATATGTGGCGGTGGGTGACGAAACGCAGCGTCCAGGCATCCGCCGGCGCGACCATCACGCCCTTCGCCTTCAAGTCGGCCGACCATTGGGCAGCACGGCGGCCGCTCTTCTTCAAATCCACCCGCACCAGATTGGTTTCGACATCCCCGGGATCACACAGGCTGGAGTCGATGCGATGTAACCCTTGCGCGAGACGCTTCGCGGTCTGATGGTCCTCGGTCAGGCGGTTCACCATGGTTTCGAGCGCCACGATCCCGGCGGCGGCCAGCGGCCCCGCCTGGCGCATGTTGCCGCCGACCATGCGGCGGTTGGCGCGCGCGCGTTCGATGAACGCTGCGCTGCCACACAGTATGGATCCCACTGGCGCGGATAATCCCTTCGAAACACAGAAACAGACCGAATCTGAGTATTGAGCAATTTCGCGGGGTGGCACGCCCAGCGAAATTGCTGCATTGAAGATGCGCGCGCCGTCGAGGTGCACCGGAATGCCCCTGTCGCGCGCCAGGCTGTAAACCGCCTTCATGTGGGCAAGCGGCAGCACCGCGCCGCCGGCCCGGTTGTGCGTGTTCTCCATCCAGATGAGCGCCGTACCCATCTGGTGGCGGGTGGTCGGCCGCACCGCCTCGCCGAGGAACTCGAGGTCCATCGCGCCGCGCTTGCCGGGGATGCCGCGGTAGAAAAGGCCGGCTACGCCGGCGATGCCGCCCAGCTCGGCGTTGAGCGTGTGCGAGCCTTGCTCCAGCAGGACCTCCCCGCCGCGCAGTGCGTGCGTGAGCATCGCCACCAGATTGGTCATGGTGCCGCTCGGCATGAAAGCGCCGGCTTCCTTGCCGGTGCGCTCGGCCGCCATCGCTTCCAGCTTCTGCACGGTGGCGTCGCCGTCACGCGAATCGTCGCCGAAGCTCGCCTCGCGCATGGATTCGAGCATCGCCTCGGTGGGGCGGGTGAGGGTGTCGCTTCTGAGATCGATCATGCATTAACCTATCAGGACAAAAGCTGAGACACAAAGGATACTAAGGACACAAAGGAATTCTTTCAGTAACCGCCAACACGCACACGCCGGACACAAAAGATACCGCGAAAAGGCCTTGTAGCCCACAGGAACCATATGGTTGTCCTTCGTGTCCTTCGTGTCCTTCGTGTCAAGGCTTTACATCCGTGCGGCGAGGAGGATGTCGGCGACTTCGCAAAAACCAGTGCCGCTTGCGGCAATGGTTACATACTTCGGCTCGTGGGCAAGGCGGCCGGCGAACTCGCGGATGTTGGCTACGCCGACCGCGTGCGGAAAATAATCGAACATCGGCGCGTCGTTCGGCGAGTCTCCAACGAAGACATAGTGTTCGCGCGCGCGGTCGAGCTCGGCGCCGAATTCCTCGCGCATCAGCCGCTTCGTCATGCCGAGCTTGTCGTAGGAACCGAACCAGCCGTTGACATGGATCGAGCTCACTTTCGCGGTGAGGCCGTGCGCCTGCATCAGCGCGACGATGCGGTCCACTGCCGCGCGCGCGAGCAGCGCGACATCCTCGCAGTAATCGATGGCGAGATCGGTCTCGCGGTACGCCTGGTCGGCGGCGATCGCCGCGCCCGGTACTTTCGCTACGATATTCGCTCCGATCTGTTGTAGCTGTTCCCGTTGAGCGGCGCGCGTCGTGGTGTCGTGGACATAGCGACGAAGCATCTTGCGCGCCGCCTGGTCGTAGCGGAAGTAGAACGCGCCGTTTTCGCCGACCACGGCCGCCACCGGCCACATGCGCGCGATGTGGTCACACCAGCCCGCGGGGCGCCCGGTGATGGGCACGACCAGCAACCCGGCCCGCTGCAGGCGCTCCATCGCCGCGTAGGCGCCGGCGGTCAACCGTCCTCCGGTCGTGAGGGTGTCGTCGATATCACAAAGAACGCCGCGAATTCCGCGGCGTTCTTTAACTGGAAACTCACTCAGTGGAAGCATTCAGGTTCAACAGGAAATGGGGAATAGGAAATAGGGAATAGGGAACACGACACTTCCGGCCACAACGGTCGCGTTTTTCCCATTTCCCATTTCCTATTCACTATTCACTTCCTTCAGCGGCATACTTCCTCACCCGCCGGCGGCAGCGGGCGCGCGACGAATCCGAAGCGTCCGGAGATCTCGCGTGCCGCGATCGTTCCGATCCTGTAGCTGCCCTCGCGGAACTTCAGCCACAACGGCACTTCTTCGCCCTGCTGCGCCCGCTCCATCAGCTGGTCGAGTTGCTCCTCGGTGAGTGGATTGCCGGTACGATCGGCCAGGTGCGGCAGCACGAGGTCGAGGTCGCGGTCATGCACCGTGCCGATGCCGTGCTCGGTCTCGAGCAGCATCGTGCCGCTTTCATCCAGCCAGGCGCCGGCCAGTAGCGTGACCGGTTTCCCGCTGTGGGACTCGATCGCAAGGGGCGCGCCTTGCGGGCTGCCGATGCGATAGACCCAGGGGGCGTAATCGAGATCGAGAAAAACGCGCTGCGGCCCGTTCTGGAAATACCAGCAACCGCGCTCGTCGCGAGCATAGTTGCGGCCGATGAACTCGGTTACGAGAGGATTGGTGATGCGCTCGCCCTTGATCAGCCAGTTGCCGCGGCGGTCGAGGGAGAGCCAGCCATAGACCGCCGGCACGTTCGGCCACCTGGCCATCCCGCGGACAACGATGTCATCCATGAAATTCCCGGATGCGCACGGCGATAGAAGATAGACGAGAGGCGAGAGACGAGAAGCCGCAAGAACGAGCCGGACAGCCACGCCTCTCGTCTTTCGCCTGGCCCCTCTCGTGGGATATTACTGCTCCTCCGCATGCACCGCAGTCTTGGCGTGATGCTCAGCGAGGGTCTTCTGCACGTTGGGCGGCACCGGGTCGTAGCGCGCGAACTCGATGGCGTACGAACCTTGCCCGGCGGTGACGGACTTGAGGCGCGCCTGGTAGTTATTGAGTTCCGACAACGGCACTTGGCCCTTGATCACCAGCGTGCCCGGCGCGGCCGAGTCGGTCCCGGTCAATTGCCCCCGTTTCGCCGAGAGGTCCCCGGCGATGTCGCCCATGCTGTGCTCGGGCGCGGTGATCTCGATGTTGACGATGGGTTCGAGAATGATCGAGCGTGCCTTGCCGATGGCATCCATGAAGGCGCGCTTGCCGGCGGCGATGAACGCGACTTCCTTGGAGTCCACGTCATGGTACTTGCCGTCGTAGACGGTGACCCGGACATCGTGCACCGGGTAGCCAGCGACCGGCCCCGTTTCCAGCACCTGCCGCACGCCCTTCTCTACGGCGGGAATGAACTGGTAGGGAATCGCGCCGCCCTTCACCTGGTCCACGAACTCAAATCCGGAGCCGCGCTTCAGCGGCTCGACCTTGAGGAAAACCTCCCCGAATTGCCCCGCGCCGCCGGTCTGTTTCTTGTGGCGGTGATGTCCCTCGGCTCTGGCCGTGATGGTTTCGCGATAGGGGATGCGCGGCGGCTTGGTCGTGACCTCGGCGTGATACTGGTTCGCCATGCGGTCGAGGATGTAGCGCATGTGCAGGTCGCCCAGCCCGCTGATGATGGTCTGGTTGACCGTGGTGTTGTGTTCGATCTTGAAGGTGGGATCCTCGGCGGCGAGCTTGTGCAGCGCGTCGGAAATTTTCTGCTCGTCGCCGCGCCGTTTGGGCTCGATCGCAAGGCTGTGCATCGGAGTCGGGAACTCGAGCGGCATGAGATGGATGTGGTCCTCGTCTCGCGAGTCGTGCAGCACCGCGTCGAAATGGATCTCTTCCACCTTGGCGACGGCGCCGATGTCGCCCGGCACCAGCGCGTCGGTCTCGACGAACTCCTTGCCCCGCAGCAGGTAGGCGTGGCCAACCTTGAACGCCTTGCGCTCCGCGCCGACGTACAGTTGGGTGTCTTTGGTGATGGTGCCCTGGTGCACCCGGAACACGCCCACCTTGCCCACGAACGGGTCGATCATCACCTTGAACACATGCGCGAGCACGTGCTTCTTCGGGTCGGGCTCGGCGCCGACCGGCTGTGCCTTGGCGCCTTCTCCTTTCAGGAACTTTGGCGGGTTGCCCTCGGTGGGATTGGGCATCAGCTTGACGATCACATCGAGCAGCTCCGCTACGCCGGCGCCGTTGCGGGCGGAAACGAAGCACACCGGGATGAGATGGCCTTCGCGCAGCGCCTTCTCGAACGGCGCGTGCAGTTGCTCCGGCGCCACCTCTCCCTGCTCGAGGTACTTCGCCATCAGCTCCTCGTCCACCTCGACGACCTGGTCCACCAGCGCGCCGTGCGCTTCCTCCACGGACGAGAAATCAGCCGTGCCCGCGGGGTTGAAGAAGCAATCCACCACGCGCGCGCCGCCGTCGGCGGGGAGGTTGATCGGCAGGCATTCCTTGCCGAACGCCGCCTGCAGCTTCGCCAGGACCCCCGGGAGGTCCACGTTCTCGGCGTCGATCTTGTTGATGATGATCATGCGGCAGAGGTCGCGCTTCTTCGCCCACTGCATCATGCGGCTGGTGATCATCTCGATACCGTTCTGGGCGTTGACCACGATGGCCGCGGTTTCCGCCGCGGGCAGCACCCCGATGGCGCGGCCGATGAAATCGGGCAACCCGGGAGTATCAATGAGGTGCACGCGGGTGTCACCGTGCTGCAGGTGGGCGACGGCCGCATTGAGCGAGTGCTGGTACTGCTTTTCCAGGGGTTCGAAATCGCACACCGTGGTGCCCCTGTCCACGCTGCCGGGGCTGACGATCGCGCCGGCGCTGGCGAGCAATGCTTCCGCGAGCGTGGTCTTGCCCGAGCCGCCGTGACCGACCAGGGCGATGGTGCGGATCGCTTCAGGGGAGAACCTAGGCATAGCGCTCCTTCGTCCCCGTCAGAGGGAACCCTGCCCTGCAAATCCGTGCACGAGGCGCGGGCTTGCGGGCGGGCTTCCGAGGGGTCAGGGCAGTATAGCCGCGCGCGCCTTGCAGGTTCAAGACGCCAAACCCCAAACGCTTCGTCGCGCCGTTTAAAGGACAGCATCGCCGCGATGCGGGATGCTCAAACTGACCCCAAGGAGACGAAAATGAACTGGAAAACAATCACTACGACACCTGCAGCTACCTGGTGGCAATGGGCGTAATCCGGGCACCTCAGATTGCGCGGCCGACGCCGTTTCCGGGACAGTTCGTGCCGGACCCCAGGTAAGGCGTAACCAGTGACCAGTGACGGGTGCATGCAGGGCGCAGCTTCGCGCACGCACCATTTACCGGCGGGTTGGCAGGAGGCATACTGCCAACCCGCTATGTCCTGGAGTGCGGAGAGCCGCAATGAAGCGCTCATGCTCAGCTATCGCGATGGCGATGCGGGAGCGTTCGATGTGCTCTACGCGCGTCACAAAGGCGGCGTCTATCGCTACCTGCTGCGCCAGTGCCGGGACGCGGCCACGGCCGAGGAACTGTTCCAGGACGTATGGATGAATCTCATCCGCGCGCGGGCCGGCTACACGGTCCAGGCGAAATTCACGACCTATCTCTATCGCCTCGCCCATAACCGGCTGATAGACCACTATCGCAGGAATCGCCACGTCGCCATGATTTCCTTCGACGACGAAGATCGCGAGGAGATCGCGGAGCTGCCGGACGAGCGCGAACCGCCGGCGGACGAGGCGCTGGACGCCCGGCGGCAGGCGGGTCGGCTGCTGGAGTTGATCGCGGCGCTGCCCGAAGCGCAGCGCGAAGCCTTTCTGCTGCAGCAGGAAGGCGGCATGAGCGTGGAGGAGATCGCGCAAGCGACCGGGGTTAACCGGGAGACGGCGAAGAGCCGCTTGCGCTACGCAATGGGCAGGTTGAGGCAGGGAATGCGCGAATGACGCTTGACGGACGCAACGCCGGCGGTACTTCCGGGGACGCGGAGCGCGACGCCCGGCTCGACCGCCTCTACCACGAGGCCGGAGGCGACACCCCGCCCGCGCGCCTGGACGCGGCCATACTCGCCGCAGCGCATCGCGAAGCCGGTGCGCGTCCCCGCCCCGTGACTTCGACGCTGCGACGCTGGAGCCTGCCGGTCTCGATTGCCGCCGTGGTGGCGCTTTCCGTCAGCCTCGTGACACTGGTACACGAAGAGGGGGGCGATCGGTTGACCGAGATTCCCCCTGTTACGCCGCTGCCGACGCTCGAGCGCAAGGCGACCCCTCCGGTGCCCGAGGCGAAGGAGGAAGCAGGGCGTGAGGACCGGTCCGCGCAGCGCCAGCCCGAACGTCCGGCGCCGGCTGTATCCACGCCCGCGCTCGCAACGCCAGAGCCGTTCCCGGGGCGGCGGCAGGAACAGCGGCCCCAGGCCGCTGGCGTGGCGCCGCCGCCGCAAGCAGGTACCCCGGCGCTCCCGGACTTGCTCGCAAAACCGGCTCCTCTCCCATCTACGCGCGCCCACGAGGAGGCAGCCGTGGACCTCCGGGGCATGGCGGCGGAATCGGCATTCACCCCGGATACGCGCCCGTCCGCGGCCCAGGCGCCCGCCCGTGCTGCCGCCGGAAACGAGGCTGCAGCCACAGCGGCCGGGCGCGCCGTGCCGTCTGCTCCCCCAGCGCCCCCCTCCAAGGCCGCCATATCCGACCTGGGTCGGTCCATGGAGCCGGGTGGCGCCACCCCGCAACCGCCGATCTGGCAGGATCTGGAGCGGCAGCCACCGGAGAAATGGCTCGAGCGTATGGAGGAGTTGCGCCGGACCGGCCGTACCGTCGAGTTGAAGGATCTGCTGGCCGAGTTCAGGAAGCGGTTTCCCGGCCATACGCTGCCCGCCTGGATCCGTTAGGCGCTACCGCGCTGCCACGAGCAGCTGGGGGGTGTGGCAGCTTCACTCTGGCACGGGCGCATATCCACATCCCGCCGTTGAGCGGGAATGTGTGTGGTAAGCAGTTGTTTTAGATAACTAAAAAATTCGAATCTTGGCAATCCGGCCCAGCAGCCTCTCCAGGCTCGCCGGAGCAGGAGGGACTGGTTTGCTGCGATGCGAGATGGTATTGCGGTGCACTATATAAAACAGTTTACAAAACAATGTTATTACGGCATGATCATCGTGTGTGCAATGCAGCAAATATGGCTCATTAGGTGCCCGGCCGCGTCTAGTAGGACTGAACCATTGCGGCCAGCGGCCCCAGCAATTAAAATCCGGCTTCGATTCGCGCTACTCGTTCAAAAAGCAGACTCGGAGTAACACCCACTAGATATAATTGGTTTCGCTACTTGCTCTACAACCCATAGTGGTCAAGGGGCCGAATTTGAGACGAGGATTGCAACTGGCGCGGCGGAGCAATGCGTGGCCGGCGCAACCCAGGTGCCGGAACAGGGGAAAGACCATGGTCGTGCGCATAGGTACGCTCAGTTCAAGCGGCAAAGGCCCGGACGTCCAGCCGGCCCCGTGGCCGCGCAAGTTCGTTTCTGTCCTGACGCTGGTCGCCAGCGTAGTGGCGCTGGCACTCGTCGTGGACGGCCAGAGCGACCAGTTCCTCGGCCAACCTCAGAAGGTCGCGCCGGAACCCTTCTTCCAGACCGGGGGTACGGACGAGGCTTTCCTCCATCCGAAGGAGGAAAACCGCTATCGCGCGCTGTCCGAGTTCGTGGCCAAGCGTTACCGGGTGTCCCAGGACGTCGCTTTCGACCTCGTGAGCCTGGCCCACCAGGAGGGTTACCGGTTCCAGCTCGATCCCCTGCTAATCATTGCCGTGATCGCCATCGAGTCCCGTTTCAACCCGATTGCCGAAAGCGGGGCGGGGGCCAAGGGCCTGATGCAGATCATCCCGAAATACCATACCGACAAGCTGGACGAGTTTGGCGGCGAACACGCGGTTTTCGACCCGGCCACCAACATCCAGGTGGGCTCTCGCATCCTCCGCGAGTACATCCGCCGTACCGGCAACGTCGGCATCGCGCTGCAGATGTACGCCGGAGCGCTGGGCGACAGCGAGGACCAGTACACGAACAAGGTTCTGACCGAGCGGGGGCGTCTGCAACAGGTATTGCTCTCTGCTCCCCGCGCCTCCGCCCCGGGCGCGTGAGCACTGTGTCCGCCCGCAACGGCGGACTCCGCCAGCCCGCCGCGCGGGTGAAAAGAGCGTCCTGTTGAGCCGCATCCGGATTGCCTGGCGTGGCGGTGAAGTGACCGCTAACTTGCGCGCAACTCCCACGGTAAAACAACTACTTGCTGCCTTGCCCTGCGAGGCCAGCGCCCAGATCTGGGGCGCGGAAGTCTATTTCGAGCTGCGGCTGGCGGCAGCGCTGGAAGCCGATGCCGAGCAGGTGGTCGAACCGGGCACCGTGTGCTTCTGGGTGGAGGGGAATGCACTTGCTTTGCCGTTCGGCCCGACCCCGGTGTCACGCGGAGATGAGTGCCGCCTGGTTACCCGCTGCAACGTGCTGGGGGCAATCGAAGGCGACCCGCGCCGGCTCGGCAAGGTCAGGCAGGGCGCGGCGATCCGCGTCGAACTGATTCTTTCGTGAGGCATATGGCGTTTGGCGTTAGGCGGGCCGGTCTGAAGACGACCCCTTTCGCCTCACACCTCACTCCTTACGCCTCACGCCGTTCGGCCTCAGAGCTTGTGTGACCCGATCATCAGCCGCTTGAACACCGAATAGCGCTCCCCCACGCCGTCCGCGGTCGGCTCCCGCCTGACCGTGATCCAGGCGTCGGCGGGGAAGCCCTCCGCCAGGTCCGCAGTGTAGGCGCATTCATCTTCCGCCGCCGCACGCGCGGCCTCGATCGTGGGTGCGCCCAACTCCTCGAAGAAGTGCCGCGACAGCGCCTGTATTACCTGCTCGTAGGCCGCGTCGTCGATCTCCGCCACCTCGGCCAGCGTGCAGCGCTGGCGCGCGCCGGCCGCGATGAAGGTGCTGTCGCAGTGGCAACACGTCGTGCGGTGGCCCTGCGCCAAGTCGCATACCGCATAGCCGCCCGATACCACCCACGCACCGTCTTCCGCAGCGCCCCCTTCTCCGGCGAAGATGCGTGCGTCGGAATCGTCGAGCCGCACTGCCTTAAGGAATTTCATGGGCATCAGGATGGGGGATGTGCCCCCTATAATACGGGCAACCGGGTCACGCTCAGGAGAACGACATGGCGCAACAGCCGGAACTGCCCAAGGACTGGCTCGAGTTCATGCAGAAGATGTGGAACCCGATGTCGTACCCGATGCCCGGCATGGCGATGCCTACCGTCAATATCGAGGAAATCGAGCGAAAGATTGCCGAGCTGAAGGCCGTGGAGACCTGGCTCACCATGAACGTCGGTTTCGTGCAGATGACCATCAAGACGCTGGAGATGCAGAAGGCGGCGCTGGAAACGATCGCCGCCACCAGCAAACCGAAGCCCGACCAGCCCAGCAAAAAATAAGAACGAGCGGCCGGGGGCCGTCTCAACGCCGCGTCATGCAGCGCGCGTTGCCGGGTCAAAGAAAGGCTTGTCGCCCTTGATCTGGGTGCGATGCATCAGGCGCCGTGAAGCAGGATCGAATGCATCCCTCCGATGCATGGCGCAGCGGTTGTCCCACATGATCAGGTCGCCCACGCTCCACTTCTGGTACCACGCGAACTCCGGCTTGCCGGCGTGCGCCCACAGGCGGTTCAGCAGGTCTTCGCTTTCGGCCAGCGGCAGCCCGTTGATGTAGGCGTTGCGCCGGCGCCCGAGGAAGAGGGCGCTGCGGCGGGTCGCCGGGTGGGTGCGGACGATGGGGTGCACCGCGCCGGGGGCCTCGCGCGGGTCGGTGACGTCCTTGAAGCCCTTGCGGAGGTCGCCGACGCTGTTGCGGCTCGAGTCGTGCCTGCAGGATTTGTCGGAGATCGCGCGCTTCAGCTCGGCGGGCAGCGTCTCGAACGCGAGATACATGTTGCTGAAGCCGGTGTCGCCTCCGGCTGGTGGCACTTCCAGCGAATACAGCAGGCTGCCGATGGGCGGCTTCTCGTTGTACGACATGTCGGTGTGCCACTCGGCCTCGTAGTGTCCGAGGTTGCCGATCGGCTTGCCGTCCACCTTGATGTTGGACATCACGGTGATCTCGGGGTAGGGGTCGTGGTCGGCGTCGGCCATGGCGTGAATCGGTGCCTGGTCCAGGTCACCGAAGCGCCGGGCGAACGCAAGCAGCCCCGAATCGTCCAGGCGCTGACTGCGGAAGCGCAGCACCAGATGCTGGTGCCAGGCCGCCTCGATCGCCCTGAAACCGGCGTCGGTCAGCGGCTGCATGAGGTCCACCCCCCTGATATCCGCGCCCAGTGCGGCGCCGGTGGCAACGACGGTGACGCGCTTTTCCTCGGTCAGATCCATGATTCTTCGCTCCGGCAGGGGATCAGCGCATGCTAATGCTCCCCGGGTTGGGCTGCAAGCCGAGTGATTTCATGCGGCAGGGAGTGCATACTATTTGGTCCCGCTACCGAACGTCTAACGGAGGCAAACATGGCCACTATCGTACGCAAAACCGTCTACTTCAGTATGAGGGCACCCAACCGCGCTGGCCAGGGAGCGCGGTTGTTGAGGACGCTCGCCGCGCATGGCGTCAACTTGCTCGCGTTCACCGGGTTCCCCAACGCCGGAGGCGCTCAGGTGGATTTCATTCCTCAAGACATTTCCAAGTTCTCCAGCGCCGCACGCAAGCTGGGCATGAAGGTGAGCAAGCGGAAGACAGTGTTCCTCGCGCAGGGCACGGACAAGGCGGGTGCGTGCGCTGCGATCTGCAGCAAGCTCGCCAAGGCCGGCATCAACATGGTGGCGATGGATGCCGTCACGGCCGGTATGGGGCGCTTCGGCGCGATCTTCTGGGTCAAACGGCGCGACGTTGCGCGAGCGTCACGGGTGCTGCGCGCGCGGGGATAAACCAGCCGCCAACTTTGCGCTGAAATGTGGTTTAATCACGCGCTCCAATTACGGCTATCGAGCAAGGAGAATTACAAATGCCTTACGCAATGCGGATCTACGAGAACGGCGGGCCGGAGAAGCTGCGCTGGGAAGAGGTGCAGGTCGGCGCGCCCGGAGAGGGCCAGGTGCGCGTGCGCAGCACGGCGGTCGGTCTCAATTTCGTCGATACCTACCAGCGCAGCGGGCTCTACCAGCTCCCGCTGCCGTTCACGCTCGGCTCGGAAGGCGCCGGCGTGGTGGAAGCGGTTGGTCCCAAGGTGAAGGAGTTCAAGGTGGGCGACCGCGTGGCCTACACCGGCCCACTCGGCGCTTACGCCGAGGTGCTGCTGCGCCCGGCCGACCGGCTGGTGAAAATTCCCGCAGGCGTGGGCGACACGACCGCCGCCGCGATGATGCTGAAGGGGCTCACCGCCCAGTACCTCCTGCGCCGGACCTACCGCGTGAAGAAGGGCGACACCATTCTCATGCACGCGGCGGCGGGCGGCGTCGGCCAGATCCTGTGCCAGTGGGCGAAAGCGCTGGGCGCCACCGTGATCGGCACCGTTGGCAGCGACGAAAAAGCGGCGCTGGCGAAAAAAGCGGGCTGCAAGCACGTCATCGTGACTTCGCGCGAGAACTTTGTGGAGCGCGTGAAGGCGATCACCAAAGGCAAGGGCGTGCCGGTGGTGTACGACGGCGTCGGCAAGGACACCTTCATGGGCTCGCTCGACTGCCTGTCGCCGCTGGGGCTGCTGGCGAGTTTCGGCAATGCTTCCGGCGCGGTGACGCAGTTCAACCCCGGGGTGCTGGCGCAGAAAGGCTCGCTGTTCCTCACGCGCCCGACGCTCGTCACCTACACCGCTACGCGGGAGGCCCTGGTCAGCGCCGCGCGGGAACTGTTCGCGGTGGTGAAGAGCGGCAAGGTCAGGATCGCGATCAACCAGACCTATCCGTTGCGCGAAGCGGCGCAGGCGCAGCGCGACCTCGAGGCCCGCAAGACGACGGGATCGACGGTATTGATCCCGTAACCGCGTCTCAGGTAATACGTCTCAGGTACTGCGTCCCAGATAATACGTCCCAGATAGGGCGTTCAAAGCGCCTTTTCTGCGACGTTGCATCTGAGACGTATTATCTGGGACGCTTCATCTGGGACGCTTTTGCTCACCGGCGCAGTTTGAAGCGCTCGGTTGCGCGCACCAGTGCGGCGCTGATGCCGGGCTCCCATGCCGAATGCCCGGCGTCGGGCACCACGACGTACTCGGCCTCGGGCCAGGCGCGGTGCAGATCGTCCGCGCTGACGATAGGGCACACCGCGTCGTAGCGGCCCTGCACGATCACGCAGGGAATGCGGCGCAGCCGGTGCGCGTTGTCGAGCAGGGAGTTCTCCGGCAGAAAGATGTCGTGGGTGAAGTAATGCGCCTCGATGCGCGCGAGCCCCAGCGCCACCCCTTCTCCCGCGAAATACGCGACCGTCTCGGGGCTCGGCAGCAGTGTCGAGCATGCGCCTTCGTACGTGCTCCAGGCGCGCGCCGCCGGCAGGTGCACCGCGGGATCGGGATTCTTGAGCCGCCGGTAATAGGCCGCGAGCAGGTCGCCGCGCTCGGCCTCGGGCAGCGGTTCCGTGAACGCGCGCCACGGTTCCGGAAACAGGGTTTTCAGGCCATAGAGAAACCACTCGATCTCGCTGCGGCGGCACAGGAAAATGCCGCGCAGCACGAACCCGGTGCAGTGCTCGGGATGCGCCTCGCCGTAGGCCAGCGCGAGCGTGCTGCCCCACGAGCCGCCGAACACCAGCCAGCGCTCGATGCCGAGGTGCCGGCGCAGCCGTTCGATGTCGGCTACCAGGTGCGGCGTCGTGTTGTCGCGCAACTCGCCGAGCGGCGTCGAGCGCCCGGCCCCGCGCTGGTCGAAAATGACGATGCGGTAGTGAGCCGGATCGAAGAAACGCCGGTGCGCGGGGGAGGCGCCTGCGCCGGGCCCGCCGTGCAGGAACAGCACCGGCACTCCATGCGGGTTTCCAGACTGCTCCCAGTACATGGCGTGCACGCTGTCCAGCTTCAGCATGCCAGTGCGGTAGGGCTCGGTCTCGGGATACAGTTCCGAGCGCGACTGGTGGGGGATGTCGGCCATGACGGGGATTCTATAACGGCGAACGCGAAGAGGTTCTTCGTCGGATTTCTGTCGGGGGCCTTGCGGCCCGGCGCGAAATCGGGCGCCGGGACGACCAGCGTATAATTTCTGTCAAACCGGACGCTTAGGGTGCGGGAGCCCGCGGCTCCCGTTCCCTGGTCGCCGGTTTAACTGCGCGCGTTCGAACGGACACCACGTGCCGCTCAACGCGCGCGATCATCTCCGGGCCAGGAAATGGACGAACAGCTACGCAAGGCCGCGCTCGACTACCATCGCCTGCCGACCCCCGGCAAGATCTCGGTCACGCCCACCAAGGGCCTCGTCAATCAGCGCGACCTCGCGCTGGCCTATACCCCCGGCGTGGCGATTGCCTGCATGGAAATCGTCGCCAACCCGGCCGAAGCCGGCAACCTGACCGCGCGCGGCAACCTGGTTGCAGTGATTACCAACGGCACCGCGGTGCTCGGGCTGGGCGCGATCGGCCCGCTGGCGGCGAAGCCGGTGATGGAAGGCAAGGCGGTGCTGTTCAAGAAGTTCGCCGGCATCGACGTCTTCGACCTCGAGATCGACGAGCGCGACCCGGACAAGCTGGTGGACATCATCGCCAGCCTCGAGCCCACCTTTGGCGGCATCAACCTCGAGGACATCAAGGCGCCCGAATGCTTCATCGTGGAGAGTAAGCTGCGCGCCCGCATGAAGATTCCGGTGTTCCACGACGACCAGCATGGCACCGCGATCATCGTCGGCGCCGCGATCCTCAACGGTTTGAAGGTGGTCGGCAAGGACATCGGGAACGTGAAGCTCGTCGTCTCCGGCGCCGGCGCCGCGGCGCTCGCCTGCCTGAAACTCCTCGTGGATATGGGGATGCAGCGCTCGAATATCATCGTCACCGATATCAAGGGCGTCGTCTACCGGGGGCGCAAGGAGGAAATGGACCCCGAGAAGGAACGTTTCGCGGTCGAAACCCGGGCGCGGACGCTCGGCGAGGTCATCGACGGGGCGGACGTATTTCTCGGGCTGTCCGCGGGCGGCGTGCTGAAGCCGGAGATGGTCAGGCGCATGGCTGCGCGGCCGTTGATCCTGGCGCTCGCCAATCCCGAGCCGGAGATCCGGCCGGAAGAAGTGAAAAAGGAAAAGCCCGACGCGGTGATGGCGACCGGCCGCTCGGACTACCCGAACCAGGTCAACAACGTGCTGTGTTTCCCCTTCATCTTCCGCGGCGCGCTCGACGTCGGCGCAACCACCATCACGCGCGAAATGGAGGTGGCGGCGGTGAAGGCGATTGCCGATCTGGCGCAGGCCGAGCAGTCGGACATCGTCGCCGCGGCTTACGGCGAGCGGAACCTGTCGTTCGGTCCCGAGTACCTCATCCCGCGGCCCTTCGATCCGCGCCTGATCGCGAATGTCGCGCCGGCGGTGGCGCGCGCCGCGATGGCAAGCGGCGTCGCGACGCGCCCGATTGCCGATTTCGACGCCTACCGCGAGCGCCTCAACCAGTTCGTCTACCAGTCTGGCCTGATCATGAAGCCGTTGTTCGCGGCGGCCAAGAACGCGCCCAAGCGCGTGGTGTATTGCGAGGGCGAGGACGAGCGGGTGCTGCGGGCCGTGCAGCAGGTGGTGGACGAAGGCATGGCGCGTCCGACGCTCGTCGGTCGCCGGGAAGTGGTCGAGACGCGTATCGAGCGCCTCGGACTCAGGCTAAAGGCGGGCGCCGACTACGACCTGGTGGATCCCAATAACGATCCGCGCTACCGGGAATACTCGGAGGCTTACCACAGGCTCGCGCAGCGCAAGGGCGTGACGCCGCAGATCGCGCGGCTGGAGATGCGCCGGCGCTCCACCCTGATAGGCGCGATGCTCTTGTCGAAGCGGGAAGTGGACGCGATACTGTGCGGCGTCGTTGGGCGCTACGAAAGTCACCTGCGGTTCGTGGATCATGTCATCGGGCTGCGCCCGGGCGTCAGGAACTACGCCGCCATGAATGCGCTATTGCTGCCCAATCGCACCGTGTTCATTTGCGATACCTACGTCAACTACGATCCCACCGCGGAACAGATCGCCGAGATGACGCTGCTCGCCGTCGAGGAGATCCGGCGCTTCGGCATCACGCCCAAAGTCGCGCTGCTGTCGCATTCCAGCTTCGGCGCGGCCAATACGCCGACCGCGGTGAAGATGCGCCGGGCGCTGGAGCTGATCGGGGTCCTCGCTCCCGACCTCGAAGCCGAGGGTGAAATGCAGGGCGATGCCGCGCTGTCGCAGGAAATCCGCGAGCGGGTCTTCCCCAACGCACGGCTGAAGGGCGGGGCGAACCTGCTGGTGATGCCGACGCTGGATGCCGCCAATATCGCCTTCAACCTGCTGAAGACCGCGGCCGGTGACGGCATCACCGTTGGCCCCATCCTGCTCGGTGTCGCGCGGCCCGTGAACATACTCACACCGTCCGCCACCGTGCGCCGCATCGTCAACATGACGGCGCTCACCGTGACGGACGCGGGCGCGCAGCGAAGCGAGCAGCGGGCGCTGCTCTAGCGGGGGGTGAATGGTGAATAGTGAATAGTGAATGGTAACTACGCAGTCGCGTAGCCGCAGTTTTTCCATTTCCTATTCCCCATTTCCCATTTCCTGGCGAGGGCCGTATGGCGAAGAAGGTACGCATCGAGCGTGACACGATGGGTAATATCGCGGTGCCCGCCGACCGCTTGTGGGGCGCGCAGACACAGCGCAGCCTGCAACATTTCCATTTTCCCGGCGAGACGATGCCGCTCGCGGTGGTGCGCGCGCAGGTGCTGGTGAAGAAGGCCGCGGCGCTCGTCAATGTGTCGCTGGGAGAGCTCGACCGCAGGAAGGGCGATGCCATCGTCCAGGCGGCGGACGAGGTGCTCGGCGGCAGTTTCGATGACCACTTTCCGCTGGTCGTCTGGCAGACCGGTTCCGGCACCCAGACCAACATGAACGTCAACGAGGTGCTGGCCAACCGCGCCTCCGAGATCCTCGGCGGCGAGCGCGGCGAGAAGCGGCTGGTCCATCCCAACGACCAGGTCAACCGGGGCCAGTCGTCCAACGATACCTTCCCCACGGCGATGCACGTCGCGGCGGTGATCGCCCTGGAACAGGACCTGCGGCCGGCGTTGACCAAGCTGCGCAATACGCTCGAACGGAAGGCGCGGGCGTTCGCGAAGATAGTGAAGATCGGCCGCACCCACCTGCAAGACGCGACCCCGCTCACGCTCGGGCAGGAGTTTTCCGGTTACGTCTCGCAACTCGATCACGGGCTCGCCCACCTGAAGGCGGCATTGCCGCATCTCCACGAGCTGGCGCTGGGCGGCACCGCGGTCGGCACCGGTCTCAATGCCCACCCGCTGTTCGCGGAGAAGGTGGCGGCGGAAATCGCGCGGCTGACGAAGCTGCCGTTCGTCACCGCACCCAGCAAGTTCGAGGCGCTGGCATCCTGCGACGGCGTGGTGCACGCGCACGGCGCGCTGAAGACCATCGCCGCCAGCCTCATGAAGATCGCGAACGACGTGCGCTGGCTCGCGTCGGGGCCGCGGAGCGGCATCGGCGAGCTGGTGATACCCGAGAACGAGCCGGGCAGTTCGATCATGCCGGGCAAGGTCAATCCGACGCAGTCCGAGTCCATGACCATGGTGTGCTGCCAGGTGTTCGGCAACGACGTCGCGGTCAACCTCGGCGGCGCCTCCGGCAATTTCGAGCTGAACGTGTTCCGGCCGCTCGTCATCCGCAATTTCCTGCACAGCGCGCAGCTGCTCGCGCGCGCCTGCGAAAACTTCGACCAGCATTGCGCCGCCGGCATCCAGCCCAACCGCGCGCGCATCGAGCAGCTGATGCGCGATTCGCTGATGCTGGTGACCGCGCTCAATCCGCACGTCGGCTACGAGAAGGCGGCGGCGATCGCCAAGAAGGCGCACAAGGACGGCACGACGCTGAAGGCGGCAGCGGTGAAGCTCGGCTACGTTACGGCGAAGCAGTTCGACGAATGGGTGCGGCCGGAGGATATGGTGGGTAAACCCAAAAAAGCCTAGACCGGAAGAAGATCGCGGGTTTCGTGGTCGATATATGTCCTCCGTGTCCTGCGTGTCCTCCGTGTCGTAGCTGAACATGGATAAACGCGTAGCGGTCGTCACCGGCGCCAATCGTGGCATCGGTCTGGGAATCGCCCGCCAGCTGGCGCGCCGCGGCGACATCCAGGTCGTGCTCACGAGCCGCGACGAGGCAAAGGGCAGGGCTGCCGCGAATCAGTTGCGCGGCGAAGGCCTGGAAGTCGATTTGCACGCGCTCGACGTCACGAGCGAACGGAGCGTCAAGACGTTTGCAGGCTGGCTGGAAAGCGCCTGCAAACGTTGTGACATTCTGGTCAACAACGCCGGCGTGATGCTCGATCCGCGCGGCTCGCGCGTGCTCGACTCGAAGCTCGTGACCTGGCGCGACACGCTCGAGACCAATCTCGTTGGGCCGCTGCTGCTCGCCCAGGCTCTGGCTCCTCTCATGAAGCGGAACGGCTACGGGCGCATCGTCAACGTCTCGAGCGGGCAGGGACAACTGTCGGACATGGGGGTCGGCACGCCCGCCTACCGCGTCTCCAAGACCGCGCTCAACGCCCTCACGCGCACGCTTGCCGCCGAGCTGAAAGGCAGCGGGATACTCGTCAACTCGATGTGCCCGGGCTGGGTAAGGACCGACATGGGCGGTGCCGGCGCGCCGCGCACGGTGGAACAGGGGGCCGACACGGCGGTATGGCTGGCCACGCTGCCTGACGACGGTCCCAGCGGCGGTTTTTTCCGCGACCGGAGGCCAATTCCGTGGTAATTCCCCGTCACCTGCAATGCAAAAGGGCTGTGCACGCCAGGTGTGACTAAAGCGGGTGACTAAAGCGTTGATTCGGCGTAGAGTTTCGGAGTGACGGTGGGAATGGGCCGAA
>Ga0208685_1000304_pt1 | contig 17985 bp, 16 predicted proteins | sample EasRivMeERMLT890_FD_187533 | JGI IMG/M metagenome (GOLD analysis project Ga0208685, IMG submission 187533) | Soil microbial communities from meander-bound floodplain in the East River, Colorado, USA - East River MetaG ERMLT890 (SPAdes) (version 2) | ecosystem: Environmental > Terrestrial > Soil...
GCAAAACTGGGCGTTCGCGCGCGATTTCGGCGACTGGGACCGGCTGCGCGCCGTGTTCCACCCCGACGGCATCATGACTTCGACCCGCTTCACCGGGCCCGCTGAGGACTTTATCGCATTTGCCGCAAAGAACAAGGCTTCCCGCAGCACGCACTTCATGGGCGGCACCAGTGCGCGCGTGAACGGCAACAAGGCAATCGCGGAATCCCGAATGATTCTCCTGTCGCGCACGACGCTCGACGGGATCGAGGTGGATGTCACCTGTTACGGCCGCTTCTACGACCGCTTCGTGAAGCACGAGGGCGCCTGGCGCATTCTCAGACGCAACGCGATCTACGAGAAGGACCGGATCGAGCCCGTGCGTCCGGGCGCCGCGCTGAAGCTCGACGATGCGGAACTGAGCCGCTTTCCCGAAGGCTACCGCTACCTCGCCTACGTGCAGTCACGCGGTGGCTCGACCGTGGACCTCGGCCTGCCGACGCCGCGCAGCGCAGCGCTGGCGCAACTCTATAAGGAAGGCACCGCGTGGCTCGCGGCGCAGTGATGACTGACGACTGACGAAATCCCAAGCCAGGTCATCCTCACGCCTCACGCCTCACGCCTCAATAGGAAAGTCCGGGACTCCGGACTTTCCTATTCGACCTCCTTGTACTGTCCCCGGGTAACCTGCAGCGGCGCGCCAAGTCCGGACAGGATGGTCTTGCGGCGGATTTCGTTGGCGGTCTTGCGGCGCTCCTCGTCCATCCACAGACGGTCGTGGCCCCACATGCTGCCGCCGTGAGTGACCTCGCGCGGGGTCCACGTCGCTTCATCCACGGTGCGCCCGCCCCAGCCGCACTCCATCATGAAGCCGGCCGGACAGAACGCGTAGAAAGACAACATCCAGTCGTTGGAGTGACGGCCCAGCGTCTGGCCGATGCGCCAGCCGTCCTGCGCGAAATCGTAGGCGCGGCCCACGTCGTCCAACGCAAGCACCTCGAACATGACGTGGTGCACTCCGTTCTGCTTCGACTGCAGCAGACCGACGCTGTGGTGGCGCGGGTTCGCGCGCAGGAACATCAGGCGATACGGCTTGACCATGTAGTCGGACAGCCGCAGGCTGAGCAGGTCGCGGTAGAACGTGCTCATGGCGTCGACGTCCTCGGCATGCAGGACCATGTGGCCCATGCCCATTTTCCCGGTGCGGAAGCCCCCGTGCGGGCGCGGCGCCGTGAACGGCCCCTCGCCGTTCGCCTGGCTGTGGAATAGCTCGATGCGGTTGCCCGCAGGATCGCGGCACCATGCCATCTCGTCCACGCCGCGCAGCGTCAGCTCCTTCTCGGTTGCACGCGTCATATTGAAACCGGACTTCTCGAGCTTGCCCGCCGTCTCTTTCAGCGCCGCCGCGCCGGCGGTCTCGAATCCGAAAAAAGCGGGCCCGTCGCGATCGCTTCGCTGAATCAGCACGCGCTGGCAGCGTTCATCCGTGCGCAGCGCCAATGCATCGGGACCGCGCTCCACCACCTGCATCGCGAAGACATCGGAAGCGAACCGGCGCCACGGGTCGAAATCGCTCGCATCAACACCCATGTATCCCAACGCCTGTACTGGCATCGCCCATCCCTCCCGTATATATGCTCGATTTATTATCACACGGAACTGTTTTGCACGCCGCCGTGGTTGCTGTTAGATTTGCCGGGCGTTACAACAACAGGCGGGAGGGAAATGCCATGGGACCGTTACGCCTCGCGGTTTGCACAAGTGCTTTTCTGGGGATATTCGTTTCCGCGGAGCCTGGCGCGCAAAGCTTCCCCGCCCGCCCGGTGCGTTACATCATGCCGCTGCCCGCCGGCAACGAGACCGATCTGTTCGCCCGCGTGCTGGCGAAGCAGCTCGCGGAGGGCTGGGGCCAGCAGGTCAACGTGGACAATCGCCCCGGCGGCGGCACGATCATCGGTACCGACCTCGCTGCCAAGGCCCCGGCCGACGGCTACACGCTGATGCACGCTCTCACGGCGCATACGATCAACCCGACGCTCATCGCCAGGCTGCCGTACGACACGCTGAAGGACTTCGCCTGCGTCACGCAGATCAGCAACTTCTCCGGGGTGCTCATCGCGCACCCGTCGTTTCCGGTGAAGAACGTCAAGGAGCTGATTGCGCTGGCCAAAGCGCAGCCGGGAAAAATCGTCTACGCCACCGGCCCCATCGGCACGACCAACCACATCCTTGGCGAGTCGCTGCGAACCGCCGCAGGAATCGATATCGGGCATGTTCCCTACAAGGGGGGCGGGCTGGCGATCCAGGACCTGCTGGCCGGGAACGTGCCACTGGTCTCCAATGTGGTACTGGAGGTGCTGCCGTTCATCCGCTCGGGCAAAGTGAAGCCGATCGCCGTGACCGGCCCCAAGCGCACGGCTTCGCTCCCTGGTGTGCCGACAGTCGGCGAAAGCCTGCCCAATTACCGCGCCGGCACCAGCTTCTGGGCGCTGGTCACGCGCGCCGGCACGCCGGCGGCCGTGGTGAAGCAGATCAACGCCGATGTCGTCAAGGCCATGCAGTCAACCGAGATACGGGAGCGCATCACCCAGATGGACCTGGAGCCGGTCGCATCGACACCCGCGCAGTGCGACGCCTTCCTGCGGGAGCAGGTGTCGGTTTGGGGCCCGATCGTCAAGGCCTCCGGCGCGCGCGCGGACTGATTCTCGCCTCACGCCTCACGCCTTACGCCTCACGCCTCACGCCTCACGAACTATGTGGCGGTCTTCGTGAAGCGGATGGTGACGGCGCGCGCGGCAAAGTCGGTGACGACATTGACCAGCGCCGGCTTGCCGTTCCTGATCGCGTTCTTCGCGCGCTCCAGCGCCGGGCGAATGTCCTCCGGTTTTTCAACGTGCTCGCCGTGGCAGCCCAGGCTCTGCGCGAACAGGTCGAAGCGCGTGTAGCCCAGTTCGCGTCCCGGTTTTTCCCGCTTGGGGTCAGCTGTCCAGCCTCCGTTCAGGCTGATGACGACGATGACCGGGATGTTGTGACGCGCGGCGGTGTCGAACTCCATCGCATTGAGTCCGAACGAGCCGTCGCCGTGGAGCACGACGACCTGCTTTCCTGGCGACGCCACCTTCGCCCCGACCCCCATCGGCATGCCGACGCCCATGGTGCCGAACGTGCCGGAATTGAGACGGTGCCGGGGAAGGTACGTCGGGATCGACTGGCGCCCGTAATTGAGGATCTCCTGCCCGTCCACCACCAGGATCGCGTCACGGTCCAGGAAATCACGAACTTCCTTGCACAGCCGCAACGGATGGATCGGCGTCCTGTCGGTGGACATCGCCTTCTCCTGCTCGGGACGTTTCGACTCCTCGATCGCGGCGAGATGGCCGCGCCAGTCCGCAAATCGCCCGGCGTCGACCCGCTTGCCGCCGCCGGCTGCGAGCAGCTGGCGCATCACGGTCCCGGCGTCGCCCACGATGCCGACGTCCACGCGTGGACTCGCACCGATCTCGGCAGGGTCGATATCGATGCGCACTACCTTCGCCGTGCCCGACATGCGTGGCGGCTTCAGGTGGCCGAACACGTAGTTCAGGCGCGTGCCGACGACGAGGAACAGGTCCGCCTCCTTCATCGCCGTCGAGCGCGCGTTCAGGAACGCGTGCGGATGGTCCTCGGGCAGCACCCCGCGGCCCTGCGGCGTGGTGTAGATCGGCATGCCGGTTTCTTCGACCCACTTCCGCAGGGCATCGGCCCCGTCGGACCACAACACGCCGCTGCCTGACAGTACGACCGGCCGGCTGGATCTCTCGATCAGCTTCAGCGCTTCCTCGATGAGAGCGGGGTCACCCTGCGGCTTGCTCCGCAGCAGCGTGCGCGAAAGGTCGGGCCACTGCACCGCGGACTCCTCGACTTCGCCGTAGAGCACGTCGGACGGCAGGTCGAGATAAACCGGGCCCGGCTTGCCGGCAATCGAGCGCCGGAAAGCCGTGTCGATCATCTCCGGTATGCGGTGGGTCTCGTAAACGCGCTCCGCCCACTTGGTAACGGGCTTCATGATCGCGACCTGGTCAATCTCCTGGAAGGTGCCGGTGCCGTATTCCTTGACCGGGCTCGAGCCGCCAAACGCGACGACCGGGCTGCAGTCCATCAGCGCGTGCGCGATCCCGGTGGTCAGGTTGATGGTGCCGGGACCGGAGGCTCCCAGGCACAGCCCGGGCTTGTTGGTCACCCGCGCGTAGGCGTGCGCCGACATGGCGGCCGCCTGCTCGTGGCGCACGTCGATGCCGCGCACCCCCTTCTTCATGGCGCTCGTGAGCGCATCGTTGATGGGCCCGCCCATGATGAAGAACATCGTGTCGACGCCGATGCGCTTGAGCGTTTCGCCGACGAGTTCATTGCCCGTGATTGTTGCCATAAGTATTCCTATAGAAGCGTCTCAGATACATCGTCTCAGGTGAAGCGTCTCAGGTACGGCGCGCTCCATCTGCGACGCCTTATCTGCGACGTCTTACCTGCGACGCTTTGCCCGTCTTCTCAGTCCCGCGTCCCCTTCTTCAAGGGCGTTTCTTTCATGTATTCCTGAATTTCGGCGTCGCTCATCCCCAGCCACTCGGACAGCAGCTCCGCGGTGTGCTGACCCAGTAGCGGCGCGGACTTTACCGGCACGTAAGAGTCGGACATCTTCACCGGCCAACCCGGGATCAGGAACTTGCCGCGCGTCGGGTGCTCGATCTCCGCGAACATTCCGCGCTTGCGCAACGCCGGGTCGTTCATCAGCTCCTGCGTGTCGAACACGGCGCCCGCCGGCACGCCCGCGTTCTGCAGCTTCTCCATCGCGTCGCGCTTGGTGAACTGGGCGCACCAGTCGCCGACCAGCTTGTCGACGACCGCGGCGTTCTGGACGCGCAGCTTGGGCGTCGAGAAGCGCGGGTCGTCCTTGAGGTCCTCGCGCCCCATCAGCGTGAGCAGGCGCTGCCAGTGCCAGTTCCCGGCGCGCGTGGAATAAACCATGATCCAGTCGTTGGGGCCGCCGGGCTTGCACTGGTACAGTTCGCTCGGCGCGGCGGCGCCCAGCGAGCTCTGGTTGCCGGTGCGCTCCACCGGTTTGCCGTTCATCAGTTGTCCGGCGAAGCAAATGCGGTTGAAGTTGATCACGGAGTCCTGCATCGTCACCTCGATGCGCTGACCGCGCCCGGTGCGGTTGCGCTGGTTCAACGCGGCGAGGATGCCGATCAGGCAGTGCAAACCGGCACCGGTGTCGCCGACGTGGGGGCCCGGCCGGAGCGGAGGCCCACCGGCCTCGCCGGTGATGGCATACGCGCCGCCCACTGCCTGCGCGATCATGTCGAAGCTCAGGAACTTGCCATACGGGCTCTCGGGCGCGAAGCCCTTTATCTGGGCGTAGATCAGGCGCGGGTTGATTTTCTTCACCTCCTCGTAGCCCAGCCCCAGCTTCTCGATGCCGCCGGGCGACATGTTCTCGATCATGACGTCCGCCTTTTCGATCAGCCGCATCACGAGCGCCTTGCCGCGCGGTGATTTGAGATCGCACACCATGCTGCGCTTGTTGGCATTCATGATGACGAAGTAGTAGGAGTCGAGATCACCGCGCTCGGTAGAAGCGAAGCGCCCGTTCTCCCCGCCCTGCGGCTCGACCTTGCAGATGTCGGCGCCCAGCCACGCCAGCGACTCGGTGCACGACGTGCCGGCCTCGTACTGGGTCAGGTCCACCACCTTCAGTCCGGACAGGGCTGCTGTCATGTTGGGGTTGCTCGACTGGCTCATTCGTTTCCTCGCTGAGTTTGATAAAGTAAGTCGGCGGGGGCAGACGGTTGCGACTGTTGCCGGACGGGCATTTAGTTCATATTGTGACGGCAACGCCCGTGCCTGCATTCTAACTCGTTCCGTCGGGAAGAATCGGCTGCGTGATGTCGCAAACTATTATTGCGCTGCCCATCGCCGTTCACTGCGGACTCCGATGAAAGCAATGGAGCCGCCGGGAGCGGCAAGAATGGAATCGCAGGTGAACGCGGATACGCGCAGGCAGGATCCGGAATAAATACCAAGGAGCAAACATTGAAAACCGTTATCAGGAAGACCGGCAGAACGCTGTCCGGAATATTTCTCCAGGGGCTCGCCATCACGCTTCCCCTCACCTTGACCATCGCCCTCCTCTACTGGCTTGCGGACATCGCGGAGGATTTTCTGGGCGGACTCATCCAGTATCTATTCCCACATTGGCAGTACTGGACCGGCCTGGGCGTATTGATTGCAATCGTCCTCATTTTCGTCGCCGGCATCCTGATGAACTTATGGGTCACGAGACGGCTGGTGGCCGGCCTCGACGCCCTGCTCGAACGCATCCCGCTGGTGAAGAGCGTCTACGGCAGCATGCGCGACGTCGCCCGCCTCCTGTCGAAAGACTCGAAGTCGGGATTCAAACAGGTCGTAGCGGTGCGCGTGACCGAACAGATACGGCTGATCGGCTTCGTGACCCTGGAGGATTTTGCCGGATTGCCGCATGCTCCCAATAATTCCGACAAGACAACGGTCGGCGTCTATCTACCGATGAGCTACCAGATCGGCGGCTACACCGTTTACCTCCCGAAATCGCTGCTCGAGCCGCTGGAAATGTCAGTCGAGGATGCGATGCGCTTTACGTTGACTGCCGGCGTGTCCGGAGGGAAAACAGGTGCGTCGTGACGGAAAAAAGCGTAAAAATCCGAGACACATTACATTGCCACCTTCTCCTCGACGAAGAAACTGGCCGCGCGCCTGAAAAAGGACCCCTCCTCGGTCAGCTTTTCGTTCGCGGCATCACGCGGCAATCACATTCCCAATATCCGCCCGATCTCGGAAAGGTACTGGCCCGCCTTGAGTCCCTTGGCAACGGCGGTGTCGAATGCCTCCTCGAGTACGGTTCGAACCCCATGCAACCCGTCGCTTACCCAATGATGCCTACGGATCGGCGAGTTCAGCACGTTCTTCAAGGTTTCCACCTCGTCACGCAGGCGCTGCACGTCCTGGGAGCCGCTCGGGATGCCCGCCAGATCCCGTTCGATGGCCTCGATCAGTCTCGCCACTTCCTCGAGGTCGATTTCCCTGGCGTCTTTTCCTTCACTCTTCACCAATGGAACCTCCGTTATCCGGTCTGACAGCAGGCAGGGGACAATTTTGCCGCTTAACATCCGGTTCGGAAAGTGCCCGATCGGGCTCCAGAGTTAACCCGGCACCGTAATGTTATAATTCGCCTCCCTTTTTGCGCCCGTAGCTCATCTGGATAGAGTACTTGGCTACGAACCAAGGGGTAGGGGGTTCGAATCCCTCCGGGCGCGCCAAATTCATCAAGGGCTCGCGTTACGCGGGCCTTTATTCATTTACGGTCTATGCCGCAATTGTGTCGTTACCCTACATCCCCCCTTTCAGTCGTCGCGAGCCTTCTAGGAGCGGATGCCATCCGAACACAAGGGTAATCATGAAGCTATCCATGCGAAGGTCCGTGGGAGCAGTGTCGTTAACGGTCGACTTGTAGCCAACAGTGAGGTTCAGGTTGTCGTTGATCTGGTATCCGAACGTGAGTCCGAAGCCGACGTTGCTGAGCTTCTTCCCCTCGATGCCGTTGATGGTTGATTTGCCACCGCTATAGTAGGCGGCGTCGATTGACCCCCAAAAGGTCTCAGTCAAGTCCCGAGTCAAATGCGCATCCAGCTGGAACATCGGGTCGGTCTTCAACGTCTGGCCGACGAAATTGTCGTTGGTTCCGAACATCCACACTGCTGGTAGAAATTCCAGGGTCGTGCGCCGGCCCGGCACCCACGCGCCGAGTTGCGCGATGATGGGTGCGCCTAGGCGCCCGTACCAGCGGTTCTGCCCGAGATTCAGGGGTTGGCTGCTGTCGTACTCGCCGATCGGAATAGCCAGGTCTGCGAGCAAGTCGACCGAGAACCCCGGCTCATAGCGCAAGGCGTCGGGAATATTCCTCTGCGCCTTCGGGCCGATGACATTCATGTTGAACTCGACCATCGGGTCGCCGAATCCGCTGGACATTTGGTTGAACGATTTGCCGGCCGCCGTGACCTCGCCCGAAACTCGCCCCATGGGAAGGAGGATCGCCGCCATGGCCGGACGATCGCCAAGTGCAAAAGTGTGCGCATAGCCCGCTATTGCCAACGTGGCGTCGACTTTCCCTCCTGGCATCACTGTATGAGAAGGGTCGAACGGGTTCGTGTTGCCGCTCAGCGAGTTGTAGATGAGCGGCACCGCATTCGCATCCGTCAGAGATTTCCAGTAGAAGCGCGCCGGTACCTGGGCCAGGGTCTGCAGCGGATAAAGAGCGCCTATGGTGAGGATTGTTGCGACGGCTAACCGCAACCAGGCAACCGGTCTCATCGAGTTCATGTTATTTTTCACGAGATTTCCATCCTTCTGGATCAATCTTCTGGTCAACAACGCTCAGGGCTTGGGATCAACTACCATGTCCTTGGGAGGCACGAACTGGCGCTTGTAAACAAGGGGCGGGTACCCCGCGTCATCCGGGAAACGCTCAGGCATTTTTTCAGCGAGCCCCTCGAACGGTGAGCGGTCAGGCAGAATCACGTTGTTGGCGTGCACGTAGTTCTCCCAGAGCGCCAACAGCGCCTTGACTTTGTCGGGGCGCTTCGCGGCAAGGTCATTTCGCTCGGCCGGATCAGTGGCTAGATCGAACAACTCCCAGTCGCCCTTGCCGAACGCCTTCCATTGCCAGCGGAGCTTCCATTCCCCCTGCCGCACTGCGCGGTTGCCGAAGATTTCCCAAGCGAGGTAGTCCTGTGCCGCCCGCGGCGACTCCGCCTGGCCCGCCAGCACGCGATTCCAGGACTTGCCGATGAGCGCCGGCAGCTGGCGCCCTTCCTGGGTCTTCGGATAATTGGCGCCTGCAACTTCGAGCAGCGTCGGCACGATGTCGGCCACGTGCATAAGGCCGCCGTTAATGCTCCCCTTGGGGCGTCTGACGGCTGGCCCGCTCACGATGAGCGCATTGCGGATTCCGCCTTCCGCGAGCCAGCCCTTGTACTGACTGAACGGCGTCATCGACACCTGCGCCCACATTGGACCGTAGCCGACGTAGGAGCCCGGATCGCCCCACGCATTAGGATGGGTCTGCGACCACTTGATCGCCGCGTAGAGGAAGTCGCGCGTGCCGGGCGTGCCCGCAATCGACGCGAAAAGGTCGGTCCCCTCCGCGCCGTTGTCACCGAACACGAGAAAGACGGTGTTTTCGTACTCGCCGATTTTCTTGAGGTGGTCGATGAGCCGGCCAACGTGGAAGTCGAGGTTTTCCATCATGCCCGCATAAAGTTCCATCTTCTTGCCGAGAATGGCCCGGGTCGCCGGGGCCAGCACGACCGGATCGGGCAGAAACCACATGCGTTCGGCAAGCTGCGTGCCTGCCGGCATGACGCCAAGCTCGATCTGTCGCTTCAGCCGCTCCTGCCGCACCACGTCCCAGCCCGTGTCGTACTTGCCAACGTGGCGATTGCGCCATTCCCGCGGCAGGTGATACGGATCGTGCGGCGCCTGGTGGGCGACGTAGGCGAAGAAGGGCTTGCCGTCGCCGCGATTGGCGTCGATGAACCCGATCAGCTTGTCGGTGTAGGTCTTCGTCGCGTAATAGTCTTTGGGCAGTTGCTTCAGATAGCGCCCATCCTCGGTGAACACCGACAATGGCGATGCGCCGGTAAAGTTCGTCATGTCCCAGTAGCTGCCAGCCCCGTCGAGCAACGAGAAGTCGCGCTGGAATCCGCGCGCGGCTGGGATTTGATCAGGCTGTTTGCCCAGGTGCCATTTGCCGACCATGTAGGTGTGGTAGCCGGAATCCCGGAGCAACTGAGGCAACGTGACCACCCTCTTATTCAGGTAACCTTCGTAACCGGCCACCCCACGCTGGTTGGGCGCGGTCCATTCGTCCATGTTGCCCAGGCCGTTCAGGTGCGTATCGACGCCGGTGAGCAGCATCGATCGCGTGGGGGAGCAGCTCGCGTGCGTGTAGAAGTTCGTGAAGCGCACGCCGTCGTTCGCCAGGGAATCGAGGTTCGGCGTCTTGATTTCGCTGCCGAACGATCCCATGTCGGCAAACCCCATGTCATCGCCGAGGATGATGACAATATTCGGCCGGCGGGGTGTATCTGCAGCCGAGGCTACAACCGGTACGGCGAGCGTCGCGACCATGCCAGCGGCCGCCATTGCTCTCCACAGTGCCCTCAGGTTGCCCGGTTTCTTGACTTTCGCACGCGTCGAAATTTGCCGCTCGGTCTCCAATGCCTGCTCCCTTAACGATTGATTCATCGGGACTCCACCTCATTTTCCTGTGTGATCTTAGGTTTCCTGGCCGTGGCCACTTTGATCCAGATCAAGCGCCGCAAATCGCGTCACTGACGCTGAAAGCGTGACTGTCGCGGGCATATGCAGCCCCAAGGCATGGAAGCGGCATGGGCAGTGACGGCACCTCGATCCCGGCCGGGGCCGAAAAAACGACAAAGGTGCTGACCGCCTCGGTCTCGGTCATCTGCCCCACCGGGTTCGGCGGCGGGCCGACGCGGGCCTCGTGCTCCGGAACGTCACGCACGCCGATGTGCGTCTCGCCCTGTTCGTCGGCGTAGATACGCGGGAACTTCATGGCTGACTTTGCTCCTGAGGTGGCAGAAAATTGTTATGCCAGGCGTCCGCCGGCGCGGTGCCCGCAGGCCGGTCTTCATTACTTTTCCGCACGGACCGCCCACGAGGTCTGCGTATCCATCTCACTTGGGGAACAGGAGTGTCAACTGCAACCTCAAGCCCCAACCCTCGGGGCCGTTGTCGGGCGCCTCGGCCCAATACTTTGCTGCCACCGCGAATTGGAGTATCTGTGATCCGATCTTGAACAGTTGCGCCGCCTGAACAATCAAAGGAACCTGCCACTGTTTGCCTTTCCAATCGTAGGTGGATTCCGTGTACGCACCAATGGTCGTATGCGTTTGGGTGGTATAGCTGAAAAAGGGCTGCAGGAAGGTGGCACTGATATCCCCGCGGTTGTCGTCACCGGCAACGGACCAGATATGGTTGGCCAGCAAGCCGACCGTCCACGGCCCGGTTTGCTTCAGGGCCACTCCCGTCGGCCCGATTCCCCACTTTTCGGTGCCGAGCACGCTCTCGGTTGCCGTCGGAAGCAACAGGACCGGCCCCGCCCCCCAGATCCAGCCGCCGGCGGTCGGCGACTTCGGCGAAAAGAACAGGCTGGTTGTGATGTCGCCGAGACCCGATTCGTTCATCGCGGAAACCGGGAAATCCTGTTGATCGACGAGCGGGATGATGGTTCGTGTGATCAGGTTCCAGTCTTCGTTCAGCGAAAACGGGATAACCGGTTGCACGGTTAGCCTGCTGACCGCGGCGCCGTCGTTCGCCCCGCCGTACTCGTCATAGTTGTACTGCAACGGTACGCTGATCAGCGAAGCAACCGGGTTCGCCAATTTCTTGGCCAGCTCCGCCGCCTGATCGTCCTGTGCCCGGGCCGGAGCGGCCAGCGCCAAGGCACTAATCGCCAGAGAAAGCATCCATTCGTGTCGTCTCTTCATCGATGTCTCCAAGTCGAGAACTGATCTGCCAGGCGTCTGCCGACGCGGTGCCTACAGGCCGTGAAACTTCTGCAGCGCCAGCCGCAGCGGCCAACGGCTGGGCAGCAGCTTGCGCGCCGGTTCGGCGAAGCGGCAGCGCAAGCTGCCCAGCCGTTCGAAGCGGATCTCGATCTCGGCGCCCGGATCGATGAAGTCGTCATGGTCGAGGCCGGTGCAGTCCGGAATGGTGCCGAACCCCATCACCGTTCCAGGGTGGATGGCGCTGATGAATCCGAGCCAGGCGAAGACATCCTCGGCCTTGTGATCGATCTCGGCCGTGGACCCCTGGTACCGGACCCGCCCGTTGACCTTGACGACGACCTCGAGGGCGTACGGATCGCCGACCTCGTCCGCGGTGACCAGGTACGGGCCGAGCTGATTGCCCTTGTCCATGTCCTTCGTGAGGCAAAAGCCGCCGATGAACTCCTGCGCCTGGACGTCGCGGGCCGAGACGTCGTTGAAGATGCAGAAGCCCGCCACGGGCTGCTGCGGGTTGCCGTAGACGACGGCCAGTTCGGGCTCGATGTCCAGGCGCGAGGTATAGAGTGGCCAGGGCACGGTCTCCCCGTCGCCGACGATCGAGTTCATGTTGCACTTGTAGTAGGACAAGCGCTCCGGCACGCCTTGCGGCGGCGCGGCGGGTTTGGCCAGCAGGGCTTTGGCGAAGGCCTGCAGGATCGGGGCGGTCTGCGGATTGTCCTTCTCGTACTTCATCATGGTTTCCGCAGAGTTCTTGAGATGCCGCGGCGTCAGCCCGAAGTCGAACAGCGCCACGACCTCGATTGGCTCGTGCAGGCGCACGTCCTGCAGGCGCGGCCTTTCGCCCTCGGGACATGCGCCCAGTTGCGCCTCGCCCCAGGCTGCCAGTTCGCGCGCCGCGCGCTCGGTCTCCGGCAGGCCGGCCAGGTAGGCTCGGCTGTCGCCCAGGCCGGGCCGGGTGATCCCGCTGCGCTGCTGCAGGGTCGCGAACGCGACGGCGTGGTTGCCGATGACGACGCCGAAGCGGAGCGTTGAGTCGCCGCAGGAAAAACGGATCAGCTTCATGCTGGTGTTTCTCTTGTTGGTCGGCCGGGTCAGAACTCGACCTCGATGCCCCTGGCCTTCGCCACGGCGAGAACCGCATCGAAGACTTTCGCGTGGTCCCAGGGTGCGTCCGCGGACTCGTTGCGGAACTCGCGGTAGGCCCGCTCGACGTTCATGTACAGGCGCGCCGGACCGCGCCACCCGCCGTACGGTCCGAAGTCGATCTTCTTCGACGCCTCCAGGGCGCTCAGCCCTTGCCCGAAGCAACGCCTCGATTCTTCGCGCACGTATTCGAGGTAGGCCTTCATCTCCATCGCGCCCTCGATCCCGCACACCGGTCCGTGTCCGGGGACGATGAAGTCCGGGTCGAGCGAGATGATGAGATCGAGTACCTTGAGCCATTTCTCGTAAGTGCCGTTCCAGCCCATGGGGGTGCACTCGCGGAAGATCACGTCGCCGGCGAAGACGACGCCTTCCTTGGGCACATGGATGATCGTGTCACCGATCTGGTGGCACGGCCCCACGTAGATAAGGTGGACTTCCGTACCGTCGAGATTCAGCACATGCCGCTCCTCGAACACGGTCGTCGGCAGCACCAGCCTGATGCCGTCGAAGTCGTAGTCCTGCTGCAATTGCTGGGCGACGGCTAACGCACCCGGGTGCAGGGCCTTGAGCAGCAACCGCGTGAGGAAGCGATCGGCACCCTTGAGCAGTTGCTGGGTCTCCTTCGGATCGGCGACTTTGGGCATGAGTTCCCTGACCTTCCGGTGCGCGATGATCTCGGCACCCTCGAAGAGCTGGTTCCCCCAGACGTGGTCACCGTCCTCATGCGTGTTGATCACGCGCTTCGGCATACCCGGCCAGACCTTGCCGAACAGCTCGATCATCTCCCGCCCGTGGGGCAGGTCCGACTGCGTGTCGATGACCACGCCGCCTCCCAGGTTGATGAGACCCGAGTTGGCGTCGCAAACGAGGTTTTTCTCGTTCAGGACCGCAAAGCAGTTTTTGCTTACTTGCTGCAATTTCATGGAGACAGTCCAATCACCAGTTCTCGTCGCATTTCACGCGCATAGGCACTTTTGACACACTCAAGCCACAGGCTCTTGATCCATATCAAAAGACTGCGTGGCGATGCAAGGCGACGTCGCCCGAATCGGAAGTTTCGGGTCGCGCCTCGCGATCGGCCCTTCCTCGTCGGGTCGACCGGACGCGGGTTGGATACAATATCCATCCAGACACCAGGATCGTCTATCGGAATTCCGCAGAACGGGAAATTTGTGAACCCCCCCGTCACCACTCCCGAACCTGCAGTCACGGTTGTCGAAATCAGCGATCTCTCGGCCGCCATGGCAGGCATCGAGTTGATTCGCATGGATGGAGTGCAGCTGCAGTCAATGCCTCTGCGGGCGCGCCGGGTGATCGTTCGCCTTGATTCCGCCGTGGTCGTGTTCCATTCGACCAACCGTCGCGTGCGAACTCGTACGAGCGTCCGTGAGGGCCTGCTTGCCTATGTGACGTACGGCCCGCAAGCGGACGGAACCATGAACGGGCTGCCGGTTCGTCCGGGCATGATGCTGGCTGCCGAGCCCGGAGCGGAGGCCGGTTTTGTTGCCAACGCCGGTTGGGAAAGCATTACGATCCTGCTCCCACTGCAGGACATGGCCGCGCATTTCGCCGGCCGGCGGCGCGAGGAAGAGTTTCGCTTGCCGCGAGGCGTAGAGATTCTGCAGGGTGATGAGGACAAGGCGCGCGGGCTTTTCGACTGGGGCAAGCGGCTGGTGGATACCGCCGTACGCCAACCGTCCGTGTTCAATGAACAGAATCAAGCGCGGAGCGCCGCCCAGGTCGAGTTGCTTGAAACTCTACTGGCAGCCATAGGCACGGCCAGGGATTTTGAGCCTACCCGCAGCGACCGGACGCGGCAGACCCACAATCTCATCGTCAAGATCGCGGAGGACCATGCCCTTTCGAACATGGCCGATCATCCTCACGTGACCGACCTGTGCCGAGCCGCTGGAGTAAGCGAGCGCACCCTGCAAAATGCGTTCATGGAGGTCATGGGATTGACACCGGTGGCCTATCTGATACGGGTCAGGCTGCATCGGGTGCGCCGGGCGCTCCTGGCCGCGACTCAAGGATCAACGACCGTCTCGGTCGAGGCCCTCAACTGGGGCTTCTGGCACTTCGGTGAATTCTCGCGCGCCTACAAGGACTGTTTCGGCGAACTGCCGTCGGATACTCTGCGACGAAAGCCAAGTGAGCAGCAGCGGTAAGCCACAGGCTGTGTCTGTCGACTTTCTACTGACACACCGGCGATTCCTCAGATGCCCGTTCCCCGTTCCTTCGCGACCTGTCGCAGGATATGCGGCATGTCGCGCCGAATATGCGCGTAGAAGCGCTTCAGGCCGGGGCAAAGGTAGTTCAGCCCGGCCTCGCCCGATGGCGTGCGCACCAGCCGGTTCTTGGGACATTCGCCCCAGCACAGCTTGAGGTACGGACATTGCCGGCAGTAGTCGGGTAGCGTGTCGCGCTTGGCGAAGCCAAACTTCTGCTGGCGCTCGGAGTAGGCCATGTCGCCCCAATGGGTTTCGGCGATGTTGCCGACCCGGTACTCGGGATAGACGTAGTGGTCGCACGAGAACACGTCGCCGTCGTGCTCGACGGCCATGGCCTTGCCGCAGAATTGCGCCGTAATGCAGCGCTGCGAAGGCATGCCCATCGATTGCGCTACCGCGGTCTCGAACAAATCCACATGCACTTTGCCGTAATCGCGCCTGTACCAGTCGTCCCAGACCTTGCAGAGAAACTTTCCCCAGTCATCCGGGTCGACCGACCAGTCGGTCACCACAGAGTCCGGCATGCCCGGCTTGGCCCGTGGCGTGCCGACGGCGGGAAGGATGGCAGCGTCCCAGTGTTGTGGGGCGACGTTGCGGAAGACCTTCGGCTCGACGCATGATATGAACTGCACCCGCCGCGCGCCCAGTTCGCGGGTCAGGAACCGGTACACGTCGAGCGGGAACTTGGCGTTCTCGCGGTTCACCACGCACAACGCATTGAATGGCACGCCGTACTGCCGCAACAGGCGCGCGGCGGCCACCACCTTGTCGTGCGTGGGCGCGCCGCCCTTGGTAAACCGGTAACGGTCGTGCAGCCGTTTCGGGCCATCGCAACTCAACCCGACGAGAAACTTGTGCTGCTTGAGGAACGCAGCCCAATCCACATCGAGCAGTGTGCCGTTGGTCTGCAGATCGTTTTCGATGCGCTGGCCGGGTTTCCTGTAGCGCGCCTGCAGGGTGACGACTTTGCGGAAGAACTCCAGCCCGAGGATCGTCGGCTCACCGCCCTGCCAGCTGAACGTCACCTCCTCGCCGGTCTGCGCCTCTATGTATTGCCGGATGTGTCGTTCGAGCATTTCGTCGGACATGCGCGGCTGGCGCGGCTGCCGAAGCAATTGCTCCTTGTGCAGGTAGTAGCAGTACGTGCAGTCGAGATTGCACAACGAGCCGACCGGCTTGACCATCGCATGGAACCGGTGCTTCATGCCTGCCGGCAACTGCGCCAGCTTGACAGCAGGTTGAGCGAGCGTGGCCACCCGCTGGGCATTGGTAATCGTTTTCTGTTCGGACGGCATGGCCTTCTACGCTTCAATGTGCCACGGCAAGTTCGAACACCGTACAGCCGCTTGGAGAGCAGCGGTTTGCTCTGGATCAAACTATCGGAAACCGATGCGCGATTTCGCCCAATTCAGTCGGAATCTTCGACCGGCAGCTCTTGGCCGCAAGCGGACATTCCTACGAGCAGATCCCAGATTGTGGCTAAGGCAGGCCGACTGGGACTAAATTGTGCCTTGATGAGTCTGAATGGCGAAAGTGACGAATATCGGTGACGAAGTAATGGTGACGATTAAGTGTGACATACCACCCGTTATCTTGAGCCGGCGTTTCCAAGCCCCGGTTCCCGTCACCTGTATCTCGTCACCAATTCCTCGTCACCCGTATCTCGTCACTGTTCATTGTCCTTGTATGCCAATCTCCTTGAGCAGTTTCGTCCACTTCACGAGTTCAGACCGGATGTAGGAGCCGAACACTTCCGGCGGAGCGTAGGCAATCTCAAGTCCCTGGCTCGACAAGCGGTCCCGGGTTTCCGGCAAGGCCAGAATTCCGGCCAATTCGCCGTTGATCCTTTTCGCGATCCCACCGGGTATCCCGGCGGGCGCGAACACGCCGTACCACTGCGAGACTTCGAAACCGGGCAGCCCCGACTCCGCGATGGTCGGCACCTCCGGGGCGATGGACAGGCGCTTCGTCGCGGTCACGCCAAGCGCGCGCAGCTTGCCTGACCTCATGTGCGGCAGCGCAGTGGAGATTGCGCCGAACGAAATCGGTATGTGCCCGCCGATCAGCGCAACGATGGCGTCGCCGCCCCCCTTGTAGGGCACGTGGGCGATGTCGACGCCGATGGAGCGCACGAAGAATACCCCGGCAATGTGCGGCCCCGTACCCGAGCCGGTCGAGGCAAAGGAGAGTTGACCCGGCCTGGTTTTCGCATACTGGATCAACTCCTGGATCGACCGCGCCGGAACCGATGGATGCACTGTAAGCACGATCGGGGAGACCACGGCCTGGGAGATGGGCGTAAAGCTCTTGAGCGGTTCGTATGTCGAAGGCCCCTGCATCGCAGGGCCTATGGTGAACTGGGTCGAGGATCCCATCAGGAGGGTATAGCCGTCCCGGGGCGCTTTCGCCGCGATCTGCATGACGATCACGCCCCCTGCCCCGGTGCGGTTATCGACGATCACCTGCTGGCCCCAGCGCTCGGAAAGCTTCTGCCCGAGCGTCCGCGCCGTCAGGTCCACCGCACCGCCGGCCACGAACCCCACCAGGAAACGGATGGGGCGGTCGGGGTATGGCTGAGCAATCGCCCCAGCCATGCCAAGGGAAAAGACAAGAGGGAAAAGGGAAAAGGAAATTCCTCTGATGCTTTTCAGAAAACCCTCGTCACTCGTCGCCCATCGCGTCACCGGGTCTGTTTATTCTTCTTTTTCGGGGCGGCGCCGGCCTCCGGCAGCGGTCCCGGCGCCCAGGATTGATGGAAATTGTTGGGATACGGGTACCAGATGGAGCGATAGCCCTTGATGTCGAGCGCCACCTCCACGACGATCACCGTCGGCGTGCGGTTGTCGAGCGCGCGGCGCAGGGCGGGCGCGTAGTGGTCTGCCTTGGTGACGTAGATGGACTTGGCCCCCATGGACTCGGCCCATTTGCAGAGGTCGGGGTTCCACAGCTCCTTCTGCCCCGCCTTGCGGTAATCGCAGAACGCCTCGCGGCCGTAGAGCCGGAACATCAGCTCGCGCTCGATCTGGAAC
>Ga0208685_1000306_pt1 | contig 17944 bp, 20 predicted proteins | sample EasRivMeERMLT890_FD_187533 | JGI IMG/M metagenome (GOLD analysis project Ga0208685, IMG submission 187533) | Soil microbial communities from meander-bound floodplain in the East River, Colorado, USA - East River MetaG ERMLT890 (SPAdes) (version 2) | ecosystem: Environmental > Terrestrial > Soil...
CGTCCCGTGCAGCGGTTCTCATGCTTCTCACTTTCCCCTTTCCCCTTTTCCCTTTCCCCTTTCCCCTTTTCCCTTGCCGTCATGCCGGTTCTTCAAAGAGCGCCACCGCCATCGCCGTCGTCATCGGCAGGTAACAGCTCTGGTGGAGCTTTCTGACGCCGGCGGACAGCGCCCCGCGCATCGCGAGCCACATGATTTCCTCCGCGCCCTCGGTGCCGCCCAGCCGGATGTAATCGGCGTGCCGCATCGCCGCCAGCGCCTCCGGGTCGCGGTGGATGAGGTCGAGGAAGCGCGCGTCCCAATCGGGGTTGTTGAATCCCGCGCGCTTGCCGTTCAACTGGTGCGAAAGCCCGCCGGTGCCGACCACGACTACTTTCAGGTCCCCGGGGAACGATTCCACCGCGCGCCGCACTGCCTGCCCGAGCTTGTAGCAGCGGCGCGGCGTGGGCAGCGGGTGCTGCAGCACGTTGATCGCGACCGGCACGATGCGGCCGGGCCAGTCCGGCGCCGGCGGCCAGAACATGGTGAGCGGCGAGTGGCAGCCGTGGTCGATCGGCAAGTCCTGGAACACGGAGAGGTCGAACTCCTCGCTTACCAGCGACTCCGCCATGTGCCGCGCGAGCGCCGGGTGCCCCTTCAGCGGCGGCACCGGCCGCGGCCCCAGGCCTTCATCGGCGATCGGGTACTCCGCGCTCACGCCGAGCGCGAACGTCGGGTAATGGTCGAAGAAGAAGGTCGTCGCGTGGTCGTTGTAGAAGAACACCAGCACGTCGGGCTTGCGCTCGGCGAGCCAGCGCGTGACCGGCTCGTAGCCCTTGAACAGCGGCGCCCAGTCCGGATCGTCGCGCTTGCCGCGGTCGTAGGCCATGGCGATCGTAGGCACGTGGGAAGTGCCGATGCCGCCGATGATTCGTGCCATTAGGATTCCCGCCTACGCGTAGTCTATCGCTGTCGCGTCAGGTCAAGATTGACGGGCGGACCCGTCATCCTCCTCCCCTACCGCGCGCGTGTCGAGGCACGCAGCCGGAGAACGACGAGCGTCACGATCGCGACCACCAGTACCACGGCGATCGCGGCGAATTGCCAGACCGGCGCGCAATCGGAAATCTTCAGCCCGCCGGCCGTGCACGAGCGCACGTACTCGATGATGAAATCCCCTTGCCCCATCTACAGACCCCGGTTCCTGTGACGACTGGTCATAATAACACCGGTTCGGAACGACGCTCATTGCATTTGGTCACGCGATCTGACCAGGCGGGACTCCAGTTACTCGTCGGTCTCCACGCCGACAGAATACCGTAGGCGAAACCTCCTACCAGAGAAGTCCAGCCGGCCGCCGGCGGGAGTTCATCCCCTGACGCTTTCGAGCATCAGCAGGAGCCCGCCCAGGATCGCGATGCCGTTGAGCAGCATCAAGCGGGTGGTGTTGCGCCGCGCCGGATCCTGCACCATCCAGAAGCGGTGAAAGATCGCGTTCGCCACGGCGGTGAATACGATCAGGCACCAGGCGCCGATATCGGGGTGCCAGTCCGCCAGCAGCAGGGCGCAGCCGGCAAACTGAATCCCCATGCCGGTCCAGAACGCCGCCGCGGGAAGCGGCACGCCGAACCCGGCCATGCGATCCACGTGGTCCTTGACCCGCGCCGGTGTCAGGTTCATCAACCCGGCGACGAGAAAGAACGACACCATGAGCAGCCGTCCCGCCGTTTCGAGCCCCGATGCGTCGCTGTACACGTTTCTCCCTTCAGTCGGCCCGGATGTTCGCGGACTTCGCCACCGCCGCCCACTTCGCGATGTCCGCCGCTATGATGGCGCGGTATTCTTCCGGCGTGTTGCCCGACGGATCGATCGCCATCGCAGCCATCCGCTCGCGGATCTCGGGAAGGGCGAGGGTGCGAACGACTCCATCGCGAAATTTCCGGATGGCCGCGGCCGGCGCCCGCGCCGGAGCGTGAAACCCGGTCCAGATGATGGCTTCCATGCCGGCAACGCCCGCCTCGGCCATGGTCGGCAGGTCGGGCAGCACCGGGTGGCGCGCCGGCGAGGTGACCGCCAGCCCCCGCACTCTGCCGGACTTCAACAGAGTGACGATCACCGCCGGATCCCCGATCGTCATCGTCACCTGCCCCGCAATGACGGCATTGACCGATTCGCCGACGCTCTTGTAGGGAATGTGAGTGAATTGCGTGCCGGTCTTCTGCTTGAACAGCTCGGTGGTGAGCTGAAACGCCGCCGCGCTCGCGCCGTAGTTGCTCTTCTCCGGTTGCGACCTCGCATAAGCCGCCAGTTCCTTCACCGTCCTGACCGGAAGCGACGGGCTCACCACCAGGATCAGCGGAAACGACCCGATCATGGTGATGGGCGCGAAGTCGCGCAACGGCGAGTACGGCAGCTTGGAGTAGATCGCCGGGTTCATCGTCATGGGCCCGCTCGGGCCCATCAGCAGCGTGTAGCCGTCGGGCGTCGCTCTTGCGACGAGGTCAGCCGCGAGGATGGATTGCGCGCCGGGCCGGTTATCCACGATCACCGGCTGGCCGAGAAACTCCGACATCCGGGGAGCGAGGACCCGGACGATGATGTCGTTGCCGCCGCCGGCGGCATAGCCGACGACGATGCGGATGGGCTTGTGCGGATATTCCTGGCTGCGCGCGCCGGGCGCAACGGCCAGGAATACAACAAGGAAGCCTGCGATCAATAATCGGGGCATTGCCTCTCTTCTCCTATTAACCCATAAACTGCAATGATTGATTTTGATTTTCTCTGTGAACTCTGTGTTCTCTGTGGCAAAAAGCTTCTTCCAGGATTAGAGGACGGGAATCTTCGCGTGCAGCACCGCCGGGCGGCCGTCGCGCACCGCGGCGAGACAGCGCCGGATTGCCGCCGGCGCCGTGGCGGGATCGGTCAGCGTCTCGCCGTGGCCGCCCGCGGCCTCGCAAACCCTGGCGAACTCCATATCGGGCGCGAGCCGCGCCTCGAATGCATCGAGGGACTTCGATGCGCCGTCCGGGTACATGCGCAGCGTCGCCTCCTTCACCGCCGACCAGCCAGAGTTGTCGAGCACGACCGTGAAGATCGGCAGCCGGTACTGCCGGGACACGGCATAGGCCGAAGACGGATTGCAGAAGTAGTAGCTGCCGTCGCCGACCACCTGCACCACGACCGCTTCGGGCCGGGCGAGCTTGGCGCCGAGCGCCACGCCGGCGGAATAGCCCAGTCCGCCGCCGCCGGAACCGAGCGACGTGCCGGGCCGGGACCGCGGAATCTGGTTGATCACCACCCCCGCATTGCGTATCGCCTCGTTGACGACGATGTCGTCCTCGCCGAGGGCGGCGGCCAGCTCGGCGCACAGGTAGTGCGGGTTTACGCCATCCTGGCTGCCCTTGTCAGCGGCGAGCTTCGCCAGTTCGGCGCGGCGCCCGTCGCGTTCGAGCGTCATCGCATCGAGGCGTCGCGACGCTGCTTCGCGGAATGCCGGAGTCGCCCGTGCCTTCAACGCCTCCAGGACCTGCGACAGGATCAGCACGCTGTCCCCGGGCAGTCGCAGGTTCGACGGGAAGCCCCAGATCGGAACGCGCTCCTTCACCACGTCCACGTCGATATGCGCCCACCAGGTCCCGGGATTTTCGCGGGTGTCCTTCGGGATCCACGGCACATCCACGTCCACCAGCAAGCCGGCGTCGGCCTCGGCAACGTGCCGCCCCGGAAGGATGCCGCCCCAGGCCGGTGAGGCGCGCGAGATGTTGAGATAGACGGGGTTGAACTCGAACACGCGGATGCCGGCGAAGCGCGCGAGTTCCTCGATCACGCCCGGCGCGCGGCGATTGCGCCCGGCGTACGCCGTGATCAGTATGGGGTGCCGCGCCGCAAGCAGCCGCTCCACGATGGCGGAAACGGCCTCGGGCGAGGCCGCGCCGGCGCCGGCCGCGCCATAACGCTCCGCGGGAAACGATCGCACCGCGTTTGCGTCCCAGGTCTGCGCGAGCGTCTCGCGCGGCAACGCGAGGTACACCGGTCCCGGCGGATCGCTGTGCGCGACGGCGTGAGCGCGCCGCAGCACTTCCTTGGTGACGATGCCGGAGGGGAGCGTCCACTCCCATTTCACGTAGTTGCGCACGATCGCGCCCTGGTCGAACGGCTCCTGGATGAAATGCACGTAGGTATCGCGCGAGCCGGGCAGCTCCCCGCGCACGGTGTAGGGAGCCTTGCCCGCCATCAGCAGCAGCGGAACGCGGCTGCGGCAGGCGTCGTGCAGCCCCATTGCCGCGTTCGCGGTGCCGACGTCCACGTGCACCATCACGGCCTGCCCGCGGCCGGTCACCATCGCGTAGCCGGCCGCCATGTTCACCGCGGTGTTCTCGTGCGGGCACAGCAGCGTTTTCGGGAACGCGCGCCCGGCGGCCCGCCAGCGCGCCATTTCCTCGATCAGCGGGGCGTGGTCGGTGCCCAGGTTGCAGAACAGGTACTCGACCCCGATCTCGTTCAGGCCTTCGAGAAAAAAATGCGCGGTCGAATGAAGACTGACTTGCGGCGCTTTGTCCATGTTGTCCGGGCCCGGAGATTTCCCCGCAATCATAAACGATTCCGCCCGGCGGCATGCCGCAGCGGCGGTTCTGCCTCGAATCACGCGGCGGCTGCGGTCCAGGGCAGGCCGACGTAGTTTTCCGCGAGGGTAGCGGCGGCCGCTCGCGAGCTGACGACGTAATCGAGTTGCGAGCGCTGCAGCCGCTGCTGAAAGACGTCGTCGTCCGGGAACCGGTGCAGCATGGAGGTCATCCACCAGGAGAAATGCTCCACGCGCCAGACGCGCTTCAGGCAGGTTTCGGAGTAGGCGTCGAGGAGGTCGGTCCGGCCCGAGGCGTAGTAGGCCGCGAGCGCAGGGGCCAGCACCCGCACGTCGGCGACGGCGAGATTCAACCCCTTGGCCCCGGTCGGCGGCACGATGTGCGCGGCGTCACCGGCCAGGAAGAGCCGCCCATAACGCATCGGCTCGACGACGAAGCTGCGCATTTCCGTGATGTTTCTGCTCAACACCGGCCCTTCGACCGGCTGCCAGCCATCGTCAGTGGCAAGCCGCACCCGCAGCTCCCGCCAAATGCGCTCGTCGGGCCAGTTCGCGATGTCCTCATCGGGCGCAACCTGGAGGAAATGCCGGGTGAGTGTCGGCGAACGCCGGTTGAAGAACCCGAAACCGCGCTCGTGCCAGGCATAGACCGTCTCCTGTTCCGGCGTGGCCGCGTCCACCAGGATGCCGAGCCAGCCAAACGGATAGACGCGCTCGAAGACGGTCAGCGCGCCCGCCGGAATGGACGGGCGCGATATGCCGTGAAAGCCGTCGCAGCCCGCTATGAAGTCGCACTGCAGCTCAACCGGCCCGCCGTCCGTGCGGAAGCGGATGAGCGGCGCCGCCGTATCCAGGCCATGCACGCCTACGTCGGCGGCTTCGAAATGAATCTGCCCGCCCGCCGCGAGCCGGACGCCGATCAGGTCCTTCACGATCTCCTGCTGGGCATAGATCGTGTAGGCGCGCCCGCCGGAAAGCTCTTTCAGATTGAGGACATGACGCCGCCCGCCGAACCTGAGCTCGATGCCGTCGCGGACGAGGGCCTCCCGCTTCAGCCGCTCGCCGGCGCCCGATTCGACCAGCAGGTCCACCGTGCCCTGCTCGAGCACGCCCGCCCGCACCCTTTGCTCGATGTAGTCGCGGCTGCGGTTTTCAACGATGACCGACTCGACGCCCCGCAAGTGCAGCAGGTGCGAGAGCAGCAACCCGGCCGGCCCCGCACCGACGATACCGACCTGCGTGCGCATGTGCGCCTTGCGTCCCGGCGGACCCGCCCGGGAGTTTGTCGGACTTAGCTCCGACAAGCGGCTATTCCAGCTTGATGCCGGCGGAGCGGATGACCCGGCCCCAGCGCTGCGATTCCGCGGCGACGAAGGCGCCCAGTGCGGCCGGCGTGCCGAGCGGGAGCGCCGCGCCCTGCGACACGAACCGCTCGCGCACCTCCGCATCGGAAAAGACCCCGCGCGTTTCGCGGTTCCACCAGTCGATGGCAGCGCGCGGCGTGCCCGCCGGCGCGAACAGCGCGAACCACGCGCCGCCCTCCACCTCAGGAAACCCGGATTCCGCCATCGTCGGCAGATCGCCAACCACCGGCAGCCGGCTGGCCGTCGCGACAGCGAGCCCGCGGACTTTCCCGGCGCGCATGTTGGGCAGCGCGAACGACATGATGTCGAACATCATCGAGACGTGGCCGGCCGTCAGATCCACGATCGCCGGTGCGGCGCCCTTGTACGGCACGTGCACGATGTCGGCATGGGTTGCGAACCGGAACAATTCCCCGGCGATGTGGCCCGAGCTGCCGACGCCCTGCGAGGCGTAGGTCAGCTCCCGCCGCCGCGCCTTGGCGAGCGCGACGAGCTCTTTCACCGTCCTCGCCGGAACCGAGGGATGCACCACCAGCACGTTGGGCACCGTCGCCATCAGGATGACCGGCTCGAAATCCTTCACCGGGTCGTACGGCAGCTTGGTGAGGTGCGGCAATATCGCCTGCGTTGCGTGGAATCCCGCCAACAGCGTGTAGCCGTCGGGGGCCGACCTGGCGGCGGCCTCGGCGCCGATGATGCCGCCCGCGCCGGTGCGGTTCTCCACCAGCACCGTTTGCCTGGCCGTCGCCGTCAGTTTCTGTGCGACCGTTCGCGACAGCACGTCGGCCATGCCGCCCGGGGCGAGCGGAACGATGATGCGGACCGCCCTGGCCGGGTACTCCTGTGCGTGCGCCGGCGCGAGCGCCGCGAGCCAGAGCGCGGCGCCCAGGCACCGGGCGAGCAGCATGGCGCCGCTCATATTCTTATGCATGGTTCTCCTCCCTGAGCCGTGAAGTCCTAAGACGTTCCCCACACTTCCTGGGCCACCTCGAGCGCCAGCGCGAGCTTGCGCCGCTGGTCGTCCACGGTGATCTTGTTGCCATGGTGCGTGCTCGAGAAGCCGCATTGCGGGGAGAGGCACAGGTTTTCGATCGGCACGAACCGGGCGGCCGCTTCGATGCGGCGTTTCAAGTCGTCTTTCTTCTCGAGCTCCGCAACCTTCGAACTGATCAGGCCGAGCACGACCTTCTTTCCCCTGGGCATGAACCGCAGCGGCTCGAAGCCGCCGGCGCGGTCCGTGTCGTACTCGAGAAAAAACGCATCGACTTTGAGCCGCGTGAACGCGGTTTCGGCGACGAAATCGTAGCTGCCGCTCGCGAGCCACGTGCTCATGAAGTTGCCGCGGCAGGTGTGGATGGCGACGGTCATGTCGTCCGGCACGTCCCGGATCGCCGCGTTCACCGCATCGGCGTACATCTCCGTGTCCTTCTTCGGCTCGTCCCCCAGCTTGCGGAACTGCTCCTGGACTTTCGGGTCGCCCATCATGGCGATCGTCGTGTCGTCGATCTGCAGGTAGCGGCAGCCGGCCTGGTAGAGGTCGTGGATCTCCTCGCGGTAGGCCTGCGTCAGGTCGGACCAGAACTCCTTGAGGTCGGGATAAGACTTGCGCAACGCCTCGCGGTCGCCCCGCGCGTGCAGCATCGCGGGCGACGGCATGCAGAATTTCGGCGTGCGCCCGGTAACCGACTTCAGGAACTTGAAGTGATCGAGCATGCTCGGCCGGGTGCGCCGGATCCTGCCCGTTACCCTCATCAGCGGCGGCTGCTCATCGGCGCCCTGGAAATGCACGCCGAAGGTAGCGCCCGTGACCGTCTGCACGCCGTCGAAGCCGCGCAGGAAATCGATATGCCACCAGTCGCGCCGGAATTCGCCGTCGGTGATGCTCTGGAGCCCCACCGCTTCCTGGAACGCAACCACGTCGCGGATGCACTTGTCCTCGACCGCACGCGCCGCCGCCCGGTCGATTTCACCCCGCTTGGCGCGGTCGTGCGCCTCCTTCAGTTCGGGCGGACGCAGCAGGCTGCCGACGTGGTCGGCGCGGAACGGCGGACGGGGTGTGACTAGAGCCATCGATCTCCTCCTGACGTCGACATTCTATGGCCTTTTGGGGAAAAGCGTGATTCGCGGGTCGTGGGTTGATCTGAACTTCGCACCCATCACCCATCACTCATCACCCATCACCGGGTTCAAGTGATGGCTTCCGCGCGCCGCACGCTCGCAATCATGCTGGAGATGAGCAGAAAATTTCGCGCACCTTCCACCGTCGAGGCGGCCTGACGCAGCTCGTCGAAGTTCGTCCGGCGCTCTGCTTCGGTCCTGGCCGTCAGGCGCTTCAGGTTACGGATCGAATACTCCTGCACGTACTCGAGGTTTACCGTGCGGCGCTGGCGCACGTAGAGATCGAGCAGACGCTCCTCGCCCTCGCCGCGGCAGACCTTGCCGAGCTTCCCGGCGAGGTTGATCGCGTCGTGGATGCCGCCGTTCAGCCCGAACGCGCCGATCGGGTTGTTAACGTGCGCGGCGTCTCCGGCAAGCAGCGCGCGTCCGATGCGGAACTGCCCCGCCACGCGCTGGTGCACCTTGTACATGCTCTTGTACTGGATTTCGTAGCGCCCCGCCTTGGGCTGGAAGCCCTGCATCAGCCGCTCGACGTTGTCCCCGGACAGCGCCTCCACCTCGTCCTCCTCCGGCCGCACCGGAAACAGCACGCGCCACAGACCCGCCGGACCGTTGCCGGGCATCTTGAACATGGCGCTCCAGTCCACCGGGTCCGCCACGTAAGTGTTGAGCCGGTATCCGTGCGGCTCGTAATCGTAGGTCGTGCTCGCCACCAGGAAGCGTTCCGGCCAGGTGTACCCGTCGAACGCCACTCCCATGCACTTCCTTACCGCGCTGCGGCCGCCGTCCGCGCCCACCAGCCAACGCGCGCCGAACTTTTCGATGCCGGCCGGCGTTTGCGCGGTCACGGTTACGCTCTCGGCGCTTTGCGAGAAATCGGTCACCTCGTGCGAGAAACGCACCTCGGCGTTCGGGCAATCCTTGAGCTTGGAGTACATGATGGGCGTCAGGCGGTGCTGCTCGAGGTGCAGGCGGTAGGGATAGGGCGTCAGGTCCTTGATCAGCGAAACGTCCCACTCGACGATGACGCCTTCCTTCCGGTCGCGGATCTGCCAGCGCGGCACCTTGATCGCGATCTTGAGCATGTCGGCGGTAATGCCGTACGGCGCCATCATCTCGAGCGAAGGCGGGTGATAGGTACCCGCGCGCAGATCGACGGTCAGGCCGGGCTCGGCCTCGAGCACCAGCACCGGGACGTCCTGCGCGGCGAGCGCCAGCGCCGTCAGCAGCCCTACCGGGCCCGCGCCGGCGACGATCACCTGTGGACTCCTCACCATGATCCGGCCCCACTCCCTAAGTCGCGATGAAGCATGACATGATACGGCGTGGCGCGCCCGGGCGTGGCACTTCATTCACCGGTCGCGGTGGACCGACTATAATTTCCCCACGGCATCGCCGGTGGCACCGTCAGGAGGGAACATGAGGATTGCGCGCGTTGAGTCGCTCGTTTACGGGGTCGAGGACGTGGACGCCGGCATCCGCTACTTCGATGACTGGGGCCTGCCGTGCATCGAGCGCGGCGCCGGCGGCGCGGAGTTCAGGACGCCGGCGGGACAATCCATCCTCGTCCGCCCGGCTGCGGACGCGGCATTGCCGGCCGCGCCCGAGGGCGGCTCGACCCTGCGCGAGGCGCTGTGGGGCGTGGACGACGACGCGTCGCTCGAAAAAATCGGCACCGAACTGAGCCGCGATCGCGACGTCAGGGTGGACGCGCAGGGGACGTTGCACACGCGCGACGAAGCTGGCTTCGCCGTCGGTTTCCGCCGCGCCGCGCCGGTGAAAAAAGCGCCGGCGGCCGCGGTGGAACGGATGAACCGGCCATTCGACCCGGAGCGCCGCGCGCGGCCGTCGCGAATCGGGCACATCGTATTCAACGTCCCCCGGCTGGACCTCGACAAGACGCTGGCATTTTACATGGAGCGGCTGCAGTTCCGCCTCACCGACCGCGCGCTCGACACCGGCGCTTTCATGCGCTGCCCGGGATCCACCGATCACCACAACCTGTTTTTCGCGATCCGGGCGAACCGCGCGTCGTTCAACCACGCCGCCTTCGAAGTCCGCGACATCGACGAGATCGTGCTTGGCGGCAAGTACATGAAGAGCCGCGGCTGGCCCCCCAACACGCCGCTCGGCCGGCATATCCTGGGATCGAACGTGTTCTGGTATTTCGACAATCCCTGCGGCGGGCGCACCGAGTATTTCTCGGACATGGACCAGATGGACGACAACTGGCGGCCGCGCATCTGGGACAAGAACCCGGGCTTCGCGATGTGGATGATCGATCCGGACGAGGTGCCCGCGCTGACCCGCATCTGATGCTGATGAGGCGTGACAGGTGATAAGTGACAAGTGATAGGGTTAGTAACGCCGGAGAAGCCGGCCAGACTTATCACTTATCACTCATCACTTTTCACGCTCAATCAAGCTTGGCGCCGGAAAGCTTGACCACCCTCGCGTAGCGCTCCATGTCGCGGCGGACGAAGGCGGCGAATTCCCCGGGGCTGTTGCCGACGGCGTCGGCGCCGAGCGCCGCGAATTGCGACTGGATCTCGGGCGAGCGCACGACTTTCATTCGTTCCGGTTTTTTCGGCGTTCATCGGCGTTCATCAGCGGCAAAATAGTGATTTTCATTTACATCTTTCTACGCTAATCTGCGGCCTGTTCTTGCGCTCAGGGAGGGGTGAATGACGACTACTACTGAACTCGCGGGCAAGGTGGCGCTGGTCACCGGCGCCTCCCGCAATATCGGGCGCTCCATCGCGCTCGCGCTGGCGGACGGCGGGGCCGCGGTCGCGGTCAATGCGCGTACGGCGAAAGTGGACGCGGACAGGGTAGTGCAGGAAATACGCAAGACCGGTGGCCAGGCGGAAGCCTGGATTGCCGATATCGTGGACCCGAAAGCGGTGAATGCGATGGTCGAGGGGGTGGTGAAGCGCTTCGGCCGCCTCGACTTCCTCGTGCTCAACGCCTCGGTGCGCAAGGAAACGCCGTTCATCGACATGAGCTTCGACGAGTGGCGCAGCCTGATCTCGGTCACGCTCGACGGCTCCTTCCACTGTGCCAAGGCCTGCCTGCCGCACCTGATCAAGGCCGGCGGCGGCGCGATCGTCACCATCGGCGGCATGAGCGCGCTGTCCGGCGCCAAGCGGCGCGTGCACGGCTCGGTCGGGAAGTTCGGGCTCCACGGCTTCACGCGGGCGCTCGCCAAGGAACTGGGCGAGCTGAGGATACGCGTGAACTGCGTCGCGCCGGGCCAGATGAATACCACGCGCGCGTCCGACCGCTCGGCGCGCCCGGACGTAACCGGCGTTCCGCTCGGGCGCCGCGTCGAGCCGGAGGAGATCGCGTCCACGGTGCGCTTCCTGTGCGGCCCCGGCGCGGCAATGGTGAGCGGTCAGCTGATCTACGTGGATGGCGGCCAGCAGCAGTTCTGACTTGAAGTCAACTTGAAAACCGTTTTAGCCACGGAAACACACGGAAACACACGGAAGTTTTTATGAGATGGTGGGCAGCGGTTGTTTCCGGTGTGGCGTTCTGCGCCGGTGCCGGGGCGCAGGGGTATCCGGAGAAGCAGGTCTCCATGGTGGTGCCGTTCCCGGCCGGCGGCGCGGTGGATCCCGTCGCGCGCGTGCTGGCCAACCGCATGAGCGAGTTGTGGAAGCAACCGGTCGTGATTCTCAACCGCGCCGGTGCCGGCGGCAACATCGGGGCGGAATCGGTCGCGCGCGCCGCGCCCGACGGCTATACGCTGCTGTTCGGCTCGACCGCCCTCTCCATCGGTCCGAGCCTCTACAAGAAGCTCGGCTTCGACGTGCTGAAGGACCTGGTCCCGGTCAGCCAGGTCACCACCTCGCCGAACATCCTGGTGACGCATCCGTCGCTGCCCGTGAGCTCGGTGAAGCAATTGGTGGCGCTCGCCAGGGCGAGACCCGGCCAGCTGACCTCCGCGTCGGCGGGCGTCGGCAGCTCGAACCACCTGTCGCTGTTGCTGTTCCTGAGCCTCACCAGGGTGGATATCACCCACGTGCCGTTCAAGGGCGCGGCGCCGGCGGTGGCCGACGTCACCGGCGGCCACTCGCAGATGACGTTCGTGCCGATCCCCGGGGCAATCGCGCTGGTGCGATCGGGGAAGCTGCGCGCGCTTGGCGTCACGTCGGCGAAGCGCTCGTCGGCATTGCCGGATCTACCGAGCATCGGGGAAACCGTACCGGGTTACGAAATGACGTCCTGGAACGGGCTGCTGGCGCCGGCCGGCACGCCGCCGGCAGTCGTTACCCGCCTGCACGCCGCCCTGATGGAAACCCTGCGCACGCCGGCAGTGAGGGAAGCGCTGGCGAGGCTCGCCGTCGATCCGTTCGGCAATAGTCCCGAGGAATTTGCGCAGTCGCTGCGCTCCGATCTCGCCAAGTGGAACAAGGTGATCAGGGCCGCGGGCGTGACGCTGGACTGAAGCGGGAACATTTCGAAGGATACCGGCCGCCCGTAACGGCGACCGGCGGCGGGCAACCCGCCGTAACCATCGAACAACGCAATGATCCGCCACCGTCCTCGCGGCGGGCCTGCGCTGCCGTGCTACTCGCGCCGGGGAAGGCGCGCCCGACGCAGATCAGTAGCGGCGTCCGCCGCCACCGCCCCCGCCGTATCCACCACCGCCGCCGCCACCACCACCGTATCCGCCACCGCCGCCAGAGCGACGGCCGCCACCGCCGAATCCGCCACCGCCTCCCTCGCGTTTTTCCTGCGGCCGGGCCTCGTTCACCGTCAGGTTACGGCCCTCGAGATTCTTGCCGTTGAGCGCGGCAATGGCGGCCTGCGCCTCCTGATCGCTGCCCATCTCGACGAAGCCGAAGCCCTTGGAGCGCCCGGAATCGCGATCGGTGATTACCTGCGCCGACACCACCGTGCCGTGCGGGGCAAACATCTGCTCAAGGCTGCTCTTGTCCACGTTGTAGCTCAAGTTGCCGACGTAAAGCTTCTTACCCACTGGAGACGCTCCCTGAAAAAAATGAAGGACTGCGCCCGCACAATAGCAAACGCGGGGGCAGTAGTCGAATTGTCGCATTTTTCCGCAGCCGGCAACCCCCCGTTTGATGCGGGCCCGCGCCGGGACTAAGATGCGGCAGTCAGCAGTCCCCGGGGCCGATTCCGACCTGAACCGGCCCCCCACTATCAGGCGGGCGACCCCGCCGGGAGCAGCCATGGCGACCAGGAAGAAGGCAAAGGCGAAGGTGAAGCGCAGGAAGGCCCCGGCCCGAAAGCCGGCGGCCCGCAAGAAGAGTGCCAAGCGCGCCGGGAAGCCGGCCAGGAAATCCCCGCCCCGGCGCGCCCAGCCGCGGGCGAAGAAGCCGGCGCCCGAGAAACCGGGGGTAACCCCCGCCCTCCCCGCCCCGCCGGGCGAGCGCATCGGCATCGTGACCCACTACTTCAGCCATCTTGCCGTTGCCGTTCTGAAACTCGATCCGGACGCGCGGCTGCGCGTCGGCGACAACATCCGCATCCAGGGACACACCACCGACTTCAGCCAGCGCATCGAGTCGCTGCAGGTCGACCATGCTCCGGTCCCGGAAGTCGGCCCGAAGGACGATTTCGGGGTGAAGGTGCGCGAGCACGCGCGCGAGCACGACGTCGTCTACAAGATCAAGTGAAACACCGGGAGGAGGTCATTGTTGAATACACCGCCTTGCTGCCCACCCATCACTCATCACCCATCACCCATCACCGTCCTTTAGATGCGCGACTACTGGCTTTCCAAGCTGTTCTTTGATCTGCAAACCCCGGCTATCGCGGAAGAGTACCGCGCCGACCGCGGCAAGGTACTCGCCCGCTACCCGCTGAAGCCCGAGGTGCGCGCGGCGGTCGAGGCTGACGACGTCGCGGGGCTGTCGAAACTCGCGAATCCTTATCTGCTGCGGTTCTATTTCCTCATGGCCGGCATGCCGGAGGATGACTTCCTGCGCCGCATCCGCTCCACGGGGACTTCCCGTGGCTGAACTCGCCGGAGTGTACGCGGCCAGTCACGGCCCGATGATCGTGCGCAATCGGGACAAGCTCACGACAGCGGAGAATGAAACCCTCGACTCCGCGTTCATCGAGCTAGGCCGCCGCATCACGGCAGCGCGGCTGAATGCGCTCGTCGTGATCTCGCCGGATCACTGGGTGAATTTCTTCATCGATAACCTGCCTTCCATCTGTGTCGGCGTGGGCGAGGTGCACGACGGGCCACCCGAGCCCTGGCTCAAGGCCTTCCCGCACCGCAAGCTGGCGGGACACCCGGCGCTCGCGGAGCACATCGTGCGCACGGCGGTCGGGCATGATTTCGAACCGTCGGTCTCATACAAGCTCACGCTCGACCACGGCTTCTGCATCCCGCTGTGGAAATCGGGCATAGCCCCGCTCCCCGCCATCGTCCCGGTGACCTTCAACGTTATCGAGCCGCCGTACCCGACCGTGAAGCGCTGCTATGCCTGGGGCACCATGCTCGCGGAGGCAATCGCGAGCTATCCGGGCAAGCTGCGCGTGGGTGTGCTTGCGACCGGGGGCTTGAGCCACTCGATCGGCGAGCCCGATATGGGCCGGATCGACGAGGCCTTCGACCGCGACTGCATCCGCCGCTTCGAGGACGGGGACGCGCCCGCCCTCTTAGATTTTCTGAACGCGCGCCTGCCCGCTGCCGGCAACGGCGCGTCGGAAGTCCGCAACTGGGTCGCGGCTCACGGCGCCGCGCGCGGCCGCGGCTTCGAGTTGATCCACTACGAACCGATCCCGAACGTCTACGTCGGCTGCGGGTTCGCTTCGTGGAAGCTCGGGTGATGGGATGAAGGCGAAAGACGAAAGGCGAAAGGAGAAAGGAAGGGAGTCAGAGCAGGACGCAGTTTGTTCATTCTTCCGCCTTTCGGCTTTCACCTTTCGCCTTGCTGTTCCCGCCTTCATCCTTTGTTGTGCGTTCGCGGGAATCGCGAGCGCGCAGGATGCGGCGGAGTTCGCGGAGATGCGCCGCCTCCTCGCCGGCGCGATCGAGGAGGGCGTCAACCAGGCGCGCAAGCAAGCCGGCAAGGCGCCGATCGACAAGCGCGTGATCGCGGCCATGGGCAAGGTGCCGCGCCACGAGTTCGCGCCGCCGCACCTGCGATCCTACGCTTATCTCGACGTGCCGCTCACGGTTGGCCCCGGCCCGGATTCGACGATCTCACAGCCCTCGCTCGTCGCGACCATGACCGACCTGCTCGGAATCAAGCGCGGGGAGAAGGTGCTGGAAGTCGGCGTCGGCGGCGGCTACCACGCCGCGATTCTCGCGGAGATGACGGATGAGGTGTACAGCGTCGAGTTCGACCCCAGGGTGGCCGCCGCGGCAAGGCAAACGCTCACGCGGCTCGGCTACGGGGGCGTGAAAGTCAACGTCGCCGACGGCTATTACGGCTGGCGCCCGGGCGGTCCCTATGACGCCATCCTCGTCCGCATGGCGATACCCGACGTGACCAATGCCTTGATCGAGCAGATGAAGCCGGGCGGGCGCCTCATCGCGCCGGTCGGGCCAGCGGAAGGCATGCAAGTCCTGGTGCTGTTGGACAAGGGAGCCGATGGCCTCGTGTTCGAGAGCTGGATCATGCCGGTCCGCTTCAGGCCGCTGCCTGGCGGCACGCGGCTGTGACGACTGACGGGTGACGGCTGGCGGGCGAGAAACCTGAAAAAGGGAGATAACGTGAAGAACGAAGAGCTACCGGCAATCGGCTGGAATCAGGTCCTGGTATTTTCGTTGTTACTTTCCTGGGGGAGCGCGATGGCGGCGACGCTGGGCGGTAAACTGGAACTCGAAGACGAGGGCAGCTTTTTCGTCAACGGGAAGAGCATGCGCTCGGAGTATCCCGGCGCCTCGCTCGCCACCGGGCCCGCGCCCGCCGGCAACATCATGGTCAACCAGATGTACGTGCATTTCAGGATCCCGGCGGCGAAGAAAGGCGTGCCGATCGTGATGGTGCACGGCTCCCAGCACACCGGGATGACTTATGAAACGACGCCGGACGGCCGCGAGGGGTGGGCCACCTGGTTCGTGCGCCAGGGCCATCCGGTGTACGTGGTGGATCACTCGGGACGCGGGCGCTCCGGCTTCGACCCGACTCCGGTGAACGCGGTGCGCGACGGTGGCGCCGATCCCAAGGCCCTGCCGACCTTTTTCCTGGGACCCATCGACCGCGCGTGGTCGAACTTCCGCTTTGGCCCCGCCTATCCCACGCCGTTTCCCAACCTGCAGTTCCCGCTCGAGGCGCTGGAACAGTACTTGTCGCAGCTCGTGCCGAACTCGGAAACGACTCTGGCCGGCGGCGGGCGCAACACCATCAATGCCCTTGCCGCCCTGCTCGACCGCATCGGCCCGGCAGTAGTGATGGTCCACTCGCAGTCGGGAGTCTACGGGCTCGATGTCGTGCGCAAGCGGCCGAATCTGGTGCGGGCGCTGGTGAGCGTCGAGGGCGGCTGCGAAACACTCACGCAGGAAGATGCCGCGGCGGCGTTCGCCAAGGTTCCTTTCATCTCGGTGTGGGGCGACAACAGCGTCGGCGCCAAGAGCGTCAACGGCGACAAGCGGCGCAACGGCTGCGTGCAAGCGGCCAGCCTGATCAAGGGGGCCGGCGGAAACGCCACTTTCCTGCTGCTGCCCGAGGCCGGCATCATGGGCAACAGCCACATGATGATGATGGACAGGAACAACCTCCAGGTGGCGAGCCTGATCCGCAAGTGGCTCACCGATACCGTCCGCTGAACCAAGTAACGGGTCACCGTTCACCGTTCACCGTTCACCGTTCACTGATCACCGGTCACTCAGATTTGACACCGGCTTCCGCGACCACTCGCGACCACTTGGCAAGTTGGGACCGCATGAGGTCCTGAAACGCTTCGGGGCTGGAAGGCGTCACTTCTATGCCCTGGGCTACCAGCACGTCCCTGACCTGCGGCTCGCGCAGCGCCCGGAGGATCTCGCCGTTCAGGCGCTCGACGACGGCGCGCGGCGTCCCCGCCGGCGCGAGCACCCCGCCCCAGTTGTCGAGCGCGAATCCCGGCAGCGTCTCGGCGATCACCGGCACCTCGGGAAGCAGCGGCGTGCGCCGGGGGCCGGCCATGCCGAGCGCGCGCAGCCGCCCGGACCGCACGTGGGGCAGCAGCGAGTTGATCGCGCCGATCACCGACACCACCTCGCCCGAGACCAGCGCCGGCACGAACTGGCCGGCGCCCTTGTACGGGACGTGCGTCAGCTTCGTGCCGGTCATGGACTGGATCAGTTCCATCGCCAGGTGATGCGGCGCGCCGTTGCCCGCCGAGGCGTAGGTCACCGTCCCCGGCCTCGCCCGGGCCAGCGCGATGAACCCTTTCACGCTCGACGCCGGCAGGGACGGGTGCACGACGAGCGCGAAGTGCACCGAGGTCGTGAGCGCCACCGGCGCGAAATCGCGGATCGGATCGTACGGCAGCCGGGCGAACAGGCTCGGGTTGATCACGTGCGCGGTGTTCGCCATGAGCAGGGTGTGGCCGTCGGGCGCGCTCTTCGCGACGAATTCCGCGGCGATGTTGCCGCTCGCGCCCGGGCGGTTCTCGACCACCGCCGGCTGCCCCAGGCCAGTGCCCAGCTTCTCCGCGATCAACCGCGCCACCACGTCGTTGCTCCCGCCCGGCGGCAGCGGAACCACGATGCGGATCAGGCGGGACGGAAAGGTCTGGCCGCAAGCGGGGGCCGCGGCCAGACCAAGGTAAAAGGTGAAAGGGAAAAGGGAAAAGGGCAGATACCGAAGTAATTTTGCGGGTCGTCTTGTTTCGTTCACCAATTTCCCTTTAAACAGTGTGAATCCTGATTCGCGCAGCGAGTCCTATCCTTTCCCCTTTCCCCTTTTCCCTTTCCCCTTTCCCCTTGGCT
>Ga0208685_1000308_pt1 | contig 17855 bp, 41 predicted proteins | sample EasRivMeERMLT890_FD_187533 | JGI IMG/M metagenome (GOLD analysis project Ga0208685, IMG submission 187533) | Soil microbial communities from meander-bound floodplain in the East River, Colorado, USA - East River MetaG ERMLT890 (SPAdes) (version 2) | ecosystem: Environmental > Terrestrial > Soil...
GGCAAGTTGTCTTTGCGCGTCTTCACCAGCACCGGATACTTGAGCCGATCATAGATCATCTCTCTCGCATGCTCATCCATCGTGGCGGAGAATTGCGTCATCCCCGCTTTCAAGGCCTGCTTCATCAACTTGTCATGCAGCATGGCCGCTTCCTGCGTCCATTGCTTGCTCAGGGCAGCATAAGTGCCCCGGTCGACAGCAGCGCCAGCGAGCCCCACACGATGCAGGCTCATGGCGATTTGATGCGTGAAAGTGATTAGGTCGCTCATTCCATGCTCTTCTTCTTACAAGCCGCAACAATCACACCCGCTCCGATGAAACAGAAGTAGAGGCCCCAGGAGAGAACCACCGGGCTCAGCACAAGCAGCCAGGTCCAATCATCAAGGTGCCCTGTCAGCTTCAGGCCGATGAACATCAATTGCAACCAATTAAGAAAGTTCACTTTGTAGATCCTCCGGTTGAAAGGCAGCGCATAGGAATTGCCACTGCTCGTTAGTAAGAAGCCCACCATCGCGCAATGCGCAGAAGTAGCCAAGAGCCCATTCATCCATCCAACAGGGCGACAGGATGAAGTTGCCATGCTCCCGATAGCGCATGACGATCTCCGCAAAGAGTTCGCAGCGCTTCATCTCGCTAAGCGTCATCTTCGTCCCGAAAATACTCCTCGATCAAACCGGGAGTATAGCCGAGCCCGACCAACGCCGGCTTCACCAGCACTTCGAGCATCTGATCCATATCGAGATCATCGTCATCGACGGTGATCGAGACAGTAGGGTACGGGTAGCGCCCTTGGCTCAGCTTCGGTTGTGTTGGGGTGAATCTAATTTCCATCAAGCTTCTCCTTAAAGTATTTCGCCAACATTCGAGTAGCCCAGGCGTCGAGCCGGCAGCGGGCGATGCGCTGCTCCGGCGTCCAATCAGCTGCGTTGCCTGTAGCCTTAATCAGTTTCTCAGTCTCGGCTTTCCAGGGGTCAGTGTTGAACACTCCGAGCATGAGGGTTTCGAGTCCGTAAGCCCCCTTTCCTTTGTTCTCGTCGTACATCCGAGCAAGTAACAGAGAGTCAGCAATATCCAATCCACGAAGCCAAGAATCCTTTGCAAGGCCCAGGCGAACAAGGTAATCAAGATCCCCAGGCACGCTATGACCAACAATAACATTGGCGTGCTTCAGCACCTTGCTAAGATCTTGCTTCCAGCTTCGTCCGGTTGTTTCGTAAGCAACCGCACGCTCGCCGTCAGCCACCCCGACCGTGAGCAAGGCACCCCCACTGTCATACTCAGTGTCGAATCCGATTGCTCTGCCTCTTGGAGTAGCCGCACTAGGCGGCTCAAGTACCGACTGCGAGAGCCGGCTGAAGTCTGCTTCGATTTTTTGCTCATAATGATACTGCCCTTCAATCACCAGGCTTGGGTGATACGTCGCGTAACACTGAAACGGTAAAGCGCTTTCCTCGATTTTTGGTAATGTTCGTTTCGCCATTATTCCTCACTGCCCTCATTGCCACTTCCCCCACCGCGATAGCGTGCTTCGGCTTCAGTGCTCCCAGGGCCTTCAGCAAGAAAGGCCGGCAACATCGGATTTGCTGCATTGAGGGGTCGCTCTCATTTCCACACCGCAGCGCGGGCACGTAAGCAACATCTTCAGCGGACCAGCCAGCTCTTTCACTAGCCCTGCGGATGATTCGCCGCTCAGCACTATTTTCATTTCCGCTAAGCACAGCAACGACTGATCCAGACCACGCATCTGGCACCATAGGTTGCCGGAATTTCTCACCGCTCTTAAAGAGCCCGCACGTTTTGCACGCTTCCCGGTCGACGCTGGCATTGGATAGTCCTTCCGCATACTTACTCTGCTTCGTGATGTTCAGCTTCGGGGGCTTCTTCAGCTTCCGCTTGGCCGTCCGCGTAGCCGGCTTCGTAGCCGTCCTCATACCCGTCGTTGTAGCCTTCGTCATACGCCTCTTTTTCCTCTTCTGACTTAGGATCGCTCATTTAGACTTCCCCTTAGCCCACCGGTTGGTGGTGAGCCCAAAGAGCCGGAGCGAATCAACAGCTCTGTTGATGTGAGCCCTGAAGTGGCCGCTGCCTTCGGCAATGTCGTTAGCTCGCAGCACCTTATCCAGATTGATCTCTTCCCACGTCATCAAGCCACAGTGCCAGCCCGCCGCTGAACGAATCGGGATAGTCGTGTCTGACTTGAGCTTGTGGTTGCCATCGTCCGGGCCGCGCATGGCAGTGATGATCTCTCCGAAAGCGCTGCCGTAGGAGCCGGCAAGAGCCCGCTCGATCTCCCGGATAAGCTTTCGGTATTCCGCTTTCTTGGTGTACTTGACTACAGGCATAAAAACAGTTTCCTTTCTTTCGGAGTCATGTCCGCGAGATCTTTCTTCGGCGGCACACGCACCATTGACGACACCCCCTCTTGGGAAAGCCAGCTCAACACTTCGATGCCCAGGGTGATCATGTCCGCATCGGGCACGATCTGCACAGGCTGAAAGGCTCTTGCGTGACTCGTCAAGTGCAGCAGCACGTCGCGTGACGGCTGATTGCCCATGACTGCAATGCCCACATAGCCGAGCATCGCGGCAGCGAGAGCGCACATGGGGCCTTCAAGAATCACAGTGCCCTTCGCTGACTCCATCGGCCACACAAGCACGATGCTATCGTCCCGTGACGCCGGGGGCGAAGCATAGCGCAGCTTCGCTCTCCCGGTTACGTCACGGGCCTGGAAGTAGGGTACGCCGGCCTTGTTTGAGCAGGGAATAACCACCCTCGGGGCGTCCGAGTAGAGCGCTGGATACCAGTTGTTAGCCCTTGCCAGAATCGGGTCAAGGTGCCGATCCAACAAGTAGGTATCGAAGACGTTCCAGCCACGAGGATCTAGCTCAGGATAACCGGGGCGAGGCCCTACATAGACCGCTTTCTTCTCTCTCTTTTCGTGCTCGTAGATCACTTAATTCTCCGCCAGTTGATTATCAGCAGGGCAACAAACAAAGCCCCTGTGATGACTCCTACATCGACCAGGCGAGCGGCCTGGAGCACCGCAATACTCCAGACCGCCCATGCCGTCAGCTTAAGAGTTGTCACCATTGTCGTGATGATTGTCACTCCCTGGGTTACGACCATCGCCATCGCCGTTCCCACGACCGTTGTTGCCATGTTCACGACCACCGCGACCTCCATTGCTGGAGCCACCGTTGCCCCCGTTGCCGCCCTGTCCGTTGCCGCCAGCTCCACCGTTGCCACCATTCCCGCCAGCGCCACCTACACCGCCAGCGCCGCCTGCTCCGCCTTCGCCGCCCATGGCAGCTTGGTTTTGCACTTGGCCTTGGAGCTGCCCTTGCAGCTGTCCCTGGGCTTGCTGGTTGACGTTGCGAATCGTGGTGCGAGCCGCTTCCGTGACGGCAGCAGCGCCAACACGTCCGCCCGCTTCGATCATTGACGGAATGATAACGCAGTGGAAAGCCTGGCCGCGAGCCGATGCCGCGTCGATTAGCTTAGCGTCCGCGTCATAAGTCTGGAGCACAGTGAGCGTGCCGCAGTCGGAGAAGCGAACGTCGCTGCGATGAAGCACAACGTCAATCGATTTGTTGCTCGTCGGCAGCAAGAAGCTCTCGGGCTTCGTGGTGTAAGAGCCGCAGCCCACCGCAAGCAAAGCCGCTGGAATCAGGGCAAAGGGTGCGCGTTTCATTATAGCACCGCCCAGATCAAGGCTAAGCGCCCGGTGATGGTGCAGCGCCGCTTGGTGGAATTGGTAAGCTTGCCGGCGCGACGAAGCTCCGGGAGCCGTTTGTGGATCGCGTCGTGCGAAAGCACGTCAGGATTCACCTTGATGGACAACTCGGTGGCAGTGCGGTAGGGAAACTCCCGCACCAACGCCAGCGTCTTGGTGAGCTGATCGGCAATGATGCCGCTGCTCGCCACGTTATGAAATGCAAGATTCTCCGAAGTCATAAAACCCTCCTAGTACGGTCGGTTGCGCACAATTAGTCTTCCGTTTGATTTTTCAACGTAGCACACTTGGGCTAGGAAGAATCTCCCTGTGCGCTCGAAACTCGGTATCCGCTTGTCTGCCATTGCAGCCACTAGATCGTACAAAGTCAAGACACCACCACCTTTCCATCCACCTTGTAATCCCGCAACACTCTTCGAAGCTTCGGCAGAGCCCGCTCTTTCATCCATCGACGCCAAGTGCGAGTCGACCGCTTCTTCATGTACCGGGTGGCGTAGCTCACCGACTGCCTGTAGAGGAGCACCCGCATAAGCACCCGCCTCTCCTGTACTGTAAACATTCCCAAAGCCTTTGTCAAGTCATACCGCAGCTCTGGTTGATCCTCCCGCACAAGCAGAGCCCGCTCTGTACCTTCCCCCTGTAAGTCTAGCAAAACAACCTCTTCTCTCTCCCCCTGGTCGTTGCGCAGGCGGAGCGCATGATAATCATCTGCCCTCACCTTTTTAGCCCCAAACCTTGTACTATCGGCCACCCTCTTGGGAGCCGGCTTAGCTTTCCTCTTGTTTTTCATCGTGTTGCCTCTGTTCCTTAATGCGTTTCATTGAACGATAGATCGTCATTCGAGACATACGCCCCTTGTAGCCTTGCTGCTTCAAGAGCTGGATTGCCTTGTCCGAGCCGTAGCCCGCGTCGACGTAATGCCCAAGCTTTCTAAGCACTTGCTGCTCATCTGGGTCGGGCTGAAGACAGCCCTCGTCAAACCGGTAGCCGAAAGGAGCATGGTGGCACCACCGCTGCCCTCGTCGCTTCTTGTACTGGAGAGCATCGGATGTTTTCTTCTTCACCATGTCCCTGAAAAACTCATCGAACAGCCCTCGCATGCCCGTAGCCAGCTTCTTGGTTGGGTCGGCTAGGTCAACCCTCCCCTGGCCTACCTCGTGGATCTCCACGCCCGCCAGGGCCAGCTGTTGCAGGTTTTCGAGGAGCCCTACAACGTCGCGGGAGAGCCGATCTTGATTGTAGAACACAAGAGCGCCGGCTTGGTGCCGCTTGATCGCTCCGTGAATCTGCTCCCACCGGCCACGCGAGGCCCCGCTGACGCCATCATGCTCAATGTATTCAACCACTTGCATGCCATTAGCTGAGGCATATCTGGAGATCTGATCGGCCTGCTCCAGCAGCGAAACCACCTTATTATCCGAGGCCTTAGACCGCCTCACGTAACCGATTACTTTCACTTTGCATTCCTCTTCACATTCCGCTTGCACCGTTCGCACCATCGCCGGCTTGAGCACTTACCGAAGACACACTTCGCCATGCGCTCGCATCGCCGCCCGCGACACTTGTGGTAATGCCCGCCATCGGGCTCTCCGCTGCCGATCACTTCACCCCCACCACGCACCACGTAGGATGCAGCTCTGCAATCACCACGTTCGTGGGACTGCCCTTCGGGTCTTTGATGATCCGGTCGAGCACAACCTCGATCCGCGCTTCACCGATTAGCCGGTGAACAGTGCCCTGGCCGAATGGATAGATGGTGATTACATCACCGGTTCTTGGCATCATCATGGCTAGTCATCCTCCAGCAAATAGATCGTGTTGAGAGTTTCCACGAGGCCCTGCATGAGATCCATGCGGAGCACGCGGCTTGTAATGATCCGACGCCCAGATCCCAGGTGCGGGTGATCCTGGGGAATGCCAATCAGCCGAAGCTGACGCGAGCTTAATTCGACAAACGACCAGCTCGCTAGTTTCACTCTTGGTTTCATAGCTTCCTCCATGTCAGTAAGTATAGCCATCGCCCACCCGCATGTCAAGGGGTGCGGTTATCTCAGCCCACATTTCACGGCTGATTGTTTTTGCCAGGGGAGAGCGGACGAACGCCGACACCCGCTTGTTCCCCCGGCGACAAGATACCAGTAACAGTTTTCCGTGTGCCGCGCCAGATGAAGGCGTTACAGAGCCGGCAGATGCTAACCGAGATCGTTTCTCCACCTTGCTCTCTCCTCTCACGATACCACGGGCTTGGTTCATGGTTACACTCTTGGTTTGTTAGGACAGTCGTTGGCGTTGAACTCAGGGCTGGCCTCATACGCACAATGCGGGCACACCGTCACCATCTGAGGGGTGTTGGCGCTTTTCCGGTGCTCTTCCCGCTTCGCCGCCGCAGCTTTCAGATTGGTCGCCCAATTGTTCCAAAACACTTCGGTGTCGAGCTGCCTCAACAGCGCCGCGCCCTTCTGCTTGTAATCCGCATAGCCAGCAGCATCGATGACCTTCTTCACTTCGTCCTTCGATAAGATCGAAACGATATAGCCGATATACTCTGCCTCTTCACCGCTGAAAGTAGCCGTCAGCTCGAAGCTGTTCTTAAACTGCCTCACTCGATTGACTCGCATAAAACCTCCTAGTTGCGCACGTTAGTAATAACATATCCGATCATCCACGCTAAGCCTGTCAAGGGAAACACCAGAAACACCCACTCGCCAAAAGCATCCACCAAGCCACGGAGAACAATCACCACGACAGCTATTAGGAGCAGGCAAGCATACCCTACGAAGATGTTGCCGATTACGCTTTCCATCAATCCTCCTTTGGAGACACGCTTGTTGGTTCGAACAATAGGAATGGCTCTTTGACTCCCTTGTGCCAGTTGTTCACGGCCAAGACGTTGCGCACCGGGTCGTCACCGAGCGCCGCTTGAAAGGCAGCCCTCACCGGCAGATCGTAGTCGACCGGCAAGCTTATGATTGCATGGTGGCCCTTGCCGTCTTTCGACGTGTAAAGGTGCTCCAGCTTCGCACCGTATCGACGGCGCAGGATCTCGAAGACAAGATCATTCAGCTGCTTGCCATCGTCCAGGTCGACCAGCAGATGACGCGGGGTGCTGCGATGCACGATGAAGCCGGCGTCCGCAGCCTTATCAACCGCTGCTTCAAATTGTACGCTATAATCCGTTGATTCCATTGCGCTTTATCCTCCTTGCATCGCCCACGCCATAGCGAATCAGCTGACTCACTGACTCGGGAATCGGGAAGCTTCCGTCTTCCCACCGCTGCACTTGCCGCACACTGTAGCCCAAGGCCTTGGCGAGCGAGGCCTGGGTGTGATGCCGCTTCAGCCTTTCCGCAATGAATTCAGAGGCTTGCATGGTATCTCGCAATCTGTGCTTCAGCTTGTTTCCACAGCAACTCATTGCCGCCTTGCAGCGCCGGCAGCAGAGCTGCCTTCTCCGCCATGTACACGCGGGCAAACTTAGGATCGTGCAGCGTTATGTCTTCCGTGTTGTCGAGGAGATCCGCCAGCTTGATGGTTTTCACTTCAGCCGGCGCAGCTGCCAGCCGTATGCGTGACTGTGCTTTGCGCTCAGCGCGATTGCCTTGCTCCATGTCGGAGAGCGCAATCACGTAGCTCGCCACCACCACGCCGAAGAGCTGCTTGATATCCGATGCTGTCGCCTTGGTGTCTTCGAGGGTGTCATGCAGCAGAGCTGCCATGATCATCTGCGAATCACCGCGTACCGCTTCGACACGCGAGGCCACCGAGATCGGATGGTTGATGTAGGGCAAGCCCGTGTATTTGCGCACCTGGCCCTTGTGGGCTTCCGCTGCAAATACAGCAGCTTGCAGTATTGTGTTGAAGTATTCCATCACTCTGTCCCTCGCTCTTTCGTCAAGCGCTTCTGTGCGCTACGCTCAGCTTTCCAAAAGATCCGCTTCCACTTGCGCAGGTGCTTCCACCATTGCGGGGGCCGCGTTGCATTGCCTTGTTTCACGTTAGCCATTGAGCCCCCTCTGCGGCCAAAAGACATGCCGATTGCCCCCACGGTCGAGGAGCACCACGGATAGCTGCTTGTGATTCGCCAGCGCTTGGCACTCCGCCGCTATGCCGGCGCATTGCACCGCGCTCTCCTCGTCAACCGGTTGCACCATGATATTCACTTGCCTCTCAGCAATTATCTGAATCAATGATCTGTTCGTGGCTCTAATCTAACCATTCCGCTTTCGATTGTCAACCCTCTCCCAAAAACAAACATGCTGACCGGGCTGAATCACGAATAGAAAGCCCTCTTTGTCCGAGCCCCGATCATACTCGTTTCTGTAGGGGCGAGGCGTGTAATAGTTTGCGCTCGACACCCACTGATCTGGCTTGAAGCTATCCTTCGTCGCCGCGTGCCACAGCTTCCACACTTTGAGACTCCAATCAGCATCGAAGTTGCCGTTCACTGCAATTCGTTTTGGTGTGCGTTCCATGGCTCTAATCTAATCCTCCCCTCGTGCTTTGTCAAGCCCCTGTATTTTGTGCCGGCTACGCTCCCATCGGAAGTCGACGCAATCGCACTCCATGCAAGGCTTGATCCACTCATTTCGATCATGCTCTTTGTAGCTATGCCGGCACCGTCCGCACTTACGATCTTGGCCCTCAGCTTTAAGCATTTTTAACTCCTAACTGCTTGATCTTACTCACTTCATGCTCAAATGACATATAAATAGCTCTTAATAGCTTAAAGAAGCTTTGCTATACTTAGCTTCTTAAAGCTTTAAGAAGCTGCTTAAAGCAGCCTAAGCTGCTTTAAGCTCATAGCTCTGGCTTAAGAGCCCTAAGCTCTTAAGCCCATAGCTCCAATAGCATAGCTCTGACTAAATGCCATAGCTCTAAAGCTTCAGGGAGCTTCATAGCTTCGAGGAGCAAAGCTTCGAGGAGCTTCATGGCTTGCTCCGAGGAGCTTCGTTCACTGTGATCTCTACGCAGAGAGGAGCACCGTTTAGAGCTGCTATTCTGTACGCTTCTCGCCACTCAGGAGCACAGATTAGTAGCAGCATGATGAAGTCTTCGAGCTGCATTGTTGACTCTGTGCTATTCATATCATCCTCCATGCCCAAATTACTTTAGCTCGTGGTCTTGAGCGCCAATCATGTACTAAGCCCTGCGTCACTGCGAAGTAGTGCCCTCGGGACATGCAGAGATAATGCCCCTCGGGATGCGCTAAAGCGAAAGCTTTGACTGTCATGCTCTTATGCCGCAGGTATCGCGTGACTGTATCGGGAGCGATGTTCAGGATCGCATTGGCAAGCTGCGTCACGCTAGTCTTGCGCCCTGGCTTGCGTCCCTCAGCTTGTAGCACGCTCCATGCTTGACTGTAGGGTATGCCGACAGCGCAGACAAGAGCCCGGACAGCGCAATCGTTGCGCTCAGTGTGCGGAGCGCAGCCGCGATAAAGATCGTCAGTGTGCTTAAGCATTGCTGTTCTCCTCGCGTTCGATAATGGCATACTGCCAGTTGACAGAGTAGGGGCTTTCCGCTTCCCATAGCTCCGGGTGTTGCTCTAAATCAATCACCTTGCTCTTGAACTGTAGCGGATAGCCTTCCGGCAATCCGATGATTCGATAGCTCACCATGACTTAGCCCTCCGCCTTGCAAAGACAACGCTCCAACACCTTACCGTTAGCCTGGGGACCGTTCCCCATGTCGGGATAGTCCAAGCCGCAATCAGTGCAGCTGTACCAGTTGAAGCTATCCCGTAGCCCAAGCCTGGCATGCCCGGTGAACTTTAGCCCGGTGCGCTGCTCGATCTCCCTAGTTTGCTGAAGATCCCACCATCTGCAAATTGGTGTCTCGTATTCGTTCATAATGCCCTCGAATCCCGCACAGGTTGCCACGTAATAGCTTTTCAGGCCTTGGTTGCGGCTAGTGCCTCAGTTTCGCTTTTCTCCTGGGGCCAAGCCCCTAACCCTTCAAAATAGCCCCTTAAAGCCACACAATTGGCCGTAGCGCGATGTGTATGGTTTTCCCTACACTCAGGGACTAGGGGCCATTTAGCCCCCAATCCCTAAGCTTTTCCAGTAGTTACGCTCCGAACACCTTGCTGAAGCCCACGGTGGAGTTGAAAGCCACATTGGGAGTTGACTCTTTCAGAGCCCGCGTTACCGCGTTGTGCAAGCCCCATGCTGTCATCTGGGCGCAATCGGGATATTGCTCAGGGTTACGCTGTGCCCGTTCGAAGAAGATATCGTAAGCGATCTTGAAGGTTTGGAACGTAAGTATGCCATCGTAAAGGCTTTTAGCGAGCAAAGCCTGTGCCTCATGCGTCGACAGCGACGTGTTCTGCATGCGTTCGATGCTATTGGCGAAATTTGACTGCTTGTTACGCCAAGAATCCATCCCGCGACGGATCAAATCACGGAGCGAATAGCCCCAGGTGTGCTTTTGCTTCAAGACGGTGATATCGCCGCTCAATGCCATGTTATCGCAAACGAAGACGCGAGCGCCGGCAACGATCTGGATTGCAATTTTCTTGTCATTGCTGTGACGAAAACCGATTGCCGATGATACTCCCGGCACTAGCTGTTCAGCTAAATCAAAGGCACCGAAAAGCTTGTTGCCATTGCTTCCGACTGCGAACTGCTCCCGCGTGACTTCGAGCCCCTGATAAGACAAGTCAAGCTTGATGCTTTCGACTAGCTCAACATGACTCACTGGACGCCAATAGCGTGTCGAGCCCGGAGTTGCGATTTCTCGCAGCTGCTCGATTGTGACGATTGCCGTGTCTTTGTGACTGATAAACCTTGCTTTGTTATTGTTGTCTTCCATGACTGCGATTCTCCTATCTGTCGTTGAGCCCGTTAATGTTTTGACTTGTTATTAAGCATCTTCTGTGCCAACGTCATCGATGGCATTTTCGAGCATCTCTTCCCGTACCGCTGCCAATTGGTCTTCCCTGTCAGTGTCAATGCTGTCAATTGACTTGTCACCAATGACAAGATGACCGTCGACAAGCGATAGCGATGGAAAGCGCTCCAACATCGCTAGGCGTTGCTTTGCCTCTGCGATTGACTGCCGGTGACTCTCGATCAATGCTGTATTCACTGGTGTCTCACCTAACAGATAGCGAATGTTAGTTTCAGTGAAAGTGATTTTGAATCGTAGGTTGTCAGATTCAGTGTTATGCATGGCTTGACTCTCCTATAAGCTTGAAAACAACGCGAATCGGTCCCTGATGATATAGCAATCATCTTGTGACTTGTCAATGCTCCATCGAGCAATGACTTTACCATCTGGCATAATCTTGTAATCGTTAACCAGATGCGCAAGGTAAGCGCTGTCCGTAGCGTTCGCAAGCGCTTTGCCATATTCGTCAATCGAGATTTCGAACTTTGCTATTTTTTCCATGGTCTTATTCTCCTATTTTGTCGACTATCTCTTCAGTGATAAAGCTTCGGCTACAGAGCTGATAATAAGCTTCACTTTCGAATTGCTCTGCTCCGCAATTGGCGCAATGGTCGCATGACTCATAATCGTGACCTAGTTTGTCTTCAAGCTTTTTGCTCATTGTCTTTCCTCTACAGAGTCACTAGAAAATCACTGTTCTGCTTTGCTCGTTTTTTTGCTTCATTACCTTTGATGCAAAGGCCTACAATTACGTTTTTCTTGTCAAGAAATCTCAAGTCATGCTCGGTGCCGTCTATGACTTCGTGCCCTTTGTAGCTGTCAGGGATATCGCCGGCGAATACCACGGCAACATTGACTCCGCGATTCATTGCGTCTTCACAAGCTTGCCAATTGTCACCACTGAAAGAGAATGTTAGGTGATAATTTGGTAGCTGTCCGCGATGCTGTAGCGGTACTTTGGTGTAATCGTAAAATTGAACTTCCGAGAATTCAACCATTAAGCTTGACAATTTCTCCCATAGAATATCGCTTGTGCCGTTTAAGCGAATCGCAGGGATTAAATTCAATCGCTTTGCTCTTCGGATTAAGGCCTTGATATCTTGCCGCAAGGTATCGATGAAAGCTTGACGATTGCTCAAAAACTCCATCGTTTTGCGTGCCCTTGCAGCATTGATCTTCGGATATACTTGACCTAACCCGCTATCAACTAAGCAATTCGTGAAACATGATTCGCTGGCATAGGGACAAAGCTTTGCTCGGTTTGTTCTTGGGTTAAGATACAGTATGCCCGTAAGATAACCGTAAGACTCACCTAAGCTTGTCTTTGCATTGTCTTCCGTTAACAGTTTCATTGCCATATTGTTCAATCTCCTATGCCAGTAACAAAGCAATCGATATGCCAGTGCAGCGTTGCGCTGGAATGCTCAATCGCTCCAAGATGCTCCAAGCGCTCTTCCGCGTTTTGTCATATCTGTCAAATCTTTGTGTCAATGTCATGTCAGAGACAAAGAACTTGACTATGCAAGAGGCGTGCCAAAAGCAATTTCAAGCTTTGGAGCGCTCTTCCCTGCTAACTATGTGATATCCCTATGCAATATCCGTACCACATCGAACGTTATGGTATGCTTGCCGATCTCTTAAGCAATATGCATGCCATGCTAAGTCATTGATATCATTAGTGTTTGTTGTTGCATGCAAGAACCGTGCCATGCTCGGACATGCAAGATCGGTGCCAAGCATCTGGCATGGATTTTGCAAGGCGGCGGCAGCGGGGTGGCCCCGAGGGGTGGGGTGGGCAGAGGTCCATATTAGAGCCTTTTCTCATGCGTGTGGAACAAAAAGAACTTTCCTGTGCTCCTCCGCGCACTTAGCTCCTCTTTCGCCCACAGCTTTGACCAAAACTTCCATGTTTGGGGCCAATAGGGTGAGGGGGACAACATGCCAAAGCTGCGTAAGCCAGGGAGATCTAAGAAAAAAGGGGTGCCCCCGACAAAGCGAGAACAAGCCCAGATGTTGGCGTTGAAGCAATTGAATCTCGGCAACTACCAAGTGGGCGAGATCATGGGCCGCTCGCCACACACCATCAGGAAATACTGCGAGAGCCCAATGTTCACGGACCCGGCTTTCCAGAAGCTCGTGGAGGAGTACAAGAGCAAGGAGCTGATCGATCTCACAGCGATGAACATCAGCGCTCGGGCTCGCATTCACGATCTCATTCCCACGATGACGCCAATCGAAGCTATCGCCACCATGGACAAGAGCTTCCAGCAACGCCGGCTCATCGAAGGCAAGAGCACAGAAAACATCTTCAGCCTGCGCAAGATCATCGAGGAAGCCCACGGCCCTAGCATAGCGCAGAAGCCACAGGGGAGCACAGATGCCATTCAAGAGCAAAGCGCAGCAGCGCTACATGTTCGCCAAGGAGCCGGCGATAGCGAGAGAGATGGCGTCGAAGACGCCCAGTATCAAGAAGCTCCCGGAACACAAGAAGAAAAAGAAAAAGAATCTTAAGCAAATCTTCGGATAAGGGCCTGTAGTGTAATGCGAGCACGTCTGCCCTGCAAGCAGACAGCGAGGGTTGAACTCCCTCCCGGTCCACCAATAAGCCCGAATAGCTCAGTTGGTAGAGCACTTGCCTTGTAAGCATGTGGTCGGCGGTTTGAATCCGTCTTCGGGCTCCAAACAAGAGAGGGATCATGGCCCGTTCAGACGAGTCGGACATCGTACTGGCGTGGAGCAAGGATATCGAGAAGTATGTCGCAGACACGCTCCCCGATTTCACCTTCACACGTCAGCAGCTAGTCGCCGCCAAAGCCTTCGTGGAGTTGTGTTGGGCGAAGCTTGAAGTGAATAGCAATCCGAATGGGAAGCACAGCGAGAAGCTCAGGGCTCTCTCGCGCAAGTTCGGCATGAGCATCATGTCCGGTGTCGGCACAGGCAAAGGCGCTCTCGCCGCTGTGCTCGTGCTCTGGTTTTTGAGCGTGTTCCCTTATCCCAAATGCGTGGCGGTGTCGCCGTCAGCACGCCAGCTGCGAGACAACTTGTGGTCGGAGCTGGCGAAGTGGCATCAGAAGAGCAAGATCAAAGAATGGTTTGTGTGGCAGAGCGACAAGTTCTTCCTGAAGGAGTGCAATGGTCAGCAGTGGTTCATATCGGCACGCACGGCAAATCCGCGCAATAGTGCAGATGAGCAAGCAGAAACCCTCGCGGGTATCCACGAAGACTTCGTGCTTATCGTTGGCGACGAAGCTACGGGCGTGCCCGATCCTGTATTCCGACCGCTCGAAGCCACTCTCACACGTAAATGCAACCTCTGCTTATTGACCTTCAACCCCACAAAGGGCAAAGGCTTTGCATACGACACGCAATTCAAGGAACGCGATCAATGGGTGACGTTCCGCTGGAACAGTGAGGAATCGGAACTTGTCACAAAAGAAAGTATTGATCGACTCGAAAGAAAGTACGGAAGAGAGTCAAACTCATTTCGCATTCGTGTCTTGGGATTGCCTCCACTGTCTGGAGAGAATGAAGTTATTCCCTGGGATTGGATCGAAGAAGCAGTTGATAGAGAGCTGGAGCCCCTCTCGGACGATAAGCTCATTTACAGTCTCGACGTTGGAGCCGGGGGAGATGATTCGATACTCCTAAAGAAGCTCGGCCCCCGCGTGTTGAGCCTCGAAGCGAAGGGATACAACGAGAGCACGAAGGTGGTCGATTGGGCTGTGCGTGAAACGCTGGCTCAGCCGCCTACAGTGTTCTTTGGCGATCCGATCGGATGGGGGTGGGGCGTCATGGGTGAGATCGAGCGCCGCGTCAAGCACATGAATGTGGACGTGGTGCAGGTGAACGTCAGCGAGCATGCCTATCAGCCCGACCGCTTCCATAGGCTGCGCGACGAGCTGTGGTGGACCCTGCGCGAAGAGTTCGAGCGCGGCCATCTCAGCATTCCTGATGACCCAATCCTTAAAGGCGACTTAAACGCTCCTCACTACGATGATAGCACAGGCATCATCAAGGTGGAGAGCAAGGCCGATCTCAAGCGGCGCGGTGTCGAGAGCCCCAACCGGGCAGACGCCCTGATGATGACCATGCGGTATGGTGCCAGCGAAATTAGACGCCGGCCTCCCCCGCGTGATAAGGCCCGACAGCGCAGCCGAGAGAGCTGGCGCACAGCTTAACGAAAGGAATCCTTGTGGCCCAAGCAACGAATTCTCCGACATACGAAGAAGATGCCCGCGAGAAGGGCCATGAAGATGACGACTACAAAGAGTTCAGCGCTGAAGCAGATCTCTCTCCCGACGAGAAAGCTAAGCTTGTAGACAAGCTCGACAAGATGTTCAACTACGCCCTGGACAATCCATCCTGGAAGCGTGGCCGAGACAAGATGATCGAGTGCTTCAAGTATCGAGAGGGAGAACAGTGGACGGAAGCCGAGAAGAAAATTCTCGCAGAGCGCCATCAGCCTGACACGGTGAATAACCAAATCAGCGTGGTGGTGAACAGGCTTGTTGGCGATCTCGTCAATCAGCGCTTCCGTGTTGGCTTTGTGGGGCTCAACCAGGAGCCCGATGAAGCCATCGGCAACATCCTCTCCGACATATTCCGCCATATCCGCCAAAGCAACGATATGGAGTTCGAAGAGCGGGATATGGCAGAGGATGGCTTCACGTCTGGGATGGGCTGTCTCGATATCAGCATCGCCTTCGATGACATGGATCAGCCCCAGATCAAGGTAAGGAACGAAGACCCTCTGATTGTCTTCCCGGACCCTGACAGCCGGCGCTACGATTGGAACGAGGATGCTCGTTTCATTGCGCGGGCCAAGTGGTGGAGCATCGAGGAAGCGTGCGAAGTTTATCCACAGGCCGAAGCCGATATCAAGGGAGCGGGCGGATTGTCCCCCTTTGATTCCAGCTCGGGGCAGATTGCCAACGTGGATCACTTCAAGGGCGAGCGCTACGTCGACAAGGACAACGAACGCATTCGAATTATCGAAGTGCAGTATAAGAAGCAGGAGCGCGAACGCCTCTTGCTCCTCAGCAACGGCACATCCGTCCCCCTAAAAGAGGACGGGAAGCCCAATGAGCTTATGAAGCAGGCGAAAGAGCAGGGCCTGCAAGCCAGAATGCTCAGCCGGCTCAAGACTACCGTGTGCGTGGGCGTCTACGCCGCTGGCGTGTTGCTCGAACACAAGGAAACCGACCACAAATACTTCTCGCTGGTGCCCTACTTCGCGTACCGGCGCAAGACAGGAGAGCCTTACTCTCTGATTACACTCGCACTGTCCATGCAGGACGCAATTAACAAGCGAGAATCTAAGGCTCTCCACTTACTCAACACCAACCAGGCCATCTATGAGAAGAGCGCCGTTGACGATCCTGCGCGGTTGGCGGAGGAAAAGGCGAAGCCGGATGGAAACATCGAGCTTCGTGACGGTGCGCTCTCGCAGCAACGCTTCCAGTTCAAGGAAAACCTTGAATTGGCCGCTTCGCAGTTCAATATGCACCAACGGGCGCAGGCCGATCTCTACAGCATTGTCGGGATGGATCAGCGCATGGGGCAGCAAACAGGGGAGATCCGCTCCGGGAAAGGCTTGCAGCAGAAATATGCTGAAGCAAGCAAGCCGGTTGCGACCCTGTTTGACAACATCCGGCGCACACGGAAGATCTTTTCCCGTGTGGCCCTCGACTTCGTGCAGAAATACTACACGGGCGAGAAGATCTTTCTCATTACGGACGACGAGAACGCTGCCAAGCAGGTGGGCATTAGTGCCGACCAGATGGCACAGATCAAAAATGGGCTCTATGACGTAGTGGTGACGGAATTCGAGGACGATCCAAGCACGCAGGACGAGCATTTCCGCATTCTGATGGAAACTCTCCCGCAATTGCTTCAGTTCCCGGCTCCCTACACCGCCGAGTTGCTCAAAGCTTCTCGAATCCGCAACAAAGAGGGGCTTCTCAAGGTGCTCAGCGAGCCGCAAGGCCCGCCGCCTGTGCAGCCTAAGCTCAACTTGCAGGCCAATCTCGATATGCTTGAGCCTGTAGAGCGTGCCGGCGTGTGGGAACTCGCTGGCAAGCCTGAAATAGCCGAGGCTGTGAAGCAAATGCAGCCTTCCACCGCTCAGCAGCTCAAATCCTCCACCGAATTGGCGAAGGAGCAGATGAAGAGCAGCGGGCAAGGCGACCAACAGCGTGTGCAGCTCGAAATGGAGCAGACGCAGATGGACGGGCAGCTCAAACAGCAAGAGCATCAGATGAAGATGGCTGAAATGACAGCCAAGCACCAGCTGGAGATGGAAAAGATCCAGATGGAGATGCAGAAGATGCAAATGCAGCTGGTAGTCGCGCAGAATATGCCACAAAAACCAACAAAGGCAGAGAAATGAAAAAACACGTAGCCGTATTATTCTTCATTGGCTGGTTCTTCGCTATGAAAGCGGAAGTGGGACCAGGACTCAATGCTGTCACGGTGGTCGGCCCCTTTAAGAGCGAAGCAAGCTGCAAAGCTTATCGCAGCGACATTGTGGAGGATCTCAAGGCCGTGGGCTTTGGTGGAGAGATCGCTCCCTGCGTCGAACGCCGGGGTGCCTAATGTGGAATCTGCTTATCGGCCCTATTGCCGAAGTGGTGAACACGATTCTCAAGCGAATCCTTCCTCCCGAGAAAATGTCGGAGGAAGAGCGGGCTAAGCTCGAAGCACAGATCACCCTTGAACTCGCCAAGCAAGATTGGCAAGGCATCATGGGGCAGCTTGAGATCAACAAGGAAGAAGCGAAGAGCACCAACTGGTTTGTTTCCGGCTGGCGTCCCTTCATCGGGTGGGTGTGTGGTACGGCCTTCGCCTACCACTATGTCATCCAGCCGCTTATGGCTTTCATCCTCGTGGCGGTGCTGAAGAATCCTATCGGGAATGATCTCCCGGTGTTCGATATGGAAAGCCTGCTCACAGTGCTCCTCGGTATGTTGGGGCTCGGTGGGCTCCGCACCTTTGAAAAGTACAAGGAGGTTTCTCGTGGCTAGGGAATTCCGTATCGGCTTTGACAAGATCAGCGATCCTCAGACCATCACCCAGGAGAACGTCAAAGCGTTCAAAGAACAAGATCTCGACATCCACCGGCATGAAGTGGAGAAGCTGGAAGATGACCACGGCAAGCGGGAGCGCGTGTATCGCGTGAAGAACACCCGTTACTTCGGTCCCTGGTCGCACAGGGGCTAATACGTTTAAGCATATC
>Ga0208685_1000309_pt1 | contig 17806 bp, 13 predicted proteins | sample EasRivMeERMLT890_FD_187533 | JGI IMG/M metagenome (GOLD analysis project Ga0208685, IMG submission 187533) | Soil microbial communities from meander-bound floodplain in the East River, Colorado, USA - East River MetaG ERMLT890 (SPAdes) (version 2) | ecosystem: Environmental > Terrestrial > Soil...
ATCATCGTGTTCTCGGTGCTGATCATGATCACCGGCTGGTCGACGCCGACCGAGGCGGCGGCGCTCGGCGCGGTCTCGGTGATCGTGCTGGCCGCTTGCTATGGAGAATTGACTCTCAAGGCCTTGATCCGTTCACTCGACGGCGCGCTGCGGGTGACCGTGATGGCGTTCCTGGTGATCCTGGGGTCGGCCACGTTCGCCCAGGTGCTGGCGTTCACCGGCGCGTCCAGCGGCCTGATGAACTGGGCGATCGGCTTCAAGGTCACGCCGCTTGGAATGCTCTTCATCATGATCGGCGTCATCGTGTTCCTGGGGAGCTTCATGGATCCGCTCTCCAAGATGCTGCTGACTGCGCCGATCTTCTTCCCGCTCGCCAAGACCCTCGGCTTCGATCTCACCTGGTTCGGGCTCATCATGCTGCTCGCGCTCGAGATCGGCTACACCACGCCGCCCTTCGGCCTGCTGCTCTTCGTCATGAAGGGCGTGGCCCCGCCCGGGACGACCATGCGCGACATCTACCTCGCGGGCATGCCGTTCATCGCTTGCGTCGTAGCGCTGATCGGCCTGATCATCGCGTTTCCCCCGCTCGCCACGTGGTTGCCCGCCATCAGCCGCTAGGAGAAAGCGTTTGCCCAGCAACGTCGGAATGAAGCCCGGCACCGAGCTTGCCGGCAAGGTCGCCCTCGTGACCGGGGGCGCGCGCAACATCGGCCGCGCGATCGCCTGCTCGCTCGCCGCCGGCGGCGCGTCGGTCATGGTGAACGCCCGGACTTCGCGCGCCGAGGCCGAGCAGACCGTGGAAATGATCGGCTCGAGCTCCGCTTTCCACATCGCGGACGTGACGAAGCCCGAAGAGGTCAAGGCGCTTGTCGAGGCCACCGTGAAGCGCTTCGGGCGGCTCGACTTCCTCGTCAACAACGCCGCCGTGCGTTACGAAACCGCTTTTTCGGCCATCAGTTTCGACGAATGGCGCCGCGTCCTGGCCATCGTGCTCGACGGCGCGTTTCTCTGTGCGCAGGCTGTGCTGCCGCACCTCATCCGGGCCGGCGGCGGGTCAATCGTGAATATCGGCGGTCAGACGGGCCACAGGGGAGCCTCCGAGCGCGCGCACGTGATTACCGCCAAGGCCGGCCTTGCCGGCATGACGAAGGCGCTCGCGCTCGACCTCGCGCCGCACCAGATCACCGTCAACTGCGTGGTGCCGGGGACGATCGACAGCCGGCGCGGATTACCCGGCGTGCCCGACCGTCCCGCGCACCGGCGTGCGCCGCCGCCGATCGGTCGCCGCGGCGAGCCCGAGGAGATCGCCGCGATGGTGCGCATGCTCTGCGGCCCGGACGCGCGCTACATCACCGGGCAGGCGATCCACGTCAACGGCGGCGGTTACCTGCCGTGAAGCAGGACGCCATCTCGCCGGTGATGCGCAAGCTTAGCTCGTACATCGCTGAAGCGCGCCGCAGGCCCTTGCCGGAAAAGATCGTTGAAAGGACGAAGCACCACGTCCTGGACACGATCGCGGCGATGGTCTCCGGCTCGCGGCTGCTACCGGGCCGGAAGGGGATCGCCTACGTAAAGACGCTGGGAGGCACGAAGGAAGCCTGCGTCATCGGCAGCCGATTCGTCACCAGCGCAGCCAACGCCGCGCTCGCCAACGGCATGTGCGCGCACGCGGACGAGACCGACGACTCGCACGCGCCTTCGGTCATGCACCCGGGCTGCGGCATCGTGCCGGCGGCCCTTGCCGTTGCAGAAAAAGAAGGTAGGAGTGGAGAAGCGTTACTGCGCGCGGTTGCGCTGGGCTACGACGTGGCGACGCGGCTCACGATGTCGCTCAACGCGTTCAAGTTCCGCGAGGATGGCCTCTCCACCCACAGCTACGGTCCGACCTTCGGAGCGGCCGCCGCGGCAGGATTGCTTGTGGGTGTGAACCAGGAGCAAGCCCGTTATCTCCTGTCGTACGCAGCCCAGCAAGCCTCGGGCATCTCCTGCTGGATGCGCGACGAGGAGCACATCGAGAAGGCGTTCGACTTCGGCGGCATGCCGGCGCGCAACGGCGTCACCGCGGCGACCATGGTGGCGCAGGGCTTCAGCGGGGTGGACGACGTGTTCTCGGGCGAGCGCAACTTCTTCGTCGCCCACGGCCGCCCCGCCAATCCCGGGGAGATGGTGCGGGGGCTGGGCGAGGACTACGAGATCATGCGCACCAACATCAAGCGTTGGTCGGTCGGCTCGCCGATCCAGGCGCCGCTCGACTCCCTCGCGATTCTCATCAAGGAGCATGGAGTGAAAGCGGAGCAGGTCGAGAAGCTCACCATCCGCGTGGCGCACCGCGACAAGAACACCACCGACAACCGCCCCATGCCGGATATCAACATGCAGCACATGTGCGCCGTCATGCTGATGGACGGTATGGTGACCTTCAAGTCCTCGCACGACGAAAAACGCTTCCGCCACCCCAAGGTGCTCGAGTTCCGCAAGAGGATCGATGTCGTCGGCGACGACGCGCTGACGAAGACCATGCCCGCCCGCCAGGGCATCGTCGAGATCACCCTGCGCGGCGGGGGTAGCTTGCGCCACCACACTGTCGCGGTGCGCGGCACGGCGGAGAACCCGATGACGCGGGACGAGGTCGACGCCAAGAGCTACGATCTGATCGCGCCGGTGACGAGAAAAGCGCGCGCCCGCAAGCTCTGCGACGCCTTGTGGAAGCTGGAGGATCTGAAGGACGTTCGTAAACTGAGGCCCCTGCTACAGGAGGAGCGATGAGCCGAATCGTGCATCTTGCGCTGAAGGTCGAGGACCTCGAGCGCACCACCGAGTTCTACCAGAAGGTGTTCGGCTTCAAGGAGATGAACACCTCGAAGGTGCGCGACCATACCTCGCGCCACCTGAGCGACGGGATGCTCGACGTGGCGCTCATCAAGTACGACGCCGGCACGCAGTCGGCGGAGTCGAAGGCCGCGGGCGAGGGCCCCTGCATACACCACTTCGCGGTCGAGGTCGACAATGTGGCCGCCGCCACCAAGCAGATCCAGGCGTACGGCTGCGAGATCATCAGCGATCCGGGCGTGATTCCGGTGAAATTCCGCGCGCCAGGTGGAACCGTCTGCGAGCTGGTGCCGAAAGGCCGATACCGGAAACCCGCCACCAAGGCCCGGGCTCAGAAAGCCAAGAAGAAATCCAAGTCGAAGCGATGAAGGCGGCGAGAGCCGACTTCTGGTCCGGGCTCGCGCTCGGCGGCCTGGGCGCTTACATCATCGTGACGGCGTCGCGCTGGGAGTACCTCGGCGCCGACGGCCCCGGCCCGGGCTTCTTCCCGCTGTGGTACGGGATCGCCATGGCGGGTCTCTCGCTCGCGCTGGTGTTTTTCAGTCTCAAGAATCCCAATTCCGATCTGATTGATTGGTCCGGCGCAAGGCGCGCGTTCGGCGCGTGGGCTGCGCTGGCGCTGTCCGTGGCTCTCCTCAAGATCGCCGGGTTCGCAGTGTCATTCGCGGTGCTCACCTTTTTCATCGTGGCGGTGATGTACCGGCGTCCCTACTGGGTCGCGGCGACCGTCGCCATCGCGGCGGCGGCGGGGTTCTACGTCGTGTTCGCGCTTGCCCTCGGCGTCAAGCTTCCTTAGCGTGGACGTCCTCTCGGGGCTGATGCAGGGATTCGCGGTCGCGCTGCAGCCGATGAACCTGCTGTGGTGCTTCCTGGGCGTGGTGCTGGGCACCGTTATCGGCGTGATGCCCGGCCTCGGCCCGCCGGCGACGATCGCGATGCTCCTGCCGCTGACGTTCCTCATGAACCCGGCGAGCGCCATGATCATGCTCGCCGGCATCTACTACGGCGCGAAGTACGGCGGCTCGACGACCTCGATCCTGCTGAACGTCCCGGGCGAGTCCGCCTCGGTGGCGACCTGCTTCGACGGCTACCAGATGGCGCGCAAGGGGCGCGCCGGCGCCGCGCTCGGCATCGCTGCCATCGCCTCGTTCATCGCCGGCACGGTGGGCGTTCTCGGCCTGATGCTGATCGCGCCGCCGCTCGCAAAGATGGCGCTCGCGTTCAGCTCGCCCGAGTACTTCGCGCTGATGGCGCTCGGCCTCGCCATGGTGGTGCTGCTTGCCGGCCGCTCGATGGTGAAGGCGCTGCTCGCGATGCTCGTCGGCTTGTGGCTCGCCGGTATCGGCACCGACCTCTTCAGCCAGACCTCGCGCTTCACCTTCGGGCAGATGGAGCTGCTGTCCGGAGTCGACTTCGTGGTGGTGGCGATCGGCGTGTTCGCGATCGGCGAGGTGCTCACCAACATGGAAGGGCGCGAGGCCGCCAAGGCGCTCCCGGTTCCCAAGGGGATTCGCAACCTCCTGCCCACGCTGCAGGACCTGAAGGATTCGCGCTTCGCTTTCGCCAACGGCTCGCTCGTCGGGTTCCTGATCGGCGTGCTGCCCGGCGCGGGCTCGACGATCGCGTCCTTCATCTCCTATGGCCTGGAGAAGGCGGTCTCGCGCCGTCCCGAGCAGTTCGGCCAGGGCGTGGTCGAAGGCGTCGCCGCGCCCGAAGCGGCGAACAACTCCGAGACCGGCGGGGCGCTGGTGCCGATGCTGACGCTGGGCATCCCGGGCTCGTCCACGACCGCCGTGCTGCTGGCGGCGCTGGTGCTCTGGGGATTCAAGCCCGGACCGCTGTTCATTCCCGAGAACCCGGCGCTGTTCTGGGGCCTGGTAGCGAGCATGTACATCGGCAACGTAATGCTGCTGGTGCTCAACATGCCGCTGGTGCCGCTCTTCGCCCAGGTGCTGCGCACGCCAACGTACATCCTGTACCCGTTGATCCTCGGCATCTCGGTGATCGGGGTCTACAGCACCTCGGGCAGCCTGTTCGACGTCTGGCTGCTCGCCGGGTTCGGCCTGCTCGGCTACCTGATGCGCAAGCTCGACTACCCCTCGGCGCCGCTGATCCTCGGCCTGGTGCTGGGCGGCGCGCTGGAGCGCGCGCTGCGCCAGTCGCTGATGATGTCGGACGGCAGCCTTTCGATCCTCGTGTCTAGGCCGGTGTCGGCGGTGATGCTATCGTTGACGCTGCTGATCCTGCTGATCCCGCTGTTCAACAAGTTCAATGCGTGGCGCCTGAAGGCGCTCGACAATTAGCACGAGGAGGACGTGATGAAGAGGGTTGCCTTGGCTGTCCTGGGACTTGCGGTTGCGTTGCCGGCGATGCCGCAGGGCTTTACTCCCACAAGACCCGTGGAAGTCGTGGTCCACACCGGCCCCGGCGGCGGCAGCGACGTGCTGGCGCGCGCGATGGTGTTGATCATGGAGAAGGAGAAGCTGCTTCCGGTCCGCGCGCAGGTCGCAAACAAGCCCGGCGGCGGCGGCGTGGTGGCTGCGGCGTATCTCGCCGAGAAGAAAGGCGAGACCCACACCATCGGCATCTTCACCGGGGTGTGGCTCACCAACCCGCTCACCAGCAACGAGGCCAAGGTATCGCTGAAGGACCTGACCCCGATTGCCCGCCTGCTGCTCGAGCCGGCGGTCATCGCGGTGAAGGCCGACGCCCCCTACAAGACGCTGGGTGACTTCGTGAGCGCCGCAAAGCAGAAGCCGGGCGAGCTGAAGCAGTCGGGCGGCTCGATCACGAGCCGCGACAACGTGGTGCGCCAGCAGCTGCAAAAGGTCAGCGGGGCGCGCTGGCAGTTCATCTCGTTCCCCGGCGGCGGCGAGCGCATCGCCGCGCTCCTCGGCGGCCACGTCAACATGATGGTGATCGAGCCGAACGAGGCGGGCGAGCACATCCGCGCCGGCAACATGCGCCTGCTCGCGCAGGTCAACGACAAGCGCCTCGCGGCGTACGCGAACGTGCCTACGCTCAAGGAGGCGGGCTTCGACGTCACGCCGGTCCCGCAGGTGCGCGGCGTGGTCGCGCCGCCGGGAATTCCGCGAGAGAACGTCGCCTACTGGGAAGGCGTGTTCAAGAAGATGAGCCAGACCGAATCGTGGAAGAAGTACGTCGCGGACAACCAGTTCGAGGACGCCTACCAAAATGCGGCCGACCTCGCCAGGTTCTACGACGACTTCACCGGCCAGATGCGCGGCATCCTGCAGGAGGCGGGCGTCAAGACCGTCCGCTGACGGCGTGAAGGTCGTCGTCGCCGGCGGCGGCCCGGCCGGCATGATGCTCGGCCTGCTGCTTGCGCGCGCGGGCATCGAGACGCTGGTGCTCGAGAAGCACGCCGACTTCCTGCGCGACTTCCGCGGCGACACGCTGCACCCGTCGACGCTCGAGGTGCTCGCCGAGCTCGGCATGCTCGAGCGGCTGCTCGAGCTGCCGCACGACCGCGTGCCCGAGATCGCGGCGCAGTTCGGCGACTACCCGCTCAAGATCGCCGACTTCCGCCACCTCCCGACGCGCTGCGGCTTCATCGCGATGATGCCGCAGTGGGATTTCCTCGACTTCCTCGCGCGCGAGGCGGCGCGCTACCCGCAGTTCCAGTTGCGCATGAACGCCGAGGTCACCGGCTTGATCGAGAGCGAGGGCCGGGTCGCCGGACTCAGGTTTTCGGATGAAAAAGCCGAAGCAGACCTGGTGATCGCCGCGGACGGGCGTAACTCCACCGTTCGCAGGTCGGCCGGGCTCGAGGTGGAGACCCTGGGCGCGCCGATCGACGTCTTGTGGTTCCGTCTCTCGAGGCACCCGGACGATCCGCAGTCGAGCATGGGACGCTTCGACACCGGCGCGGCGCTCGTCCTCATCAACCGGCGCGCGTACTGGCAGTGCGGCTATGTCATTCCGAAGGGCGCGGCCGATAGCGTGCGCGGCGCCGGACTACCCGCGTTTCGCGCCACCCTTGCGCGGCTCCTGCCTTGGGTCGCCCCACGCGTCGCGGAGATCGCGGACTGGGAGCAGGTGAAGCTGCTGACGGTGCAGATCGATCGGCTGAAGCAGTGGTGGCGGCCGGGACTGCTCTGCATCGGCGATGCCGCGCATGCCATGTCGCCGGTCGGGGGGGTCGGCATCAACCTCGCCATCCAGGACGCCGTCGCGGCGGCCAACATCCTGAGCGAGAAAGACTTTTCAATACAGAAGCTGAAGAAAATCCAGCGCCGGCGCGAGTGGCCGGTCCGCGTCACCCAGCGCCTCCAGATCCTGGCGCAGGACCGCATCATCACCCGGGTCCTGGGCAGCACCGGGCCGCTCTCGCCGCCGCTTTTCTTCCGCTGGGTCAACCGGTTCGCGTTGCTTAGGCGGCTTCCGGGCCGGCTGATCGGCATGGGGGTGCGACCCGAGCATGTGGCGACACCACATGCTGCATCGCAATAAAAGTAAAAGTCTAAGGTCGAGTTGCGGCCCCCCCTCGGCCAATGCAATAGTTAACACGAGAAACGCTCTCTAAGAGCTAGAGTACAAACGTTTTCCTGAAGGCGGGAGAACGCCGAAGCGGGTTGTGTGACCCGCGAGAATATAAATAACCGGCGAGAACTCCCGAGCACCCACAAGGTGCGTGAGCGACTTATTCCGAGGGGAGATCCCCGAGTGGCAGTGGCGGCAACAGGCGCTATCAAGGTGCTCGTCATCGACGACAGCAACACCATTCGTCGCAGCGCCGAGTTGTTCCTGCGCCAGGCCGGCTACGAGGTGATCCTCGCCGAAGACGGCTTCGACGCTCTCGCCAAGATCTCCGATCACCAGCCGCAAGTCATCTTCGTCGACATCATGATGCCGAGGCTCGACGGCTACCAGACCTGCGCGCTCATCAAGCAGCACCCGCAGCTCAAGACGACGCCGGTGATCATGCTGTCCAGCAAGGACGGCGTGTTCGACCGCGCGCGCGGCCGGCTCGCCGGCTCCGACCGCTATCTCACCAAGCCTTTCACCAAGGAAGGACTGGTGGAAGCAGTGAACGAACATCTCAAACCCTCTCCCTAGAAAGGTCCAGCAATGCCGATCAAGAACATCCTCGTCGTCGACGACTCCGCAACCGACCGCCAGTATCTGAGCGATCTCCTGGCGAAGAACGGCTACAAGGTCGAGACCGCGCAGAACGCCGATGAAGCGCTCGCCAAGGCGAAACAGCTGCGCCCCGACCTGGTGCTGATGGACATCGTGATGCCGGGGCAGAACGGCTTCCAGGCGACGCGGGCGCTGAGCAAGGACGAAGCCACGAAGGCCATTCCGGTCATCATCTGCACCACCAAGGGCCAGGACACCGACAAGGCCTGGGGCATGAAGCAGGGCGCGCGCGACTACATCGTCAAGCCGATAAGCGCGCCGGAGCTGCTGCGGAAGATCTCAGCGCTCGGCTGATGGAACAGGGAGTTTCCCAGAAGCGCATTTCCCTCCGCGAATACCAGCGTGAGCTGGCGGAGCGCCTGCGGCTGGCCGACAGCGCGCGCAGCGCGTCAAAGCTCGGCGTGCAGGTCGGCGAGCAGAACTGGCTCATCGACCTGGTCGAGGCGAGCGAGGTGCTGCGCGTGCCCCCGATCACCCCGGTGCCGCTGACGCGCCCCTGGTTCCGGGGCGTGGCGAACGTGCGCGGCAACCTCTACAGCGTGGTCGACTTCGCCGAGTTCCTCGGCACCGGCATCTCCGGGACCGGCGAGGACGCCCGCCTGGTGCTCCTGGGCGAGCGCTTCCGCAGCGCCGCGGCGCTGCTCGTCGACCGTTCGCTCGGGCTGCGCAATCCGGCGGCGCTGCGCGCGCGCGAGCCGGCGGCGCGGCGCGCGGCCTGGCTGCGCGGCGAGTACGAAGACGAGGGCGGCGGGCGCTGGAGCGAGCTCAACGTGGCCGAGCTGGTGCGCGACGCCGATTTCCTGACTGTTGCACTGTGAAGGGAGCAACCATGCGACGCGTCTTTTGCATCCTCGCAACCTTGCTGCCGGCCATTGCGGCAGCAGAGCCCGGCGTCAGCGCCGAGCGGGTCGTCCTCGGGCAGGCGGCGGTATTCACCGGACCGGCGGCGCAGCTCGGCATCCAGATGCGCAACGGCGTCAAGGCCTACCTCGACCACGTGAACGCGAAAGGCGGCGTGTACGGCCGCAGGCTCGAGCTGGTCACCGAAGACGATCGCTACGAGGCCTCGGTCGCGCCCGGCGCAAGCAAGAAGCTGATCGAGGAGCACAAGGTGTTCGCGCTCCTCGGCTATGTCGGGACCCCGACCGGGGTCGCGCATTTGCCGGTCGTGACGCAGGCCAGGGTGCCGCTGGTGGGGATGTTCACCGGGGCGGAAGTGCTGCGCGCGCCGTTCAACCGCTACGTGTTCCACGTGCGCGCCAGCTACTACGACGAAACCGAGAAGATCGTCGAGCAGGTGGTGTCGACCGGCGGCCGGAAGATCGCGGTGTTCTACCAGAACGACGCCTACGGCGAGGCGGGCCGCAAGGGCACCGAGCTCGCGCTGGAACGCCGCAAGATGAAGATCCATTCGCAAGGCACGGTCGAGCGCAATACCGTCCAGGTCGAGGCGGCGGCGAAGGCGATCCATGCCTCGCAGCCCGACGCGGTGGTCATGGTCAGCGCCTATACGTCGATCGCGGCTTTCGTGCGGGCGATGCAGAAGCAGGGCAGCGCGGCGACGTTCTACAACGTCTCCTTCGTCGGCAGCAAGGCGCTCGCCGACGCGCTCGGCCAGGACGGCGTCGGCGTCGCCATTTCCCAGGTCGTGCCGTTCCCCTGGGGCACCTCGGTGCCGGTGGTCAAGGAATACCAGCAGCTCGCGAAGAAGTCGGGGTACACCGACTACAACTTCAGCGCGCTCGAGGGGTTCCTCAGCGCGAAGGTGATGGTCGAGGGTCTGAAGCGCGCGGGCAAGAACCCGACGCGCGAAGGCCTGGTCGACGCGCTGGAGAAGATGCAGGACGTCGATCTCGGCGGCTTTTTCATCGGCTATTCGCCTAACAACCGCGCGGGCTCCAGGTTCGTCGACCTGACGATCATCTCGCGCGACGGCAGATTTCTTCGTTAATGAGTTAACCCAGGCAGGCTCAACACAGGCAGGCACATCATGGCACTCAATCTCTTCGGCAAGCTCAGCACCGGACGCCGGCTGCAAATCCTGATCGGGCTGCTGGTGGCGCTCCTCGCCATCGACGGCGCGGTCGTGTGGTTCGATGCGCGGCAGGCGACCTTCGGCACGATCTACATTGCCACCGCGGGCAAGATCCGCATGCTGTCGCAGCGGCTGGCGAAAGCCGCCCAGCAGGCCTCGCAGGGCAACCTCGAGGCCTTCACGCAGCTGCGCGAGAGCCGCGACGAATTCGCGGCGCAGATCAGCCTGCTCCTCAGCGGCGGCCGGGCGGCCGGCACCGCGCTGCCGCCGACCTCGGCGGGCGTGCGCCCGGTGCTCGAAACGCTCAATGCGCACTGGAAGAAAAACGAGCGCAACGCGGCGCTGGTGATCACCGAGCAGAACAACCTGCTCAACCTCGGCAAGGCGGTGCGCGCGATCAACGCGAGGAGCCCGGTGCTGCAGGAGGCCACCGACGAGGTCGCCGCGCTCAGCGTGCAGAGCGGCGGCTCGGCGCGCCAGAACGCCCTGGTGTCGCAGCTCATGATGCTGACGCAGCGCATGGCGAAAAACGCCAACACCATGCTTGCCGAAGACGTGATCGACCCGGAAGTGTCGTTCCTGCTCGGCAAGGACGCCAACAGCTTCCGCGACATCCTGCAGGGGTTGCTCGCCGGCAGCGAGGCGCTGCGCATCCAGCGCGCCGCCGACCCCGAGCTGCGCGGCAAGCTCGCCGAGGTGGAAGCCGGCTTCAAGGAGTACCAGGCTGCGGTCAGTAGCATCCTCGGCAACCAGCAGCAGCTGGTGAACGCGAAGCGCGCGAGCTTCGAGCTGTTCAAGGACAGCGAAGAGCTGCTGCGCGCCGCCGAGAACCTGAACACCGCCTATGAGGCCGAGCTCGTCGGCCGGCGCCTCAACTTCATCGTGCTCGCCGCGGTGTCGCTTCTCGCGCTGGTCGTGCTGCTGCTCATCGGCAAGGTGTACCTCGATGACAGCGGCCGCCGCGCCGAGGAAAGCGAGCGGCAGAACCGCGAGAACCAGCAGGCGATCCAGCGGCTGCTCGACGAGATCGGCAACCTGGCGAACGGCGACCTCACGGTGCGCGCCCAGGTGACCGAGCACATGACCGGCGCCATCGCCGACTCGATCAACTACACCATCGACGAGCTGCGGCGCCTGGTCGCAGGCATCACCAGCGCCTCGCTGCAGGTGACGAGCGCGACGCAGGAAGCCGAGACGGTCAGCGGCAAGCTGCTGCAGGCGGCGAGCAAGCAGGCGGTCGAGATCCAGGGCGCTGGCCAGTCGGTCGCCCAGATGGCGGTGTCGATGAGCGACGTATCGAAGAAGGCGAACGACTCCTCCAAGGTGGCGGAAAGCTCGCTGCACGCGGCGCAGAAGGGCGCGCAGGCGGTGCAGAACGCGATCCGCGGGATGAACGACATCCGCGTCCAGATCCAGGAGACGTCGAAGCGGATCAAGCGCCTCGGCGAGAGCTCGCAGGAGATCGGCGAGATCGTGCAGCTGATCTCGGACATCACCGAGCAGACCAACGTGCTCGCGCTGAACGCGGCGATCCAGGCGGCTTCCGCCGGCGAGGCCGGGCGCGGCTTTACGGTGGTCGCGGAGGAAGTGCAGCGCCTCGCCGAGCGCTCGGCCGAGGCGACCAAGCACATCGGCGCGATCGTGAAGAGCATTCAGCGCGACACCCAGGAAGCGATCGACGCCATGGAGCGCAGCACTCAGGGCGTGGTGCAGGGGACGAAGACCGCCGACGAGGCGGATCAGGCGCTGCGCGAGATCGGCACGGTTTCGCGGCAGCTCGCCGAGCTGATCGAGTCGATCTCGGCGGCGACCCAGCAGCAGGCCACCTCCGCCGGCAAGGTCGCGTCCAACATGAAGGTGATTCTGGGCATCACCCAGCTCACCACCGACGGCACCAAGCAGACCGCCACCTCGGCGGCCCGCCTCACCGCGCTCGCCGACGGCCTGAAGAGTTCGGTCGCCGGATTCAAGCTTGCTGCATAACAACGACGGCAAAAATCGCCTTGTGACTTCATGACCGACACGACTCTCCTCTCCTGGATCAACGCCGAGGTCGACCGCGCCCTCACGCTGGTCCAGGAGTCGATCGCCAAGTTCGCCGCTGCGCCGGACAACGACGCGGTGCTGCAGCCTTGCCCCGAGCACCTGCACCAGGTGAGCGGGGCGCTGCGCATGGTCGGGCTGAGCGGCGCGACACGGGTGTGCGAGGCGATCGAGGGGAGCTTTGCCAGCATGGGCGCGTCGCGGCCGACGCCGGCCGCGATGGACGTCATCGAGCGCGCGGTGCTCGCGCTCAAGAACTTCGTCGGCGAGCTCGCGCGCGGGCACACCGACGTGCCGATGCGCCTGTTCCCGGTGTACCGCGACGTGGCCGGCCTGGTCGGCAAGAGCGCCATTTCGGAAAAGGATCTTTTCTTCCCGGACCTGAGCCTGCCGGCGCCGCCGCATACCAGCATGAAGGCGATGCCGGAAGACGAGCTGCCGGCGTTCCTGCAGGGCCAGCGCGCGCGGTTCCAGCGCGGGTTGCTGGCCTGGCTGCGCGGCGGCCCGGCCGGGCTGGAGGAAATGCGCCAGACCGCGGACGCGCTGTACCAGGTGGCCACCCAGCTGCCCGGGCCGCGCGCTCTCTGGTGGGCGGCCGGCGCGCTGATCGAGTCGCTGGCGGTCGAGCCGGCGGGCGCCGACCCGCAATGGCTCGCCGCGGCGAAGGTGGTGTGCAACCGCCTCGACTTCCAGATCCGCGACCTGGCGGCAGGGGCGGCCAAGAACGGCGACGCGCTCCTGCGCGAGGTGCTGTATTCGATTGCGAAGCGCGAGGTCGTCACGGCACGCGTCAAGCAGGTGAAGCAGCTCTATCAGCTCGAGAGCCTGTTTCCGCGCGCCGAGAAGCCGGCCGCCGTGCAGGAGCTCGACGCCGAGCACCTCGAAGCGTCGCTGTTCGACATGCATTCCCGCCTCGACGCGCTCAAGCGGGCGTGGGAGCAGTACGTCGCCGGCGAGCGCGACAAGGCGCGTGCCTTTCGCGAGCGGGTCGCCGACTTCAAGACCAAGACCAAGGATCTCGGCAACCAGCACCTGATCAAGCTGCTCGATGCGATCGCGCTGGTCGCGGGAACGCTGCCCGAGCCCTATCCGCGGCAGGAGCAGATGATGGTGATCGAGATGGCGTCGGCCTTCCTGCTGGTCGAGCATGTGATCGACCATTTCAGCAGCCCGGCGGAGGACCTCGAGGCGCAGATCGTCATCATGGGCGGGTGGCTGCTCGATGCCGCCAAAGGCAAATCGACGGGCGAGCCGCCGGCCGGCTTGCGCCCCGATCTCACCGAGCGCATCGGCGCGCTGCAGCTGCGCGCCCAGGTCGCGAAGGAAATCCTCGCCAACCTGCAGCACAGCGAGCAGGTGATCGACGCGTTTGCCCGCGACGCGACGAAGCGCGCGACGCTCGCAGACCTGCAGCCCTATCTGCGTCAGATGCACGGGGCGCTCAGCGTGCTCGGCTTCCCGGGAGCGGCGCAGGCCGTGTCGATCTGCGAGAGCCTGATCCTCGCGCAGGCGCGCGGCGAAGGGACCGGGCCCGGCGACATGGACTGGATCGCCGAAGGCCTGAGCAGCGTCGGATTCTTCCTCGAGCCCTGCCGCCACGGCCAGGACCCGCAGGAGGAAGCCATCGCGCTGTTCTTCCGGCGTTACGAGAAGCGCCACGTGCAGGCGACGATCGACAGCACGCTGCGGCTCGAGTTTCCCTCGAGGACTTCGCCCGTTGCGGCAGCGCCCGCGCGCCCGAAGGTCGAAGCCGCGCCGCGCCCCAAGGTCGACACCGGGCCACGCCCGAAGGTCGACGGCGAGCTGCTCCAGGTCTTCCTCGAAGAGGCCGAGGAGGTTCTGCAGACCATCAAGACCACGCTGCCGGAATGCCGCGACAAGCCCGAGGATCGTGAGCCGCAGACGGTGGTGCGGCGCGCGTTCCATACGCTGAAGGGCAGCGGCCGCATGGTCGGCCTGATGGACCTGGGCGAGGCGGCCTGGCAGGTCGAGCAGGTGATGAACGCCTGGCTCGAGCAGAAGCGCGCGGTGACGCCGGCGCTCCTCGAGCTGCTCGAGGCCGCGGCCGCATCATTCTCCGAATGGATCGCGAAGCTGCGCGGGCCGGGCCTGGAAGGCCTGATCGACGACAGCAAGATCGTCGAGCTTGCGGCGCGGGCGAAAGCGGCCCAAGCCGAAGCGGTTGCCGTTCCAACGGTCACGGTGGGAACGGTCACCGTAGCGCGCAACCTCTACGACATCTATACCAAGGAAGCGGCAGAGCATATTGCGGTGCTGCGCGCGGAGTGCGCCAAGTGGCGCGAGACCGCGCCGGGACCGGTGTCCGCCGATTTCATGCGCGCGGCGCACACGCTGGGGAGCACTTCGCATACGGCCGGGTTCATCCCGCTCGCCGAGCTGGCGGGCTCGCTCGAAGAGTGGAGCGTGTTCGCCGAGCAGACGACCGACGCTGCCGACGCCGAGACTGTGCAGGCCGCGGTGGTCGACCTGGGCATCATGGTGGAAGCGATCAGCCGGGGAGACGCGCCGGCGATCAACCAGATGCCGCAGGACACCCTGCGCGAGCTCATTGGCCGCCTCGAATCGGCGCGGCTGGCTGCGCACCGTGCCAGCACTACGCTCCCAGAGCCTGTCCCGGCCGCAACCCCAGTGCCTGCGGTGGCCCCCCCTCCGGCACCCGCGGCGGCGCCCGCCGACGGGCGCGAAAAGCGCCGCATGCTGGACGACATCGACGCGCAGCTGCTGCCGATCTTCCTCGAGGAAGCGCAGCAGCTCGTGCCGGACATCGGCTCCGACCTGCGCGAATGGAAGGCGAACCCGTCGGAGGCGAAGATCTCGCAGTCGCTGCGCCGCTCGCTGCACACGCTGAAGGGCAGCGCGCGCATGGCCGGGGCGATCCGGCTGGGCGAGCTGTGCCACCTGATGGAGGGCCGCATCGAGTCCGCGCTCGAGGCGGGCGGGGCGTTGCCGGCCGACCTCTTCGAGTACCTCCAGGAGCGGATGGACCGGCTCAGCACGGACGTCGAGCGCATGGCCGCGCCTGCGCCCGCAGCCCCGGCGTTCTCGCCGTCGACCACGGAAGTGCTGCCGCAGCCGCGCGCCGAGGCGCCGCTGCCGACGCCGGCGGCGATGCTGCGGGTCAACGCCGACACGCTCGATCACCTGATCAACGAAGCGGGCGAGATCGCGATCGCGCGCACACGAGCCGAAGCCGAGCTGCGGGCGATCAAGCAGTCGCTCGCCGATCTCACGGAGAGCATCGCGCGCCTGCGCAACCAGTTGCGCGAGGTCGAAGTCCAGGCCGACAGCCAGATGCAGTCGCGCCTGTCGGTGATGGACGAGAAGAAGGGCGAGTTCGACCCGCTCGAGTTCGACCGCTATACGCGCCTGCAGGAGCTCACCCGGCTGATGGCCGAGAGCCTGAACGACGTGATGTCGATCCAGCAGGGCCTGCACAAGTACATCGGCGACACCGACGCTGCGCTCCTGCACCAGGCGCGCACCAGCCGCGAGGTGCAGCAGGACCTGATGCGGGTACGCGCGGTGCCGTTCTCGAACCTGAGCGAGCGCCTGTACCGCATCGTGCGCCAGATCGCGCGCGAGATCGGCAAGAAGGCCGAGCTCGAGATCACCGGCGCCGAGGTCGAGCTCGACCGCGGCGTGCTCGAGCGCATCAGCGCGCCCCTCGAGCACATGCTGCGCAATGCCCTGGTGCACGGGATCGAGGATCCGGCCGCGCGCGCCGCCGCCGGCAAAGCCGAGAGCGGGCGCATCGCGATCGCGCTGCGCCAGGAAAGCAACGAGATTGCGCTGATCTTCTCCGACGACGGCGCGGGCCTGAACCTGGAAGCGCTTCGTCGCAGGGGGGCCGCGATGGGCCTCCTGCCCGCCGACCGAGAGCCGACCGAAGGCGAGATCGCCCAACTCGTGTTCGCCTCCGGCCTGTCGACCGCCGAGGCGGTGACCGAGGTTGCCGGCCGCGGCGTGGGCATGGACGTGGTGCGCAACGAAATATCGCTTATCGGCGGCCGCGTCGACATCCTCACCGCGCAGGGACGGGGGACCACGTTCACCGTGTACCTGCCGCTCACCCTGGCCGTTACCCAGGCGGTGCTGGTGCGCAGCGGCGAGAACGTGATCGCGCTCGCAACCGCGATGGTGGAGCAGGTCCTGAGGCTGAAGTCAGACGCGCTGGCGTTGAGCTACGAGAAGAAGTCGATCGATTTCCAGGATCGCGCCTACCCCCTGCATGCGATGCAGCAGCTGCTGGGCAGGGCGTCCGCCGGCGAGCTGCATCCCTACAACTCGGTGTTGCTGCTGCGCAGCGGCGTGCAGCGCGTGGCGGTGCACGTCGACGAGCTGCTCGGCAACCAGGAAATCGTGGTGAAGAGCATCGGCGCACAGCTCGGCCGCGTCCCGGGCATCACCGGGGCGACGGTCCTCGGCGACGGCCGCATCGCGCTCATCATGAACCCGGTGCAGCTCGCCCAGCGGCAGCGCGCCGCTCCGGCCGCTGCGCGCACCCTGTTCACGACGACGTCGCTGCTGGGGGACACGAGGGGGTCGCTGAGGGACAGTACGTCGATAAGGGCCGCGCGCGCGCCGGTGGTCATGGTGGTCGACGACTCCCTCACGGTGCGCAAGATCACCGGGCGCCTGCTCGAGCGCGAAGGTTACCGCGTCCTCACCGCGAAGGACGGCGTCGACGCGCTCGAGAAAATGGCCGAATCGCTGCCCCGCGTGATGCTCGTGGATATCGAGATGCCGCGCATGGACGGCTTCGACCTGGCGCGCCACGTGCGCGCCGACGCGCGCACGCAGGGAGTCCCGATCATCTTCATCTCGTCGCGCACCGCGGAGAAGCACCGTAACCAGGCGGCCCAGATCGGGGTCAATGCGTTCCTCGGCAAGCCCTATCCGGAGGCCGAGCTGCTGCAGCTGGTCGCCAAGTACACCGCGTGAAGGTCGAAGGGCCGCAGGCCCAGCAGATGATCGGCAAGTACCCGGTCATCCGCGAGATCGGCAGCGGAGCCACCAGCCGGGTCTACCTCGCTCACGATCCGTTCGCCGAGCGCGAAGTCGCCATCAAGGTGCTGCAGTTCGCCCGGCGGGTCGATCGCGATACCGAGCGCATGGTGCACAAGGCGTTCGTCGCCGAGGCGTCGCTCGCCGGCAAGCTGAATCATCCGCATATCGTGGACATCTACGACGCGGTGGTCGACCCGGACCGCAGCTACCTGGTGATGGAGTACGTGCCGGGCACGACGCTCGACAGCCACGCCACGCCCACCAGCCTGCTGCCCCTCTCCAAGGTGGTCGAGATCATCTTCAAGTGCATCCGCGCGCTCGAGTACGCGTTCCAGCACGGCATCATCCATCGCGACATCAAGCCGGGCAACGTGCTGCTGTCGGAGCTCGGCGAGACCAAGGTCGGCGACTTCGGCGCGTCGTTCCAGGAGCGCCTGGACGACAAGACCACGCAGCTCAAGGGCGTCGGTTCTCCGGCCTACATGTCGCCCGAGCAGCTGCGCATGGAGAAGCTCACCCAGCAGACCGACATCTACTCGCTCGGCGTAACCATGTTCCGCCTGCTGACGGGGCGTCTGCCCTTCGAGGCGGGCAGCCATGTCGCGCTGACCTACGCCATCCTCCACTCGCCGCCGCCGCGCCCGTCGAGCTTCCGCCCCGACCTGCCGCCGCTGCTCGACGAGATCGTGATGAAGGCGATCGCGAGGA
>Ga0208685_1000310_pt1 | contig 17718 bp, 23 predicted proteins | sample EasRivMeERMLT890_FD_187533 | JGI IMG/M metagenome (GOLD analysis project Ga0208685, IMG submission 187533) | Soil microbial communities from meander-bound floodplain in the East River, Colorado, USA - East River MetaG ERMLT890 (SPAdes) (version 2) | ecosystem: Environmental > Terrestrial > Soil...
ATTCGGAATGTGCTGAAGGGGAAAGTCAAAACCGTCCAACAGCAGACGCTCGGCAAGTTGGCCGCCGCGCTGCACACCACCACGGCGGATCTGCTCGCGCCGCTGGCGCCTGATCTCTCGCCCACGCTGCGCACGGTGCTTGAAATCGTGCAGCGCATGACGCCGGCCGAACAGCGCGCGCTCATTACCGTATTGCGCGGGCGCGACAAGAAAGCCCCGAAATGATCCCCGAACTGTTCAAACAATGCGACTGCCCGCGCGCGCGCTGGCCGAAGTGCGATCACCCGTTTCACTTCCGCAAGCAGGTCCAGGGGCGCCGCTGGAAGGTGAGCCTCGACGCCTGGCTCGGCCACCACGACGTGCGCAGCGTCGGGGAAGCCGAAGCCGTCGCCGCCGACATGCTCGCGGCCATGCGATCCGGCACGTTTTCACCGCTCGGCCCGAGGCCCCGCCAGGACCCTGATGGCCCGTACGACATCCACGCGGAGATCACCCAGATCAAAACCCTCGTCCAAGAGGCGCTGCGCGACGTCCGCGCGATTCGTCAGCGCATGGACAACGGCGGCACATCATGAGGCGGGAACTGTGGAAGCGGTGTGACTGCCCCTCGGGTCGCTGGGCGAAGTGTTCACACGGGTTTCATGTGCGCAAGATGGTCCGCGGCCGCCGCTGGACGATCAGTGTGGACGACTGGGTCGGACACGCACAGGTCCGCAGCGTCGGGGCCGCGGAAACCGTCGCGGCCGAGATGATCGCCGCCATGAAGGCGGGTACGTTCTCGCCGCTCGGCCCGAACGGCTGCGCCGTCCGTCACACGCCGCAGCCCACCGAGAGCCACGGCCACACGTTCGCGCGCGTCGCCGCGACCTACCAGGCAATCGTGGATGCCGACCCGGAACGGAAGCCGAAGTACAAGAGCAACCTGAAATCCATGATTACCGTCGTCACCGGCTGGCGCGTGCCCGATCGCGCGGAGCGGCTCGGCGACCTGCCGATCGGCGGCATCGACACGGCGCTCGTCGCGCGGTTCTACAAGGCGCAGGTGGCTGCCGGGAAAGCGGTCAACTACCGGAACAAGATGGTGCAGTTCCTGCGGGCCTTCAGCCGCTGGGCGATCCGCGAGGGCTATCGCACGACGGAATGGATCGCACCCGACGACGCCAGCCATACGGTCAAGCGGCGGAAGGGCGCCCAGCGCAGTCGCCGGCTGGCACTGCCCGTCGTCGAGGCCGGCGGGCGCGTGCTGGTGGCCGGCGAGTATGAGCGGCTGCTGGCGGTGGCCGACCCGCGGCTGCGCGATCTGTGCATCGCGTCCTTCGAGAGTGGGGCGCGCCTGGCGGAGCTGACGACACTCCAATGGCGGGACGTCGACCTGCCGCGGAACCTCGTGACGTTCCACGACAGTAAGGATCCCGACTGCGTCGAGGTCCGCACGCTGCCGCTATTGGCGCCCTTCCGGGCCGTCCTCGAGGCGCGCCAGGTCGGGCCCGATGGCAAGCGGCTCCCGCCGGCCGCCTTCGTGTTCGGCAACGCCGTTGGCGAGCAGGTCCGCAGCATCTCGACGGCCTGGGAGAAGGCGGTGCTTCGCAGTCACGGCCACGCCGTCACGCGCGACCCGACGACGCATGGACTGACGCCGGCCGCCCGGGCCGCCTACGGCGCGCTTGACCTGGTCTTTCATGACATCCGGCACGAGGCCGCGTCGCAGTGGTACGAAACCGGCCGGTTCTCGCTGGTCGAAATCCAGTTCCTGCTCGGGCACAAGTCGCTGGAGACGACGCGGATCTATCTGAACGTGCGGCCGGAAGGGCTGGCGGAGAAGATGGCGGCCTACGATCGCGCCCGGGCTGAGGCCGCGGGAAAAATTGGATCACGATTGGATCAGCGCAGCGAAATCCGGCCCGTGGCGGGGCCACAATTGGTACGGAAAAACGGCCGTAAGACCCAACAGTCAAAAGAGTTAGCGTAACGTCTGCGCGTGTAGCTCAGATGGATAGAGCACCCGCCTCCTAAGCGGATTTTGCCGCTACCGTCCGCTGCCATCTGACGCAATTTCCTAACAAAAACGCGCAGTTCGCTGGCGTGCGGCACAGCCGCGTCGTGGAAGGATTGGATCAAATTGGATCACGCGACGCCGCCAGAACGGCCCCGCCGACGGCCCCAGCGGCCCGCCCTGCGACGCGCTCCCCAGCCCGCCGGCCTTCGCTGCGGTCCCGGCCACGCGCGCGTCCTAGCGCCAGCCGTGCGGCCGAGCTATAGGATGGTGCATCCAATGTTTGACACACACACATTGACGCGCGTATAACGGGCAGGCGCTGGTCGGGGGATGTCCCGGCCAGCGCCAGCATGGGGCTTTGAAGGAGCCCCACACCATGCCCACTCCCATTCTAGAACCCACGTCCGATCCTGTGGCCGATCCTGAGGAAGGCCCGATGGCCACTCCCGTCAGCGATGCGCGCCAGGTCGGGATCCAAGTCGAAGCCAAGATCCGTGAGTGGAATCTCGACTACCGCTACGTCGAAGAGGTGGCCGTCGCGGATCTCAAGGTCATCGAAGGCTCGCAGATTCGCGAGCTCGAACATCGGGTCAATCCCATTCAAGTCGCCGAGTACGTCGAGCAGATGCGGCAAGGCGTCGTGTTCCCGCCCATCGTCCTGTGGAATGACACGATGATCATCGATGGGAATACGCGCATCGCCGCGGCGCGGACGCTGCGGCGGAAGACATTTCCAGCCTTCCAGGTGGCGTTCCCTAACGGCGACTTCGCGAAAGCGTTCGCGGCCACACTGAACCAGATGAACGGCCGCCGCTTGTCCACCGAGGAAGCCCACGAAGCCGCCCTGACGCTTTTCAAGTACGACCACACCGAAGATGCGATCGCCCGTGAACTCGGGTACTCCAAGAGCCAGATTGCGAACTGGCGCCGGGAAGCCGAGTACGCCAAACGGGCCGAGCGCATGCGCCTGTCGACCGACGCGCGGCAGCTCCCGAAGAACATCCAGCGCAAGCTGGTTCAAATTTCCCACGATGCGCCGCTCTCGGCGGCCGCCGAAGTCGTGGCGAAATACCAGCCCAAGGCCGAAGGACTGAACAAGCTGGTCGAGGACATCAAAAAGGCCACGTCGGACGCGGCGGCCCTGGAACTTGTCGAGACCGCGAAGCGCGAATGGGCACCCGTCGGGCCGCCCCCGCACCGGCCGAGCGTCAGCAAGGAAATGGCGCAGGCCAAACGCATCGTGCCGCAGATCCGATCCTTCCTCGGCCACGAAGTGCTGCTCGTCGAACCTGACGACCTGAAACGCGCCGAATGGATCGCGGCGTGGCGCGATATCGAACGGCTCGCCAAGCAGGTGATTGCCGTCCATGGTTGACGCGAATGGGACCGGTCCGCGCCTCGTGGCCGGTCCCTTGTTCAGCACCCAACGGATCCATCACTGGATCGGCCTACATCCCGGCTGCACGCGGGACGAAATCGAAGCGGCGGCGCTTGCGCTTGGGATGGTCGACCGAGGCCATGCCCACCGCAGGTACGCCAGCTATCTCAACAGCGGACGGGCTTATATCGTAGCCGCAAGCCAGGCTAGTACTACGATACAGCGGCCGAGACTGCCAGAAGCCACACCCGCGACGGTCGGGGCTACGCGCAGTGATACCGCGGTGCGCTTCATGGTGAAGATTTGTCTGAACGTGATGGCAAAAAGGGGCTCTCTCGCCTGCGTCGATGGACGCTATACGGTCCTCCGCCCCTTGAAGCCCACCGGGACACTCACGCTGGCGCAAGTCATCAGCGACCCGGCCCACACCAGCCGGGAATTGAAGCGCGCGGAAGCCCTCCGCGCCTTTCGCCTGGAATGGGCCCAGTTCACGTCCCCGCGCGGCAAGCTCACCTGGAAGGCGCGACGGGCCATCATCCCGTGGCTCCTACTCGAATTGAAAATGGTCGCTGATACATCTGACGATGAGGATGACGACCGTTCTACGGCAGCAGCGTCGCCGCCGCCCAGCACGCCAGGCCGGCCGCCGTCAGGTTGACGCGGCTCGCCACGCCGGCCGCCGCCAGCGCGAAGCAGACGATCGCCAGCACGATCAGCACGAGCCGCAGGGTGATCCTCATGGCGCCTCCTCTGGCGCCGGCAGCGGCGTCAGGATGTCCGTCAGCAGCGCGCCCGGCGCATTGAGAGCCCCCGTGACCCACCAATTCCCCGCCATGTAGGTCAATGTGACGCAGGCCGCCAGCCCGATCACCGTGAACGTCGCGCCGCCGGGCAGAAAAAACCGGTTCGGCGCCGCAGATCGGGAATCGTAGTGATGCAGCCGCAGGTACCGCGGCACGTTGGCGAAGAAGATCAGGTTCAGCATCTTCCCCTCGAACGCGGGCGACGACGGCACGATCCCGGTGATCTCCACATTGCCGTCGGAGGCGGGGCTCACGCGCACATTCGCCGATCCCGGGAAGGTCCACACGATGTCGTGATGGATCGTCGGGGCGGGCTGGAGCACCGTGTCAACAAACGTCCAGACCTGCGGCTGCGCCACCGTCGCCCAGGCCGCGCCGTACGTGGCATCGGCCGTCGAGCGCACGAGCATCTGCCCATCGGTCCCGCCGCTGAACTGGTGGCCCTCGTTCCACGCCGACGGCTGCACCTGCGTCGCGTCGGACCCGTCCAGCTTCGGACTCGTGAACCGGTGCTTCAGCACGTTGCTCATGCGGACACCTCGAACTGCAGCCGGCGCAGCACATCCTCGAAACTGAAGCGCGTGGACGAGGCCTGCACCGTCCGCAGGGGCGCCAGCGCCGGCACGTGGAAGTGTGAGAGCTGCACGCGCTGAATGAGAAAGGCCCCGACCAGGTTGGTCGGCGCCGGCAGGTTGATCGTGACGAGCTTGCCCGATCGCGTCTTGGGATCCCGCGTCGTGTAGCTGACGCGGATCTCGGGCGCCGCAAACAGCGCCAGCTCCGCGACCGCCGTCGCCGTCGCGCCCGCGGCCGACAACCGCCGGTCCTGGATGAAGTGTTCGATCACCCCGTCGCCGCCTTCGATGGCCGCCAGCGCCGTCTGCGCCGCGACGTCGTCCCGCACGACGAGCAGATAGATCTCCTCGCCGTCAATGAGCGCGCGCGCGGTGATGCCCGTGACGCCCGTCAGCGCCGGCGCGACCGTGATGCTCGCGTTGTACGCGACCGTCGCGGTGAGCGCGCCCGGCCCGCTGGCCGGGATCCCGCTCAGGCTCCCGCCAGAAAATTCCCCACGACCGCAAAGCCGCCGGCGGCCGCAAAGGGCGCCAGGCCGCTCACCGGGATCACCGCCGCGCCCGCGTTCACCTGGCCGGCGGGCTGCGTGAGCCCGGATGTGTCGGCCGTCGGCGCCGCCGCGCCCAGCGTCGCATCGGCCGCCGCGTCGCTGTAGGTCGTCGTCGTGTTATTGGCGATCGTCGTCAGCAGCTTCAGCGCGGCCGTGTTGGCGGCCGAGCGATAGATCCGGCGGCCGGTGACCGCGGCGGCGCCGGTGGGGATGGCACTGAGCGCCGCCTGCTGCACGATCGCCGTATTGGTGACCGGCACGGCCGCGCCCAGGCTCGCATCCGGCGTCGTGTCGGTGTAGGTCGTGGCCGTATTGTTGGCGATCGTCGCCAGGAGCTTGTGCGGCGTGCCGGTGAGCGGCGCGTTCGCTGTCGTCCGATAGAGCTTGCGCGCCGTCACCGCGGGCGGGCCGATCGGGAGGTCGCTGAGCGGCACGACGCAGAGCGCCGGGCCGCCGCTGGTGTCCACGGTCGGCGCCAGGGGATTGCTCGCGACGCTGGGGGCGGCATCAAAGATGACCGTTGTCGAGGGGTTCACGAACGTTCGCACCTTGCGAAACGGGGCGCCATTATCGGAGCGATAGGCCACTCGGCCCGTCTGACGGGGATCGCTCGTGCTGGGCAGGGTGAGCCGGATCGTCCACGACCCGCTTGTATGCGGCGGCGGAACAATGAGGGTCACCGGATCGCTCGGCGGGCCGGGCAGGGATTCCCCCACGTCCGTCAGAACCGTCACCACGTACCGGACGGTCGTGCCGGTGGGGATTCCGCCCGAGCTGGTATCCTGCACGGCCCCCGGCGCGCCCAGCGGCGTCACGGGCGTCGCGGCCTGCGTCGTCACGACCGCGCCCGGGCTGATCGTGGTTTCCCCGCTGGCGGTGACGAAGCTCACCGCGTACACGTGCACGCCGGGCTCGGGCCCGCTCCCGGCGGTGGGCGTGCCGGCCGTCGGCGCCGTCGCCGGCGGCGCGAGCGGCCCGAGCGTGACACTCGCCGCCGGCGAGGGCAGCGATTCGCCCGACGCCGTCTGGAACGTCACCGCGTACGCGTGCGTCCCGGCCTCGATGCCCGTGCCAGCCTGCGCCGCCACCGTCGGCCCCACCGTCGGCGTCGCGCCCGGGCCCACCAGCGAGCCCGGCCCGCCCGTGATGACGCCCGTATACGTCAGCCGCTGCTGCCCGACGACGGCCTGGCCGCCGCCCGCGGGAAACATCACCGCATCCCGCACCGGGACTTGGGTCTCGCCGGGATTGATCTGCGTCAACACGGTCGTCCCCGCGCCTTCCACCAGCACGCGCGTCCGCACCTGCGTCAGGTCGGTTTCAAACCGGAGATTGTCGAAGCACGCGCCCCCGGGCTCGAGCGGCGCCGGCACGTCGCCGGGCTCCTCCAGGAAGAAGTGCAGCGCCTTCGTGTAGTCCACGTACCAGTAGCCGCCGATGCGATTCGCCAGCCGCGTCAGCGCGCGGTTCATGTCCTCGAACGTGAAATCGATCGCCACGCTCGGCAGATTCGCCGCGACGTACGTGGTCGTGAACCCGTCGACGGCGCGGCTCGCCATCAGGTCGAGCACGATCGCCGTCGCCGATTGCGTCGGATAGCTCTTCGTCACCTTGCGGCGATTGAGCGCGCGCGTGTAGTCGGTGCACGAGAGGTGGTACGCCACCAGCGCGGGCCGGTCGCCCTCGTAGAGCTGCTGCACGACGACAATCTCCCCGGCGAAGAGGCGCGCATCCGGCGCCAGGGTGCCGCTGTAGATTTCAATCGGTTGCCCGCGGCGAATCGACGGGTAGATGGTCGGCAGCGGCGTCGTGACGAACGCGCCGGGATCGAAGGCGGGCGGGTAGAAGGGCGGCGTGTCGGGCGCATGCGGCGTGAGGTTCGCGGTGAGCGTCGCGGTGTTCGGCTCCTCGTTGATCACGTCGGTGATCACCAGATCCGCGACGCGCACGAGCGCCGAGGCCACCAGGCCGTCAATCACGACGTGGATCGGCGCCGCGGCCGGCATTACGCGCTCGAGAGCAGCCGCTGGCCGCGCATCGACTGCGCCAGGGCGTCGCCGACGACTTGTGTGATCGCCTGCCTGGTTTGCGGGTCGTTGGCGCCCAGCATGCCGGTCATCGAGATATTGACGACGGTCCCGCCCGCGCCGGCCCCGACCAGGCCGCCGAAGCCGCCGGCCGCGCCGAGGCTGGCGCCGCTGATCCCCGCAAACGCGCGCGACGCCTGCGCCGCGGCCTGGCGGGCCGGGTCCACCATGACGCGATCGAGCTGGCCGAACTGCTTCCCGATGCCGGTGATCAGATCCGGCACGATCGAGCCGCCGACGATCGCCTGATACATGCTGCGGAAGATGCCGACGATGGAATCGCTGATGCCCTTGATGCTGTTCAGGAGGCCCATGAACTTATCCACAAGCCACAGCTTGATCCCTTCGTAGACTTGTTGCACCGACGTGACGATGCTTTTGAAGATCGCGATGAGTTTTGGCAGGTCGTTCTTGATCCCCTCCTGGAACTTGTTCCAGTTATAGAGCGTCGCCGCGATGCCGGCGCCGACCGCCGCTAGCGCACCCACCGCAACCGCGGACGCCGCGCCGAGCCCGGCCGCGCCGATAATCGAGACGAGCGACGCGATCGACACCAGCACGGGCGCGAGCGCCGTCCCGATGATCACCACGGCGGCCGTAAATTTCTGCACCGGTTCCGGGAGCGCCCCAAACCACTTCAGCAGGCTCGAGAGGGTGTCCACGATGACGCCCCCGACCGTCTCGTTGAATTCCCCCATCACGTTTTTGAGATTCTCCATCTTCCCGGTGAACGTTTCGACGTCGCGTTGGTTCGCGCCCTTCGTCTTGTCCACGACGGCCTGGAGCATGTCGGCGGCGCTCATGCCCGGCTTGTAGGCGTCGCCCAGGACGGCCGCGAGTTTCTTCACGGGGCCCTTCTCGTGCGACAGGTTATCGAGCGACTTCGAGACGAGCTGCGCCGCCGTCTCGAGGTCGATCTTGAGCGCGCTGGCGAGATTGGTGGTGGCCGTCAGCGCCAGCTTCATTTGCTCGGGCCCGACCTTGCCGATCGTGGTCAGCGTCGCCGTGATGTCGATCACGGCCTCGTCCGCAAACCGGGACGTCTTCTGAAATTCCCCGGCCATGTCCTGATAGGCCTTCACCACGCCCGGCACGGCCTTCGTGCCCGAATTCTCCAAGGCCGTCGTCAGCTTCGCAACCGCATCCTGCTCCTCGGTGTAGGCCTGGATGAAGGTCTTGCTCATCGCGACGACGTCCGTGCCCACCTGGCGCACCGCCGTCGCCGCCTCGACGGCCGACGCTTTGGTGAACTTGAACCCCTTGTCGGCCGCGGGGCCGACCTCCTCGGCGTCCTTCTTGAAGTCGTTCATCGCCACGCCGGCGCTCTTCGTGGCGTCGATAAACGACGAGAAATCGGCGATCAGTGTGGCGGTCAGGGCCATCGGGTCACCGGCGCCGCGCGGCGCGCGCCTGTTCGTCCACCAGATACGCGATCAGCTCGTCGTACACGAATTGCGGCACGTCCTGCAGATCGGTCCATGTCCAGCCCATCACGCGGCAGACGTCAAAGTCTTGTCGGGTCCGGTCCCGCCAGAGAGGGTTTTTTTTTCGTCGTCGCGCGCGGCCTCGGTCGTGGCCTGATGCGCCTGGATGGCCCGCTGGACTTCCATGTACGAGGCGTGATCGAGATGATCGAGCGCGGCGCGCACGACCGCCGGCGGTTGATCCGCAATCACCAGCGGGCGCCCGTCGGCATCCTGAAACGACCAATCCAGCAGGTAGGCCAGCACCATCGCCTCACCGGCCGCAATCGGGTCGAGCTCCATCGCCGGCGTGGCGCCGCCCGCGGCCAGCGCCATCGGCTTCGTGGCCGCCCGCAGAAAGGCGCGATACTCGCCGGCGGTCAGGTCTTGTTTCACGATCAGGAAATCGCCCTGCGACAGCTCGAGCCGCTCGGTCGCCGGGCGTCGGACACGAATCGACATGCTAGATCCCCTTGAGCCGCGCCTCGAAGGTGGTCGCCGCGCAGCGGCAGGACGCGATCGGCCAGCGCCACGCGCCGCCCTTGTGCGGCGCCACGAACACGAGATCCGGCTGCGCCAGCAGATACGGATCGCTCGTGACGACGGTCGCGCGCACCATCCACGCGCCGGTCAGCGGCTCCTTGGCCAGCACGTAGCCAGTCACCTCCGCGGCGGTCAGGTACGCGGCCTTCACCAGGCCGCGCGCGCCGCGGATCGTGCCGGGTTCCATCTACGCCGCCGGGGGCTCCAGCGTCCACGGCCCGGCCGCGACCCACGATCCGCTGAGCGTCACGGCGCCATCGGCGGCGCACTCGATGCTCGTCGAGAGATACGCCTGGCCGGTAAAAAAGTGCGTCGGCGTCAGCGTGGACGGCACGAGCTTGAGCGTCACGGGAATGTCGCCCAGCGCGACGCGAATGAACTCCGGCGACGTGGTCTCATCCCAGACGCCTTCGATATCGCCCTGCACGTCGGGCAGGCCGAGCACGTAGACCTTGTTCGTGTCGCCAAAGCACGTCACATCTTCCTTGTCGCGCTCAAAGTCCGCCGTCCACTTGTTCAGCGACGCAACCGTGACGGGCGTCGCGCCGCCCGTCGGATCCATCTGAATTTCGCCGGTACTGCCATGTCGTCGCGCCATCGTCGGGACTCCTCTACGAAACCGGATAACTCATCACCGCGTACTGCCCGCCGGCGTGGTGCCACGTGGCACTGTTCACTGGGTCAATCTCGGGGTAAGCGACCCGTTCCAGCCGCCGGCAATCCATCGCGACGTACCCCGCGGGCGACAGATCCAGCACGGCGCCGTGGAGCAACGCGTGAATCCGCGCCGCGGCCGTGCGCGTGGGCGTCTTGCTCGAGGCGAGGATCACGGCCTTGATCAAGTAGACCGTCTGCTCGTACAGCGTGTCGCCGGCCAGCGCGGGCCGTTCGCTGTGATCGAAGAGCGCCGCAATCACAAACGCAGTTGCGCCCGCGGGCGCCCGGCCCCAGAACACGCCATCGGGACAGAGCGCGGTCAACGCGGCATCGTTGGCCAACACTTCCATCACCGCCGCGTCGACCAGCCCGCTATCACTCACGGCCCGACGCTCCCGGTCACCTTCAGGCCCGTCTGCCGCACGCGATCGAGTACGGCCTTGACGAAGGTTTCCCGCCCACGGCGCGAGATCGGCACGAACACCGGCCGCGGCGGGACACGCGACGTGCCGAATTCGACATGCTGGGCATACGGCGCCGTCACCGCGACGCGCGTGAACACGCGCGCGGGACTCACCGACGACTCGCGTGACACCTGGACGCTCGCGCGTAACCGCCCCGTCACGACCGGCAGCGCGGCCCGCAGCGCTTCGGCGGTCTGCTCGCCGATCGTCCGCTCGAGCGTCGCGGCCTCGGCCGTCAGCCCGGGCGCCAGCCGCGCGAGATCCTCGAGCAGCTCGGTGACGCCGGTCAGCTTCAGCGTCGTGGCCATCAGCTCTGGAGATCCGCAACCAGCGTCATCGTGATCCCGCGCGCGTCGTCATCGATCGCGCTCGTCACTTCGTACACCTGGCCGTTGAACACCATGCGCGCCCCCGTCGTGACGCCCGGGTGATAGTCGCCGGTGACGACGTGGGACACATGCGTAATCAGCGTCCCGGCCAGCGCGGCTTCGGCGTCGCGCGCGGTCGCCGGGCGGACGCTCACGTACCAGCCCGCCGGCGTGAGCGACGTCCAGGTGTAGGAGAAGCCGCCTTCCCCGTCGGGCACCGGATCGCCTGGCGTCTCGAAGGTCACGATGTGCCGCCGCTGGCCGCGCGTCGGGATGGCCATCAGGCGATCGCGGGATCGCGCGTCCGCATCAGCCGCAGCGACAGCCCCGCCCAGTTTTTATCTTCGGTGTCGGCCGCGGCATCGTCGCCGCGGTGTTCCCACAGGTGGCCCAGCCTGTAGAGCGTGGCCGCCTGCACGACGTCTGGCGCCGTCGTTTCATCCCATGTCGGATCCGCCTGCGGGCCGATGTACTGGAAGACTTCCGCGCTGGCGTGCTCGAGCAGCAGGGTGATCTCGGCGTCACGCGCCGCGTCGGTGATGCGGAGCTGGATCTTGGCATCGGCGAGGCTGGCCAATTTCATCGCTCGCTCCCCCGCTCGTCCCGCGCGGCGCGCGCGTCCCGGCCGCGTTTCACCATCAGCTGCCAGTCCGGCGAGCGGCCCGGGTCGCCCGTCGTCGTGCGCCCGCAGTACCACGCCGAGCCGCCGGCGGTGACCAGGTCGCCCACGTCGTACGTCTTCCCCGCGACATGCACGCCGAGGTACCGGAGGCCCGCTTTGCCGTCGATCCCGTCACGGCCTGAGGGCCCGGCCGGGCCCGCCGGGCCGGGCGGGCCCGGGATCGGCGCGCGCGCTTCCAGGGCCGCGACGCGCAACGCCAGCGGATCGATCAGCCCGCGCATCGTCGCGCCCAGATGCTCGGCGAGGAATTCAGGCCGCATACGAGAGCCCTTCGAGGGACTTCTGCAACGCGACGCGGAAGGCTTTTTCCTCGTCCTCGTCGTCGGGCGGTTCTGGTGCGGGTTCCGGCTCGGGTTCGGGTTCGGCCGGTGTGGCCGGCGGCGGCGGTGCCGGTTTGCTGAACGGATCGTCGGCGTCGCGCTGGGCCAAGGCCTTCAGGGAGAAATTCTGCTGTTGCATGTAGGGCGAGTCGCCCCCGATGACCGGGCCCAGCCCGAAGTACTTGAACCTGGCTTCGTTCGGTGACATGGCGCCCGCGCCGATGGCTTCGGCGGCGGCTTTCGTCTTCGTGGCCGTCACCATCCACAGCAGATCGTCGATATCGAATTCGGTCCCGTAGGGCGCGTTGAGCTCGAGCCCTTCATCCAGCGCCGTCTCGAACGCGATCAGCAGCGATTGCAGACACTGGCTGTGGTACTTGATCAGCAACGCTTCGAGGTCGGTGACATTCGCGGTCGCGCCGAGGTCGAGCAGCGCCGGCGGGACGTGGTAGCAGGTGCAGACCTGCTGCGCGCTCCAATTGAGCTGCTCGATAAGCTGCGCGTCCGCCGCGTTCACCGTCATGGCCTCGTATTTCAGGCCCTTCCCAAGCACCGCGACGCGGCCACTGTTGGCGCCCGTGAAGTTCTCTTCCCAGTAGACTTTGATGCGCTGCGCCTGGTCCTCCCCGATCTCGCCGGGCGCCGTGAGCACGCCGCCGGGATGCGAGCCGCCGCGAAAGAACTGCTCGCTCTTCGTCTGAATCGTGATCCCCTGCTGCGCCGCCTGGCCGCAGGCATACAGCGGCGTCACGCCCACGAGCGGGTGGAACAAGCACACCATCGGGTCGTGGATGATCTCGCGCGCCGGCACGATGACGTCGCCTTCACCCACACCGGTCAGGTCGTCGCGTTTGAGCTGGTAGTAGATACTGCCGTCAGGCGCGATGAGCGGCGTCACGCGCGCCGGATCGAGCACGTACAGCGCCGCCACGACGCCCCGCGCGTCGCGCTGCTTCAGCACGTACGCGTTGCCCCACGTCAGCTTCGACGTGATCCATTGCTCGACAAACTTGACGATCGTCTGGTACCGATTGGGCTTCCGCAGGACCGGCGAGTACGCCGGGTTCGTGGTCTCTTCCCAAATGCCGTCGTCGTTTTGCGCGACGAGCCGCAGGGCGAGCTTCCCGATGTCGGTCGCGATGAGCGTGACGCAGCCGTAGACCGCGAAGTACGCCAGCGCGTTCGGCGTCGTGATGGGCGCGGCGTTCTGCTGCCACGCGCCCGTGTAGGACTCGCGCACGACCGGAAACCAGCCGCCCCCGAGGGTACCCGCCGGAGGGCTGAGGGTCCCCGGCTGGCGGGCGCGGCTGATTTCCAGGCCGAAGAGACGCATCAGCGGGCTTCGGTTTTGCCGTTGCGGACGGTCGGCGCGTCGGCCGCGGCCGACGTGGTGCCCGTTGGCGCCGGCCAGGCCGTCGCGGTCAGGTACTTCACCGCGTTCGCATTGACCTTCTTCCAATTGATGAAACGTTCCGCGCGGAGCGCCACGCTGTTCGTCTGGAACAAGCTCACGTACACCGTGGTCGCGTCCGCCGGTGACATCGGCGCGCTGTCCATCTGCAACGACGCTTCCCGCGACGCATCGATCGTCACGCCGCCGTCATCGGCATAGAGAATTTGCGACGGCTGCAACGCCACGACGTTCGTGCTCGCCGTGTTGGACGTGATGAACGTCAGCCCCTTGTAGCTGCCCCCATTGATCCCGACGCCGGGGAACTGCGGCGAGCCGTCCAGGTTCGCGCGGAACGACAGCGAGAGCGCATTCGACGCCGACAGGATGAACGCCAGCCCATCGACCGGGATGTTGTTCGTGGCGAAGTGGTTGATCAGCCCCATGATGTCGGCCACGGGGTTTGTGGTCGCCGCGGCCGTCGGCGCGCCGTTGGTGATCGACGCCGGATTCACGCCGGCCACCGCCGCGACGGCCGGATCGATGAACTGCGAATCCAGGAATTGCGCGATCCCCGCGACCATGTCTTGACGGCAGAGCGCCTCGGCCGACGGGTTCGACGAGCGCACCAGTTCCTCGGTCAACACGATGATGCCGGCCACCTTCGTCATGCCGAGGGTGTCGGAACTGAACGCCAGCTTCGTCAGCGGCTTCGGCTTCGCTTCCCCGACCCAGCCGTACGTGCCGCCGGCGGTCTGCATCGGAATCTTGACGTTGAACGGCACATTCCGCAGGCCGGGAATCTTGCCCAGAATCGTGGCCGGCCGCAGCAGCTCGAGGAAGTCGTTGATCATCACCTGGTTGACGAGCGGCGCGGCCCACGTGCTGTCAGTCGTCGTGCCCGCGGCGATCGCGGCCTTCAGCGACAGCGCCACTTCCGGCGTCGAATCGTCCCAGCGTTTCGCGTACTCCGCGGCTTCGTGCTTGTTGCCGTGACACACGAGCAGCGCCATTGCCTGCCGCACGAACGGCATCCCGATCGGGACGTTCGGCTTCACCGAGACTTGCGTGTACGCCTTGGTGCCGAGGGCTGGTGTCACGGGTACCGGCGTCGCGGTCGTGATCTGGAGCTTCTCCAGCTCGCGCCAGCGCACGAGATCGGCGTCGAGGCTCTTGACTTGCGCGGCCAGGCCGTCGTGTTCCGCGGCCGGTTCGGGTGCCAGCGTCGCGCCGTCCTCCGCGCCCGTCTGCAGGATGTCCGTCATGCGGGCCGTGCACGCGGCGCGCTTGTTCTCGAGGTTCTGGATGTGTTCGGCGGTCGTCTGTTTGGCCATCAGCGGCCTCGGATTCTTCGGGAGGCCCGCGACGCCGGGCGGAGTGAGGCCGGACGCGGCCAGGTAGTGAGAATCGAAACTCTTGATGGTGTGGATGGTGGTCTCCACGTTCGCGGGTACCGTGACGAGCGACAGCTCGCAAATCTCGGTCTTCAGCAGGTGCATGCCGCCGGACTTCAGCATCGCCACGCCGTCGGCGAGCGGCCGGAACCCGATGGACACGCCGGTGATGAGCCCGGCCTTGATGCTGTGCCAGGCCTCGTTCACGCGGTCGCGCACCAGGCCGGGTTCGGCAATCTCGGGCAGCTGCGCCTCGAACGCGATCCCGTCTCGGCGCGCGGTCAGCGTGACGCGGCCGACGGGCCGCTCACGGTCGTGGTGCAGCAGCAGCGGCAGCGGATTCCGAAAGCTGGCGCCCAACGGTTCGAGGATGTCGCCGCGGCGATCGGGCGTCGGCGTGGACGCGAAGCCGGTAATCGTCCGGCGTTCGGTGTCGAAGGCTTTGACCGACAGCAGGGCGTACGCGCGGTCCATGCCGCACGACGGTAGCCGCTAGGGGCGCGGGCTGGGAAGTTTACGCAGCAGTAATTCGCGCGTGACGGCGCGACGCAGCCAATCCGAGACGGTCGTCCGCTCCGCGGCGGCCGTGCGCGACAGGGCGTCATACCGCTTCGCGGGCAGACTGAGCGACAGGCGCATCGTGGTGTCCGCGGGATCGAGCGACGGTCGGCCTGGACGCTTGGTCATGACGGCCCCGCGAAAATATACAGCTCGGGTGCGGCCGCGGGCGCGGCCTGGTCGCGGTGCATCGCGTCCAGCGCCATCACCAGCGCCGACACGCCATCGATCCGCTCGGTCGATTTCTGTTTGGACGGCTGAATGTTGCCGGCGTGGTCGGTATCGACGGCCACGTTCGCGACATTCCACCGCAGGATCGGGTGCCCGTCATGGCGCAGCGTGCGCGCGAGTACCGCGGCTTCGAGTGCCTTCGATGGGGCCGACAATGACGCCTTGCCCTGGCGCATCTTGACGCAGGTAAACCCGTCGACGTGTTCGAGCTGGCTCACCAGGTGGGTCGCATTCCAGGGATCGAAGGCCACCAGCTTGACGTCGAATTGCTCGCGCCAGTCGCCGAGCAGCGCGCGCACCGCGTCATAGTCCACCGTCGGGCCGGGCGTGGCGGTCAGGTGCCCGCGGCGGGCCCATTCGTCATAGGGCACACGGTCGCGCGTCACCCGCAACGGGATCTTGTCGGCCGGGCAGAAAAACTGCGGCAGCACGGTAAACGCCGCGCCATCGTCATCGGGAAACACCGCGACGGCCGCGGTCAGGTCCGTCGTCGTGCTCAAGTCCAGGCCGACATAACACCGGCGGCCGAGCAGGGCCGCGCGATCGACCGGCGCAGAACAGGCATCCCAGCTTGCCAACGCGATCCATCGTACGTCCTGCTCGGTCCACTGGTTCAGATACAGTCGCCGGAACGCGGCTTCCTGCGCCGGGATTTCCTGCGCACGCTGGCACGCCGCGCGCAGCTCCTCGAGCGAGCGGAAATCGCCGAGCGCCGGGTTCGCCTGGCGCCACACGCGCTCGTCCGTCCAGTCCGCGTCAATCGGCGCCTCGTAGATCACCGCGAGAAACGTGGGATCAATCTCCGGCGCCTGCTGCACGCGCTTGGCGTGCTGATACAACTCCCACAAGATCGAATGCCGGTCGTACCCGGCCGTCGAGATCGCGACGATCAACGGCTGCGCGCGGGCGCCGGTACTCGTCGCGAGCACGTCCCACAATTCGCGCGTCGGCTGCGCGTGCAGCTCGTCGAACAGGATCCGCGACGCGTTGAACCCGTGTTTGCTGTACGCCTCGGCGGAAATCGCGCGGTACACGCTGCCCGACTTGCGATGCACGATCCGCTTTTGCGAATCGACGATCTCGCACGCCGCCGCCAGCTCTGGATCGTTCCGCACCATCTGCGCCGCCACGTGGAACATTAGCGAGGCCTGCTCCTTGTCGGCCGCGGCCGAGTACACCTCGGCGCCCATCTCGCCATCGAAGAGCAACCCGTCGAGCGCGAGCGCCGCGCACAGTTCGGTCTTCCCATTCTTGCGCGGCATCATCAGCAACGCGGTCCGGTACTGCCGACGGCCGGTCGCGGGATCGGTTTTGAACAGCGCGCGTACGATGCGCTCCTGCCACGGGCGCAGCTGGAACGGCTGGCCCGCCGACGGGCCCTTCGTGTGGGTGAGCTGGTTGATCAGCCGCACCTTCTCCGCGGGCACGAGATCGCGGCGGGCCATCACTCAGCCGTGAGCACCACGACGGTAAATTGCCGCTGCGCGATGCCGAAATTATTGCGCGCCGTCAACGTGTAGGTCGTGGTCACCGTCGGGAACACCAGCACAAAGCCCGTCGTCGCCACGCTGCCGATGCCGGGATCGATCCGCACCGTCGCGCCAAAGTCCGGCACTTCCCAGCGCAACACGGCGAGCCCGCCCTTCGAGACGCGCGCGCTGTCGGCCCCGAAGCTCACGATATCGGGCGCGCGCTGCTGCTGCCCGCCGCCGCCGCACGTGGTCGTGGCCGTGGGCGTACACGTCGTCGGACACGTCGGACACGTCGGATTCGTCGTGGTCGCCGCCGGCACCGTCACCACGGACGAGGGCGCCGTCGGGAGCGTGACATTGGTCGTAACGATCGTCGCCGGATCGCAGCCAATGGCGCCGAGCAGCAGGAACAGCGGCAGGATTCGCAGCATTCAGCCTCCTTCGGCGCGCGTGGCGCCAGTCTACGCTTCCCGGGTCACACCGCCGCGCCCCACTTGCTCGCCGGCGCCTCCGCGCGGGGCTGGAGCAGCCGCGCGCGCAGCGCCAGCACGCACCCGCTGAGCACGCGCGTCCAGGCCAGCTCTTGACGGTCGATCGCGGCCAGCCGTTTGCCCGCGGCCCGGTGCCGGCGGCCGCGGAGGTCGGCCAGGCGATCCACCGCATGCGCGCCCTCCAGCGCCAGCTCGCCCTCCAGCGCGCCGACGACGTAACCGGCCTGCACCCGCGCCACAAACGCCCGGCCATCGTCCCCCAGCGCCTCCAGCTGCGCCGCGGACGGCGCCCACG
>Ga0208685_1000314_pt1 | contig 17502 bp, 18 predicted proteins | sample EasRivMeERMLT890_FD_187533 | JGI IMG/M metagenome (GOLD analysis project Ga0208685, IMG submission 187533) | Soil microbial communities from meander-bound floodplain in the East River, Colorado, USA - East River MetaG ERMLT890 (SPAdes) (version 2) | ecosystem: Environmental > Terrestrial > Soil...
TTCTCCTGGGCGGCGCGGTGTTCGCGTTCAGCTCGTTCAGCTTCACCACCGTGCGCGTCGACCGCGACCGGAACACCAACGAGGCGCTCGCCAAGGCAAAGGACGCCCTGATCGCCTATGCCGTCGCCGACACCGTCCGGCCGGGCGAGCTACCGTGCCCCGACGTGAATAACGACGGCAGGGTGACCGTCGGCGAGGACATGGTCGGCAGCGCGTGCGTGAGCCTGCTTGGCCGGCTCCCTTGGTTCACTTTGGGGCTGCCGGACCTCAGGGACGATGCCGGGGAGCGGCTCTGGTACGCGCTCTCCAACGATTTCCACGCCAACGGCACGGTCCCGCTGAATAGCGACACCGCCTACCTAGCCGCGAACGTCTCGCTGACGATGACCGGAACCACATCGGAACCCATAACGAACCTCGTGGCGATCGTGTTCTCGCCCGGTGCCGCCCTGACGCGCTCGAACGGGGTGGTACAAGTGGTACAGACGCGCGGCTGCGCCGGCGGCGCAGGCGCCGGCTGCGATGTGAACCTGAAATGCACCAGCACGCCCGCCGCCAACACCGACAAGTGCAATGCACTGAACTATCTCGACTTCGCCCTCGGCGAAGACAATGCCGACCTCGCAAACCGGATCTTCGTGTCCGCGCCGCGCAGCCAAGCTTTCAACGACCGGCTGATGCCGGTCTTCTCCGACGACATCATGAAGCTCGTCGAGCGGCGCGCCTCGCGCGAACTCGCGCAGCGCATGCGCAACCACTACACCGCATGGCAGAGCGCCGCCGTCAGCAACACCAGGGGCTTCTATCCCTTCGCCGTTCCCTGGAACGATCCCTCGAACACACCGCCAACCCCCGGGATCAACAACACTACGGCCGGCCTGCTGCCGCTCACAAACACACCTCTCGTCTGGTCGAGTGCTTCCTCGCTCCTGGTGACTTGCATTGGCGTCGGCACGCCAACGCTCGACTGTACCGGTTGGGTGGTTTGTGTCGTCATATGTCTGTCGGGTATCAGTGCGCGTATCGACAACATGGCTACGCGTTTCGTCGATCCACCGACCGCGGCCAACGTTCAGACTTTGCTCGGCTTGTCTCTCGGTGGGACGTCAACGTGGAACCTGAACACCGCTGCCCGTCGACTCGAATTCTCTTACGGCAACCTCGTCGGCATCGACTGGCTCCACATTCGGGTCAGCGCGCCCTCCCTCACCATGCCCTCCTGGCTCAGCGAAAACAACTGGCAGCAGAACGCCTACTACGCCTTCTCACCGGGCTATTCGATCGACGGCGGCGGCGGCTGCCCGCCGGCCTGCTTCACGGTCACCAATACCGGCTCGCCCAACAATGACAACCAAGCGGTCGTAGTCATGAGCGGGCGCGCGCTTCAAGCCGCTGCGCAGGCGGTGCGGCCTGTGCCGCCGGCTCCCCCGCCTCCGGTCAGTTTCAACCAGTTCTTCGAGGGCGTGAACGCGGGCGTCGGCACGGTGTTCGAAAGCAACGCAAGGATCGCGACTTTCAACGACACGGCTGTCGGAGTGAAGCCATGAGGCGCGAGCGCGGCTTCACGTTGGTGGAGCTTGCCGTGACCCTCGCGGTCGTCGCCCTGCTACTGGGGATGCTGGTGGTCCCGCTCAACACGCAGATCGATCAGCACCGCATCAACGAGACGCAGAAGCAGGCGAACCTGATCGTGGAAGCAATCCTAGGGTTCACCGTGGCCAACGGCCGGCTGCCGTGCCCGGCGACGCCCGGAACGCCGAGCGCCACACCTGGCGCAGGCGCCGAAAACAAGCCGGCGCTCCCGGCAACGCAGTGCGGGCTGACCGAAGGTGTAGTGCCTTGGGCGACGCTCGGCGTGGCGGAAACCGATGCCTGGGGACGGCGCTACACCTATCGAGTGACACTCGCGTTCGCCGACGATTTGGCCGGAGGGCTGCAGGCCTCGTTCGCGCTGGCCGACACCGGGAACATCACGGTGACCAGCGGCGGCGCGTTGCCGGTGAACATCGCGAACAATATGGCGGCCATCGTGGTGTCGCACGGCAAGAACGGCTTCGGGGCCTGGCAGACCAACGGCGCGCAGGTCGCGGGAGCGGCCGGCGATGAGCTGGAAAATGCCAACGCGAACGGGACCTTCATCAGCAAGATTCACGAGCCTATGTTCGACGACGTGCTCGCCTGGTTGTCGCCGAACGTGCTGAAGAGCCGCATGGTCGCCGCGGGCCGGCTGCCCTAGCCGGCGAGGCCGCTCAGGGCGAAGCAGACTTCGCCGTCGCGGTTGGTTTCCAGTTCCAGGCGGTAGCCGTTCGACTCGGCCTGGCGCGCGGCCTGGTACAGGCCGATGCCGAGGCCGCTGCGCGAGCTGACCGGGGCGCGCAGCAGGCTGGCGGAGATTTCGGGCGGCACCGCCGTCCCGCTGTCGCACACGCGCAGCGCGATGCGCTCGCCGCAGTCGAGCGAGACGCGTACCCGCAGGCCCTCGTCGTCGGCGCGCTTGGCGAGCGCGTTGCGGATCAGGTTGTCGGCGACGCTCTCGAACAGCGACCGCGGCACGCGCGTGCCGGGCGGCGGGTCGATCGCATCGAACTCCACGCCCTCGCCGCGGTACTGGCGCGCAAGCGCCTCCCACCAGCCGCGCGCCGCCACATAGGTCTCGCCGGCGGCCTGCGGGCGCTGCAGCTTCTCCAGCGTGTCGGCGAGCCGCCGCTCGATGAGCGGGAGCTGGCGGCGCACCAGGCCCTGAAGTTGCGAGGACCCGCTGTCTTCCCGCGCAGCGACCGAGGTCAGCACGGAAAGCGACTGCAGCAGGTTCTTGATGTCGTGCGTCATGCGCGCGCCGGTCTCGTGCACGGCCTGCAGGTAGCTCGCCTGGCGCAGCTTCTCCTCGCGCAGCTTCGCGACGTGAAACTCGCCGAGCAACTGGCCGAGGAGGTGCAGGTGCCAGCGCAGCGCCGGGCCGAGCCGGTAGCGCGAGTAGATGGTGAGCTCGAGCTCGCTCGCCGCGTAGTCGAGCGCCTGCGAGCTGCGGGTGCCCTGCTCGCCGCTCGCCCCGCCGGCGCGCCAGCGCACGCCGGCGACCGACGGCAGGCGCACGAGCGCCGCCACCGCTTCCTCGAGAAAGCGCTCCGGGCGCGCCTCGACCTGCGACAGCTCGGCGAGAAAGTGCAGCCACCGCTCCACCGGCAGGCCGATCGAGAACAGGTACCTCGCGAAGAACACCTCGAGCCCGCCGCTGCGCGGGTTCCACGCGAACGCCACCAGCAGCACGGCGGCCGCGGTGACGAACACGGTATGCGTCAGCGCCTCCAAGTAAGGGGTGCGCCGCAGGGTCATGAACGTGAAGCTGCCGAGGATGACGACCACCAGCAGCAGCATCAGGAACAGGCTGTAGAAGAAGTCGATGAGGTGCGCGGCCTCGGCCGCTTCGGGCTCGGCGGGAAACAGCGCGATCAGCACGAACGCGAGCGGCAGCAGGTACTCAGCGTAGTCGCGGATCTCGGCGTCGATTTCGCGGCGCGGCGCGATCTCCGGAAGGATCGCAATGGCGAGCAGCGCGAGCAGGTACGCAAGCACCACCAGATAGCAGCGACGCTGCCAGCGCGCGTGCTGCTGGTAGACCTTGCCGCCGACCAGGCCGGCGAGCATCACCACCCAGAAGGCGAGGAACCACCAGTCGAGCCAGAGCATCACGCCGGTCGCGACCAGCGCCAGCATCAGGCCTTGCGTCACCGAGACGCGCTGCTCGGCGCGCAGGAACGGCTGCCACAGCAGAAGCAGGCCGAGATGCGCGAGCAGCAGCGCGCGTGCCCACGGGTCGGCAACGCCGCGGAACACCGCGACGTGCAGGAGCGCCAGCATCGCCACCACTACGATGCGCCAGTAGTGCTGGCTGAAAGTCCACGTCCGGTTCGCGAGCCGCGTCAGCACCGCGGGTTGCATGAGCACTCCCCCGCGACTAGTCTACAGAAGAGGTGCCTGCCGCCACTCTCGCCCGCTCCGTCCTGCTCGAAGCCCGCCGCGGCGGGCTCCCGTGGCTCGCCGCCGCGGCCGTCGCGCTCGGCCTCGCGCTTGCGGCGTTCGTCTCGCAGGTCGCGCTCACCGAGAGCCTCGCGCTGCAGGCCGCCCTGATCGCCGCGGTGCTGCGCGCCTGCGCGGTGTTCCTCGTCGCCGCGCAGGTGACCGCCAGCACGCTGCGCGAGATCCATGACAAGGGGCTCGAGCTCATGCTCTCGCTGCCGCTGTCGCGCACCACCCATTATCTCGGGCGCCTCGCCGGCTTCATCGCCTGCGGCGCGGCGCTCGCGCTCGTCTTCGCCCTGCCCCTGCTCGTCTGGGCGCCGCCCGTGGCCGTGGCGCTCTGGGGCGTGTCGCTCGCCTGCGAGACCGCGCTGGTGGCCGCAGCGGCGCTCTTCTTCGCCATGACGCTCGGCCAGTTCGTGCCCGCGATCGCGGCCACCGGCGGGCTGTACCTGCTCGGGCGCTCGATCGGCGCGATCCAGGCGATAGCGAGCGGGCCGCTCGCCGAGGAGTCGGCTGCGTCCCGGATCGCCGAGCATGCCGTCGATGCGGTGGCGCTGGTGCTGCCGCGGCTCGATGCGCTGACCCGCACCGCCTGGCTGCTGTACGACCCGCCGCCGACTGGGACCTATCTCGCGGCGCTCGCCAGCGCGGCGCTCTATACGGTGCTGCTCGCCGCCGCCGGGCTATTCGACTTTCACCGGAGGAGCGTCTGAAGGCGGACCACCGGCCGCTCGCCGCGGTGCCGCGCTGGGTGCTCGCGCTGCTCGCCGTCAGCCTTGCGGCGCAGGTCGGCTGGCAGGCGAGCCGCGACGCCGGCACCGTCGCCGCGGCCGATCTGCCGCCGCCGCCGGGCGCGCCGGCGCTTCGCCTCGCCAGCTTCGGCGAAGCCGAGGCGCTCGCGCGGCTGACGATGATCTACCTTCAATCCTACGATTACGGCGGCGCCAACACCACGCCCTATCAGAAGCTCGACTACCGGCGACTGGTGGACTGGCTTCGCTCGATTCTCGAGCTCGATCCGCGCAGCCAGTATCCGTTGTTCGCCGCCGCGCGCGTCTACGCCGAGACCCCCGATCCCGCGCGCATGCGCATCGCGCTCGAGTTCGTGCACGACGAATTCCTGCGCGATCCGAACCGCCGCTGGCCCTGGCTGGCGCACGCGGCCCTGCTCGCCAAGCACCGGCTGAAAGACCTGCCGCTCGCGCGCCGGTACGCGCATGATCTCCAGCGCCAGACGACCGCGCGCGATGTGCCCCTGTGGGCGAAGCAGATGGAGATTTTCATCCTCGAGGACATGGACGAGCTCGAGGCGGCCAAAATCATGATCGCGGGACTGCTGGAAACCGGGGCGGTCAGCGACCCGGCGGAGCTCCGCTTCCTCAAGCAGCGGCTGGAAGAGCTCGAGGCGCGCGCAGCGCAGAAAGCGCGCTAACCGTCCGAGTGTCGACGCTAGTGTCGGAATTCTGACAGTTTTTGATCCGGTTCCCACGATAAGTCATTGTTTTCCCTATATTAGAATGTGGCATGCCCCTTGCGCAGAGTCAGGTGGCGGGCACGCCCATAGGAGGGGCAATGAAAACGGTGCAGGGAAGACAACAGGGATTCACGCTGGTCGAGATCGCCATCGTGCTGGTCATCATCGGATTGCTGCTCGGCGGCATTTTGAAGGGGCAGGAGATGATCACCCAGGCGAAGATCAAGAACGTGGTCTCCGATTTTTCGGGCGTCTCGGCCGCCTACTACGGCTACCAGGACCGCTATCGCGCGATCCCCGGCGACGACATCAACGCGGGGTCGCGTTGGACGGTGGCGCCTCCTGCGGTTCCCGGCAGCGGCGACGCCGTGATCGCGGGAAAGTACAACAGCCAGACCGACGGCGATGAGTCGCGCAAGTGGTGGGACCACCTGCGGCGCGCCGGTTTCGTCTCGGGCTCGGGCTACAGCCAGCCCATCAATGCGGTCGCCGGCATTATCGGCGTGCAGACCGGTAACGGCGCCGCCCCCCCAACCGGCACGATCATGGGGGGCATTCCTGGGCTGGTAGTGTGCTCGACCAACCTGCCCGACAAGATCGCGATCGCGGTCGACACGCAGATGGACGACGGCTCGCCCGACAAGGGCACGGTGCGCGGCGATTCGCAGGGCGGGGCCAACCCTGATCTCGACGATGCGCTCCCCTCCGGCTACCAGGAAACCGGAACCAATATCTACGTGGTCTGCCGCGCGATGTAGGCGCGCCGCGCCTTGAATGCGACAAGCCGGCCTCGCGCCGGCTTTTTTTTCGCCGACCCCGCGCGCATCTCGCTAGCGCTGGCGGCGCTGCTCGCGGCGCTGCCATTTCTCTTTCCCGAGCACCGTCCGCCGCTGCGCAGCTTCTACGACGAGTGGGTCGGCGCCGGTCTCGCCACGCTCGCGATCGTCGCATTTCTGCCGGCGTGGCGCTCGAACCGGGATGCCGTTCCCGATCTCTCGGTCTGGCTGGTCCTCTTCGCAGGCTGGCTCGGCTTGCAGGCGGTGCTGCGCCCACCCGCCTACGTGCAGCTCCCCATTGCCGGCGTCGCATACGTGCTGCTCGCCGCGCAACTCGCGTGGCTCGGGCACGCGCTCGCCGCACGTTTCGGCGTGGAGCGCGTCGTGGATGTCCTCGCCTGGGCGATCTTGGCGGGAGCGCTAGCGAACGCGGTGATCGGCATCCTCCAGTTCTACGGAGTTCCTCGCTTCCTGAGCGGCTTCATCGGCACCAACTCCGGGCCGCGCATCGTCGGCCACGTCGGCCAAGCCAACCTGTTTGCGGAGTATGTAGCGCTTGGCCAGGCCGCGCTGCTCTACCTCGTCGCGCGCGGCCTCCTCCGGGGCAACTGGTGGTGGGGCGCGGCGGCGCTGCTCGTGCTGTCGAGCGCCTACACGCAATCGCGCAGCGCAATCCTGTTCTCGCTCTGGATTTTCTTGCTCGCCTTCAGCCTGCGCTATCGTGGGCCGCCCTGGCGGCGCCTCGCGCTCCACGCCGGGATCCTGGCGCTTGCCACTCTGGTCGCCATGGCGCTGACCCGCGTGTCCGCGTTCGATCGCTTCTCCGGCATGGCGGGCGAGCCGAGGCTCGCGCTCTGGGCGCTCGCGTGGCGTCTGTTCGCCGGATCGCCGTGGCTCGGCGTGGGCTGGGGAGAGTTCGCCGGTGCCGCTTTCTCCGCCGGCCTCGCCCCACCCCTGCAAATCCCCGGCGCCGTGTGGACCTCCGCGCACAACATCGTGCTGCAGCTGCTCGCCGAGACCGGGTTGATCGGCGCGGCCGTCGTGCTCATCGCTGCGCTGCACTGGTGGGCGAAAGCCTGGACCGACCTGCGCGGCAGCCCGACGCTTCCCCAGTGGTGGATCGTCGCTGCGGCGGGGGCGATCAGCCTGCACGCGCTCCTTGAGGAGCAGCTCTGGTACGCGCACGTTCTCTGCCTGGCGGCGCTCATCGCAGGGATCGCGTCGGGCGCGACGCTGAAGCTCTCCACGCTGCCGATGCGGGCGGGCCTGGCGGCGGCGAGCCTGGCCGCGCTCGTCGCGCTTGCCTGGTCGCTCTTCGACTATCAGCGCTTCGATCGCGCCTATGTTGTCGCGACCGGGCGCACGCTCGCGACCGCGGAGGAAGTTTCGGCGGCGCTGCGGGATCTGCGGGCGGCTGCGAGCGGCCCCCTCGGCGCGCAGGTCGCGCCGTGGCTCTACCTGTCGCTGCCGCCCGGCGAAGACCCCGCCGCCGCGCTGGCGATGGGCGAGCGCGTCATGCGCCGCTGGCCAAGCTCCAAGGTCGTTGCGCGGCAGGCCGAGCTGCTCGAGCGATCGCGCGTCCCTAGCGCGCCGTCAAGCGCTCCTCCGCGACCGCGAGTGCGTCGGGAGCGCCGAGCAGCACCACGACGTCCCCTTCCTGCAGCTCGCGCGCCGATGCGGCGTCGAGCCGGGCCTTGACGCCCCGCCGCCGCACGGCGCGAATCTGAACCCCGAGGTCGAGCTCCTCGAGCGTGCGGCCGATGGCGCCCGCCCCCGTCTCGAGCGTCACGGAATGAAGCTGCGTGCTTGAATCGCCGTCGATGTCCTCGTCGCGGCCGTGGAACAGGCCGCGCAGCAGGCCGTAGCGCTCGCCGCGCACCTGGCTCACGCGGCGCATGACGCGGCTGAGCGGCACGCCGACCCAGACCAGCGCGTGTGAAGCGAGCATCAGGCCCGACTCGAACGCCTCGGGCACCACTTCGGAGGCGCCGGCCGCGGTGAGCGGCGCGATGTCGGCCTCGTCGCGCGCCCGCACGATCACCGGCAGCGACGCATTCAGGTCGTGGATGTGCGCGAGCACCCGCACCGCGGTCGCGGCGTCGGCGAAGGTGAGAACCACCGCCGCGGCGCGCATGATGCCCGCCGCGACCAGCGCCTCGCGCCGCAGGCCGTCGGCGAACACCACCGTGTCGCCTGCGGCGGCGGCCTCGCGCACGCGCTCGGGATCGAGGTCGAGCGCGACGTAGCGCACGCCCTCGGCCTCGAGCAGGCGCGCGAGGCGCTGGCCGTTGCGGCCGTAGCCGACGATCACCACGTGGCGCTCGGCCTCGAGCGACTGCACCGCGACGCGGTGCAGCGCGAGCGAGCGCTGCAGCCACTCCGTGCGCGACAGGCGCAGCACGATGCGGTCGCTCGCGGCGATCACGAACGGCGTGCACAGCATCGACACGATCATCGCCGCGAGCAGCGGCTGCAGCAGCGCGTCGGGCACGATGCCCGCGGCGCCGGCGAGCGGCAGCAGCACGAAGCCGAATTCGCCGCCCTGCGCCAGCGCCAGCGCGACACGCAGCGCCGTGCCGGGCGCAGCGCCGAATACCCTGGAAAGGCCGGCAATGAGAAGGAATTTCGCGATCATGAGTAAAACCAGAAACAGCACCACCAGCCAGAACTGCGCGGCGACCAGGCGCAGGTCGAGCATCATTCCCACGGTGATGAAGAACAGCCCCAGCAGCACGTCGCGGAACGGCTTGATGTCCTGCTCGACCTGGAAGCGGTACTCGGTCTCGGAGATCAGCATCCCCGCGAGAAACGCGCCGAGCACGAGCGACAGGCCCGCGGCGGCGGTGATGAAGGCCGCGACCAGGATCACCAGCAGCACGTTCAGCACGAAGAGCTCGTTCGTGCGCCGGCGCGCGACGGTGCGCAGCCACGCGCGCATCGGCCTCGGCCCGCCGACGATCACGATGAAGAGCGCCGCCGCCGCCTTGGCGAGCGCGGCCGCCACCGCGAGGCCGATCGCGTCGGCGGGCTGCCCGAGCACCGGGATCAGCACCAGCAGCGGCACCACCGCCAGGTCCTGGAACAGCAGCACCGCGATCACCTCGCGGCCATGCGCGCTGTCGAGCTCGCCGCGCTCGGCGAGGAGCTTCGAGACGATCGCGGTCGACGACATCGCCATGATGCCGCCGAGCGCGAGCCCCACCTGCCACGGCGCGCCGAGCGCCGCCGCCGCCGCGACCGCGAGCGCGAGCGTGGCGCCGACCTGCGCAAGGCCCAGCCCGAACACGAGGCGCCGCATCGACTTCAGCTTCGTCAGGCTGAACTCGAGGCCGATCGAGAACATCAGGAACACCACCCCGAACTCGGCGAGGCGGTTGATCTCTTCGCGCTCCGAGACCGCGCCCAGGGCGTGCGGCCCGAGCGCCAGGCCGGTGACGAGATAGCCGATCATCGGCGGCAGGCGTAGGCTTCTGCACGCGGCGACCGCGAGCACGCTCGACGCGAGCAGCACGAGCACCGCTTGCACGCCCGGGTTGACGACGATGAAGCTGGGGTCCATGGGCTATACTCACCGCGGATGATAAAGGCAGCGCAAAAACCGCGCGTTGAAGGCAAGGCAGCCTCGCGAGAGCGAAAAGCAAATCACGGCAGCTCAGCCCTGGAGCTCGGGAGGCGCGTGCTGGAGATCGAAGCCGACGCGGTGCGCGCGCTCGTCACACGCCTGGATCAGCGCTTCGTCGACGCCGTCGAGCTGATCGCGGCGCGCAGGGGTCGGGTGGTGGTGAGCGGCATGGGCAAGTCGGGCCACATCGCCCGCAAGATCGCCTCGACGCTCGCCAGCACCGGGACCCCGGCGTACTTCGTGCACCCCGCCGAGGCGAGCCACGGCGACCTCGGCATGGTCGAGGCCGGCGACGTGTTCATCGCCATTTCGTATTCGGGTGCCAGCGAAGAGCTCGTGCAGATCCTGCCGCAAGTCAAGCGCCGCGGCGCCAAGCTGATTGCGCTCACCGGCAAGCCTGATTCGGCACTGGCGCGCGAAGCGGACGTGCATCTCGATGCTGGCGTTGCGCAGGAGGCCTGTCCACACAATCTCTCTCCGACCGCGAGTACGACTGCTGCCCTCGCTCTCGGCGACGCGCTGGCAGTAGCGCTTCTTGACCGGCGCGGGTTCTCCGCCGCGGACTTTGCGCGTACCCATCCCCGCGGCGGTCTTCCCGGCCAAGCGTTAGCTCGTCAAGCACTCCTCCACGTAGAAGACGTGATGCGTACCGGGGACCAGATCCCGAAAGTCGCCAGCGGCACGCCGCTCAGACAGGCCGTAATCGAAATGTCGCGTGGCCGTATCGGAATGACCGCGGTCATGGACCCGGCTGGTTTGGTAGTGGGTGTGTTCACCGATGGCGACCTTCGCCGCACAATCGAAAAGAACACCGAGCTTAGTCAGGTGCTCGTGGATGATGTGATGACGAAAAACCCTCGGACTGTGCGCTCCAAAACGCTGGCGGCAGAGGCAGTCCATGTGATGGAAGAGCACAAGATCAGTCAGGTGCTCGTGGTCGACGAGCGCGGCGCGCTCGTGGGGGCGCTCAACATGCACGACCTTTTCCGCGCCAGAGTAATTTGAAAGAGTCGTCTGCAGAAGCGCTCGAGCGGGCGCGCGGGGTGCGTCTCATGATCTTCGACGTCGACGGCGTGCTCACCGACGGCACGCTCCTCTACGGCCCGGCGGGCGAGGAGCTGAAGGCGTTCTCGGCCCACGACGGCCACGGCCTGAAGATGCTCGCGGCGAGCGGGGTCGCGTGCGCGCTGCTCTCCGGGCGGAGCTCCGCGGCGGTGGCGCTGCGCGCTGCCGAGCTCGGCATCAAGGACGTGCTGCAGGGCATCGAGGACAAATTGGCCGCTTTCCAGAAAATCACCCGTGAAAAAGATCTGACTGTTGAAAGCATCGGTTACATGGGCGACGAGCTGGTCGACCTGCCGGTGCTCACGCGCTGCGGCTTCGCCTGCGCGCCGCGCGAGGCGCCCGAAGCGGTGCGCGCGCGCGTGCACTACGTGGCGACGGCGCCGGCCGGCCGCGGCGCCGCGCGCGAGGTGTGCGAGCTCGTGATGCGCGCGCAGCGCACGCTGGAAAAGGCATTGCAGTCGTATCTCGGATGAGATTCTCCACCACCCGCCTGTTCCCGCTCGGCCTGATGCTCGCGCTGGCGCTGCTCACCTTCTACCTGGAACGTACGGTGCGCGAGGAAGACGCGCCGCCGGCCCTGCGCCGCCACGACCCCGACTACATCGTGGCGAAGTTCACGACGACCACCTACAACCGCGACGGCGACGCGGAGACCGTGATGTCGGCGGAGCGCATGGTGCACTACCCCGACGACGACACCACCGAGATCTTCGCGCCGCGCGTGGTGCAGACCAAGCCGAACCAGCCGCGCTACACGGTGCGCGCCGAGCGCGGCCAGCTCTCGCGCGACGGCGACGAGATCTTCCTCTACGGCGACGTGGTGCTGGTGCGCGACGCCTCGGCCGAGGGGCCCGAGGCGCGCATGACAACGGAGTTCCTGCACGTGCTGCGCGACCGCGCGCTGGTGCGCACCGACCGCGAAGTCAAGATCGTCGAGGGCCGGCGCTCGCTCACCGGGCGCGGCATGGAATACAACAACGCGTCGCGCGAGCTCCTCCTGCGCAGCGACGTGGTGGCGCGCTTCACGCCCGACCCGGCCGAATGAAACGAGCCTGGATTGCCGCCGCGCTGCTCGCTTGCTCTTCCGTCCTCGCGGAGAAAGCGGATCGCGACCAGCCCACCCAGGTCGAGGCGAACAAGATGAGCGCCGACGACGCGCGGCGGCTGAACGTGTTCGAGGGCAACGTCGTGGTCACCAAGGGAACCATCCGGCTCACCGCCGATCGCCTCGTGGTGCGCCAGGACGCCGAAGGCTTCCAGTTCGCCACCGCGACCGGCAAGCCCGCGCGCTTCCGCCAGCGCCAGGATCCCAAGCCGGGCGAGAAAGAGGGCATCTGGGTCGAAGGCGAGGCGCTGCGCATCGAGCTCGACGACCGCAACCAGAAGATCGAGCTGTTCGACAACGCCCGCGTCAACCGCGGCGGCGACCAGGTCGCCGGCAACTACATCTTCGTCGACCAGCGCTCGGACTTCTACCAGGTGACCGCGGGCAAGGGCGACCGCGTCAAGGCGATCATCCAGCCCAAGGCGCCGAGCGCGGAAGCGGGAAAATGACCCGTCCATGAGCGAGCTGCGCTCGCAACGGCTGCGCAAGCGCTACAAGAACCGTACCGTGGTCCAGGACGTGTCGCTGGAAGTGTCCAGCGGCGAGGTGGTCGGGCTGCTCGGGCCGAACGGCGCCGGCAAGACCACCTGCTTCTACATGATCGTCGGGCTGATCCCGGTCGACGCCGGCTCGATCCACCTCGACAGCCGCGAGCTCACGCACCTGCCGATCCACCGGCGCGCGCGCCTGGGCATCTCCTACCTGCCGCAGGAGAACTCGGTGTTCCGCCGCCTGACGGTGGAGGAGAACGTGCAGGCGATCCTCGAGCTGCAGGGGCTCGGCGCCGAGGAGATCGAGCCGCGCCTCGCCGAGCTCCTGAAGGACCTGAACATCGCCCACCTGCGCAAGCACGCGGCGATCTCGCTCTCCGGGGGAGAGCGCCGCCGCCTGGAGATCGCGCGGGCGCTCGGCACCCGGCCGGCCTTCATCCTGCTCGACGAGCCCTTCGCCGGGGTCGACCCGATCGCGGTGCTCGACATCCAGCGCATCATTAGGTTCCTGAAGGAGCGCGGCATCGGCGTGCTCATAACAGACCATAACGTCCGCGAGACCCTCGGCATCTGCGATCGCGCGTACATTATCAACGAGGGGGCGGTGCTCGCATCGGGCCATCCCGAGGAGATTGTTTATAATGACAGCGTTCGCCGAGTATATCTGGGTGAAAATTTCCGAATGTAGCAGCGGGGTCTAGTCTTCCCGAATGAAGCCTTCGCTTCAATTTCGCCTCTCGCAGCACCTGACGCTCACGCCGCAGTTGCAGCAGTCGATCCGGCTGCTGCAGCTCTCCACGATCGAGCTCAACCAGGAGATCGACCGGATCCTGATGGAGAACCCGGCGCTCGAGCGCGAGGACCACGAGGAAGGCGTCGAGGTTCAGGCAAAGGGGCCGGCGGCGGAAACCCCGGCGCCGGCGAGCACCTCCGAGGGCCCGAGCTCGGACGCCCCGGACTGGCCGAGCGAAGTCGCCAGTAACTGGCGCGGCCCGGAAGACGACGACGAAGGCGACCGCACGCATGCCACGCCGGACACGCCGACGCTGCGCGATCATCTGCGAGCGCAGCTCTCGCTCACCAACCTCGGTGCCCGCGACCGCGCCTTCGTCGAGCTGCTGATCGACGCGCTCGACGAGGACGGCTACCTGACGCAGAGCTTGGAGGAGATCGCGACGATGCTGAGCGCTCATCTTCCGGGCGACGCCGAAGCCGGCCTCGAGGACCTGAGCATCGCGCTTTGCCACCTGCAGCACTTCGAGCCCGCCGGCGTCGGCGCCCGCTCGCCCGCAGAGTGCCTGTCCCTGCAGATCAAGAACCTGCCGGACGACGTGGTGCGCGGCCTCGCGCTCGAAATCGTCGACAAGCATCTCGACCTGCTCGCCGCGCGCGATTACACGCGCCTGAAAAGCGCGACCGGCGCCGACGACGACGCGCTGCGCGCGGCGCAGCGGCTGATCCAGGGGCTCAACCCGCGCCCCGGCGCGGCGTTCGCCAAGGTCGAGGCGCGCTACGTGATCCCGGACGTGATCGTGAAGAAGCTGCGCAACGTGTGGCGCGCGAGCCTTAATGCCGACGCGATGCCGCGCCTGCGGATCAACCGGCTCTACGCCGAGCTCGCCGCGGCCGCGCGCAGCGGCGCCGGCATCTCCTCGCAGCTGCAGGAGGCGCGCTGGCTGATCAAGAACGTGCAGCAGCGTTTCGACACCATCCTGCGCGTGTCGCAGGCGATCGTCGACCGCCAGCGCCATTTCCTGGAGCACGGGGAGGTGGCGATGCGGCCCCTCGTGCTGCGCGAAATCGCCGGCACGCTCGGGCTGCACGAGAGCACCATTTCGCGCGTCACGACGCAGAAATTCATGGCGACGCCGCGCGGCACCTTCGAGCTCAAGTACTTCTTCGGCAGCCACGTCGCGACCGAGGCGGGCGGCGCCGCCTCCTCCACCGCGATCCGCGCGCTCATCAAGCAGCTCGTCGCCGCCGAGGACGCCAAGGCGCCGCTGTCGGACGCGCGCATTTCGCAGATCCTCGGCGAGCAGGGAATCGTGGTGGCGCGACGCACGATCGCGAAGTACCGGGAGTCCCTGCAGATCCCTCCGGTCAACCAGCGAAAGGCCTTGTGACATGAACCTGAGCGTGAGCGGCCATCATCTCGAGGTCACCCCGGCGATCCGCAGCTACGTGGAATCGAAGATCGGCCGCGTCACCCGCCACTTCGACCACGTGATCGACGCCCACGTCATCCTCACGGCAAACAAGCTGACGCAGAAGGCCGAGGTGACGCTGCACGTGAGCGGCAAGGACCTGCACTGCGAAAGCGAGGAAGGCGACCTGTACGCCGCGATCGATCTGCTGGCGGACAAGCTCGACCGGCAGGTTCTCAAATACAAAGATAAACTCTACGACAAGAGAGCATGAACCCGCGGCCTCATTGCCCTACATGACCCTCGTTTCCAAGATCCTGTCCGTTTCGCACGTGAGCGTCGACCTGCAGGCGTCGAGCAAGAAGCGCCTGTTCGAGCAGGCGGGGCTGCTGTTCGAGAACCTCGACGGCATCGGGCGCAGCCTGGTGTACGACAGCCTTTTCGCGCGCGAGCGCCTCGGCTCGACCGGCCTGGGCCAGGGGGTCGCCATCCCGCACGGCCGCATCAAGGGCCTGAAGGAAGCGCTCGGCGCCTTCGTGCGGCTCGCGCAGCCGGTGCCGTTCGACGCTCCCGACGGCAACCCGGTCAGCCTGGTGTTCGTGCTGCTGGTGCCGGAAAAGGCCACCGAGAAGCACCTGCAGATCCTGTCGGAGCTCGCGCAGATGTTCTCCGACAAGGCATTGCGCGAAGCGATGACCACGGCGCCCGACGCCGCCGCCCTCCACCAGCTGATCGCCGCTTGGCAGCCGGATGCTGCAGGTCAACGTCGCGCGGCTGCATGACGACAACCGCGAGTCGCTGTCGCTCGCCTGGGTAGCAGGCCGCGAAGGCGGCACCGCCGCCGTGCGGCGCGAGGCGGCGCAGGCCGCGTCCCTCATCGGCCACCTCAACCTCACCCATCCCAACAGCATCCAGGTCATCGGCGCCTACGAGGCCGGGATCGTCGGCGGCTTCGTCGACAAGCTGCTCGAGTCCTCGCCCGCCGCGGTGATCGTCGCCGACGGCGTCGCGCCGCCGCCGGCGCTGGTCGAGTCGGCGACGCGCACGCGCACGCCGCTCTTCACCTCGCCGCTGCCCGCGCCGCGCGTGATCGAGCGCCTCGCGCGCTACCTCGCCAAGGCGCTCGCCGAGACCGTCGAGCTGCACGGCGTGTTCATGGACGTGCTCGGCCTCGGGGTGCTGATCACCGGCGAGTCCGGCGTCGGCAAGAGCGAGCTCGGGCTGGAGCTCATCAGCCGCGGCCACGGCCTGGTCGCCGACGACGTGGTGGAAGTGTCGCGCTTCGGCGCCGGCGGGCTCGAGGGGCGCTGCCCGGCGCTCCTCAAGGACTTCATCGAGGTGCGCGGCCTGGGCGTGCTCAATATCCGCACCATCTTCGGCGAGACCGCGGTGCGGCGCAAAATGAAGCTCAGGCTGGTGGCGCACCTCGCCCGCCCCGCCCCCGGCACGGCCGGCGCGGCGCGCGATCCCACCGAGCGGCTGCCGCTCTCCGAGCTCAGCGAGGAGATCCTCGGCGTCACCATCCGCAAGGTCATCATCCCGGTGGCCGCCGGCCGCAACCTCGCGGTGCTGGTCGAGGCCGCGGTGCGCAACGAAATCCTCAAGCTGCGCGGCATCGACTCGATGGCCGAGTTCCTCGCGCGGCAAACGCAGGAAATCGAGAAAGGAGACCCGTGATGGTGCTTCGAGCGATCCTGATCGGCATGGCGCTATCGTTTTCGGCCCAGGCCCAGGAGAAAAAACCCACGGCTCAGCAGGAGCGGATGGCCGATTGCAACAAGCAGGCCTCGGCCAAAGGCATGAAGGGCGACGCGCGCGCAAGAAGTTCATGAGCGAGTGCCTCAAAGCCTAGTCGTCGTCAGCGGACTTTCCGGCTCCGGAAAGAGTATCGCGCTGAAGGTCCTGGAGGACGCGGGCTACTACTGCGTCGACAACCTGCCGGCGACGCTGCTTCTCGAGGTGGTCGACTTCCTCACACTCGAGGCCGGCCACGAGCGCGTCGCGGTGAGCGTCGACGCGCGCAGCGCCTCGCTGCCGGCGCTGCCGGAGAACGTCGAGCGCCTCAAGAACCGCGGCTTCGAGTGCCGAGTGCTGTACCTGGAGGCAAGCACCCCGACCCTGCTGCGGCGCTTCTCCGAGACGCGGCGGCGCCACCCGCTGTCGGGCAGCCTGTCGCTGCCCGAGGCGATCGAGCGCGAGCGCGCGCTCCTCGAGGGCGTCGCGCCGCTCGGGCAGCGCATCGACACGAGCGACCTGCAGCCGCGCGTGCTGCAGAACTGGATCCGCGACCTGCTCGGCCTGGGCGCCGGCGCGCTCACGCTGCTGTTCGAGTCGTTCTCGTACAAGCAGGGCATCCCGCTCGATGCCGACTGGGTGCTCGACGCGCGCATGATCGTCAACCCGCACTACGACGCGCAGCTGCGCCCCCTGACCGGGCGCGACGCGCCGGTGATCGACTACCTCGGGCGCGATTCGCTCGCGCAGCAGTGGCTCGAGGACGTGCGCGCGCTCCTCGCGCGCTGGCTGCCCGAGATCGTGCGCGAGAACCGCAGCCACGTCACCGTGGCGATCGGCTGCACCGGGGGCCGCCACCGCTCGGTGTACCTGGCGGAGAAGCTGGCGGCCGCGTTCCGGGCGGACTGGAAGGTGCTCGTCCGTCACCGCGGCCTGACCGAAGACCCCCCCCCATAGAAGACCTCCCGCTCTTCCCGCTCCACACGGTGCTGTTCCCCGGCGGCCGGCTGCCGCTGCGCATTTTCGAGGCGCGCTACATGGACATGGCGAAGGCGTGCCTGAAGGACGGCT
>Ga0208685_1000317_pt1 | contig 17453 bp, 11 predicted proteins | sample EasRivMeERMLT890_FD_187533 | JGI IMG/M metagenome (GOLD analysis project Ga0208685, IMG submission 187533) | Soil microbial communities from meander-bound floodplain in the East River, Colorado, USA - East River MetaG ERMLT890 (SPAdes) (version 2) | ecosystem: Environmental > Terrestrial > Soil...
GTCGATGTGACTTTACAATCGAATGAATTCTGATCAGTTCCTTCGATTTTGGCTTTTCGGGAACTGGGACTGAAACGGTATAATTGGGCTCTACGGCAATCTCCTCTTGCCGGGGGAGATACTGCATGGCGGCGATGAAAGGAGTGAAGAGAGCGCCGACTAGAAGCAATCTGGCGCAGAACGCGACCAAAACTAAAGCACGAGCGCGCGTTGTTTTATGACGTTTCTCCAATACTTTAAAGCCTCGGCTATTCTATTAGTTGTGGTGACTAGGGGAGAAATCTACAAAAGCTTCGATTTAGCTATCAAATGCGGCAAGCTATGTCAACGCGAAAAGTGGAAAAAAATCGCAAAGATGGGAAAACCTCGGTTGTTTTTTCGCAATCTTGACTGCGCCGAACTCACGACGTTAGCGCCAGCGGTGCTGATTGAAATAGCACGGTCAGGTTTTTAGTAAATGACTTGGGCGTCGACCAATTGGCTATACTCTTCCTGGGTCAAGCCGAGCAGGCCGCGGTAGAAGTACTCGTTGTGCTCCGCCAAGAGCGGATCCCGTTTCGTCGGGCCAGGTGGTGTTTTGGTGAGCAAGAAGGGAGGTCTCTGATAGTGCATCTTGCCGATTTCGGGATGTTCCAACTCGACCCACTGGGGACGCTGAGATAGTTGAGGATCGGTGTAGACATCTTTCATGGTATTGACGACTGCGGCTTTGACTCCCGCCGATTGCAATTTGTCCATAACTTCCGTAGCCGTGAAGGCCGCGGTCCACTCGCCGATCTTCAGATCCAGCTCGTCTTCATTAGTCTTGCGCGATTGGTGGGAAGAAAATTTCTTATCAGCGGTCCAAGCCGGATTCCCCATTACGCGACAAAGCGCCTGCCATTCGGATTCAGAGTGAACGCTCAAGACGCACCAACTGTCGTCGCCCTTGCAAGGATAGGCGCCGTGGGGTGAGGCATAGGGATCCCGATTCGCATTGCGGCTCGCCACTTTACCGTTAACTCGATAATCCAAAAGAATCGGTGCCAGGAACTGCAGACCCGTTTCGTATTGGGCCGTGTCTATATAGTTGCCTTTGCCGGTGCGTCGTTTGTAATCCAACGCGGCCAAAATTGCGGTAGCACCGTAGGCGACGGCGATGTAATCGATGTACGGTCCGTAGAGAATTTGCGGGGAGCCGTCGGGGTATCCCGTTAAATGCGTGAAGCCCGCCAAGGACGAGAGCTGCGAACCAAACCCGGCGTGATGGGCATGGGGGCCGGTCTGACCCAAATTCGAGCTGCTCAACATGATCAGATCCGGTTTAACCTGCTTAAGATTTTGGTAATCGAGACCCAGGCGCGCCATCGTTCCCGGGCTGAAGTTTTCTATGACCACATCCGACCAAGCCACGATCCTCTTGGCCAGCGCTGTCGCGTGAGGCGTTTTCTTCAAGTTTAGCGTGATATCCAATTTGTCGTTGTTGCAAAGGGCGAACAGACCTGAGCGATTGAGCCCGTGAATATTGTCTTTGTAGGGCGGATAATGAGCACGAAAGCCGTCCAGGCGCACTCGCGATTCGATGTGAACCACGGTGGCGCCGTGATCCGCCAGGTGCTTCCCGACGGCGGGCCCGGCGGCGAAGGCGGCGAATTCGACAATCCTGACGCCCTTAAGCGACTCCATAGCGACTAAATCACTCCCTGCTTTTGCAATTCGGCGATTTCCGCCGGCGCCATTCTGAGTTCCTGACCGTAAATCTCGCGGTTATGCTCGCCGATCAAGGGAGCGCGTCGCCAGATCTGGCAGGCTCCTTCAGAGAACTTCGCGAATCCTCCCGGATATTCGATGGCGCTCTTCAGCTCGGGATGCTCAACCGTCTGCCAGAAGTTGCGTGCTTCGTGCTGCGGATCTTCGAAAATTTCTTTGACGCTGGCCACCGGATAACCCAGCATCTGGCGTTGCACGACCTGTTTGAAGAAATCAGCCTTAGTCACGCCGTTGAAGAACTCGCCGATGGGCTCCTCCATGCGGTCGATTTCGTCCTGGGTGACTTTGGCGATGTCGAAAGTTTTCCAGTCCTTCTGCTTCAAAAAATCCGGTGCCGTCCCTTGGCTATCCATCCAGTCGACCAAGGCTTGATTGGTGCGCCTGCCGGCTTCGCCTCCATAGATGATGAAGTTCAAGTAGCCGTCCTTGCAGGGCCAGAAAACTCTCATTTTCGCGCCGGTGATGCTGCGCCCGGTCATGAATGAGCCGGCGCGCTTTTCCACGTGGCGGTTGAGATCCCAAAAAGTGTGGGCATGGGAAAAGGCCCATAACAGACAGGCCTGGGCGGAGACATCCACCTGTTGCCCTTCGCCCGTGCGCCCCCGATGATAATGCGCCGCCAGCGCTCCCGTCGCGGCATAGGAGCCCGTCCAACCGCAGGACTGTGGAAAAGTCACCCGCAGGGGCGGACGATCTATATCTCCCGTCAAAGACATGCAGCCGCTCAATGCCATGATTTCAATGTCCGATGCCTTGAATCGACTATAGGGACCGGTCTGGCCGAAGGGCGTGATTGAAGTCAGGACGACACGGGGATTGACCTTGCTGAGAGCGGCGTAGCCGAGATTTAGACTGTCGAGGTAGCCCGGAATAAAAGATTCGATGACAAAGTCGGACGTGGCCACCAGCTGCAAGAAAAGTTCACGTCCCCTGGGCGATTCCAGGTTGAGCGTAATGCCGCGCTTATTATTATTGAAACCAAACCAGAAAAGACTCTTTTCCGGATCGATCTGATTTTTGTAAAAGGGCCCAATTGCGCGCGACGGATCGCCGCCGGGAGGCTCGATTTTGATGACGTCAGCGCCCAGATCGCCCAAGATCTTGCCGCACAAAAATCCCAGTTCATCGGTTAGATCAAGGGCTCGATAGGGAGAGAGGAGCCCCTCATTTCTGTCGCTAGAGGCCATAATTTAAAAAAAAGGGCAGGGGATGCAACCCTGCCCTTTGGTTAACTCGGGATGCAGACGCGGTCCAAAATTATCGTCCAGTACGGGCCAAAGAGTGGACCCAGCCCTGCATTCGAGACTTGGCATTTTGAATATCTTTGTCACTGAAAAACTTCTTCAGATCGATGCGGTCGACGGGATAGACCGGGCGCATGAAGTCGCTTTCATAACCGAACGGAACCGTAGCGTCGATGCCCATGCCACCTTCAAAGCTGGTGTTGGAAGCCGTCCATTCCTTCTCGCCGGCGGTCATCCGCTCGGCCGGCATAAAGGTCTGTCCACGGCCGCCGGGCAAGGGATTGATGATATCGGTCTTCGGATTGACGCGGGTGGTGAGACACCACATGACATCGTCCATGTCGTAGGGATCGCAATCTTCGCTGACCGCAATGCACAGCCGCGAACCCTGCGATGTGGCCAGGATAGCCGCCATGAAATTTCGCTGCCAGCCTTCCTCGATGCGGTTGCGTTTCTTGACTTGAATGATCGCTCCTCCCCAATCGGTCATACAATAGGGGATGTTGACGTCGATAATGATGCCCGGCTGCATGCGCTCACAGAGCTCGAACATCGCGGCTTCGCGAACCGTCGTATCGATATTGTGGTCATCCAGGGTGTGGACGCCCAGCGGGAAGATGATCGGCTTTGTCTCACGCCTGCGCGTGGTGACGGCGGTGACATGAAAGGTCGGCGCCTTGTAGGCTTTACCCATATAACCGGCCCATTCCGGGTGGAAGTGGAAACGGCCCTGAATGCCGGCTTTCTCGGACTCGGCGGTCTCGAAACGACGGTCACGGGGATTGACGTAACCCTCGAGAACCACTTCGGCGTCTGCAAGGGCCATGGCGTCGACCGTGCGGGCCTTGACCATGCGCATCGGCGCGCCTTGCACCGCCCCCGCGATACCCACTTCATCACAGCCCTGGGGTAAAATGACATAATCAAACCCAGCACCTGCCAGTAATGAGCCAGCCGGCGGCAGGCCGAAGTTCATGGTAATCGGGACGAGCTTGTTGTCTTTGTAAAACTTGCTGACCACCTGCCACATGTGGGAACCCGGCGAAATCTGGAAAGTGGCGACGTTGCCCCAGCGAAAGTTCATGCGGTTGTAGCCGAGGTCGGTTCCGCCGCCGAAGTAGTCACCGGAGATCAGACGGTTGCCGGACCCGACGGTTAACTCAGGCTCGATATCCGTGTGACGAATCGGGATGACAAATTCATTGGCTTCGGCCGGCTTCTCGTAAACCTCTTCCTGGACCGGCGCGTCTTTCTGATCGACAACGATAGGTGGAATTGGATGGGTAATCGAATGAGCCAGTTTTCGGGTACGGTCGGCGTGGTCCTTCCAGCCGAACATCTTATTAATGACGTTCATGTCACCGAAAAGATTGGTAATGGCACGATGGTGGGGTTTGCCTTTGACGTTATTGAAAAGAATCGGACAGCCGCCATCCAACTGCTTTTGGATGCCGGTTATTTCCAGATTGGGGTCGACCTCTTTTTCGGTTATGATGATGTCGCCCGCTTTTTTCATCCATTCGATTGCGCCCCGCAGGTCCTTAACTTCTTCGGGCGCCGCGCCGTCTCTTTTAGCAGCTTTTGCCATTGCGCTCCCTCCAATCAAGATCGAGACTTTTCTATAAAGTGGTCATAAAGTCGCATTGGGAAACAACCCCAACCGACTGATAAATATCGAGTTCCTAGGCCCAATCGGATTACAGATAAGGAAGTGAATTCTCAGATTCGGAATGCCCAAGCGAAATTTACGCTTATCTAACATTCCTGCAAAAGTCAATGAAGCTAGGGCCAGTGAAAACCGTCTAATGCACACGTCGTCCGGTGGCGAGGTCGGTGTGCTAACGTAGTGAAGTGAACTCTCGATGTGGCCCTTTACAGTTGTGTTGGGGCTTGCTATCAGTGCTTGAATTGTCTGCGGAGGTTGTTTCGACGTGAACTATATGACGGAAACTGTTCAGCGCTCCAAACAGGATTGGCTCCTAGGGGTGGGCCTTTTCTGTTTTTTCTTCTCTGGCGCCGCAGGCCTGATCTACCAGGTCGTGTGGACCCGGATGCTCACCCAGATCTTCGGCAACACGACCTACGCCATCGCCACGGTCTTGTCCGCATTCATGGCCGGATTGGCGATTGGCAGTTATCTTTTCGGAAAAATCGCCGACCGCGGCAAGAACGACTTTCTGCTCTACGGCGTCCTGGAGGCAGGAGTCGGGATTTACGGATTCGCCGTGCCCTGGCTGTTTCTTCTGGCGCAAAAAGCCTACGCCCCGATTTTTGGCCTCAATGAATCCTATCCATTCATTTTCAATTTGGTGCTGTTCTGTCTCTCCTTTCTCTTGCTCGTGTTCCCGACCCTTCTGATGGGCGCTACCTTGCCGGTGCTGAGCCGCTTTTACGTGCGCAGTTTTGCGCAGTTCGGCCGGCGGGTGGGAGATCTTTACGCCACCAACACCCTGGGTGCGGTGATCGGTTGCGCCGCCGCCGGTTTTTTTCTCATTCCCACTCTCGGCATGCGCACCACCGTCTACGTGGCAGCGGCGGTGAATCTCGTTATTGCGGCCCTGATTCTGGTCGTGGATCGGCTGCGCGATAGAGAACCGGTGCAGTTTGCTGCCGAAGCCGCGGCGGAGGAGACCCAGACTGCGGAAGGACAAACCGGTTTGCCCTGGCTCAATTGGGTGCTCTTGGTTTCCTTTGGGCTCTCGGGATTTGCTGCGCTGGTCTATGAAAATGCCTGGACCCGCGCGTTGACCCTGGTTATCGGCAGCTCCATCTACTCGTTTACGACGATGCTGGTGACTTTTCTCATCGGCTTGTCCCTGGGCGGATTCATCTACGCCCGTCTACTCGGGGGGCGGGAGGCGCGCTTAAGCACCTTCGGGTTGATCCAACTGTGGGTAGGTTTGGCGGCGCTGGCGACGATACCTCTGTTCGAGAGGCTGCCGCTGATTTTTGTGCGATTGCTGCAAGGCTTTGGCGATACCTTTACCGTGTTCCTCTACCTGCAAATGTTTCTTTCTGCGCTGGTGATGTTCGTGCCCACGGTACTCCTGGGCATGACGTTTCCTTTGGTTGCGCGACTGTTTACCCAAAGTTTGTATCGCGTCGGCAGCGGCGTCGGCAGCTCCTATGCCGCCAACACCGTCGGCGCGGTGCTGGGCGCTTTTGCCGGAGGATTTCTTCTGATCCCCCATATCGGGGTGCAAAATACCATCATCTTCGGCGTGGTCATGAACCTGCTGATCGGCTGTTTGCTCGTGTGGGCCGATCCGCGAATGTCCATGGTGCCGCGCTTTGCGCTGGGTCTGGCTGTGTTGATTCTGGCGGTCGTGATTCCATTTCGGACGCCGCGCTGGGATCCCCATGTTCTCACCAGCGGCGTCACCATTTATCATGATCGCTACGAAAGCCTGCCCACCAACTCTCTCAGGCTGGAAGAAATGAAGCGGGATGACGTGCTGTTTTACCGCGAGGGGCTGACCACGACGGTTAGTGTCCACCGTATTCCCGGGAGCGAATACATCTACTTTAAGTCCAACGGCAAAATCGACGGTTCCTATGGGGATGCCCTCAGTCAGTTGATGACCAGCTACATTCCCATGCTGCTTCATCCCAAGGCTGAGGTCGCCCTCACCATCGGGCTTGGCAGCGGCATGTCGGCGAAGGCGCTGGCAACCTTCGATACGCTGAAGGAGATCGAGGTTATCGAGATCGAACCGGCGATGATCGAGGCCAGCAAATTCTTTGACCGGGTCTTCGTCAATATGGAAAAATTGCCTGAAGGAGTGACCTTCCCGGCTGACGCCGTGAACAGTAGAGTCTGGTACGATCCGGGCAAAAAACAGCTCTTTTACAAAGGAGTCATGAAGGAAGAGGAACGCTCCAGGCTGATGAAACTTTCGGAGGACCGGGATTATCGCGGCGCCATCGATACCTTGCATCGCCGGGCGCGCAACTCGCGTCACAGCAGCGTGCTCGAAGACAAACGGGTGCGAGTGATTCCGACGGACGGGCGCAATTATATTTTAGCCACGCCCAAATACTACGACGTGATCACCGCGGAACCGTCGAACCCCTGGATCGCCGGCATCGCCAACCTCTATACCAGAGAGTTCTACCAGGTGGTCAAGTCCAAGATTAAGGACGACGGGATTTTCGCCCAGTGGTTTCATAATTACTCCATGTCGCCGGATGATTTCCGCATGGTGTTTCGGACTTTTGTCGAAGCGTTTCCCTATGTCACGCTCTGGAGCATGAAGGAAAGCGACTTCCTGCTGATCGGCAGCAAACAGGAACAGCGGTTTGATTACGCCGCGGTTAAAAAGATCTACGATAATAATTGGATGCTCAGGTCGGATCTCGACTACCTCGGATTGTCGGATGTTTACGCCGTGCAAGGTTTTTATCGCATGGGAAAAGAGAATATATTGAACTTTTCCAAGGGTGCTGAGATCAACACGGACGACGGCGCCCAGTTGGAGTTCTCCGCGCCTAAAAGTCTGCGCCGCGCGACCACGGAACTCAATCGCAAAACTATGGTCCCCTACATCATGGATTCGCCGCCGTGGCTGAAAAATAAGCCCCTGGCGGTGTCCGAAGCGATGCACCACTATTATATGGCGCAATCCTACGTCGCGAGCGTGGCCAACAACCGGGCCTTGAGCGAACTGGAACAAGCCGTGCGTCTGGATCCAACGAATCCGAAATTTTACGTTCTCCAAACCAAGGTGCTTTTGGATCAAGACAAGAGTGCCGAGGCGGCCAAGACCGCCTTTGCCGCCATGGAGCGCTCACGCGATACGGTTTCAGAGGTGTTGGCCTTGAGCGACGAGTTCTATTTGCCCGAAGCCAAGACCGTTTATGCCAAAGCTATTTCGCTCGGCAGCCGTGAGGTGCTTCCCTACCTGGGTCTGGGAAATATAGCGCTCCACTCGGGCGATACTGCGGAAGCGGAGAAATGGTTTGTGCCGGCACGGGAGCTTCAAGCGGAGCATCCCGCAGTATTACTGGCGTTCGGTCGCCTCGCCTTAGCGAAGGGAAATCGCGAGAAGGACGAGCAGGCGGCAAAGAATCTGTTCCAAGAAGCTAAAACATTGCTGGAAAAGTCTAAAGGCAAAGGCGAGGACTCGGCTACGCTCTACTCGGAGCTCGCAGAGGTATATCGCAAACTCAATTTGTGGGAGAGCGCCGCTGAGTCCTATAAAGAAGCGTTGCGCATGAGGCGCAGAAGAAATGATTGGCGCCGCTCGCTGGGCGAAGTCTACGCGAAACTGGGCAAAGTGCAGGAAGCAGAACAGAAGTACCGCGAAGTTTTAGCCTTGAGCCCCGATGACGAACAGGCCCTGTACGGTCTTCAAGCCTTGGGAAAGCGATACTGAAGCTCGGGCGATGCCGTCGTCCGCAGCCTGCTGAGAGGGCCTTCGGTGATGTGCCGAAGGCCTTTTGTTTTTAACGAAGAGTGCTTTGCAGTTCCACTTTCAAGGCTTTATTGTGGGGCGAGCTGAAAGGACGGGCCAGGGAGGTAATTTGTGATGTTGCAGGAAAAAATCGGCATCATCGGCGCAGGTAAGATCGGCTCTGCGATCGTGCGTGGAATCATCAGGGCGGGCCTGGTGTCTAAAGATCAAGTTATGGCAAGCGACGTAAGCGATGGGTTGCGGCAATCCGTTGCCGAAGAGCTCGGCATCGGAGTCACGCCGGACAACGGACAAGTTTGTGAGTTCGCGGACATCGTGATTCTTGCGGTCAAACCTCAGATCGTCGATGCGGTGGTCAAGGAAGCGGCAAGGAAACTGGGCAAAACCAAGCTCCTGGTCTCGGTCGCCGCGGGTGTCCCGCTTTCCCGGCTCGAGACCCACTTGGCCCAAGGGGCTCGGGTGGTGCGGGTCATGCCCAATATTCCTTGTGTCGTGGGAGCGGGAGCGTCGGGCTATGCCGGTGGGGCGCATGCGACGCCCGAGGACATGGAGACCGTGGGCTCGATTCTCAACAGTTTTGGGATCGCCATGGCCGTGGAAGAAAAGTATTTAGACGCAGTGACCGGGCTCAGCGGCAGCGGCCCGGCGTATGTGTTTCTTTTCATGGAAGCGTTGGCCGAAGGGGGAGTTCAGATGGGCCTCTCCCGAGAGGTGGCCCTCAAGCTGGCGCTCCAGACGGTATACGGGGCCGCACGCATGGCCCTGGAAAGCGGCAAACACCTTGGGGAGCTGAAAGACGAGGTGACTTCGCCTGGCGGCACCACGATTGCGGGAATCTACGCGCTGGAGCAAAAAGGATTTCGCGGAACTGTCATGGAAGCCGTCGCCAGCGCGACACGGCGGTCCCAGGAATTGGGACGAGGACAATAGGTAGGTTGCGTCGCGTCATTTCCTTTGCCAATTTCCTTGCGCGTCTTGGATCCACCATCCTGATTGCGCCTGTTCAACCCAGCTCCTGGCAAAGATGCTTTTGATCTTTGGCACGGATTCTTTCGGGAAGTTATTCGCCTTCGCTATCTCGAGATACAACGATTCCCGGTCGCGATTTTCCGCCTCCACCAGTTGTTGCACCTCCGCCCGCTCCTTGAGATTAAGGCCGTCCGTTGTTCGAACGGTCAGCAGGCCATCCCTCGTCAGCCCCACGTTTCCCCGATCCATGAACGGCTTGATGCCACCGCTGCGGTTCTTGATCGAATCTTTCAAGGCGCGGATGGCGGGGTTGGAAATATTGATGTCGGCTTCCTGGGCGAAAGCTGCGCTCACCAAACCGGCGGAGACAATTTTCCATGCCGCGCTCGGAAGCAGGCTGCGCGGTGGTTCTTTGGGAGCCGGTTCACTTCGTCCGCCCCAGGTTTCTTTGACGATCTCATCGGCTGCACGTTCCACCGCCGCGGCAGGAAAATAAATATTCACCGTCACGCAGGAGTTGGCTAAGAAAGCGATGAGAAGAGCAACAGGTTTAAGCATGATTCCCTCCGTATCACTTGATTTGCGGTTTGTCTGATTTTTGGATTTGTTGCAAGCGCTTCAAGAGATCGCTAAAAGCGATCTCTTGTGTGTGGCTGATGACATTGACGGTGGGTGGAAGCAGGGTGCCGACGACGAGAAACTCCTTTCCGTCGCGGCTCTCGACGCCCCGCAGGGTCAGTTTGTCGTTTCTGAGAGCGGTTTTGAATCCCATCTTGCTGTAGCGGAATTCGTCAAAAAAACCGGCGATCCCTCCATAAACCAGACTGCCATCCTCGCCTGAGCTCAAGACCGTGATCTTGTTCAGCGCTTCCACGCTGATCCATTGACTACTGCCCGGCCGCGCCACGGTCTGGATTTCGGCTCGCATTTGCGATGGTTGCCCGTTGGCGATGATCAGATCGCTGATGGTTCCTTCTAAAATGCCCGAGATGTGTCCGAATGCAAAGATCTCGGACGCCTGTTCGAGATCAATGTCTTGAAACCGAGCATCCAACTTAATGGCCGGTAGCGAGGAGAACGGGTTCTCGATTTCCGTTTTGCTGACCTGCACGTGCCCGCCAAAGAGCTCGATCTGGATTTGGCCCTCGCTACGAAGCACGTTGCCAGTCATTGCCGCCTTGGGAATCGAGCCGCTGAGGGTGCCGCCGAACGGATACCAACCCAATCCTTCGGTCAGTGGCCGGAGCTGGAGATCTTTCGCCTCCATGGATAGCGAAAACGTGCTGGGATCTCCGATCAAATCGATCCATGCGAGGTTGCGGATTTCAAGCGTGCCACCATAGATAGAGAGCCGGATAGGTTGATCGAATCGCAGCGCGTTGTTCCATAACGCCACTGGGGTTTTAAACTGAGCAACGGACTCAGCGCCGAAACGAAGCGACTCCACGGTCAATGTTCCGGCGGGAACGCTTGCGGGAACCGCTTCGCGAATTACCCCTGGCCGATAGACTCGGAAGGGGAGCGTGAGATTCATGGGACCGACCCGCCATTGGTCGGATTTGACACCCAGGCTGCCGCGCTGCACTTGGAGACTACCTTCGACGGACAAATCATCCAAAGCGCCGTTGGCTTGGGCAGCCAAATCGACACGGCCGCCGAGAGTCAGCTGCTTCAAGATCGGGTAATTCCGGCTCAAGGTTTCGCGGATGAAGAAGTCAAAGACACCGGAAGGTTGGATATCCTTGCCGTTGACTTGAAGTCGCGCTATCGGCTTAGCCGAAATTTGTTGCACGGTCCCGCTCAGCCCAACGGTACCGACTTTAGCAAGTGAAAAATCGAGCCGGCGCAGTTGAAGTTCGTCTGGACCGACAAGGTAGTCCCCGTAAAAGCCGAGTGTGGGCTTCTGCGCCTTGAAGTCGCCGAAGAATTTTCCCCAGAGAAGCTCGCCCTCTTCGATGTTTAGGCTGCCGGAGACGGACACGAGTTTGTTCTCTATAGTGGTAGCCTCCAAATCACCGGCCAGGGCAAAATTCTCTCCCATCTTGGACCCGTCGGAAGTCGCGTAGCGACCGCGCCGAAGGCGGAGCTTCCCCTTTGCTTTCAGTGGTTCGTTGGGTTTAAATTCCACGCCGCCATCAAGCTGGAGCTCTTCGGCGGCTGCCGTGAGATTGCCCCCCGCCAGTGCCAAAGTTTTTCCTAGGATTCGGACATCGTTGGCGCGTAATGTCGAATTGGCCCATTCAAACGGGGCTGTCAGGCTGAGCTGCTGCACGGAAAACATTTCGCTTTTCAGCTCCGCTGCATTCGTTCGGGCGACTCCTTTTAACGCAAAGGCGCGCCAGGGGCCCTCGATCTGCAAATCAGCATCTGCACTGCCGTGGACAGTCCACCCGCGGAACCGATCAGGCAAGAATGGCTTGATCGCTTCCATGGGGATCTTGCGAATATTCGCTTGCGTCTGCACCAGCGTGGGCTCAGGATCGAAAACCATCATGCCTTTAACGTCCGCTGTTCCCGATGCGGAAGCGAGATGAAAAGTCTTGAAGGTCATGCTTTTTTCTGGAAAGAAATAGCTGACTTCAAGAGTTGCGACGGCGCCGCCGGGAATCGCAGGAATCGTAATGGAACCGATCTGCGAGGGTAGGTCGATGGCCTTGATTTGGGCCGAGACGACGACGTTTTTGAAACCGGGATCGATTTCGGCGCGGGACTCAAAGCGGCCGTTTATCTTTTCAGCGCCGATGGTCCATCCATCAACTTCTCCCGATGCGGCGATTGCCAATGCCTGGCTGTGAGTCTTATGCAGTTTGATTTTGACGAGCAAAGCATCACGGAGTGGACTTTGGGGTGACTGCAAACGGGCGAGATCCTTGGCCGGCCCCTGTCGCACCTTGATCTCGGCCTCCTGCTCCTCTTTCTCGCTGTGAATCGAGATTTCCGCGGAGCCGTTGAGCCAGGGCAGATCCGTCCGCAAAGTAATCCCGCTCGCCTGCTCCATATTGACGTTTTGCGCGTTCAGATTGACCGCGCGAAACTCCAAGTTTTGGCCCTCCATGGTCTTTAAGACGACCGTGCCATCCTCAACATTCAGATGACGAATCGCAACGCCGAGGGAAGTTTTTGCCGGCGAGTCGAATAGTTTTTGCAGGTCAACGTGAAAGATGGGCTTGTTAATCTCGATTCGGTGGATGCTTTTGTAGAAGAGATCGCTAAAACCGAAGGTAACGGAAATGCGTTCTCCCTGCAGAAGTTTACCCGACTCATTCGAAATTTCCACGCCGGAGGCGACCAAGCTGAAAGGAAACGTTAGACGAAGATCGCTGAGATTGACAATTTGCCCGGTTCGGTGGCTGGCTTCGCTCTCGAGCCACTGTTGAAAAACAACCGAGCGCACCATGAAGAAAAGCGAGACATAGGCCACGGTGAGAACAACCGTGGAAAAGAGTGCTGCTCTGAACCCGAATCTCTTCAAAGCGGTCACACCCTAACGATACACTCTGATGATTGGACGAGCAACGAACCGGGAAGTTACACGCCGGCCAAGGATTGTGCTTTGATCTCGTTTGACTTGATCCTTGAGCTTGCCATATAGCTTTTTGAGTGACGGACCACGATGCTCGCCTCTAGTTTGGGCTTCGGCAAGCGTCGAATAGCAACTCATCAAGAAAAGGAGATGGTGGTTATGCTGAAGGAATTTAAAGATTTGCGATGAGGGGAAACGTTATTGACATGGCCGTCGGCGTCGTTATCGGCGCCGCGTTTGGTAAAATCATCGCATCCTTGGTTGACGACATCATCATGCCGCCATCGGTTTGGCCCTTGGGAACGTGGACTTCACCAACCTCTTCGTTAGTCTATCCGGTAAGGACTATCCCAGTGTGGCTGCCGCGAAGGCTGCCGGCGCGGCAACGCTCAACTATGGGATTTTCTTCAATGCGATACTCAGCTTCATTATTATCGCCTTCGCAGTTTTCCTGGTGATTCGGAGTTTCAAGCGACGGTCTAATGGGCCCGACGATCGATCAGACTAAACGCGGGGGACCCGGGCATCTCTTTGTGGCATTTATTATTGTTGTAAGACGCGCAAGAATATTTTCGCCCATATGAAAACCTGCCCAGCGTGACGCTGGTGCATGTAAGAGACTGGGGGACGTGATGATTGACCCTGGAGAAAAAATATTGCCCCGATTTCGTTACGGTGTGATCCATCCGCGCGCAAACGAAGCCGTCCAGCGCGGGCCCTGCTATCAGCTCTACCGGCTCGTGCCCCTCGATCTCATGGAAATATCCACCGGCCTCGGCCTTGAGAATTACACTCCCGAGGGAGTCGAGAAAGCCCTTGGCAACTACTGGAACTGCGTTGAGATGCTGGTAAAGGAAAAAGCGGATGTGATTATCTTCGGCGGCGCGCCGATTTCGGGGGTGTTGGGCCGGCCGCGGGTTGTCGATTTGCTCCGGCAGACGAGAGAAAAAACCGGCGTTCCAGCCGACGCGCCCCTGGAAGCGCTTATTGCGGCGATGAACCACCTCGGGCTCAAGACCTTGGCCATCGGCAGCAGATGGGCCGACGCAGTCAACGAAGCGATGACCCGTTATCTGGAATCCGGCGGCATCAAAGTCGTTGGTATCACCAAAAGAAACCAATGGGCAGCCGAAGCCTTTGCCATGTCATTAGAAGATGGGGTGAAGATCGCGCTCGAGGTCGGGCGGGAAGCGGCGAAGCTAGCACCCGAGGCGGATGCCATCGCGGTGCCGGGAGGAGCTGCCATGAGCCTGCACATTATTCCGGCCTTGGAAGAGGAATTCGGTAAGCCGGCTTTCACGAACATGAGCGTGGAGGTGTGGAACGACTTGGTGCGCCCCGGCATTATCCCCGCGGTCCAAGGATGGGGTTGTCTCCTCGCAAACCGGCGCCGGCCCTAATTTCCTTCTCCCAGCTAATATTTCCGCTCCGCCGGCGGTGGCGGCGTCCATTGATAGATCCAAGTCTCGGTCAATGGCTTGCCGTCGCGCCGCAGGTAGAGCCGCAGATCGATGGGCTCCACGCTGTCGTCCGTCGGCTTGAGATCGAACATTGCTCGGTACCCCTTGATCTCGAGCTGAGGCCGAGCGGAAGTGATCTCGACCTCGCCGCGTGAGGCGCTGATCACCGGCTCCACTTTTGCGTTCTTGGCGAGCGTCGGGAGCTGGCCGCCGGCAAAATCTACGGCAAAGCGCCATGAGAAGTAATGCCGCTTCCGACCGACCACGCCGCCGATTCCGGTGCGGGTGGCGACGACCTGCGCGAGTGGCGCCGCGAACGGCATGCGCGCGCCCCAGTGCAGGCGATAGCTGAACAGCAACTCCTGTCCGGGTTGCGGCTTGTCAGCCGGATTCCAGTAGGCCACGATGTTGTCGAAAGTCTCGTCGGGAGCCGGCAACTCAACTAACTGCACTGCGCCTTTGCCCCAACCACCGCTGGCCGTGGCCTTCGGTTCCACCCACAGGCTCGGCCGGCGCTCATAATACACCCCATCATCCTGATAGTGGTCGAAGTTGCGGTCGCGCTGCAGCAGTCCGAAGCCGCGCGGATTTTCATCGAAGTAAGAATTCACTCGTATGCCGACCGGGTTCACCAACGGGCGCCAGATCCACTCGCCGGCGCCGGTGAGCAGCGATAGACCGTCGGAGTCGTGGATCTCGGGACGCCAATCGGTGGCTATGCGGCGGTCATTCTCGCCGCACTGGAACATGCTGGTCAAAGGCGCGACGCCCAGGCGCTCGATGGGCTTGCGCGGATAGAGCGCGGCATCCACATCCATTACTAAGGTCGCGCCGGGGACGATGTCAAAGCGATAGGCGCCGGCGATGCTCGGCGAGTTCAGCAGAGCGTAGACGGTCAAGCGCTCGGAATTTTTCGCCGGACGTTCCAGCCAGAAAGCGCTAAAGAGCGGAAACTCTTCGCCGTGGTCCAGGCCGGTATCGATCGCCAGCCCGCGCGCCGAGAGGCCATATTGTCTGAAGTCCTCACCGACCGCGCGAAAATAACTGGCGCCGAGAAACGCAACGACATCATTCTGCCAAAGGGTATGGAAATGCACTCTGAAGCCGGCGAACCCGAGGTCTTCAGGCACCGATTTTACGTCGATGCCGCTTTTGCGAAGGTCGAACATCGCCGGGTCGTAGGCGATCTCCTGCGCTTGGCCGTTGGTCACTTCGTACATGTGCACCGGCTCTTTGAAGGAGCGGCCGAGGTGAAAGAAACGCAGCTGGAACTTGAGCGCCTCCTTGCCCCAGAGCGCATGGCCGGGAAGGAAGTGGATGGACTGGTACTCGTCCCAGCCCAGGTCGGACAGAGTTTTCGGCAGGGCGTCCCGCGGTGGCTGATAAGGAGCGTGCGCCAGCGCGCGAGCGTGACCCTTGAGCCGGGCATAGTCGAACGGCTGCGGGTTGCCGATCTTGCGCATGGTTGCCGGGGCGGCGGCCAACAAGCCCGGTGGAAACATTGGCGCGGCCGCCAGAAAAGCGGTGGCCTTGATAAAATCGCGTCGGCGCATTGGTTGTCAGAAGAGCCGCAATCGGCGACCATGAAAAGGTAAAGTTGAAACTATGATAACGGGGCGAAACACGACATTCTAGAGACTTGAGAATTTTTCTTGGCTGTTCACAATCCTCGTAATGATGGGATTCCTTGACATTGCCGACGCCCGAATGGGATACACATTCGTGCTCCAGGCCAATCTTGTCTCGTGGATCTGGAGAAGGAGCTAAGATCGTGGATTTTGGTTTTACGACAGCGCAGCAGGAACTGATTCAGCGCGTCCAGCGATTGGTGAGAGAGCGCATCGCGCCGCGAGCCGCCGGGCATGACCTCGTCTTCGAGGCGCCTGCGGCAGACATCGACGATCTTCATCGCGAAGGATGGCTGTTGGCCAATCTCGAGCGAAAGCGCGGCGGGCTCGGCTATGGTTTATATGGCGACGATCCGCTGGCGTTCTTTGTGCTCGACGAATACTTGGCCTACGGCAATCCATCAACGGCACATTGTTTTCAGGTTCACAACAATGCCTTGATGATGATCGCTCAGATGGGCACCGAAGCACAGGTCGCCCGGTGGATCGAGCCCACGGTCAAGCGCGGCGCTTTGCTTCCCGGTTGCGGCGCCGAGCCCCACGGAGCGTCGCCAAGCACGGCAACGCGGGTCAGGGGCGGGTTTCTTGTGAGCGGTGTGAAGCATTATGCGACCAACGCAACGCTCGCGGAGTGGTTCTGGATCGGCAGCGTCGGTTTGGAAGACCAGCCCCGGGCGCTCATGTTTATGATGCACAAAGACACGCCGGGGCTGAAGGTCGACGCCGAAATTTGGCGGCCGATGGGTATGCGTGCCTGCGTAAGCCCGTGGCTCTCTCTGGAGAATTGCTTTGTTCCGGAAGAAAACCTGCTCGGCCGGCCGGGGCAATTTCTGGGCGAAAACTGGCTGGGGAAAATTAACTTCGCGTTTACCGCCAACTATCTAGGCTCGGCGCGAGCGATCTACGATTGGGGCCTGAGCTACGTCCAGCAAAGAAGCGGAAGCAAAGACCCGTATCGCCAACTGCGCTTCGGCGAGCTTAAGAGTCTGCTCGATGCTTCGCGGCTGCTCCTCTACGGCGCGGTGCGAATGTTCAAAACGGATCCGGATGCAGCGATGGTTGCGGCCCACGAGGCGAAGTGGATGGCCAAGGAGATGCTGGAGAAAGTCATGTGGGGGGTAGCGGAAATGTGCGGGTCAACATCGCTGTTTCAGAAGCATCCGTTAGAACGGTTTTACCGGGACATGCATTTACACATGTTGCACGGCCGGCACGATATCGCCGCTCAGATCGTCGGTGCCTCCGAGCTGGGCGAAGCCTACGATATAAATCGGAATCACTAACCCTGGCGGTTCAAACGCGAATCCGCCAGGGGTTCAAACCGTTCAAACCGTTCAAAACGTTCAAGTGGTAGGGTCACCACGGTGGGATAATTTGCCTTCCTTGATCCCTTATCCGTCCGTCTTCATCCCTAGTCTCTATCTCGCCAGGCCTAGTTCTTTCATCGCATCTCGTGCGAACGAGAA
>Ga0208685_1000319_pt1 | contig 17384 bp, 14 predicted proteins | sample EasRivMeERMLT890_FD_187533 | JGI IMG/M metagenome (GOLD analysis project Ga0208685, IMG submission 187533) | Soil microbial communities from meander-bound floodplain in the East River, Colorado, USA - East River MetaG ERMLT890 (SPAdes) (version 2) | ecosystem: Environmental > Terrestrial > Soil...
CGGCCGCTCCGGCATGGCTTCATGGCACAAGGTGCAAAGCCGTACCGTGTCCGCGGGGATCGGCAGCTTGCCGTTCTCGGGGTGCCCCTGCGCCGCGCCATGGCAGGTTTCGCAGGTCACCGACTTGTGGTTGTTGGCCGACCACTGGGCGTGGCGCTCGCCGTGGCAACTCTGGCAGTAGCGTGCCGTCCTGTATGCCGGTTCCTGAGCGGCGATTTCAGCGACTGAATCGGCGCGGTAATGACCGTATTCATAAAACGAGCCGACGGTGAAATACCATCTCGCAATCAGCGCACCGGAAACGCCGACGACAATCAGAGCGATCAAACGGACGATGTGCTTGGGCACGTTTGAACCTGGGCCTTGGCCAATGTCACGACGGTCTATGTCTATGTCATCAGAGCGGCGGGCACCTGGAACCGGGATTGCGCTCTTCCCCCACGCGAAAATTCACGATAGCAGGGCGAATCCCGGAACCGCTTGATCTATGTCAATGCAGGCGCAGAGCCGGTTGGCTAAACAGGGGAAATCCGGCCGCTCGCGTTGCCGGGGCGCAGGGAGGCATGGCGCGCGCGCCAGTGTGTTCGTAGCCATATGGAAAGTACGTGCTGCATGGCGAGATTCGCGCACAATTCGGCCTGATGCCCCATGCTACAATTGCCGGCGCAATGATCAGTCACGGCGTCGCGCTCGCCAGTTAATTCGGGACTCCACATCGGTAGCCGATCGCCTGATGCTCGCACGCTGACCGCGCCGGACGCCAACCAATGCCGAGTGAGTGCTGATGAAAGCAAGCGCACCGACCCTTTTCCTGGCGATAATCGCTGCGGGCATGCCGCATGGGAGCTATTCGCAAGTCCGTACTGCCCTGGCCGCCGAGTCCAGTCCTGGCAGCGCTGCGGATCTGCGGCCGGCGTATGCAACCGCCCAGGACGTAGCGGAAGGCAAGCGCGTTGCGGACGCTGCATGCGCAAAGTGCCACGGCGCGGCGGGCATTTCCACATCGAAGGGCGTTCCCCACATTGCCGGCCAGCGGCCCGGATACCTCTTTACCGAACTGCTCGTCTATCAGTCGGGCGCGCGCGGCGACAACGCCATGAGCAATGCAGTCAAGTTCCTGAAGGACGATGCGCTGGTCAAGGTAGCGGCGTATTACTCCGGCCTGGAGCCTGCTCAACCGAGCGCAGCCGGCGTCGCCAAAGCGCCTCCCGCCAGGCCCGATCCGGCAAGTGCCGGCAAGGCTGCGGCCGCCGGGTGCGCGGGGTGTCACGGGGAAACCGGGATCTCCAAGATACCGGGAATGCCGAGTCTCGTCGGGCTTGATCCCAAGTACTTTGTCGCGGCTGCAAACGCCTACAAGAGCGGCCAGCGCAAGCACGACATGATGAAGACGCTGGTCTCGGCACTCAGCGATGCCGACATGAACAACATCGCGCTCTTCTATGCCTTGCAGAAGCCGGGCAAGGCTCAAACCCCGTCGCCGGGCAACCAGGCCGCGGGCAAGGCCGCGGCCGCCGCCTGCGCCGGCTGCCACGGTGAAGGAGGGGTCAGCGCGAATGCGGCCACGCCGAGTCTCGCCGGCCAGGATGCGCAGTACTTCGCGGACGCCATGCGTGCCTACAAAGCCGGCTCGCGCGCCGACCCGTCCATGAAGGCGCCTGCGGCAGCGGTTGACGATAACACCGTCAAGAACCTGGCGGCCTATTACGCGAGCCAGCAGCCGAAGCAGCCGCCGGTCAAGAAAACGCTCACGACCGCAGAGCTGGCGCAGCGCTGCGATCGCTGCCACGGCGTCAACGGCAACAGCACCGATCCGCGTTCGCCGGCGCTGGCGGCGCAGCGCGCGGACTATCTCGAGCAGGCGATGCGCGCCTACCAGAAAGGCGGGCGCAAGAGCAAGGCGATGGCGGCGATGCTGGACGCGTTGTCCGACGCCGAGATCGAGAGCCTCGCGGCCCATTACGCGAGTCAACGGGCGCGCAGCGTCGTCTACGTGATCCTGCCGCCGAAGTGAACGATATGGGAAAGCAATCATGAGCGAAGGTCCACTGCACCGGCTTTACTACCATTACTCGGACCTGCCGTACAGCGCGCGGGTTCTGTTCACCGCCGCGCTCTGCATACTCGGCATGGGCTACCTGTTCGCTTTCGTCTACATGTTCCATAGTCATGCGGGGAAGGACGGCAACCCCTTGATGCTTTCCTACCAGGACGTCGTCATCGCCTATGCGGGGAGCGGGAAAGGCTCGCGCATCGAGGCGGCCCTGCGCGGCCCGATGTCCGCGATGCTGCCCGCCGAAGAGTCGTCCAGGCTCGTCGGCTGGGTCCAGGAGGGGGCCAGCCGCGCCGCCTACGAGAAGGACATCAGGCCGGTGATCGACAAGCGCTGCATGACCTGCCACGACGGCAGCAATCCGCACCTCGCGAACCTCGACGGCTACGACAACATCAAGAAGGTGACGGAGCGGGACACCGGCACGGACATTTTCACGCTGGTGCGGGTCTCCCACATACACCTGTTCGGGTTGACGTTCATATTCTTCGTCGTCGGCCTCATCTTCAGCCACGCCTACGTGCGGCCGGTGTGGTTCAAGTGCACGGTCGTGGCGTTGCCTTTCGTCTGCGTCGCGATCGACGTGGGTTCCTGGTACATGGTCAAGGTGTACCACCCGTTCGCATGGCTCACGATGGCGTCGGGCGCCCTCATGGCCATGTCCTTCGCGTTCATGTGGGTGGTATCGATGTACCAGATGTGGTTCGGCAAGACCCCGACACCGGTCGAGCAAAGGGCCGGTGGGGACATGCCCAGCGTCGGTTGACGGTCAGGAGATTGTCGGCGCCGGGTCCGACAGACTCCGGGCCGAATCAGCGCTTGTCCCGCGGCTGACTGGCGTAGTAGGACGCGATGTCGTCGATGACCGCGTTGCTGTAGATGACGCTCATCTTGTGCATGGTGGTGCTTTCGCGCTTGTCATCGCGGTACGCCCGCAGCGCCATGACCAGATAATCCTTGTCCTGCGCCCGCAGGATGGGTGTCACCATACTGGGATTGTCCTCGGCGTCGTGGCAGCGATCGCATTTTACGGCGAGCTCCCGCGCGGAACTCGGCACGCTGTCGGCGGGCCTCGAGGGCTGGATCGCGTAGAACGCCGTGAGGTTCTCGATGTCCTTGTCGCTAACGCCCGTGACGAAACGCTGCATGCCCCAATGCTGGCGCGAAGTCCGGTACGCCTTGATGGCCTTCATCAGGTACTGAGGGTCCTGGCCGGCGAGGGTCGGCGTCGCGGCATCGCTGCTGACGCCGCGGGGGCCATGGCACCCGCCGCACATCGCGGTGAGCGGTTCACCCGCCGCGGGGTCGCCACGCGCTGGCGCCGAGCGTTGCGCCGGCGTTCGGGAGGCGAAATACAGCGCCAGGCTTTCCAGTTCCAGCCTGTTCGCGCCGCGCAGTATCGTTTTCATCGCCGCAGTCCCGCGGTCTCCCCGGTGGTACTCCTGGATCGCGGTGACCAGATAATGAGGCTGCTGGCCGGCGAGGCCGGGCACGCCCGGTGTACTGCTGTTGCCTTCCGCGCCGTGGCACTTCTCGCAGGACGACGCCAATGCCTTGCCTTTCTCGGCGAGCGTAGCCTGTATCGAGCCTTTCCCCGACGCCGGCGGGGGCGGCGGCTGGCTCGAGTAATACGCGACCACGTTCCGCAACTCCGTTGGATTCAATCGTCCCGCCAGTTCACGAAGGGCGCTATGCGTGCGCTTCACGTCCTTGTACTCGGTGAGTGCCAGCAGCAGGTAGCGGTCGCGCTGCGCCGCCAGGTGCGGGATGCCGGGTGCGACACCTCTGCCATCGAGCCCATGGCACGCCTTGCATTCCCGCTCGGCAACGGCTTTCCCGGCCGTGACATCACCTCCGGGCGACTTGTCAGCCGGCTTACCCCCGGTAGCCGCGGTCTTATCGGCTGATGGAGGCGTCACGGCGGGTTCCTTGTTTTCCTTGCACCCAACCAGCAGCACCGACAGGACGATCGCGAGCATGAGCTTGTTCATTGGGGATCTCGACATGGGTGGTCAACCAGGGATAGCGTCCTTCCGGACGAGCATTTCGCGCTGTTTGAAACAGTCACATATTAGACTCATCGCATGGCAGCATGGATATATTTCTTGCGGCTGATGCGCCGAAAAAAATCGCGCAGGGAGCCGCATTCCGCTTACCCGGACACGCTGCCCAGGAATCCGCTCACCACGAGCGTAAGCAATAACAGGCCAAAGGCGATCAGCGTGATGCCGAGCAACCGGGAACCCAGCGTCATGGGCCGCGACGGAGCATCGACGAGGTGCCTGGCAAGCTCGCCCGTTGCGACCAGGCGCTGGTAGTCGAGCGGGTGCTCGCGTCTGAATTCCTCCAGCGCAACTGTGCCGGTGAACATCACGATGTCCGGCGGCGGCAGCTTGTCCGGCCGGAAGTGGTTGTTGAAGAAGTGCACGGTGAACAGGAACACCGCGGCGAGGATCGCCTCCTCCCCGTGCACCAGCGTTGCGATGTTGAACACCCACCCGGGCAGGACCGACGCGATCGCTTCCTTGTACACCAGCATCATGCCGCTGCCGCCGATGATGGCCATGCCCCAGAACACCGCCCAGTAGTCGAATTTCTCCCAGTACGTCCACCGGTCAAGGGCCGGCCGCGGTCCCTTGCCGAGGAACCACTTGAACATGGCCAGCAGATCCCACAGGTCCTTCCAGTTCGGCACCAGCGAGGTCGGCCCGAACCAGTCGGACAGCTTCCATTTCGGGACTACCCGGGTAGCGATGTAGACGAGGTGGACGAAGAATATTCCCAGCATGATGGCCGCGCTCACCCGGTGCAGGATGCCCGCCGCGCGCGGGCCGCCCAGCGCATTCACGACGACCTTCGCCCAGCCGGTTTCGGCGTACAGCACCGCCATGCCGGTCAGCACCAGCATCATCACGCTCAACGCGAAGGCAAGATGGGCGATCCGCCACGCCGGCCCGAAGCGGCTGAAGTGCTTGCCCTGCAGTTGCGGCAATTCGCCGGTTACGACGTGGGGCGCGCCCTTGCCCTCCCGGCGATCCCGGTATTCCCGGTAGAACCACAGCGCCGAGTGCGTCCAGAAGAAGGCGAATACGCCCAGCAGGAGCGCGATCATGAACTTCGATGCGACCCACATGAGGGGGTAACGGACGTAATCATGGGTGTTCGCGTGCGGCTGGAACGTGATGAAACCCGGGGTGGCTTCCGCGTGGCATTTCTGGCAGGTCTGCAGCCGGTTGTTCCGGTGCACGGTGGACTGGGGGTGGCTTACCCGCTGTATGCCGTGGCTGCCATGGCAGTCGAAGCAGCTCGCGGTATAGGCATACCCCAGGGTGGACACCTGGCCGTGATAGGTGTTCGCGTAGGACTTCAGGCTCTGCGCATGGCAGGTTCCGCAGTTCCTGGTGATGACCAGCTTGATCGAATCCAGTTTGGGCCGGTCGACGTCATGCGTCGTATGGCAGTCCGAGCAGATGGGCGCAGCGGGGTTGGCGTTTCCCATGACCTGCCTGCCGTGGACGGAGTCGAGATATTCGTCACGCTGCTTGACGTGGCAGTTTCCGCAAGTATTGGGAATGCCCAGGCGCCAGTCCGCGCGGATGGGACTGTCCTTCGGGTAAACGTAGTGGGCGTCGTGGCAGTTGTAGCAGGTCGCGTTGGTGCGCGATTGGTCTTCCCGGTTGGGCCGCGCGTGAATGGATTTCATGTAGTGGTCGATTTGCTCCGCCACCACCCCGAGCCTCGGGAATTCCTGCGTTTTGTTTTCCTTCTTCGCGGTCTCCCACAAGTCCTGGTGGCACTGCACGCAGCCAACCTTGAGCGGACCGGCTTTCTCGTGCGGGATCGCCGTGAAGTCCTTGTGGCACTCGACGCACTGGCGCTTGCCGTGCACGCTCTTTTCGAACTTGTTCCCGACGACATGCAGCGAGCGTGTTCGCCCGTTGGCGCCCGGCGCCGAGAAACCCTCGTTGCCGTGACAGGCGAGGCACATCGCGTTGCCGGGACTGGCGGCTGCCGGAGCTTCCTTGGCCGTGGCGGCAGCAGTGGCCCCGGCTTGCGCCCGCGCAATATCCGGTGCTGCCGCGAGGAAAATAACGCCCGTGATTGCCCACGCCCCAAAATGCGAGATTCTCATCGCTGTCGATCCCCTGGTCTGTCAGCCTTCCGCGCGCCGATCCGATAACGGCAGGGTGGGACTACCCCATAGCCGCCGGACCGGAACTGCGCCGAATTCGTGAAAGGCGGTCGGTGCGCTGGCGCGATGCATGAGCAGACGGTTGGCTAACGCTTATAGTCGAACCTGGCCTCGATTTCCCGGGAACTGCCCGGCTTGCGGATCCGCACCGTGATCGTGTAGGCGTTGCTGCTCGACATGCGGAAATAGTTACCGTAGCTTTGCATGTCGTTGAGCCTGATCAGCTCGAGCTGCTTCGTTTCGCCTCCCGAAACGGGTTCCCTCACGCTCGCTTCCACCTGCGCATTCGTGATCGCGGCTCTCGTCTTGCTGTCGAACAACGAGACGTTCACGTGGTAATAGTTGCTGCCGCTGGGGATGCCCCCATGCATCTTGCTTTCGTGGTCCGGCTTCGAATGCTGCGCGCGCAGCGCTTCCGCCGACACGACGCCCAGAAATACTTCCGTGCCGTCAACGACCTTGCGGTTGCGGTCGGGTACGGCCGGCAGGGCGCTTACAGGCTTTTTCTGCGGAGCCTGCTCCGGGTTGAACATGTAGAGGATCGCCGACCGGATTTCGGAATCGGTGAGGTCAGCCGTCCCGCCGCGGGCAGGCATGCCCCCGTGTCCCTTGATTGCCGAGCTGACGGTGGCGTCCAGCCCGCCCTTGAGCCGCGGTATCCAGGCATTCCGGTCGCCGATGCGGGGCGCGCCGCCCACCCCGGCCTGGTGGCACTTGGAGCACTGAACCTTCACGATCTGCTCGCCCGTGCGCTCCACGGGCGGGGCGGCCCTGCTGACAGGCTCGACCCAGTTGCCGCCCGACTGGTTGATCATGTAAGTGATGGCGCGCTTGATTTCGACGTCGGTGAGATTCATGTCGCCGCCGTGCGACGGCATCTCCCGTATGCCCGTGAGCGCGTGTTGCGTAAGCGCGGACAGGCCTTGCTGCGCGCGCTTGCTCCACGCCCTCTGGTTGCCGATCTTGGGCGCGCCCTGCGCGCCGGTCGCATGGCACTTGGCGCATACCGCGTCCACCACTTCCTTGCCGCTGCGCTCGGGACCCTGGGTGGCTGCCGGTTGCGCTGCGATCGACGCCGCGGAAAGCACGGCTGCGGCTATCAACTGCCGCGGCAGTCTGGTGAATGGCGAACGATCTTCAGCGGGCGCAGGGTTGTCCATGGGCGGCTTCCTGTCGGGTCACTTGAACATTTTAATACCACGCCGCGCGCACGGGGGGCACGCTCTTACGCCAACACGGTAGCAACGGGCCGAAAGAAGGTGGTTGATCTATATCAATTGACGCTTGAGATTTTGTGCTTGCCGATCCGCGGCCTGCCGGGTCGTTTCCCGTCCAGGCGATTCTCACAGGGCGAAAAAAAGCTGGCCGCAGCCAGCTCTTCTTCTTGAGTGGAAGCCCTGTGTTACTTCGTGGACAGGACGGTGCCAACCGCGGCCTTGAGCTCGGCATCGGTGGCATCGATCTTGAGATGTCCCTTGCCGTCCTTGAGCTTGGCGACCAGCGTACCGGCTGCGCTCTTATCGCCCTTGTACTTCACGGCGACGTCCTTGAACGCGGGGCCGACCTTCTTCTTGTCCATCTCGTGACAATTCATGCAGCCCTTGGCTTTCAGGACGTCCGCGCCCGATTGAGCGAAACCGGCGCCCGCCGCGAGCACGCCCGCGGCAGCCAAACCCATCAGCATTGCCTTCATGGTTTTCCTTTCTACGGAATTGAACCCTTGTTTGATAACGCATCACGACGTGATCCGGTTGACTGCCCCAGGCTCCCCGGAAACCGCGCCTTTCCATATTCCGGAGAGCGCCTGCGCGCCGAACGCGCCCGCAAGCCGGCCCGGTTTCCTGCATTCATGCCAATCCGGCAATTTCTTCGGGCCATGCTGGCTTGAGCGATCATAGCACCATCGCGACGAGGAGAGGGGACACCACGCGAAACCGGCTTCAAGGGTGAGGAGAACGACGTATGACTGCATCAAAAAAAGCTGGCCGCAGCCAGCTTTTTTTTCCGAGGGCGGGAGAAGCGCTACTTGGTGGACAGGACAGTCCCAACCGCCGCCTTGAGCTCGGCGTCGGAGGCATCGGCCTTGGGATGGCCCTTGCCGTCCTTGAGCTTGGCGACCAGTGTACCGGCTGCGCTCTTATCGCCCTTGTACTTCGCGGCGACGTCCTTGAACGAGGGGCCGACCTTCTTCTTGTCCATCTCGTGACAATTCATGCAGCCCTTGGCTTTCAGGACGTCCGCGCCCGATTGAGCGAAACCGGCACCCACCGCGAGCGCTCCCGCTGCCGCCACAACCAACAATGCTGCCTTCATCACGTGCTCCTTTCCGCTGTTGGAGACCCGTACTATAACGCACGGGGGGCAGGCCCGACTGACCCGGACAACTTTTCGTCGCCTCGCTGATACTGGCAGACTGGCAGAATATGCCGCAGGTTATTAGAACTTGTATATGTAGCGGATGCCCACGAAAGTCGAATCCTGCTTCGGATCCTGCGTCACCGTGGTTCCGTCGGTGGTCGTTCCATAAGCCCAAGGCGTCGCACCACTGGCCGGGAACATCATCCAGGACCAGTCATCGGTGCTCCACCGTTCGTGAATCACGTTAACACGTACGTCGGCGTTTTTCTGCACGGCATATTGGGCAAACAGCCTGATCCTCAGCAGCTTGTTGGTGATGTCGGGCGTCGGCACCTGGGTGGCGGGGAGTACGGCACCGCTTATGTTCTGTTCATACTTGTTGACACTCCGATACTGCTCCACGTCCCCGCCCGCTCTCAGCTTTTCGGTAACCTTGCCTTTCACGCCCACGCCGAACGAGTTGCCGACTTCACTCAAATCGTTTTGCTTGGTGACCGTGAGGGCCTGCTGGGTCAATTCGTTTGCCTCGGTTTCATCACGCGAATACCAGGCGTGAACCTGCAAAGCCGAATTCAACTGATAGCTGGCGTCCAGCGCATAGAGGCGGGCGGTGCCCTCCTGCAGTCCATACGTGTTGGGCCCGTCGTACTTGTCCTTGGCATCTTCGATCACGAACTGGAAACCCAGTCTGTCCGCCGGCGACCAATCCACCATCGCGCGCCATTTGTCGCGCTTGCGATCCGCTATGTTCATCGGATTGATGCGGTCCTGGAGGGGTTCGCCGACTGCAGGGTTGGGGCCGGCACTCGGCAATACAAATCCGGAGCCGTCCCGCTCGCTGTGCAGGTAGGCCAGTGATCCGTTGATCGTTTCAGACATGGACTTGCGTAACTGCAGGCGATAGGTCGTTTCATCCATTTCCGCCCTGAAGGGGACCCACAGCGTGCCCACAGTCGGGACCGAACGGTCCTGCGCGTTGTATTCGAGGCCGCCCAGGAGGCTGAACGCCTGCGGCAGCAGATAGGTGGCCTCCAGCTTGCCGATCTTGTTGGTGTACGAGAACGGCGTGTTGAACACCGTCGGAGTGCCGCCCGCGTTGAATACAATGCCCTGCACCGGCGTCTTGTCGTCGAAATCCCGGTAACGCAGATTGGCCACGATGGAGAGCTTGGGCATCGGTCTCGAGGTAATACCCAACTCAGCCAGGGTAGTGTCGAGCCTGCCATCCAGGTTGGTGGGCGCGAGCGGACTCGCCGTCCCCCCAAAATTGCCCAATTCCTCGTCCTGCGTCGCCTGCGAATACGATGCCTTGAACGTGCCGCGCGTGGTGGGCGTGAAGTTATAACCACCGTTCAGGAAAAGCTCATTCGATTTGTTGTCCAGGGGCAGGCTGAGAAAGAACGGCGAAGCGCCGTTGGTAAGGCTGGTTGTTACCATCGAATTGGCGTTTTGGTACGAGGTCCCGTAATACCCGCCTGACAACTGCAATCCCCCGCGGGAGTAGTTCAGGGCGGCATCGAGTATGCGTATGGTGCTGTCGATCGGCTCGACCGCAAATTCAGCCGCTCCGCCGCGGCCCCAGGCGCGCGTCCCCTCCTTGGTCTCATTTCTGAAAGAGACGTTGAATTTGAGCCCGGTCCCCAGGCTCTTGAAGAATGTTGCGGTGAATCGATCGCGAACCGTGCCCAGTTCCACGTTCGCCCCCGTACCCGGCGTGATGGATGGGGTAGGGACGAACAGAGTGGTGCTGCCGATACCCAGCACACCCGTGTTGAAGGTCCATGGATTATCGCGCGGGATGCGACTGTATTCGAGCGACGCGCCGATGTTGCCCTGGCGCAGCCAGTCCAATTTGATCTCGCGGTCGTCGAGGCCCAGGTTGCGGGCCTTCAGGCCCAGCCAGGTGCCGGTGGCATCGTCGCGTTTCAGGATGTCGGCGTCCAGAATGCCATAGGTCCCGCTGTCACGCATGCCGTCGTAGGTCCCGGTTTGCGGCCGGTCGTCGGACCAGTTTCCGACACCGATGGAAACCGAGCTCTCCGCGCCCTCGGCGAGCGCCGGGCCGTAAGCCGCAAGCAGGGCCGCGGCAAGCGCCGTCAACTTGAAGACTCGCTTCGACTTCCTGCACATGACGATCTCCCTCGAATCCGGTTAGCGACGGAACCGCCCGGCCGTCGCGGAATTCTGAGTGCTGTTGCTGCCGTGGATGTTGGTATGGCAGTTCAGGCAGCCCCTGGCAGTCGTGCCCAGCGTGCCGGTACTTCCGCCTCTGGCTGTAACCGGACCCGCGAACTGTACCGGGTGTCCGCTGGATGCATGGCAATCCTGGCACAGGAAAGGCGGACGCGACTTGAGCAGATTGGCAATTGTCGTGCCGTGCGGCTGGTGGCAAATGGTGCAGTCTTCAGTCACCGGCTGGTGGTTGTGCACGAAGGGCCCGCGCTTCTCCATGTGGCACTGGTAGCAGGTTTCGACCACGCTGTTCCTCACCATCTGCTTTGGATTGTTGCCGTGCACGTTATGGCAGTCCGCGCAGCTCACCTTGCCTTCCAGGATCGGGTGGCGGGAGGGCTTGTTGACCTGAACGCGTTGTTCCTTGTGGCAGGTGAAACAGACGTACGGCTGCGTCAGCTTGTCGCGCACTTTGTCGTTCGAGGTGTGCACCTCGTGACATGAAGTGCAGGCAACGTCGCGACCGGCATGGACGCTCGCCTGCCAGTGCGTGCGCGCGGGGTCACCCTGGTGGCAGGTGAGGCAGATCTTGTTCTTGGCATCGGCCGCCATGGTTTTTGAGCCTGGATTGACGACGCTGCCGACACCGCGGCCACCGCCTTTCTTGGCGTGCTCGAGGGCGCCGTCGCCATGACAAACGAGGCAGGCGCCGCGATTCGCCGGTGTGCGGGAATCGGTTTTTACACCGTGCCTGGAGCCAACGTAGGAGTCATGTTTCTCAACGTGACAGGCCTTGCAGATTTCCGCATCTGCAGCCTGCGCTCCCGCTAGCCGGGGTGACAGGGTGTCGGCGCCGACCACGACCAGCAATGCGCCAACCAGGAGGATTAGTACACGGACCAACCGGCAGTGCGACCTATCTGGCATGGACGATCTCCCCAGGCTTTGCGTTACATGCGGCCTGCGAAGCAGGGGGCACGCCCCGCGAACAACTGTCTGCGCCAGCCGTTACTTCCAAACCAACCGAATTCCCAATGGGCATTTTTAGCGAGTCTTCTTTTTGATTTTTTTCTACGGGGCCGCCAATAAGTGTTCAGTGTTGCGTAAACGCTACCAAGCGCGGGGAGGGATTGCCTTGATATAGATCAAAAGCGTGCCCGTTACGTGTCCGGACAACCAGTTCGCAGAGGATGCAACTCAACAGAAATCTTGATTTGCATCAATATCCACGGCTGCGGGTCGTCAATAATGCGCTGCAGCATAAGTGCAGCCGAACTATCCCCACATGACATTGACCGCAATACCGATGATGAGCCACCTGCTCGGATTGCCGCTGTTCGACGGCCTGGACGGGGCAGCCCTCGAGCGGATCGCAGCCGGCGCGAGCGAGGTCAACGCGCACCGTGGAACCTTGATCCTCCGGCGTGGAGATGCCTGCCGGGGACTCTATATCGTGATCAACGGCCAGGTAACGCTGGCGCTGCAGGGAGCGCAGGGCAACGAGAGGATCGTCGAACTGGTGGGGCCCGGCGGCACTTTCGGCGAAACCGCGATCTTCCTCGACCGGCCGCACTTGTTTACCGCTTCAACGCTCGCTGACACCCGGCTGGCGCAGGTTTCGAAAGCGACGGTGCTGGCCGAACTGGAACGCACGCCCCGCTTTACCCGCGCCCTGATCGAGTCGTTGAGCCGCCGGCTGCGCTACCTCGTAGGAGCCCTGGAGGACTGCATGCTGCGATCGGGCACCGAGCGCGTAATGGGCTACCTGCTGAGCCGGGTGCCGCCCGAAGCTGTCAACGGCAACGCGGTCGTCACGCTCTCCACGAAGAAGAGCATTATCGCCTCGCAGCTCAACCTCACGCACGAGCACTTCTCACGCATCCTGCGCGAATTGTTCATGGCAGGGCTGATCGAGGTCGACGGGCGCAACGTGCATATCGCGTCCGTGAGCCAGTTGCGCGCCCGCGCGGGCGGCGCTTGATCGCGCGGGCGCGCAACGGACTTCATCAGCGCACTTCCGAGCTGATCACCACGGCAATGCCGGTGGCGCCAGGCCTCACCTGCGTGCTCAGTCCCTCGAAATCGCCCGGCTGAACGGCGGGATTGCCGCTCCTGGAGACGCGGGCACCGACCACGACCTGCGCGTGGTTCGACAGCTTTGCCGTCGGCGTCATCGCCATCGAATCATCCAGCGTAAACGCAGTCGGGAGGTCGCGCACGCGCTTGCGCATGACGGCGAGCGGCATGCGGGGCCCTTCCGCCGGGCGCGCGAAGATGAACACCGTGTCGTCCGGCGAGGCCTTCGCCGCAATTCCGGGTGACAGCCTCACGGTGCCGCTGACGGTGGCCGCTACGGCCGCAACGCCGGGTTTCGCGGGCGGCGGGGCCTTGGGCATGCCGGCAAGCGCGCGCGCGTCCGCGATGCTGTCTCGCGCCGAATCGGCGATATCGGAATCCGGCGGCACCACCGTGAGAATCCGCTCCCAGTAGGCGATGGCGTCCTTGAATTTCTTGTCCTGGAACGCCACGGTGCCCGCCAGCAGCAGCGCCTTCACGTTCCGCGGATCCACTTGCAGCGCCTGCGCGATCAGGCGCTCCGGCTCGCCCCTCAGGTTGCGGCCCTGCGCCATTGCGAGGGCGTCGGCGTAGTCGGCGAGCAATTGCGCGTCGGGCTCCGACCGCTTCACCGCGTTGACATAGGCGGCGGCGGCCTCGGCATGACGGTCGAGGACCGCGTAGGAGCGACCCAGCATGGTCCATCCCTTCACGTCGTCGGGATTTTCCTTCATGCGTTCCGCTAGACGCTCGACCATGCCCTCGATCTGCTCGCGGGTGATCGCGTGGCCGTCGCGGCTCGCGGCGCCGGGCGCCAGCGCGGCCGGATTGCCGACGGCAAGATACAGCAGCAGCGCCGCAACGGGCAGCGCCGCGGCCACTGCCATGCCCGTCCTTCGTCCGCTGGCGGGGCTGGCGCGGGTGCCGTCGCCGGCGCGCAAATCGTCGAGCAGACGCTGCTCGATTTCGCGGCGCGCTTCGTCGCGCTGCTCCGGGCTCAGGGTCCCGGCCGCCAGATCGGCGTCGAGCTCCTTCAGTTGATCGCGGTGGATGGCGACATTGGCCGCATCGGCTGTCGCGGCGCCGGTTGCGCGACGGCGCCCCAGCAGCGCGGGCAGAACGAAGGTGAGCGCAACCGCCGCCAGCAGCGCCGCGATGCTCCAGAACACCGTCACTTGCGCCCCGCGTCGGCGCCGTCCGCCAGCAGCGCTTGCGCGCGAGACCGCTGCTCGTCCGAGAGCCCGGGCTGCGCTTCGCCGCGCCGGCGCCTGAGCCGGAAATACAGGACCGCAAACCCGGCGACCATCAACAGCGCCGGCCCCGCCCACAGCAGCATGGTCGTGGCCTTGAACGGCGGACGGTAGCGCACGAAATCGCCGTAGCGCGCCACCATGTAATCCACGATGTCGCGCTCGCTCGCGCCCTGCTGCATCTGTTCGCGGATCTGGTCGCGCAGGTCCACGGCGAGCGGCGCGTTCGAATCGGCGAGCGTCTGGTTCTGGCACACGAGGCAGCGCAGCTCGGACGCAACCGCCGTCACCCGCGCCTCCAGCGCCGGATCCTCGGCCGCCGGTCTTGCTTCGGCAGCGTACGTCCATGTTGCAAACAGGAATGTCAGGATAAAGAAAATCGCCCTTGTACCCATCACATATCACCTGTCACGTGTCGCGCCATCACGAATTCCGATTCAGTTCCTGGATCAGAGGGGCGATTTTCTTCTGCACGATCTCCGGCGTCACCGGTCCGATGCGCTTGTAGCGGATCACGCCTTGCCGGTCGATCACGTAGGTCTCGGGCACGCCGTAGACGCCGTAGTCGATGCCCACCCGCCCGTCGGGGTCGAACAGCGAAAGCTGATAGGGGTCACCGAAGCGCTTGAGCCAGGCGACGGCATCGTCCCGCCGGTCCTTGTAATTGAGCCCGAAAATCGGCGCGATCCCCGACCTGGCGAGGTCCGCGAGCACCGGGTGCTCTTCGCGGCAGGCAACGCACCACGAGGCCCAGACGTTGAGCACCCACACCTTGCCCTGCAGCTCCCTGGACGATAACGACTTCTCCGGTTGGTGCAACTGCGGCAGCTGGAACGCGGGCGCGGGCTTGCCGATGAGCGGCGAGGGGACTTCGCGCGGATTGAGCGAGAGCCCGACGCCGAGCAGCAGCACCAGCGCGACGAAGACGCCGAGCGGCAGAATGTACCTGTTCATCGGCGGCTGAATATTGTTCTTGACGCTTTAGCGCGCGGCGGCGTAGGCCGCCGCCGGCCGCGGCTCGCGCGCCCCGACGCGGTAGCGCCGGTCGGTCGCGGCGAGCAGTCCGCCGAGCGCCATCAACACGCAGCCAATCCAGATCCAGGCGACGAACGGCTTGTACCAGACGCGCACGAGCCAGGCGTCGGGGCCGACCGCTTCCGAGAGGGCGACGTAAAGGTGGCGGAAGACTCCGTAGTCGATTGCGGCTTCGGTCATTGGCGATTCCTGCACCCGGTAGACGCGCCTCTCCGGGTACAGCATCGTGACTGCGCGGCCATCCTGCGTGACGAAAATGGATGCGCGCGCCGCGGAGAAATTCGGGCCTTGCGCATCCTTGACGCCGTCGAAGCGGAACGTATAGCCGCCGAGCTCGACGGTGTCTCCCGGCGCCATGCGCACGTCCTTCTCGGCCTCGTAGCTCTTGACCAGGGTCACGCCGATCACGAACACCGCGACGCCGACGTGAGCGAGCAGCATGCCGTAGTAGGAGCGCGGCGTTCCGCGCAGCCGGTTGACGATGCCGGCGCCGCCGCCCGCGTGCTGCACGCGGTCCGCCAGGCTGGTGGCGGCGGACGCGATGATCCACGCCGCGAGCCAGATTCCGAACCCGGCCAGCGCGCTGAAGCGCCCCATCGCGAACGGCACGACCAGCGCGGCGGCGACGCTGACGCCGAGCGCCCAACGCAGCCGCCCCGCGAGTTGCGGCAGTTCCGCCTTCTTCCAGCGCGCGATCGGGCCGACGCCCATCAGGAACAGCGCCGGTGCCATCAGCGGCAGGAACACCGTCTCGAAATAGGGCGGCCCCACGGAGAGCTTGCCGAGCCCCAGGGCGTCCAGCGCCAACGGGTACAGCGTCCCGAGCATCACCGAACCGGCGGCAGCGAGGAGCAGCACGTTGTTGGAGAGCAACAGCGATTCGCGCGACACCGGCTCGAAGCGGCCGCCGGTGCCGATGCGCTGCGCGCGCCAGGCGAAGAGCGCGAGCGCGCCGCCGACGACGACGGCGAGAAACGCGAGGATGAAGACACCGCGCCGGGGGTCGGTCGCGAAGGCATGCACCGAGGTGAGCACGCCGGAGCGCACGAGGAACGTGCCGAGCAGCGAAAGCGCGAAGGCAAGAATCGCGAGCAGCACGGTCCATGCCTTGAAGCCGCCGCGTTTCTCGGTGACCGCGAGCGAATGGATCAGCGCGGTGCCGACCAGCCACGGCATGAAGGACGCGTTTTCCACCGGGTCCCAGAACCACCAGCCGCCCCAGCCGAGCTCGTAGTAGGCCCAGAAGCTGCCGAGCGCGATGCCGAGCGTGAGAAACACCCACGCCACCGTGGTCCAGGGACGCGACCAGCGCGCCCAGGTCGCGTCCAGGCGGCCCGCGAGCAGGGCGGCGATGGCAAACGCGAATGCCACCGAGAAGCCGACGTAGCCCATGTAGAGCAGGGGCGGGTGAAATACCATGCCCGGATCCTGCAGCAGCGGGTTGAGATCGCGGCCGTCCGGCGCGGGCGGCAGCAGGCGGTCGAACGGGTTGGAAGTGAACAGCATGAACGCGAGAAAGCCGACGCTCACCAGCCCCATCACGCCGAGCACCCGCGCCACCACGTCCTCCGGCAGATGGCGGCTGAACACCGTCACCGCCAGCGTCCAGATGGTCAACACCAGCACCCACAGCAGCAGCGAGCCCTCGTGGGACCCCCAGGTCGCGGCGAAGCGATATTGCAGCGGCAGGTGGGAGTTGGAATTGGTGGCGACGTTGAGCACTGAGAAATCGTTGGTGACGAAGGAGTAGGCAAGGCATCCGAACGCAGCCGCGACGAACACGAACTGGCCCTGGGCGGCGGGGCGCGCCACGCTCATCCAGGTCGCGTTGGCGGTTGCCGCGCCGGCGATCGGCAGAATGCCCTGCACGAGAGCGAGGCACAACGCGAGCACCAGGGCAAACTGTCCCAACTCGGGGATCATCGCTGTCCTCCTCCGCCGACCACGGTCTGCGTGGCCTTGCGGTTCGTTTCGTGAGCGCGGTTCACCGCCTCTGCAGCCTCCGGCGGCATGTAATTCTCGTCGTGCTTGGCGAGCACCTCGCTCGCCTGGAACACGCCGTCGGTACCGACGCGGCCCTGCGCGACGACGCCCTTGCCCTCGCGAAACAGGTCCGGCAGCGCGCCGCGGTACTCCACGGGGACGCTCTTTGCGGTGTCGGTGACGACGAAACGCACCGTTACCCCGTCGGGCTGGCGCTTGACGCTGCCGGTTTCCACCATGCCGCCGATGCGGAAAGTCCTGCCCAGCGGCGCTTCGTTTGCGGCGA
>Ga0208685_1000321_pt1 | contig 17352 bp, 17 predicted proteins | sample EasRivMeERMLT890_FD_187533 | JGI IMG/M metagenome (GOLD analysis project Ga0208685, IMG submission 187533) | Soil microbial communities from meander-bound floodplain in the East River, Colorado, USA - East River MetaG ERMLT890 (SPAdes) (version 2) | ecosystem: Environmental > Terrestrial > Soil...
CGACAGCCCACCAGAAACGATCGCCAATGAAGATCTTCCTGAGTTACGCCTCCCAGGACCGCGAGCAGGCCAAGTCCATTTATCTCCCACTCCGCGACCAGGGGCACAAGGTGTTTTTCGACCGCGCGGACTTGCCGCCGGGGGAGGAATATCACAATCGCATACGCGAGGCGGTCGAAAGATCCCATTTATTCCTGATCCTGATAAGTGCCCATGCGATCGACGACGGCAGCTACACGTTGACGGAACTGGCCATAGCCGAGAAGGCCGGAATCAGGCTCTTGCCGGTGATGCTGAGCAAGCCGGACGTCGCACGGCTGCCGGCGTCGATCAAGGGTGTGACTTTCTTCGAATCGGACGGCAATCTGCCGGGCGCGGTTGCGGCCGAGGTGCACCGTATTGAGGGTGATCTGTGGCGGCAACGAAGAAAGTACGTCATGGCCGCTTTGGCGGTCGTCGCCGCTGTCTCCGTCGCGGTTTTCTATGCGATGGAAATGCGGTCCAGGACGGAAACCGCTGGTAACGACGGAGCGCCGGCGGTCCTGATCCCGGCGGGCGCCTTTGTCATGGGCGATGATGAAGAATCACCGCGCCGGGAGATCTTCATCGACGCGTTCTACATGGACAAATATGAAATCACGGTGGCGCGCTACGCGAAATTCCTGGAGGCGACGGGCAATGTACGGCCGCCGGAAGAATGGGACACTGTAGATGCCAAGCGTGACGCCGAGCTTCCGGTAGTGGGGGTCGATTGGCGGGATGCAAGCAACTATTGCCTCTGGGCAGGCAAGCGTCTGCCGACAGAGGCTGAGTGGGAAAAGGCGGCGCGGGGCGCTGATGAGCGCAAGTATCCCTGGGGCAACGATGCACCGACGCCCGAATATGCGAGATTCGGGAAACCGTACCAGAACCCCGTCTACAAGGATGGGGTCGCGGGCGTCGGCACGCATCCTAAGGGAAAGAGCTCGTTCGGCGTCTACGATCTCTCGGGTAATGTATGGGAGTGGGTGGCCGACTGGTATGCAGAGGGATTTCCTCGCGGCGACGTGCGCAATCCAAAAGGGGCGGAGAGCGGAACGGGAAGAGTAATGCGGGGCGGGGGCTGGTACGACCCGCCGGCCCGGCTCACTACGACAAAACGGATGCACGCAAATCCGCTCAATCGTGCGGATGACATCGGGTTTCGGTGTGCCCGCGACCATAAGTAATCCTGTTGCTATGGGCTGACGCGGCCATCGAACGCCGATTGAAGCGACGACAGGCAACGGGGCAGCCAGCGGTTCGGCGAGATGAGAAACGAATTCACCAACCATAGTGCCGCTCGACCCGGGCGAGAGGCGGGCGATCGAAGTGGGTGCCTATGACAGAAACGGCCGGTCGTCCCGGTAATCCCGCTCCTCCGGCGAGGGCGATCGTCTGCAGCGGCCACATGATCGATGCTTTCTGTCGCAAACAGCCGCGTTTCCCGGCGCGCATGGAGGAAGCCGTGCGGCTGCGTATCGCGGAACAGCTTGCCCAGTGGAATGCCGGCGCACTTGACGTGGGCATTTGCGGCGGCGCGTGCGGAGCGGACATCCTGTTCGCCGAAACCTGTCTCGAGCGCCGCGCGCGAGTGCTGCTCCTCATCCCGCTACCGGAGGATGCGTTCCTGGAGCAATCGGTAGCGTTCGCGGGCGCGGACTGGGTAGTGCGTTACCGGGCCCTCCGCAACCGGTGCGAGACGCGCTTTCAGCACGAGGCACTGGGACCGCCGGCGCAGGGCGAGAACGTGTTCGAACGCAACAATCTCTGGTGCCTCGACACCGCGCGCGCTCTAGTGCCGTTCGATCGCATCCATGCGATCCTGGTGTGGGACGAGAAGCCTGCGGGCGACGGACCGGGCGGAACTGCGGAATTCGCGGCCCGCGTGGCAGAGGGCGGCGGTTGCGTGGCCGTCATCAATCCGACCAGACTCCAGCGTCCGGGGTCGTCAATTCGATGAACCAGGGAGGGACTCATATTTGCAGGCGCACAGGCCAAACTCGCCAATTCCGGCCCGCGAAAGCTGCTTGCGCTCGGCAAGCCGGTCGACGAGATACGCCGCATCCACCTCGACTGCGGCCGGATGATGTTCGACAAGAGAACAGACCAGGTCGGAATCCGGGGTAGTAGGTCAGCGGCAACTGTGCGCGCTCTGAGCGCGAAAGATCGAGTTTTCGGAAAAGGGGTTTATACTCGTTATTTTCCTGCTCCAGCACGGTTGCCGACCCGCGCGGATCAATCACGGTGCAGGCACATGCGCCTGCCCTTACCCACGTTGAGCATGGAGGATTCATGAAATCGATCTTCAGGATGTTTCCCATCGTCGCGGTCGGCGTGCTGGCAGGGGCGCTCATGTTGCCCTCCTCGGCGCAGGCACAGGGACGCTCGCGAGCGGGCAGCTGGGAATTCCTCCTGCCTGTCATCTACTCTCCGTCCACAAGTTTCAATGGGGAAGGCGGATCGAGCGCCGACTTGAACTCGGATCTGGGGTTTGGATTCGGATTCGGGTACAACCTCAACAATCACCTCCAGCTGGGCGGCTTGATCACCTGGAGTTCCCGGAGCTATAACGCGACCCTCGTGGACACCGACGGGACGACCCGGAAAGCCAACGGCACGCTGGACAGTTCCACGTTGGCGTTCAATGCGACCTACTATTTCATGCCGTCGGGATTCACGCCATTCGTGTCGGGCGGGATCGGCAGCACTTTCATAGACACCAACATTCCCACCGGACAGGGCGGGACTGCATGCTGGTGGGACCCGTGGTACGGGCAGGTCTGCGACACCTATACGACTACGAAAACGCAAACGGCCTTTAGCTACACGGCGGCGGTCGGTGTACGGTTGGAGTTGAGCCGGCAGTTTTCCCTGCAAGGGAGCTATAACAGGATGTGGATCGACTACAGCAAGGGAAAGCCGGAGATCGATGGCTGGAAGCTCGACCTCGTTTTCCGCATGTGACGGCAATCCGGCGCCCACCTATTCCAGCCACGGCGGCGCGACAAGCGCTTTCCCGCGCCCCGGCTGTTTCGAGGGAGCAATCTCCCGCCGCCACGCGCACCTCGTTGTGCGCCGGGAACCCCCGCGCTGCTAGAAATAGATCTGCATGCCGACGAAACCGCCTTTATCCACGTTCTGCTTGACGTTGTTGTCGAGCTCGGCCTGTACCTGGCGGTAGCCGACGTACAGGAAGCTATTCCTGAACACTTCGACTTCCGCGCGCACGCCGATGTCGAAGAACTGCTGGCCGTCCCGCAGGGTCACCACGGAGGGCGCATAGAAGGCGTAGCCTCCGAGAGCGAATGAGCCGTTGCCGGGAAACCAGCGGGCCTGAAAGCCCAGCGCCAGGGCGAGCACCTCGGAGCTGCCGACCGACACGCCGTACACCTTGCCGCCCAGTCCGCCTTCGATGCGTGAACCTGCAATCGACGACTCGCCCGCGGAGAGCAGGCCCACGTTCGCGGCCCAGTCTTGCTGGTCCCGGTTGTACAGGAACCCAAAGGTCCATTCCGCGGCACCGGCGTTCGCATTTAACCTGGCCTCGATCGCGTCGTTCGACAGATTGACATCCACGGAGCCGGCGGCCGCGGTAAGACTCGCCGCGGCGAGCAGGGCAAACGCAATCAAACGCAAGTTCATAGGGCTCCTTCCCGTTGAATTCTCGTCCGGCCGTTGCGCCGAAGCTCCGTTACCTGCCGCGGCCGCGTCGATGACCGGTAGATTATCCTATCCCTGGCTTCATCGTTGAAGAGCATCGCATCAGAATCGCGCGGCAAGTTTGAGCAGTTTTCCGATCGTTTCGGACGCTTTCAGGCCGGAGCCCGTCAGCACCAGCACGGTGTTTTCCCCCTTCTTGATCACGCCGCGGGCGATGAGCTGCGACAGACCCGCCGCGGCGACAGCGGAAGTCGGCTCGACGTACAACCCCTTCCTCGCCAGCGCCGCCAGGGCGCGCACGATCTCGTCCTCGCTCACCGCTACTATCTCGCCGCCGGAGTCACGCACCGGCGCGAGCACTTCGTGCATGCGCGTCGGCTTCGACGAGGCGATCCCCTCCGCGATGGTCGGCGTGACCGGGGACGGGATGAAATATTCCACGCCCGCCCGGAACGCGGCGAAGTACGGCGCGCAATTCGCCGCCTGCACTCCGAAAAGCCGCGGCATGCGCGCGATCTCGCCGCGGCGCAGCAGCTCGGAGAATCCGCGGTCGCAGCCGAGCACGTTGGCGCCGTAGCCGACCGGCACCACGACGTTGTCGGGCGCGCGGAAACCCAGTTGCTCCCACAATTCGTAGGCGAGCGTCTTGGTGCCTTCCGCGAAGAACGGCTGCCAGTTGTGGCTGGCGTAGAAGATGTCGCGGCTCATGGCGAGTGCCGCGTCGGCCACGTCCTGGCGCGAGCCGCGAATAGTCACCACGTCCGCGCCGCACGCGGCAATTTGCGCGATCTTCGGGTACGACGTCGTCTCCGGCACGAGGATGCGACAGCGCATGGCCGCCGCAGCCGCGTAGGCGGAAAGCGAGGCGCCGGCGTTGCCTGACGAGTCCTCCAGCACCTCGGTGATGCCGCGGCTCTTCAGATAGCTCACCATCACCGTCATGCCGCGGTCCTTGAAGGAGCCGGTCGGCATCATGAATTCGAGCTTGTGCAGGACCGGCACGCCTTCCCACTCACCGAGGATGAGTGGCGTCCAGCCCTCGCCCATCGTCACCGCATCTGCGGCGTCCACCAGCAGCGCTCTCCGGTAGCGCCATAACGAATTCACCGCGGCGTCAATGTCGCGGCGCGCGAGACCCGGCGCGTCGCCGAGATTGAGGTGTCCGCCGGAGTCGCCGCGCCAGCGCGGCTGGTCGAGCGGGTAGGTTGCCCCGGTGATCGAGTCGATGTAATGCATGAAGATATCCGTGGCCTCGCGGTGAATCAGGCTGGATTCTATAGCGGTCCGCGCTGTACATGGAAAAGGGCAGGGCTCGCGCCCTGCCCTTCCAGCGTCATGCGCCGCGGATGACCGCCGATGCGAGGTGCCGGCTTACTTCTTGGCTTCTTCCTGCTTCGGGGCCGCGGCTTTTTCCGACTTCTTGCCGTCGCCCTTGGCCTTCTTGCCGTCGCCCGTGGTGCTCTTTCCCGACTTCGGCTTATCGGACTTGGCCTTCTTCTCGGTCTTGGGTTTGTCCGCCTTGGACTTGTCGGCCTTCGCCTTCTTTTGCGTCTTGGCCTTGTCGGACGGCTGCGCCGGGGTCGCCGGTGCCGCCTTGGGGGCATCGCCCTTGGCCGGAGGGGTCTGCGCCACGGCGCCGAAGGTGGTCACCGCAAAAGCCGCAGCAATCAGAGTGCTGAGAAGCTTGCTCATGTCATTTCTCCTATCCTCGAAACTGCAATCGGTTTGTTGCCGGAATCCAACTCCGGTCAGCTCTATAACGCGCCAGCCGGCCTGCGGTTGACCCAAGGATTTTGTCGGAAAAATCCGACAAAATCCTAATGAACACCTGAAAGTTCATTCTGTGCGCGTGCGAGAACGCGGGGACAGCGAGCCGAACCGTGAACAGCGTGTTTCCCTCCATTGTTGAGGCCTTTCGTTAGGGAATTGGCCGGGCCAGGAGAAATCCGGCCAATTCCTTGTAGAATGAGCGGCGCCTGGCCATGCGCCGGGCGGGCTCTATTCCCATTCAACCACTTTCCAAATAGTCGACAATCATGGACCTCAAACTTTCCGGTCGTACCGCATTGATCACCGGTGGCTCGCGCGGCATCGGCCTCGGCGTCGCACAGGGGCTCGCCGCCGAGGGCTGCCACCTGCACCTCACCGCGCGCAACGCCACCGATCTCGACGCAGCGCGCGGCAAGATCCTCGCCGCGCACAAGGTCAACGTCACCTGCCACGCGCTGGACCTCGGCGTGAGCGAAAACGCTCGCAAGCTCGCGCAGGCCTGCCGCGACGTGGACATCCTGGTGAACAACGCCGGCGCGATTCCACAGGGTACCCTTACCGGGCTCGACGAAAAAACCTGGCGCGCATCGTGGGACCTCAAGGTATTTGGCTATATCAACGTAACACGCGACATCTACGCCGCCATGTGCGAGCGCAAGCGCGGCGTGATCGTCAACATCATCGGCGGCGCCGGCGAGCGCCCCACCGCGGGCTATGTCGCCGGCAGCATGGCCAACGCCGGGTTGATGGCATTCTCGCGCGCGCTTGGCGCGGAGAGCCCCAATCACGGCGTACGCGTGGTGGGCCTGAATCCCAGCGCGACCGCGACCGATCGCGGCGTGACGCGCTGGCGCAACCAGGCGCAGAAAGACCTGGGCGATGCGGAGCGCTGGCGGGAACTGACCAAGGGCTTCCCGTTCGGCCGGCCGGCCGAGGTGAAGGAAGTCGCGGACGTCGTCGTGTTCCTCTGCTCCGACCGCGCTTCGTACGTATCGGGCACCATCATCTCCGTCGACGGCGGCGCCGCAGCGCGCAAGTAGGCGCCGGGCGCGGCCCCTGGCGCGCTACCGGGAGCGGTGGTAGCGGCGCAATACGATGCGCAGCCGGTCGCGCGTCTGCGGCCGGATGCGGTGCGTCCACGGCGTTTCGACCGCTTTCTTCCAGGCGTCGGACGAGCACACGTCCGGCGAAATGAGATGGTAGAGGGCGAGGTAGCGGTGATTGCCCTCGCTCACCGCGTTGTGGATCTTGAAGCGCCGGGCGCTCAGGCACCCCGGCACCGCAGCGAGGGCTGGCACGTGCTCCTGGTCGTACCAGGCGTTGAAATCCGTTTCCGCCTCGGGCAGCGGGTTCATGGCGAACAACAACATGGCGGCCGCGCCGGTTGCCGGCGCTGCCTGGTTTCCCGGCAGCATCTGCTCCGCCTCGAAGCGGCAGATGCGCCGGCAGCTGGCGGTGACGCGCTTCGACCACGGCGAGAGGTTCGCGCCGGCGATCGCGCGGTAAGCCGGCGTTTGCAGCACGGCAAGCGAGGCCAGATCGTAAGTCGCGATCGAGATCTTCGGGTCCTCGACACCGAGCCAGCGTTCGCAATTGATGAATCCCGGTGTGCGCGCCCGCTCCGGGATGTGCTCGGTATCGTACCAGTCGTTGAATTCGTCCTCGGCCACGGGTGAGTAGTCGAATCCCGCGACGAGCAGCCCCATTGGCGTTGCCATGCATCCCCCTTGATGGATTGATCTTCGCGGAGCAGAAACAACTAGCGCCGCGTCGCGCCCGCCGTCACCGGCCGATAGACGGCAATATTGCCGCGCCCCGCGGCGGTCCCGGCCACATCGCTCTTGACGACGGCGATCCCGCGGTACGGAGTCGAGTGGTCAATGCCGGCGCACTTCAGCCACGTAAGCGCCACGCGCGGCAGGTCGGCCGGGCTGTCGCGATCGGCGACGATGAGCACGCAGTCCTGAGCCACGTCCGGCGCCTGGTCCAGGCCTTCGAACAGGTTGCGGCGGTAATGCTGCTTCTGAATGAGCGGCAGCCAGTCGCCCATGCCGCGCACGCTCTGGTAGTAAGGATCCTGGAACACCGCGGCGGAGGCGATGGTGTACATCGCAAGCGACGGCGAATGGCCCCGGCTTTCGGTCTTGAAACGCTGGGCCGAGCTGATCCCCGGCACGGTCCTCATGATGCGCAGATGCTCGACGTACCACGCATCCCATTCATGCTCGCGGCTGGCGTCTTTCAATCCGCTTTGCGACATGAAGATCATCGGCGCATTTTCCGCGTGATTCCGTGGTTAGGTTTTTCTTACCCTTACGCCACTGCCGCGAGACGGCCTGCCGCCGCCAGCGAGCGCAGCAGCTGCCCGTAGCCCGGAACTTCCCTGCGATAGCCGACCATCCGCAGCGCGTCCCACACGCTGGCCTGGGTGGTGGAGACCACCGGCTTGCCGAGTTCGCGTTCGAGCTGCTCGATCCTGTCCATCGTCCGCCAGTTGGTACACGCGAGCACCATGGCATCGGCGTCCGCCCGGTCGGCGCCGCGCGCCAGCTCGTACGCGCTTTCGGGCCCGAGCCGGCCGACCTCCAGATTGTCCACCATGCCGAGCCCGCGGGCGGCGACCACCTTGAACCCGTTCGCCTCGAGAAAGCCCTGCGCGATAGCGTTGACCTTGTCGTCGTACGCGGAGCCCAGCACGATGCGCTTCGCATCGAGGAACCGCAAGGCGCGCAGCAGCGCGGTGGATGTAGTGGTCGCCGGCTTGCCCGCCGCCTTTTCGATCCGGGCCACAACTTCGCGGTCGTAGCCGGCCCCCTTGAGGAAGCTCGGAGCGGTGGCGCCCAGCATGATGACGTCGACGTCCGCGCTCGCGAGCAGCCGGCTCTGTGCCTCCAGTTCCTCCACCAGTCCGAGGATTGCCTCCGGCGTGATCCGGGTGAGGAAGAGCCGCGCGGTATGCAGCGTGACGTTGGGCGGGAGCGCGCGATAGAACTCCGGCTCGACCGTGGTATTGGACGAGGGTACCAGCAGTCCGATCCGATAGGAACTTTTCTCCACGGCTCTTCTTGTCTCCCGTTGCAGGAGGAGGTCCTCGTAAAGGAATGTGCCGCCCGCAACGGCGATACATTCCTGTAGTATAAGAGTCCGTCGTTTCGCCCGTCAAAGATGACCTACGAAACCATACTCTACGAGGAAGACGGCGCGATCGGCTGGCTGACGTTGAACCGCCCGGACGACGGCAACATGTTCACGTTGGCGATGTGCCACGAGATTCGCGACTGCATCAACGAAATCCGGCGGGAGACGCGCACCCGCGTGCTCGTGATCACCGGGGCGGGCGACAAGTTCTTCTGCATCGGCGGGCGCAAGGAAGGCCTGGAGGACAGCACGCTTTACGCCGGCACGCTGCCCACGCTGGACCTGTACGAGAGCATCGACCGGCTGCAGAAACCGGTGATCGCCTCCGTCAACGGGTTCGCGGTGGGCGGCGGACAGGTGCTGCAGGTGATGTGCGACCTCACCATCGCCAAGGAAAGCGCGGTATTTCGCCAGGTCGGCCCCATGATGGGCAGTTTCGACGCCGGCTACGGCACGTGGTACCTCGAGGACCTGGTCGGCAAGAAGAAAGCGAAGGAACTCTGGTACCTCAATCCCAGGCTCACCGCGCGCGAGGCGCTCGCGATCGGGCTCATCAACAAGGTCGTGCCGGACGACAAATTGCGCGAGGAGACGCGCCGGATGGCGCTGGAAGTCGCCGAGCGTGGCGCTTTTGCGCTGGCCGCGATCAAGGCCGCCTTCACCGCGCGCCATGGCGGCGTCGGCGGACTGGGCCGCCTGTCGCACGACATGCTGCTGAGGCTCTACCTCGATACCGAGGAATCGAAGGAACTCGGCAGCGCGTTCGGCAAGAAACGCAAGCCCGACCCCAAAAAATTCGGTCGCTGAAGAAATTCGGACATTAAGGGCCATGTCCGAATTTCTTGATTTGAAATTCATTAATTTTGAATGCGACTCCGGCAGTTTTGCGAGAAATTGAGTCCCCCCGGGATACTCAAAATCGAGAATTCAAATAAGCATTCAAAATTGTGGGCACGATACTCACCCTCCACGATCCGCAGACCGCACGCGCCTTTTACGCGGCCGGTTACTGGCACGGCGACACGATGTACGCATTGGCGCATCGGCACGCGGCCGCCCGGCCTGGCGCATGGGCGCTGCGCGACGGCCAGCGGCGGTTGACCTGGAAGGAACTGGTGCAATGGGCCGACGCGCTCGCCGCCGACCTGCACGGCGCGGGGCTGCGGCGCGGCAGCCGGGTTTCGGTCTGGCTGCCGATCCGCGCCGAGGCGGTCGTGGTTCTGCTTGCCTGCTCGCGGCAGGGTTACGTGTGCAATCCTTCGCTGCACCAGAACTATGCCGTGGCCGAGGTGGCGCAGCTGCTCGAGCGCATCCAGAGCGCCGCGCTGCTCGCTCAATCCGGATACGGCGCGGACGCCGACCGCAACGACGTATTCGCGGCAGCGCGATCCGTCGCGTCGTTGCAGCGCGTCTATCGCCTCGCCCCGCCGGGCGCTCACGCCGCGGCGCCGGATGGCCTCGCGGCGTTTCCCGCGCCCGGTGCCGCAGCCGCGCCGGGGTCATTGCCCGAGCCGGACGCCAATCCCGACAAGATCATGTACCTCGCCTTCACGTCGGGGACGACCGGGCAGCCGAAGGGCGTGCTGCATTCCGACAACACCCTGCTTGCCAACGCCCGCGCCATGGTGAAGGACTGGGGCCACGACGAGCATACCGTCATCTACAGCCACAGCCCGCTCTCGCATCACATCGCCACGGTTGCGATCGCGCAAACCCTCGTCGCCGGCTGCGAGCTGGTGGTGAACGATCCGCCATCGGGGAAGAAGCCGCTCGACTGGATCGTCGAGACCGGCGCAACCTACGTGATGGGCGTGCCGACGCACGCGATCGACATCCTCGCGGAGATGAAGCGCCGGGGGTTGAGGCAGCTCGGCCGGGTGAACATCTTCTACATGGCCGGCTCCGTCATTCCACCCGAGACGGCACGCGCGTTTCTCGATCTCGGCATCAAGCCGCAGAATATCTACGGCATGACGGAGAACGGCTCGCATCAGTACACGCTGCCGGACGACGATGTCGCCGTCATCACCGCCACCTGCGGCAAAGCGTGCCGCGGCTACGAAACCCGGCTGTGGGACGCCGAAAATCCCGACCGCGAGGCCGTGCCCGGCGCGATCGGGGAGATCGGCACGCGCGGCGCGCTGCTGATGCTCGGCTACTTCGACAACCAGGCGGCGACCGAAAGCTCGTTCAATGCGTCGGGCTGGTTCATGAGCGGCGACCTCGGCCAATTCGACGCGCGCGGCAATCTCCAGATCGTGGGACGCAAGAAGGACCTTGTCATCCGCGGCGGGTACAACATCCATCCCGCCCGCATCGAGAACCTGGCGATCAAGCATCCCGCCGTCCTCAAGGCCGCGGCGTTTCCCGTTCCCGATACGCGCCTCGGCGAGCGCGTTTGCATTGCCGTTATCCCCCGTGACGGCGCGCACGTGGAAGGCGAGGAACTGTTGCGGCATCTGGATGCGGCGGGCCTGCCCAGGCACGACATGCCGGAATATTTCATCGCGCTGGAGGCGTTCCCCCTCACCGCCAGCGGCAAGATCCTCAAGCGCGAGCTCGTCGAGTGGGCGAAGAGCGGCAGGATCCGTCCGGTGCCGGTGCGCTTTGCTGCCACCGTAACGGGTGACTCGTGACTCGTAGCGCCAACCGAAATTCGAGGACCGCTGAATGGCCGCCGCGCGCACCATCGCAGTGACGGGAGCGGGCCGCGGCATTGGCGCAACCATTGCGCTGGAGCTCGCGCGCCGCGGCTTCACCGTCGGCTGCCTGACGCGCAGCGGCGGCGGGCCCGCGGTGAAAGACGTGCCGGCCGAGTCGGCGCGGCGCCTCGTGAACTGCCGTTGCGACGTGACCGACGAAGCGAGCGTGCGGCGCGCCTTCGAGGAACTGGCGCAGCGCGCCGGCGGGCTGCACGGCCTCGTCAACAACGCCGGCATACACGTCGACGCGGCGAGCCACGAAATGACCACGGAAACCTACGAACGCGTGATGGCGGTGAATGCGACCGCGGTATTCAGCGCCTGCCGGGAAGCATTCCCGCACCTGCAAAGCGCGGGCGGCGGCATCATCGTCAACATCGGCTCGTTCTTCGACAAGCTGGGAGTCAGGCGCAGCCTCGCCTACTGCGCCTCAAAGGCCGCGGTGGGCGCGATGACGCGCTGTCTCGCCGTCGAATGGGGCCGCAAGGGCATCCGTGTCGTGAACGTCGCGCCCGGGTATATCGAAACCGACCTCAACCGCGAGGCGATGACGAAAGGGCCGCTGCGCGAGTACCTCGCCAGGCGCATTCCGGGCGGTCGCCACGGCAGCGCCGCGGACGTCGCCCGCCTGGTAGGCGCCCTGTTTTCCGAGGACATTCCCTTCCTTACCGGCGAGACGATCTATCTCGACGGCGGGCAGGGCATCGCGCACTGACGTTATGAACCTGTTCGAGCGGCTCGACGCGGTCCCCGCTTTCTCGAACGAGGAGCACATGCTCATCAAGAGCGTGAGAGCGCTCGCGCGCGAGCGCATTGCGCCGCGCGCCGCGCACTTCGACGCGGCTGGCGAGTTCCCGCGGGACAATGTGAAGGCGATCAACGAACTGGGATTGAACGCCATGTTCGTTCCCGAGGCGTACGGGGGCTCCCCCATGTCCTATGCCGCGTATCTCGAATGCGTGCGGGAGATCAGCAAGGCGTGCGCCTCGACCGGCGTCATCTGGGCAACCAACTTTCACGCCGCAAAGCCGCTCATCGATTTCGGCGGCGAGGAACAGAAGAGGCGCCTCCTGCCCGTCATCGTCAGGGGCGGCATCGGTTCGCTCACCATCACCGAGCCGACCGCCGGCTCCGATGCCACCGGGATGAAGACGCGCTTTACGCCGCAGGGCGATCACATCGTCGTCGATGGGACCAAGACCTTCATCACCAACGGGGCGTTCGCCGATCTGTACCTGCTGTTCGGCAAATGGAGCGAGATCGGGGACGGCCGCGACGCGATCTCGGCGCTGGTGCTGGAGAAAGGCACGCCGGGCCTGCGCGTGGTGCGCGAAGAGGACAAGATGGGCCTGCGCGCCTCCAGCACCGCCGCGCTCGCCTTCGACGGCTGCCGCGTACCGCGGGGAAATCTCCTGGGGCAGCCGGGCGATGGCCTCAGGATACTGCTGGCCTCCCTCAACCGTTCGCGGCCGAGCGTGGCCGCGCACGCGCTCGGCATTGCCCGCGCCGCTTTCGAGGACGCCGTCGCCTACATCAACGAGCGCCGGCAGTCTGGGCGTCGCATCGTCGAATTCCAGGGCATCCAGTTCCTGCTGGCGGACATGGCGACCGACCTCGCCATGTGCGAATCCTGGCTGTGGCACGTCGCGCGGCTGGTGGACGCGCGGGCGGACGATTTCGCCGTCGAGGCCTCGATGCTGAAGCTGCGCGCGTCCGACCTGGCGATGCGCATCACCACCGACGCGGTGCAACTTCACGGCGGCTACGGCTACTGCAAGGATTACCGCGTCGAGCGCCTGATGCGCGACGCCAAGATCACGCAGATCTGGGAGGGCACCAACCAGATCCACCGCCAGTTCATCGGGCGCAGTTTCATGAACAAGTGAAGTGTCCGGTCGACGAATGGCAATTGGGAACGAGACGGCTCACCGTGACCGGATTTTTCCCTCAGTTCTCCGTGATTCCTGCAGCTTGATTTGGCTTATAGTCGTCATCCGGGAGGGAAGCACATGAGTTTAATATTGCATCGCGTTTTCGTGGTGGCGCTTGCCGCGCTGCCCGCCTGGCCCGCCGTCGTTGCCGCCCAGAATTTCCCGGCGCGGTCGATACGCATCATCGTGCCCTACGCGCCCGGCGGCTCCACCGACGTGGTGTTCCGCCTGCTCGCGCCCCGGCTGTCCGAGGACCTCGGCCAGCCGGTGGTGGTCGACAACCGGCCCGGCGGCTCCTCGACCATCGGCCTCGATCTCGCCGCGAAATCGCCGCCCGACGGCCACACCTGGGGCACGCCCAACATCACTTACGGCGCGAACCCGAGCCTCATCAGGAAGATGCCGTTCGATTCGGAGAAGGATCTGCTGCCGGTGAGCCAGGTCACCGTCGTCACCATGGTGCTGTCGCTGCACCCATCGGTGCCGGCGCGGTCGGTGAAGCAGTTGATCGCGCTCGCCAAGGCGCGCCCCGGCGAGCTCAACTTCAGCTCCGCCGGCAACGCCAGCGCGAACCATCTCGCAACCGCGAAGTTCATGCACATGAGCGGCACCAAGTTGACGCACGTGCCGTACAAGGGCGGCGGCCCGGCGGTGATTTCACTCGTGAGCGGCGAAACTTCCATGCTGTTCGCCACGATCCCGTCCGCGATCGATCACATCAAGGTGGGCCGCCTGCGGGGGCTGGCGGTAAGCCGCGCGATACGCAATCCCGCGCTTCCCGAGGTGCCGACCGTGGCCGAAGCCGGCGTTCCGGGCTTCGAGGCGATCGAATGGAACGGCGTGATGGTGCCCGCCGGCACGCCCCCGGCGGCGATCCGGCGCATACACCAGTCGCTCGCCAAGGCGCTCGCGATTCCCGCGGTCAAGGAACGCATCGTGCAGATCGGCTCGGAGTCCGTCGGCAGCTCGCCCGAGGAATTCGGGGCGTTCATCAAGGGCGAGTTCTCCGCCTGGGCGAAAGTAATCAAGGAAGTCGGGATATCGGTCGAGTGAACGAGCGAAAGGGTGAACGAGTGAAAACACCCTCTCCGCGTAAGCGTGGGACAGGGCCGAGCCGTAAGCGGTCTTCCGCCTCACGCCTCTCTCCTCTCCCCTCTCTCCCGAGGTATTGATGACGACAGGAATCAAGACCGTGGGGGTTGCCGGCAGCGGCACGATGGGCACCGGCATCGCCATCGTTGCCGCGCGCGCCGGGTTCAGGACCCTGGTGTACGACTCCCGCGAGGACGCGATTGCCCGCGCCCGCAAGCAGACCGAGGGTTTCTTCGCGAAATCGGTCGAGCGCGGCAAGCTGCCCCAGGCCGCGGTCGCTGGCGTACTCGCGAATCTCTCCGGCTCGACCGACGTCGGCACGATGGCCGCGTGCGATATCGTGATCGAAGCCGTGTTCGAGGACCTGAAAGTAAAACACGAGCTGTTGTCGCGGCTCGACAAGGTGTGCCCGCCGCACGCCCTCTTTGCCTCCAACACCTCCACCCTCTCGATCACCGAGATCGCCGCCGGCTCGGGGCGCGACGACCGCGTCGTCGGCATGCACTTCTGCCTGCCGGCACAGTTGATGAAGCTGGTCGAGATGTCGCCGGGGCTGAAGACCGGCGACGCGACATTCCAGGCCGCGTGGGATTTCTGCAAGGCGCTGGGCCAGACGCCGGTGAAGACCCGGGACAGTCCCGGCTTCATCCTCAACTACTTCCTGATACCGTTCAACAACGACGCGATCCGGCTGGTCGAGGCTGGAGTCGCCGCGCCCGCCGACATAGACCGGGCGCTCAAGACCGGGCTGGGTTACGCGATGGGGCCGCTCGAGCTGCTCGACCTCGTCGGCCTCGACACGCATCTCCTGGTGGCGGAAGCGCTCTACGCCGCGACGCACGAGCCGCGCGCCGCCGTGCCGGCGCTGGTGAAGCGCATGATCGCGGCGGGACATCTCGGCCGCAAGACCGGCCGGGGTTTCTACACCTATCAAGGCAATGCGATGTTCGGAGGAGGATGAACGTGGAACGTTCATCCTCAACTGAAAGACAAAAATGAACTACCAGATTATTCGCGCCGGAGATTCCCGATCGTTTCCCGGAGACCACCCGTTCGTGACCGCTGCGGCGGATTCGGGCGAGGTGGTAATCATAGTCGGCGCGAATGCTGGCGCCGAGTTCGGTAAGTACAAGGATCGCGAGCGCAGACTCGCGATCCTGATCGAGCTCGGCACCGAATGCCTCGGCGCGCACACCGGCGAGGAGCGCGGGCTCGAGGGCTCCAACGTGCTCGGTTTTTCGCGCTTCCGGCTGGGCGCCGCCGAACCTTCCCGTCTGGTCGAGCTCGTCCGGCAGCCACGGACGGCCGAAGCGGCGGTCACGGCGGCAAGGCAGGTGTTCGAGGGTGCGGGGCTGCAGGTCGCAGTGTGCGGCGATTTTGCCGGCCGCATCATCGACCGGCTGGTGCGTCCTTACTACAACGCCGCGCTAAGACGCCTCGACGAAGGGCTGGCGAGCGCCGCCGATCTCGATACCACGCTCAGGCTCGGGCTGGGTTATCCCGAGGGGCCGATCGAGCTGCTGGAACGCACCGGCCTCGCCCAGCACTGCGACGTGACGCAATCCTTGTTCGAGGCGTACGGCGATGCGGCGTACGCGCCGGCGCGCCGCGCGCGGGTGACGAAACAACGACAGAAGAATTAGCCGCCGATAAACGCCGATGGACGCCGATAAGATCGAATCAGCCACGGAATCACACGGAAGCACACGGAAAATAAGTTCCTGAATCGGACCCGAGGGGTCAGAGTAGAGCCTGATGATCAGAAAAGCCAAGCCGGTGTATCACGATCTGGTGATCGTCGCGACCTCCAAGACCACCGATATCTGGCTCGCGGACGACGGCGGGCATCTCGTGCAGAAGGAGATCGGGACGCTCCGGACGAGCCTGCTGCCCGGTTATTACACGGTGGAGTTCGGGCTGGGTAATCCCGCCACCCAATCCGTCTGGCAAAAGCGAGCCGGTACACGCAGGCCGACCTGGCTGCGGGGCCGACTTGCCCTCGCCCTAAGGTCAGGTTGCTGCCAGAATGATGAAGGGCGCCGGCCGCGGAGAAAACGAGATCAAGCAATTGAGCCTCCACAGCCGGTCCGCAAGGCAGCACTCGCTTCCGCCCGAGCCGGGGCGGCCGCCAAGCTCGCGTTAGACGCCCAATCTGCAGCGGACTAAAATCATCCCATGCAGTTTGAGTGGGATCGTGCCAAGGCATTGCGCAACTTCCGCAAGCATGGCGTATCCTTCGATGAAGCGGTCACGGTATTCTACGATCTACTGTCCGCAACTTTCGACGATCCCGATCATTCCATTGCTGAATCGAGATTGATTACCGTAGGCTATTCCGCTCGCGGTCGACTGCTGGTGGTAGGCCATACCGAGCGCGGAGTCAGGACGCGTATCATTAGCGCAAGACGCGCCACGGCGCGCGAAAGACAACGCCATGAAACGTAAAAACCATCGGGCAGAGGATTTGCGGGCCGAGTATGCCTTCGACTACTCCAAGGCCGTTCGCGGCAAATACCATCGGCGCCTCATCGAGGAAGGCGCCAATGTCGTAGTCCTCGAACCGGATGTAGCAAAGGCATTTCGCAGTTCTGCCGCAGTGAATGACGCCCTTCGATCGCTGCTCAAGGTGTCCGAATCGACACGGCGTCTGACCGCACGCTCAACCCGGAACGGAAGGCCCAGATAACGACGTTTGATTTGGGCCGGAGTCAAGTTACCGTGCGTTGAACGGCGACCGGGTGTCTGTTCGAACGCGCGGAATTAAACCGGCGCGCAGCGTCCGGGTTTTACAGCACTTGGCAGCTAATTTGAACTGAACGACCATGCAGCCACTCGCGGGAATAAGAGTACTCGACTTCAGCACGCTGCTGCCCGGGCCGCTCGCGACGCTGCTGCTCGCGGAGGCCGGCGCCGAAGTAATCAAGATCGAGCGCCCGGGCGCCGGCGACGAGATGCGCGGCTACGAGCCGAAATTCGGCGGCGACAGCGTGAACTTCGCGCTGTTGAACCGCGGCAAACGCTCGATCGCGCTCGATCTC
>Ga0208685_1000324_pt1 | contig 17257 bp, 14 predicted proteins | sample EasRivMeERMLT890_FD_187533 | JGI IMG/M metagenome (GOLD analysis project Ga0208685, IMG submission 187533) | Soil microbial communities from meander-bound floodplain in the East River, Colorado, USA - East River MetaG ERMLT890 (SPAdes) (version 2) | ecosystem: Environmental > Terrestrial > Soil...
ATTTCCACACGACCGTGGTGGGCGGCGTAATGGCCGAGGAGGCCGCCAAGTTGCTGCAGGAGTTCTTTTCAGCTCGCCGCCGGGCCGGGTCAAATGCCTAGAATCAACATCAATATTAGATTACAAAATCTTGATCTATTAGATGATAGTTTGAACCTGATCAAGCGTTATCCGATCTCATCCGCGAAGAACGGGCTGGGCGAGCTGAACGGGAGTTTCTGCACGCCTCGCGGCCGTCATATCATCCGCGCCAAGATCGGAGCGGGGCAGCCGCTCAATACGGTCTTTGTCGAGCGGCGTACCACGGGGGAAACCTATTCCCCGGAGCTCGCCCGCCAATACCCAGGCCGGGACTGGATTCTGACCCGTATCCTGTGGCTCTCCGGGCTGGAGCGGGGCTACAACCGCCTGGGGAAGGTGGACACCATGCGCCGCGCGATCTACATCCATGGAAGCCCCGATACCGCCAACATGGGCAAGCCTGGATCGCGCGGGTGCATTCGCATGCACAACCGGGATATCGTCGAGTTGTTCGACCTGGTGCCCGTTCGCACGGTCGTCGAGATCCGCGAATAGCCTGCCCGCCCCAGCCCCCTCCGATCTTGCAACGCCAGATTGGAGGATATCCAGGTAACCCGTTGTCTAGTTTACGGTTAGGGGATGCTCTCTAGCGGAACTATGCCATTTTTGTGCATTGCGAAAAGATGATATAGTGGCTCAACTTTTTGCCTAGAGGACCTTCGCTCATGGCTGAAAAACGGCGTAACGGCAACGGCAGCGGGAACGGTCACGGTAAGAGCAACGGCAACGGAGCCAACGGCCACGCGGCGATGCGCCTGGCCGGCAAGGTGGCCATCATCACCGGGGCGGGCAGGGGCATCGGATACGCCACGGCAATGAAATTCGGCAGGGAGGGGGCAACGGTCATCACCTGCGACATCAATGCCGACCAGGCCCAACAGGCGGCCCACGACGTCGCGGAGGCAGGCGGCGAGGCCATGGGCTTTCAGATCGATGTCCGGGATCCCGACAGCCTTACCACGATGGTCAGGCAGGTGGTCGCCCGCTACGGCCGCATCGACTGCCTGGTCAACAATGCCGGCATCGTCCAGGACAGCACGCTCAAGAACATGACCGAGGAGCAGTTCGACAGCGTGATCGAGATCAACCTGAAGGGCGTCTACAACTGCACCAAGGCGGTGGTGGACGTCATGCTCAAGCAAAGCTCCGGCGTCATCCTCAACGCATCCTCCATCGTCGGCCTCTACGGCAACTTCGGCCAGACCAATTACGCAGCGAGCAAGTTCGGCGTGATCGGAATGGTCAAGACCTGGGCGCGCGAGCTCGGCCGCAAGGGGATCCGCGCCAACGCCGTGTGTCCCGGGTTTGTCTCCACCCCCATCCTCGGCAAGATCCCGGAGAAAGTGCTGAAGGCTCTCGAAGAGCGCGTTCCGCTCGGCCGGCTGGCATATCCTGAGGAAATCGCCAACACCTTCGCGTTCCTCGCCTCAGACGAGGCGAGCTACATCAACGGCGCGGTCATCGAGGTGAGCGGCGGGCTGACGCTGTAGGGCGCGCGACCTTCAGCCCGGTTTCACGGTTTCCGGTGCTCGACCTCGAGCACCCGGATCTGCACCTTTCCCACCCAGTCGAGGAGCGGCAGCAGCTCCGACAGATTCTCGCCCTCGACCAGCTTGATGTGCGTGGCGTCCGCCGCCGCCTGTCCGAAGGTCGGATCCACCACCCGCCAGTTCACGCCGTCCAGGCTTTCCGCCCAGCTGTGGTACAGGAAACCGTGGAATTGCTCTGAATAGACCATGCCGTTCACCATGCGCGTCGGGATGCCGGCCGCGCGCGCAAGAGCCGTATAGAGATAAGCATGTCCCTGGCATTCGGCCTTGCGCTGTTGCAGCACATCGAGGGCCGAGAATACGTCGATGGGCGCCTTCTCGATGTTGTGATCGAGCCAGCGCAGGATGCGTGAGATGCGGTCTTCCGTAGAGGTGCTGCCGCCGACGATCGAATCAGCCAGGCGGCGGATAGAAGGATCGTTGCTCTGCACCGCGATAGAGGGCTGCAGGTAGCGCGTTCGTAGCGCCTCCGGCGCGGAAGTGCCGGCGTCCCCGCCGCCGACCCTGCGCCGCATTTCACACGCAACTTCCTGCCGTTCCGTTGCGCAACGCTGCCAGGCATCGGAGGGCGGCAGGCGATTCGCGCCGGAGAGGGCGACCCGCATCGCCGATACCGTGCGTGGACTTTCGATCGTTCGGTCAGGACGCACCAAACTGTATTCGACCAGGCTCTCCTTCTTGTTTAGGCTGGCGAGGGCAAGATAGCGCGTCGCCGATCCGGAATCCTCGAGATACGAGATCATGGTGCCGCGCAGCGCGAGCTCGAATACCGGCCTGCCGTCAGGACCGATCCAGGTCGTGACACGCTGGCCGCCCATGGCGGTCTCGATCTTGAAGGCATTGCCCAGGAAAAGATCGCTCTGCTCGTAGCCTGTAATACGCTGAGTCACTTCCCGGATGGACTGGGTCTCGCCGCTGTATACGCGGTAGCGATGCTCGCGGCCAATGTCGAGCCCATGCAGGACCGGATAAAGCGCGATGACGCTGGAGGGATAGAGCTTTCCCTCGACCGGCAGGCGCTGCTGATGGGGCGTGCCGCCTGAAATGATGGTCGCAACGAGTTCCTCACCTTGCCGACTCCCGGAGAGCCGCAGCTCGCTCCCGTCGATGTAGTACTCGTACGCGAAGTCCGCCAGGGTGAGATCGGCCTCGATCGCGTCGCGCGACTTCAGCTGAATCTTTTTCTCGATGCCGAGGAAGCGCAGCACGAAGGACGCTTCGGAGCGGATCTCGTAGCGGCCGGTGTCGGCGTCCTTGCGGATCGTGAGGTGCGTGAACCCGATCTTCTCGCCGTTGAAGACGATTCCGGTCCAGTACTCGGAGAACGGCAGCCGCGAGATCTCGTGCCGGATTTCGGGGGCGGGGCCGGCGTCCCTAAAGTACATGCTCGCGCAGCCGCCGAGCGCGAGCGCCAGTGCGCCCACCATTGCCGCAAGGAACAGGCCCAGCCGCTGTGACATTGTTGCCACTTGGTATCTTCAGAATGGTGGCATACTATCCGCGCAAGGGTGGGACGCAGCGGGTGGCTCAGGGAAGGACCACCCGGAAGCCTGTAAGCAAAACAGTGCGTTAGCGTCTGTTCTTAACGTAAATTATTGTGACGCTCGTGGCCGAGGCGCTGCCTTTCACCGTCAAGCCGATCTACTGGACCGCTTGCCAGAAGGAAATCAAGGCGATCCGGACGCGTGTATTTGTCGAGGAGCAGGGGGTCCCGCCGGAGCTGGAATGGGACGGCCTCGACGAGGGTTCCTATCATGTTCTCGCCTACGCGCCGGACGGCGCGCCCATCGGCACGGGGCGGCTCCTGCAGGACGGGCACATCGGCCGCATTGCGGTGCTTCCCGAATGGCGCGGTAAGGGGGTAGGCCGGGCGTTGCTCGAGATGCTGCTCGTCATCGCCAACAAAATGGGCAACGAGGAAGTGATGCTGCACGCCCAGACGCGAGTCCTTGGCTTCTACCGCAAGCGCGGCTTCACCAAGACCGGCAAGGAATTCATGGAGGCGGGCATCCCGCACGTCGCCATGAAGCGCAAGACCGACGATCAGATGTCCTGGCCGGCTGCCTTCGTGTTTCACCCGCTGCCCCGGCTATAGAGCGCAAAGCGCTGTATCGCTTCGCCCTGCGGCGCGCCCCCCGCGCCGAACCTGCGCTCGACGCACACCACCTCATTGGTACGGCTCACAAGCAACACGGTCGAGGCGCGCGTGCCGTAGCGCTCGCCGGCGACGAAGGCAGCCGATAGCTCGCGCTCGCGCTGTAAACCGACGCCGGTGTCAGGCAACTCCGAATCCGCGGCCATGGTGCGATCGGCCAGCACTTCCTGGAGCCCGGGAACAAATTTCGGCTCGTCGGCCTTCACCAGGGCCGAGACGCTCTCCTTGCCGCGCGTGACCTTGGGCCATGGAGTATCGAGCAGATGGTTGCTCAGCCCATGCACTCCAGGGAGAACTTCCCCGATGTCGCGGCCGCGATTCGACATCCAGTACATGCGCTGCAGATCAGAGACGATGAGGGTGAAGCCCCCGTAATCTGACGCGCGCGCCGCCACGCGTTCCAGGTACGCGCGGGGGTCATCCGTGCCGCGCAGGAAATCCGCGGCGAGCTCTCCTCGCGAACGCGGCGCATCTTTCGCCGCCGCACCGTCGCGGTAGTTGGTCACTGCGGCGAGCCGGCCGCCGCGTGTGACGCCCAACCAGGTGCCCCCTTTCTCCAGGTCCCGTCCGCCGAAGATCCCGGGATCATCGGCCCAGAAGCCGGCCGGGGCGCTGGGGCGTGCGTACGCCTCGTCGCGATTACCTGCGAACACCAGCGGGAACCCGGGGTGCACTCGCCAGGCGAGGAGAATGAGGCACATCAGGCGCGCACAGACCTCGCGGTTCGCTCGCGCCTCATTGCACGAAGCACTCCACGTGCCGCGTCGTGCCGGGCTGGAGCTGATCCTGCACCTTGAGCCCGCCCGCAATCTCGGCAAGCTCCCACTCGAACTTCGCCTCGTCGGCGACGCCCTCGTAGACCTCCATCCACAGGTTGGGCTCACCGTGCTTCCTGAGAAGCCGCCCCTGGATACCCGTCGCTTCGTGCACGGCCCCAAGGAGTTGCCGAATCAGCGGCTCGCAGGTGCTGGCCTTCTGCGGATCGACGCGGTAATAGATGTAGAAATTGAACGCCACAGCCTCATGCTACTGTCGCCGCATCGCGACGGCAACCGCTCGCGCGACAGGGAGTAAGATTGCAGTTCGACAAATCCACCCCGATGCGTCAGGCAGGAGCCTCGCCATGACAATTCCAAGATATTTTTTCGTGCTGGCCCTCGTGATCGCCGGATGCTCCGACCCCGAATCCACGCGCGGGCTGGACGCGGAGATCGAGTCGTTCACCGATCGCATCAACCAGGCGCAGGAAGAACGCAAGCCGTATGCCAGGGGTTCGGTCGTGCACGATCTCATCTCGCTTCGCATCGCCATCCACGAGCAGACCCTTGCGATGCTCGAGCAGCGGCGCGCGTCGGCGCGGTGGCGCACCTCGCTTTCCTATACCGTGGATGGCAAGCCCTACGCCCCGCCCGCGGACGTCGTGGCGCGGGTCGCGGCACTCCAGACGCAGCTCAAGAACTCCCGCGAGGGGCGCGAGTCCGATCTTCAGTTGATGAGGGGATCGGCCGACTCGGTGAGGCCGCAGTACGTGACGAGCATCGCCACGAAGACGATCCAGATCGCCCAGCTCGAATATCAGCTTTCGGCCTATGCCAACGCCTTCCCGCCGTATTACGTACCGATTGCCCAACCCGTCAAGGCTGCAGCGCCGCCGCAGGCGGCCGAGCGTCCAGCAGGAAAACCGGCCGGCGCGACGAAGTAGCGTAGCGGGTTGCTTACCCGAACACCCGCAGCAGAACCAGGTGGGTCGGGAGAAAGATCAGGAGCGGGAACCCGACCATCACCACCCCGAGGTACACGAGCGGTGGAATGCGCGTTTGCGCCTCGGCGGTCCAGCCGAACACCCAGTTGAGGTTTTCCACCTTGGGGTCGCCGAGCCAGTAGCTGAGGGGCAGCACGACCCAGGCGAGCGCGGTCTGTGCGACGAGCGCACGTGAGTCATAGCCGAGCTGAGTGGCCATCCACAGCAGCAGGATCGGCAGCAAGACGTGGAAGAAGAGCGAGATCGCCCTCAAATACTTTGGCTTCGTCGGGTCGAACATGTAATCGGTCAGCCCGAACAGGCGTTTGCCCGTCACAAGCCGCACGAAAAACGCTCCGTTCCACAGCAGTTCGGGAAGCAGAACCCCAACGAGCATCATACTGGCGATCAGGCTGTTTCCCAGCCAGAGCGCGGGCACGGTGGCGATAAGCGCGACGTCCGAGAACCACAGGAAGTTCCACAGCGGATACTTCTTCAGATAGACCGCGACCGTCATCGCCGTGAAAACGGTATAGGACACCTTGAGCCACAGCGGAATCAGCTCCATTCACCACTCTACCCCGGCGCCGAAACAGAGTAGGGCAGCTGCATCAGCTTGAGCATCGGCCCGCTTGGCGATTTCCAATGCACATTCCCCTTTTCAGCACTCGCAATCTGAATCACCGCCAACACATCGCTACCTCCCTCGGGCGACCTGGCAGCGTTGACGATCATCCCGCAAGCCTGCTCCCCGAAGTCGGGGCTGTAGAGCTTGTCGCCCGGTTGCGGGGAATCGGAGGCAGCGACGTTGGCGAGATACATGCGCTGCTTGAGCGTCCCGCGGTAATGCATGCGCGCGACGATCTCCTGCCCGGGATAGCACCCCTTCGTCAGGCTCACGCCCCCGATGAGATCGAGGTTCAGCATCTGCGGCACGAAGGCTTCCTGCGTCGCAGGCAGGATCACAGGCACGCCTGCGCGGATGTCGAGCCAGTCCCAGTGCTCCGGGCTGACCTTTTCAGTTTCTGAAGCAAGGGCTGCGAGAATCGCTTGGTCCTTTCCACGCGTTACAGCGATCTCATAGCGCTCGCCGGGAAGCTTGATCACCGTCTCCCCACCAGCCACACGTTGCACCAGCGCGGCGGCACCCGTGCCGACAACCCCGATGAGCGTCCAATCGGGCGAGGCATCGGCTACCTTCACCTTGGCACGCAAGATGTACTTCGAGATCTGCTTCTGGATTGGCTCGCGGAGGGAGGAAGGCAGCTGCATGAAAAATTCATCGCCTGTACGCCACAGCAGGAAAGTGGCGAGCACACGACCCTTGGGGTTGCAATAACTGCCGTACGTGCTCTTCCCCGATTCGAGCGCGGCAACGTCGCAGGTAAGCTGGTTATGGAGAAACGACTGCGATTCCGCTCCAAAGAATCGGATTAAACCGAAGTGGGAGAGCTCGCAATGCACATTCTTGGACATGAGTGTTCGCAATTGACGCAGTTCTGGGGATTGTTATGCAAATTGCCTGGAGCCGCAAAGTCAGCGCGCTGCCCGAACATTTGATCGACAGCTCAGACTGTTAGACATGATTTCTCAAAACTAACAAATTGATAGATTTGCCTTTTGTTGAAATCAGACTATAACTTTGATCCAAATTCGTCTGGGCACATTTGCCGGGTCACCCGACAAATGTATAGCCGGGATGCACTAGTTCCATACAGGGGAGCACGTCTGTGGCTACCGAACTCCTGTTGGCTGCTGAGACGTACAAATGGGGGCTGCAGGGAATCTGCCAGCTTAATCGCATCCCGTTTGCCCCGAACTTGATCCTCCAGCAGTTCCCTCCTCCATACAGCCTTATATCGCTGCTACAGGCGGCCAGCGCGATCGGCCTGAAGTGTGGCTTGCGTGACGCGCTTGCCACCGACCTACCGACACTTCCCGTACCGTTCGTAGCGCTACTTAAACCTGCCGCTTTGGCAGGTAGCGACGTCTGCATCAAAGACGAAAATCCCTCCCAGTCGCATCGGCTCGCGATGGTCGTCAAGTGCGATGGCCAAGGTATCTCGTACTACGAGCATGGTCGTCGGAAACTCCTCACGACCAGCTTGGATAGTTTTTGCGCGCAATACGGGGGTAAGGTCATGCTGTGCGTCCCGTCAGAGGAGGAATTGAAGGGACCGGACATTGGGTTTGAAGTTCATCGAAAATTTGGATTCCACTGGTTTGTACCGCAGTTGCTTCAGTACCGGGCCGTTTGGCGCGACATACTACTCGCTTCGCTTGCTGTCCAGACGATGGCGCTCGCCACGCCCGTGTTCACTCAGGTCATCATTGACAAGGTCATCATTCATCAAACAATGAGCACGCTTGCGGTCATTGCCGTGGCGCTGGGCGTGTTTGTCGTATTCACGGCTGTCATGAAATGGGTGAGGCAGTATTTGGTATTACACACCGGCAACCGGATTGACGCGGTGCTGGGAGTGCAGGTGTTCGAGCATCTCCTGAAACTGCCAGCACGGTACTTTGAACGCCGACCGACTGGCGTACTGGTTGCGCGCATTCAAGGCGTCGAGACTATCCGGGAATTTCTGAGCGGGGCAGCAATAACCCTGATCCTGGATGTGCCGTTCATGATTATATTCCTGGCAATCATGTTCTATTACAGCGCGACGCTCACACTCATTACGTTGGCGGTGTTGCTCATGATCGCTGGCCTGAGTTTCGCAGTCACACCATTGATGCGCGATCGCCTGAACCGGCAGTTCCTTCTCGGCGCGCGAAATCAGGCGTTTCTGACCGAGCACGTATCGGGCATTGAGACCGTGAAGTCTCTGCAGATGGAACCGCAACTTGCCAGGCGCTTTGGTGATTACCTTGCCAGCTATCTTCAGGCGGGATTCAGCACGCGCCAGCTCTGCAATTCATATGGCGTGGGAGCGCAGATGTTGGAGCAGTTGTTGACCCTGACAATTCTCTGTTTAGGAGCCTGGCTGGTAATGACAAGCCAGGAGTTCACCATTGGCATGCTAGTCGCGTTCCAGATGATTGCGGCAAGGGTATCGCAGCCCATGTTGCAACTTGTTGGTTTATGGCAGCAATTTCAGCAGGCTGATATCGCGGTAAGGCGGCTGGGCGATGTGATGGACGCGCCCGCGGAGCCGTATGCGTCCATCCCCGCACGCGAGGCGAGGGGTGAGGGATGGATCGAGATCCGTGGTCTCAGCTTTCGTCATGCGAGCAATCGCCCGTTTCTCTTAAAGTCGTTCAGCCTCGCGATTGAGCCCGGCAGATGCGTGGCGATCATGGGTCCATCGGGCAGTGGCAAGAGCACGTTGGGCAAGCTGCTCCAGGGTTTCTATCAGGCAGAGGAAGGGAGTATTCATCTGGACGGTCGCGATCTACGTCACCTAAGTGCCAATGAGCTGCGCCAGTACTTTGGGGTCGTGCCACAGGAAACGGTGCTCTTCAGCGGGACCATTCTTGACAATCTCGTGCTGGCAAACCCTCACGCCACCTTCGAACGAGTTGTTCAGGCATGCAAGCTCGCCGAGATACATGAAACGATAGAGCAGCTGCCGCAAGGCTACCAGACCGAGGTCGGGGAGCATGGTGTGGGGCTCTCGGGTGGACAACGACAGCGGGTCGCGATTGCACGAGCTCTGCTCAAGCGCCCTGCGATTCTGATCTTCGATGAGGCGACGAGCGGGCTCGATGCTGTGATCGCCGAGCAGTTCGCCAAAACGATCAATCAGTTCAGAGGTAGGGTCACCATCATCTTTATTGCACACCAACTTCCAAAGGGACTGCAAGTGGACAGCGTGATCACTTTGGGGCAACGGGCAACGCGAATGGAAGTAGTAGGTGATGAACGCAAGGATGCTTAGCATCTCATTTTTCTCGTTGGAGTAAGAAGTTCATTTCGCAATGTGGAGAGCGGTGGAATGAAACGGTTGTGGGCACTCATGGCAGTTGCAAGTGTTGTTTTTGCGACCCTGGGTTGCGAGCGGGAGAAGGAGCGCTTGGATGCCGAGGTGCGCCGGCTGTGCAAATTGGATGGAGGAATCAAAGTCTATGAGCAAGTTAACCTTCCGGCCGAAATGCTTGACAACCTCGGCTCTATTCAGATTCCAAGCAAGGAGAGGGCAAGAGTAAGCGACGAATACTTCTACGAACGAGAAGTGCAGTTTCTCAGGAAGGGAAATCCAGAGCTGCTGCGAAGCCATCATCAGTTAATGAGAAGGGCAGACGGTAAGCTGCTTGGGGAGTCAATTCGATACACCCGGCGAGGCGGTGACATGCCGGGCCCATGGATTGAGTCATCTTTTAGTTGCCCTGAGATCGGCTCCCAGCCAAGTCTCGAGCAACTGGTCTTTCAAAGGAAATGAAAGTCGACTATGCCGTCACTTCGCAATTATGTTGAGCATTCCGAGCTTGCTCTTGCCTCCTACGCTCGCCTGTTCCGAGGCATTAGTGGTGACGAGTTTCTAGGTTCACTCACTAGTGTTGCCATGCCGCCAGCGGAGGCCACTAGGTTCTCAGAGCAATGGCGGGTTGTGGTTCAGGAAAGCGATGTTGTTACGGGACTATCAGCCACCGTATTTGAGGAGGCGAGCGGGAAACGCCACCTAGCTGTTCGAGGCACTGACGATGGCATTGATATTGTTAGCGATATCGTCAATGTAGGACTCGTAGGGGCACCCTTCCTCCAGCCGCAATACGTGCTCCTTCGCGCAAAGGTTCAACAGTGGCTTGCAGACGGGACATTGCCGCAGACTTTCTCGGTGGCCGGGCATTCACTGGGAGGATTCCTCGCGACCGGGATTGCCGCAGAGTTCGCTGCGAATATTGAGCATGCCTATCTCTATAACGCTCCTGGGCTCGGGGGCGTGCTTGGCGCTGGCGCCGAACCGATACTGCAGGCCCTCGGGATAGCTGCTCCCGTTGACCCTGCCAAGATCTCGAATATCAAAGCCGATGCGGGCGTATCCCCGATTGCAGGGTTTGGGGTACAGGTTGCGCCCCCGGTTCGAATTGTCATCGAGAATCAGTTTCTCTCGGATATTGCCAATCCTCCTAGCACTCGTAACCATAGTCTGCAGGTACTCACGGATTCCCTGGCTCTATATGCAACGCTCGAGAAGCTCGACTCCAAGCTTACCGTCGACGCAATCGGACAGATTCTCAGATCGTCGAGTAACCAGAACAAGCTCACCTTGGAAGCCTTCCTCGACGCTCTCCGGTTTACATTGACGGGGAGCTCCGTTACCGGCACGAATCCAACTGTTGAAGGCAACCGTGAAGTGTTTTATCAGAACCTGTACTCACTGCAGGAAAGCGCGGCATATACAACGCCAGGCAGCACTGTGACTGTGCATGCCCTTTCGGATCATGATGCGGAGGCATTCGCGGACAAAGCCAAGCACGACTTCGGGTATTTCCTGGCGGTACACCGTTTATTGCCAGTTGCGATCGAGGGGGCATCGGCGACGCTTGCCACGGCACATGAGCAGTTGTTTTCCCTATGGCTGTCCGATCAGACCAAGAGATCTATCGGTGCAACCGATCTTGCATTTACCGATGCTTACCTGGCCGACCGCGCCGAGATGCTCGCGTGGAAGGGCATCTATTTTGCGAACGACGGCAACGTGGCGCTGAGAGACCAACGGCTGGAAACGTATACATTCATTGACAGGTCAATCAAGGACGACACCACGGGAATAGATCTGACGTTGACGGTGCGGGGGACTCAGGACTCTGCAGTCAGTAACCCCGGCAAGGTGATCTTCGGGGAAGACGCGGCCGAAACGTTGCTGGGTAGCGATATCGCCGCGGGAGACCGGCTCTACGCGGGAAGCGGTGATGACGTGCTCCAGGGTGGCCGCGGCAACGACGATCTAGAAGGCGGTGCCGGCAACGATGCCTATGTTTGGAATAGCGGCGACGGATTCGACACGATCTTCGATACGGACGGCATCGGCAGCTTGATTGTCGATGGAACAGTCATCTCGGGTGGGATCAAGGTCGCACATAGTGAGTTTCTGAGCACGGGAAAGCACACCCTGCGCTTCGAAGGTGACGCGGATTCAGGTGGCGTGCTCCTCGTAAATGGTGATCTGACGATTGAGGGCTTTACGAACGGTGATCTTGGCATCGTGCTCGGCGAAACAGGGAGTATCGGCGAGATTCAACCCACCACGCACTTCTTTCACGGGCCGACGTTCAGTGGCAGCGTCGGGTTTGGTACGAGCGAATCGGACCACGTGGTTACTGATTACCTGAACTCGATATTCATATCCAAGGGTGGCGATGATCTGATGCAGGTATCGGACGGAACATTAGGACCTCGACTCGCGGGGGGATCTGGGCAGGATTTGTTGCTCGGTGGCCACCATGAAGGTAGCGGAGAGCTCTGGGGCGACGCAGGCCAGGACATCATCATCGGCGGACCACTTGCCGAGCGCCTGGTCGGCGACTTCGAGGGTTTTCAGTTTTTCGATTTTGAGTTCCGCGGGTCCAATTTTAGGTACGCCGAACCGAGCGCCGAGGGGTCGGAGCATTTGGTGGCCCCGAGTGGATGGTTCTTCTCCCCGCACGAAGCAGGCGTCACGGATTCGACGGTAATCCATTTTGACGAATATCTCGCGGCATTGAACTACGTGCTGGGCACCAGCCCCACCAGCGATCTCCATTCGCACTACGATGATTACCTGGATGGAGGGGACGGAAGCGATGTGCTGCTTGGTGGATACGGATCGGACGTGCTGTTGGGCGGAGCGGCTAACGACTTCCTGGATGCCGATTTGATCTCTCTCCGGTTTGAGCTTGATTCTCGAGATGCCAGCTGGCGCGAGACGGTTGCCAGACTATTCGGGCAACCTGGCAACGATTACCTCGATGGTGGGGATGGAAACGATCAGTTGACTGATCGCGATGGCGGAAACGATGTATTGTTGGGCGGCGCGGGCAACGACGTGATTCTGAGCGCTGAACCCGCTTCTGCAGACCTCTCGTTTTCGAATCATCTCGAGGGCGGGGATGGAAACGACTCCCTAACGTCCTCAAACCGGTCCTTGAACGGACACGACGTGCTGGTCGGCGGCCCGGGAGACGACGTCCTCCGTATCGAATTCGGCAGCGCACATCTCGAAGGCGGTGCGGGAAGTGATACGTATGTCGTTTCAAATCGCTTCTCGCCTATATCCTTGAACCCACTCCCGCGAAGCCTTGTCATCAATGACTTTGATCAAGCCAGTGGGAGCGCCGATCGCCTGCACGTCACGTTGATGAGCCCGGTATCCGAGCTCTCGATAACCCGAGATGAGTGGAACCTCTATCTGGGCCGAAGCGGGGATGCACATTGGATCACGATTTCGGATTGGTTCAGCGGACCGGAATATCGGATTGAATCGATTGTCCTCGACGACGGTACAACCTCGGGTTTTGATGCGGCTTACGACATAGCGGGCATTGAAGCGCTCTTTGCCACGCAAACTGCAGGCGCGGATTTCCTATGGGGCACAAGTGCGGGAGATGAGTTCGCAGGAGGGCAAGGCGACGACACGCTATATGGAAACTACGGAGATGACATCCTTGCAGGAAACGCGGGGAATGACACTTTCGATGGAGGCGAGGGCGGTGACACGTACGTGTTTCAGGTTGGCGATGGTATCGACCGCATAACGGACACTGGCAGATTTGGGATCGATACGATTTTCTTCGGGCCGGGGATCACGCCGGATTCGCTCACATTGGATCTTAGTTCGCTCCTGATCCGGGTAGGTGAGAGCAATGATGCCATCCATGTCGAAAACTTCGACCCAGAGAACGCGCTTGGAACCGGCAGTATCGAGATGTTCCGGTTTACAGATGGAGGGCATCTCAAGTATGAGGACCTCGTTGCGCGTGGCTTCGATCTATTTGGTACACAGGGTGACGACACATTGCGAGGCACTAACGTTTCCGATCGCTTCAATGGGGAGGCAGGAAGCGATTCATACGTGTTCGGACGTGAGTCAGGCAGGGACGAGATTCACGACTTGGATATTGCCGGGCTTGATACCGATACAGTGCACGTGGTTGGAAACATCGCATCATCAGATATCTCAGTCGCCCGCGTGGGTGATTACGTCACCCTTTCCATTGTGGGTGACGATGACCAGCTCTCGATACTTTGGAAGCCTGACCAAGGCTACCAGGTCGAGCGCGTCGAGTTCCCGGATGGCACGTCTTGGGATACGGCCGCGATTGAAGCATTCACGGCAGATAGCTCCAACACGCCACCGACAGTGGCGAAGCCGCTCATCGACAAGACAGTCCAGATGGACTGGTTGTTCAGGTTCAGCGTGCCTGAGGACGCCTTTAGCGATACCGACACGGACGATGTCCTGAGTCTTTCCGCAACGCTCGCGAATGGTGACCCCTTGCCCGAGTGGCTGGCGTTTGACGCGCTGACCGGGGAGTTCTCGGGTATCCCGAACCACAGTGACGTTGGGACAGTCTCGATTCGCGTGACAGCCACGGACCGAGAGGGCGCGACCACGAGCGATGAATTTGCGCTTGCCATCACAGGAGCCGATCGCGCAAGGCGCAGAGATTTCAGGAAGCACTTTGACGGTAAGCGTCGCAGTGTCAACGAGGCAATTGAGTGGGTGTTTGACCGGAATGGGCAATTCGGCGAAGCACTTGATGTTCAACAGATTGCGCAGCGGTGGCATGACTTACGCCGGTTTGCGGCGACATTGTTGAGCGAGCACGATCAAGACGCGGTTGGAGGTGCTGGCTTGCGTATCGTGGGGCAAGGATGGTTTGTGGAAGGTGGCTATGACGGGGGCTTCGGGTACGACGCTTCTACTGGAAGATCGCGTCCACTGGGAAATCTTCAAGCGTTTCGGGGGCTGAACGAGGGCTTCCACCAGCTTTGATGTCGGTAGAGAGGGGTGGGAAATGAGCGCAGGATTCAGGTTTAAATCGCATAGCGTGGACTTTGGAAATCGAGACGCTCTCGAGTTTGCTCCCGCGATTATTGGAATCCAGCAGCAAACCCCATCTCCACTGCCTCGAGCAACGCTCTATGCGGTGGTGGGCTTGTTTGCCGTAATGGTGATCTGGGCCTGTATAGGGCGACTTGATATCGTGGCGGTTGCGCAGGGCAAGCTGGTTCCGCAGAGTTTCATAAAGATTGTCCAGCCCGCCGAGGCTGGGATCGTGTATGAGATTCCAGTCAGGGAGGGCGAGCAAGTAGGAGCTGGCCAGGTGCTTGTGCGCATGGATACACGCGTGGCGGATGCGGACACTGCCGCGCTCCTTGCCGAGATGCATCGAAGGCGGCTTCAACTGAGGCGCATTGAATCGGAACTGAGTGGCAGTCCATTGTTGCGGCAGACTGGCGACCCGGGGGACATCTTTGAGCAAACCGAAGGACAGCTGATTGCGCGGCGCGAGGCGCACCGCGACGCTCTTGAGGCGGAACAGGCAATTCTCGCAAAGGCTCGACATGACTTGACGGCCGCAATCGAGATCGAAACCAAGCTTGCGAAGAATGCTCCGTTGTACAAAGAGCAAGCGGAATCGTGGGAAAGACTGGCCAGGGAAGGCTACGCGGGAAGGCTACTCGCGTTGGAGCGCCAGCGCGCGCACATGGAGAACGAACAGAATCTGCGCTCACAGTCGCAGAACGTAGCAAGCCTCAGGGCGATGACCGCACAATCCGAGAAGCGTATCGCGCAGATTGCTTCCAACTATCGCCAGCAACTTCAGAACGAGCGGATCGAGACCGCAGCGCTTTACCATAAGTTGCAGCAGGACTGGGAGAAACAGCAGCATCGTTACGCCTTGCTCGAACTCAAAGCCCCTCAAGCGGGCATAGTCAAGGACTTGGCCACTCATACACCAGGCACGGTCGTCGCTCCAGGTACGATATTGCTGACACTTGTGCCGCACGAAGAACCACTGATCGCAGAAGTGTGGGTTGGCAACGCCGATGCTGGATTCGTTCGATCGGAGCAGAAGGTTCGCATCAAGGTCGCCGCGTATCCATTCCAGAAATATGGCTTGATCGATGGAGTAGTGACGCAGGTGGGTGCCGATGCGCAGACGAGATCAGAGGTGGGCAACGCGGCCACCAGGGCTGTCCAGGACGCCGCCTACCGCGCGTTAATTGCGTTGAGCAGCGGCTATCTGGAGAACCAGGGCAAACAGCTTCGCCTTGTCCCCGGCATGCAGGTCAGCGCCGAGATTCACCTCGGCACGCGCACGGTGCTTGAATATCTCCTCTCGCCATTGCAGAAGGTCGCCCACGAGGCCGGGCGGGAGAGATAGATCAAACTGAGCTGCGCAGTTTGACGATGGTATAACTAGTGTTATACTCGAACTATGAAAACGGCCATTTCGATACCCGACCGAGTATTTCGATCTGCTGAGCAGCTCGCCGCCCGCCTTGGGGTGTCGCGGAGCGAACTCTATTCAAAGGCGCTGGCGGCGCTTGTCGAGAGGCACAGGGATGATTTGATAACTTCGCGGCTCAACGAAATCTACGGTCCCGGTGCGGAAAGCTCCTCGCTTGACGTTGAGAGCGCCTCGCTTCAGCACCGCAGCCTTACCCGGAACAAGCGGTAATGCGCCGGGGCGAGATTTGGTGGGCTTCGCTAAGGGAGCCCGCCGGGTCAGGACCCGGCTTCCGGCGTCCGATATTGATCGTTTCGGCAAACAGCTTCAACGAAAGCAGAATCAACACCGTAGTCGCGGCAGTCATGACGTCAAATCTCCGGCTCGCCGAAGCCCCAGGCAATGTTCGTGTTCCAAGCAAGGGAACTGGACTCGCCAAGCCCTCCGTGGTGAATGTTTCCCAAGTTATTACTGTGGACAAGATATTCCTGACAGAACGTATTGGGCAATTGCCGCCTCGAGTACTTGTCGAGGTTGAAGAAGGTCTGCGCCTTGTCTTGTCGATCTAGCTGAATACAATTTGGCAAAGACTACAGAAGCGGCCACTGCGTGATCCGGCCCGATCTCGTTTGCGTTCATCACCCGTAACCGGCGTTCGAACCAGCACGTCTGTTGGCGCGGTCGAGACGCTTCTTCCTGTCAGGCTCGGCAACAGACGCATTCCGTTCGCGCGGGGCGTGCGTGCGGGTCCATGGGTCTTTGCGTCCGGCATCCTCGCGGCTGACGACAAGGGTGCGCTTGCGCCGGAAGCGGTAGACGGCGGCCGCCCGCTGTCGGGCTTGCCGCGCTGGTACCGCGAAGCGCTGTGCCTCTATCGAAGGGCCGAGGAAGTGCTCGCGGCCGGCGGCACGGACCTCCGGCATGCGGTTCGCAGTGACCAGTACTTTCCCGACTGGCGCGCCGTACCGTTCCTACACTTCGCGCGCAAGGAGCGCTGCGGCGACTACATTGCGCCCAGTACCTCGGTGCTCGAGCCGCGGCTGCTAATCCCCCGCGCCGGCATGGCGATGGAGATGATCGCGGTTCGCCCGGGCGCGGGTCTCGATGTGAAGCCGTTGTATCCCGCAGGGCTCGAAGTTCCTTCGACGTCTGCATTTGCACCTGTCGTTACCGCCGGCGATTACGTATTCATCGCTGGATTCCTCGCGGCGTGGAAGCCCGGCGACCTCGGCGGCATCGCGCCCGAGGCGAAGGTCCCCGAAGGCCATCTCTGGAAGGGAAACCGCATCCAGCTCGAGGCCGACTACATCATCACCAAAAAGCTCGTGCCGGCGCTCGATGGCGCCG
>Ga0208685_1000325_pt1 | contig 17255 bp, 14 predicted proteins | sample EasRivMeERMLT890_FD_187533 | JGI IMG/M metagenome (GOLD analysis project Ga0208685, IMG submission 187533) | Soil microbial communities from meander-bound floodplain in the East River, Colorado, USA - East River MetaG ERMLT890 (SPAdes) (version 2) | ecosystem: Environmental > Terrestrial > Soil...
GCGGTCCCGCAAACGGACTGGCAGAACCGGATCTTCGGCGTAGCAAGCACGCAACGCTGGCCGTTTCCGGATGCGTGCTTCGATTTCATCGTCTCGAATCAAGTGCTGGAGCACGTCAGGGACCCCCGGCTCGTATTCGGCGAAATTGGGCGCACTTTGAAGGAAGGTGGCCGCGCCGTTCATCTCTTTCCGCTGAAGCACTACTGGTACGAGGGGCACCTGTGGCTCCTGTGGGTGCACCGGATTCAGAACGCGGATCTGCGGAAGGCCTATCTCGGGCTGTCGAGCAGGCTGGGGCTCGGGAAGTACAAGGGTCACCAGCGCGCGTTCGGAATGTCGCTCGAGCATTACTCGGAGATGCACGCCGACTACATTCAGTTCATGACCAACTATCTCACCGAGAGCGAGGTGCTGGCGCACGCCAAGCACGCGGGGTTGCGGGCCTCCTTCCGGTATACCCAGGAGCTCTATTACCGCAAGCTGCGCGACCTGCTGGGAAGGCGGGTGCCGTTCCGCTATTCACGCCGCAGGAATGCGCTTGCCGACTGGTTTTGGCTGAAGGCGTTGCGATACGTTTCCGGGGTCACGCTCTTTCTCGAGAAGAAGCAAACCTATGTGAATCCGGCGGAAGGGGCGGGACATTGAGCCTGGCACGCGTCTCTGTTGCATCCGGTACGGGAGGACGCACGCACAGGCCGAGCATGAAGTAGATGAACGCGCGCGGTGTCGTGGCTTCAAAGAACGTTTCCACCAGCGAGGTCAGCAGCAGGAATACCCAGGCGCAGCCGATCGCATCGTAGAACGGCTTTGCCGGGTCGTTCCGGTGCGGTCCGAAAAAGTATCCAGCGATGGCGAGATAGCAAACAATCGAAAGGGTGCCGAGCACGAGGCCGAAGTACTTCCATTGCTCCAGAAAGGCGTTGTGCGCGGCGACCAGCGCATCCGGCCGACTCTTGTCGAAGTACCCCGCGCCGTAACCGAGCGCGGGCCGATCGAGGATCAACCCGAGGATTTCCCGGTATCCCTCCAATCGCGCAATGACGGTCACGTCGGTCAGGCGGCTTTCCACGGTCTCCATGATTGCGATTTCCTGATCCTGAATCTCCACCGAAAGCTCCGCGGCGGTGAAGGCGAGCACCGCGAACACGGCCGCCGTGGCGCCGGCAACACCCGCGACCCGCCTCAACGGCACGCGGCCGATCCACACAAACAGCACCAGACTGGCGCACAGGCCGACCATCAGGCCGCGGGAGAGGGTCAGGAGGCTGCAGAGGAAGGCGAGCCAGCTCGCCGCGAGCAGCCAGCGGCTCGGCTTCAATCGGGCGCATGCCAGAAGGACGAATCCGATCAGGGCCAGCAACGGGCCGAAGTCGTTGGATTGCCCCACGTAAGGATGACCGAGTCGCGTATAGATCGAAGCGAACAGGGCCAGCATTTCGCTCTCGGTGAAGCCGTGGCCTTGGGGAATGAAGAAGTCGAACCCCGGCACGTCCAGGTACATCGCCAGCGATCCGAGGAGCCAGCTTGAAAGGATGACGAGGCACGCGCGCACCAGCGTTTTCCAGTCGAGATGGTCCGCGCATTGCAATGCGACAAGATAGAGCAGCGCGGCGTACACGTACTTGATCGTCGTTGCTGCAGTCAGGCCGGTATCGACCGTCCAAAGGAGCGAGCCAAACGCCAGGCAGGCAGGCGTCAAGACGGCAACCAGCAGAGTCGGCGGTCCGAACCGGACGGAGTGGAGGGTGGCAAAGCGCACCGCGAAAAAGACTGCGCAGAGCATCAGTGCCAGGTCGACGACGGACATCGTTGCGAACGGCCCGATCGGGAAATCAACGCGGATGGGCCACGCGAACGCGAGGACCAGCGTCCAGAGCAGGAACCTAGGCGCGGCAGGGCTCAAGATTGGCGAAGACGGCCAGCATTCGGTCGGCGACGTCGTCCCACGAGTGGTTCTTGGCAAGCTCGAGACCGCGCCGGATCCTCGCGCGCCGCTTGCCCGGGTCCCGGACGATCTCCTTCACGGCTTGGCAAATCGCGTTTGCGTCTCGATTGGCAACAATCCAGGCCGTTTCATCGGTGGCGCCCATGTAACCCGTCGTAATCACGGCAACCCCGCATGCCCAGCTCTCCAGCACGGGATAGTGCGGGGCGCCGTGCTGGATTGTGCCGGCGGCGACCAGAATGTCGAGACTGCGGTAGTAGTCGGCGAGCTCGCGGTCGTTCCTGGGCACGACGATCTCGCTACCTTCGTGTTTCCAGCCATGGGGTAGATTCCCATAAGCAACTCGTAATCGGTACTTCGTGTTTTCGCGGTAGAGCTGCTCGAAAGCTTTCAGCACATAGGCTGTTCCTTTCTCGGGCTCCGGCCGGCCGATGCATCCTATGATGACGCAGTCCTCCCTCTTCGTCGTTTCCGGACCTGGCTTGAATACGCCGAGATCGATCCCCGGCGGGACCATGCTCGTGGCGCGCAGATTCCGATAGTGGAAGTACAGCTCGGCATTGACGATGCGGTGGATCGGCAGCCAATAGGAGCTCGCCGACAGCGTTGCCAGGACATAGCCTCGCGCGGTGCGCAGGCTGGTGTAGACCTCGGGTTCGTAAGCCTGGATGTAATAGAACTTTCTTGCTTGACCACAAGGTGCGAGCGCGACCGGCCAGGCGGTCAGGGAGTGATTGGCCAGCGCGATGTCATAGCCGGACCCGATCCGCTTCAATCCGCGAAACAGGGACGTCAGGTTGTCGCGTGCGCTCGGCCTCCTTTTCGCTTGACGCTCTTCTGAAACGAGGCCACGGCTGTCAGCCCAGAGCACGTTGGCCTTCGTCGGGAAATACGGCTCGGGGCTGGTGCCCGGGGCCAGGAACACCACTTTGTGACCGCGCTTGATCCATGCGTTTGCGAGTTCAGCCAGCACCCGGCAGCCCCCGGTCCGATCGAATCCCAGCACCGGGATGAGGATTCTGCTCATCGACTGGCTTGCTTAGCGAGGAGCTGCCTTACCAGGCCGGCCGTTGCGGCCAAATACATCGCACAGTTGAGGAAGTAGGCGATGACGGCGCCTTTCAGGCCGAACGGCGCGGTCAGGGTCCATGTCAACAAAACCCAGGTGGTGCTGAAAACGAGCTCGGCGCCAATGAACGCGGTGGTGGCTGCCCTGCCGACCAGGACATAGGCAAACACCCACGATGCGACCCTCAGGACGTCTCCGGCCAGCTGCCACGCAAAGAGCTGCGCCATGGGCGCGAACTCTTCGGTGAAGAGCCATAGCACGACGATCTCGCGCCCGGCGTAGATGACGCCGGCCCCCAGCGCCGCCAGCGGCACGGCGAAGCGCAATACCTTCGCGATCTCCTGCCAGAGCTCCGGGACCTGCCGTATTTCAGCGATTCTCGGCAGGAAGTACACCGCGAGCGTCGTCGTGATGACCGACAGGTAGACTTCGCTCACCTTGTTCAGGGCGTGCCAGTGACCCGCCGATGACCAGCCGAAATCGGCTGCAAGGTGATCGCGAATGAGCATTTGTGCGCCCGGCGCGCAGACTGCGGTCGTGATCGCCATGAGCGCGAATCCCGCCAGTTGTCGGGCGGGTTGGGAATCGACACCTCCCCACAGGTAACCGAATCGAAACCAGTGTCGTCTCGACGCCAGCGCGGCGGCGGCGAACACCGAGACCGCGGGGCCTATCGCTACCGCCGCGAGCGCACCGGGCAAACCGAACGCCGCGACCAGGCCAGCCGTAGCCGCCAGGCTCAAGCCGCTTCCCAGCACGCCGACGGTGACGTATCCGCGCACGTCCTTCCTGCCGTTCACGATCGCCAGCAGCAGGGCATTCGCGCTGAGAGCGGGAAGGGCGACGGCCAGCCAGTAAAGCGCGCCGGACAGGTCGTCGCGACCGAAGAGCCAGTGCCCCAGCGGCTCCTTCAGGACCAGCAGGAGAACCACGGCGCCGGCGGTGGTCCACAACGAAAGCCGGGCCGCGGTTCGCCAGATCGCCCTTTGCCGGTTTTCATCATCGAAGTGCTCGGCGGTGCCCTTGGTGACGCCGTTGCTGAAGGCGCCTCCCGTCAGACCCCCGAGGATCGACGTCAGGCCCTGCATCTGACCGATCAGCCCGTACCCCGACGGGCCGACGTACACGGCCAGGATCTTGCTGATTGCCAGCCCGGTAGCCACTCTGGCTGCCAGTGCAATGCCGCTCAGGATGCTCGTTCTGGCAAGGGACGGCACGAGTCGACGCTGCTACAGGTTCGTCATTGCAGCGCGCCATGGAGGCCGGCGATGACGTAATCGGCCTGAGCATCGGTCATCTGCGGCCACAGCGGCAGGCTGAGCACCTCGCGGTGGATCGCCTCGGACAGCGGGAAACTTCCCGGGCCAAGTCCGAGCTCGGCATAGGCGGGCTGCAGGTGCGGCGGAACCGGATAGTGGACCAGCGTGCCGATCCCCATCGCGTCGAGCCGGGCAGCCAGCGCGTCGCGCTGCGGCGAGCGCACGACAAACAGGTGCCATGCCGGCTCGTTGTCGGGCGGTACGTGAGGCAGGACGAGCGGCAGTCCGGACAACCCGGCCAGGTAGCGCCTCGACAGGGCACGCCGCCGCTCGTTCCATGCGTCCAGCAGTGCCAGCTTCTCCCGCAGCAGCGCGGCCTGGAGCTCGTCCAGGCGCGAGTTGTATCCCTTCACCTCGTTTTGGTATTTCTTTTGTGACCCGTAGTTGCGCAGCACGCGCACGCGGCCGGCAAGCGCGCCGTCGTCCGTGGTGACCGCCCCCGCGTCCCCCAGCGCGCCCAGGTTCTTTCCAGGATAGAAGCTGAACCCTGCGGCATCGGCGAGCGCGCCGGCGCGCCTGCCGAAGTAGCGCGCGCCGTGAGCTTGCGCCGCGTCCTCGACGAGCTTGATGCCGTGCCTGGCCGCAACCTCGGCGATCGGGTGCATGTCGGCGGCCTGGCCATAGAGATGGACCGCGATCAGCGCCCGCGTGCGCGGCGTGATGGCCGCCGCGATGCGCTGCGGATCGATGTTGTAGGTGCGCTCGTCGGGCTCGACGGGGACCGGCCGGGCGCCGCATTGCGACACCGCGAGCCAGGTGGCGATGTACGTGTTCGAGGGGACGATGACCTCGTCTCCGGGCCCGACGCCATAGGCCCGCAGGATGAGATGCAGCGCCTCCAGCCCGTTGCCGACCCCGACGCAATGCTTTGCGCCGCAGTAGGCCGCGAATTCGCGTTCGAAGCGCTCGACTTCCTCCCCGAGGATGTACCAGCCTGAACGAAGGGTGCGCCGAAACGCCTCCCCCAGCCTGCTTTCGATCTCGGAATGCGCGGCGCGCAAGTCAAGAAATGGAACCTTCACCGGCGCTTTGCGATCGCTTCCTTGAAGGCCTTGTAGTCCCGGAGGTAGCCATCCTCGCTGTAGGCCTCGGAAGCGAGCACCAGGCATACCGATCCGGAGGAGAAGTTGTCGATCTCCCGCCAGACGAGCGGCGGCAAGTACAGGCCGAAGTACGAGCGATTCAGGTGGTGCCGCGAGCGCTTCAGCCCGTCGTCGACGATGACATCGAACGCCCCTGAAATGGCGACGATGAACTGGTGGCAGGTGCGCAACGCGTGCCCCGCGCGGCTCTCGCCTCCCGGCACGTCGTAAAGATAGAACACCCGCTGGATGGCGAACGGAACGTGGCGCTCGGTTTCGATGAAGCTGAGGTTGCCTCTCGGATCGCTGATCTTCGGCAGATCGATGAGGCGGGCCCCGTCCGCGGCTGCCTGCTTCATGCGCTCTTGCCCGCAGGGGCGGCGACGACCGCCAGGTTCGCCATCAGCTCCGCGGGCAGGTCATCCGAGATGTCGACCAGCGCGCGCAACAGGTCCTCGGAAAAGCCGGCCATCATGTAGTTGGGCAGGATCTTGAGGAACAGGCCCCGTTGCGCCACCACCGAGTACCCGGCGGCCTCGATATCCCGGCGCAGGGACCCGAGATCGTAGACCCGGACATGGCCGACCTGGCGGTCACGGGGGCTGAAGCTGTAGACCGTGGGCTGGATTCCCATCATCACCGCGAGCTGCCGGTGAAGGGACGTGGCATTGGGCACGATGATCAGGACCTGCCCGCGCGGGCTCAGCCATTCGCGGGCGCGCTTCAGCACCGCCACCGGATCGTCGACGTGCTCGAGCACGTGCGTGGCGATGATGGTGTTGAACGACAGCCCCGCGGGCGGCGCAAAGTCCTCGAAAAAGCTCTCGAACACGGTGACCGACGAGCCGTGCTTCTCGCGCGCGGCCGCAAGCAGCTTCGCCGAGGCATCGACGATGAAGGTTTTCCCGAAGCGCTTGATGACTTCGCCCGACCACATGCCGTCCCCGACCCCCAGCTCGAGCACGTTGGGCCCGGCGACGTGCTGGATGGTCTTCGCCATGTCGAAGGCGAGGATCTTGTTGTCGACGATGCCGCCCGCGTCATGGTGCAGATGGGCGGCTTCGGCGATCTGCTCCAGGCGCTCCTTGTGCGCCGCTCGATCCGTGCTCATAGGCTGATGACGACCTCCCGGCTGAATTCATGCAACAGGTTCCATCCTTCCCAGACGTGGTGGAAATCGAGCGCATTGCCGACCGGCACGATGCGATCCACCGCGCGGCAGCCGAGCGACCCGACCAGCGAATCGACCTCGGACGCTTCGAATCCGAACAGCGCGAGCGTCTGGTCCCTGCTCGTCAACTGGGCCGCGAGCGCGCGCAAGTCGGGGCAATGGGACTCGAGCAGCATGCCTGCGCCGCAGCTTGCCTGGCGCAACGAATCCGCCAGCGCATCGACTCGCACCTTGCAGATCCTTCCTTCTGCGCAAAGGCGCACTTCCGAGTTCGTCGCTCCGGCCGCGACCAGCATCGCCTGCGACAGCCTTTCGCCGGCCGCGCCGGCGGGCAGGCGCCACCCGATCCGGGGCGCGGTGCGCTCGAAAGCAGCCCACAGCCGCTCAGAGGCACGACGGCAGTCATCGGGCTCGCCCACCCAGCAAACCGCACGCACCGACGAGCACGCTCGCTGATCGAATGTGAAGATGTCCTTCGCCAGGTCCTGCACGAGCCTGGCGAGCGCCGCCTCCTCCAGCGACGCGACCTTGCGCGCCGACATTGCCGCCAGCGAGAAACGATCCGCAAAGCGCAACTCGGCCGCCAGCGGATTGAGAGGGATCTGCCGGATCATTTCGACGGTGTCGTCGCCGCCCCACACCACCCGCAGCTGGCAGGCGAGAGAGAGGCGCCGCGTAATGCTTTCCTCGTGCCCGTAGCTCAGAAAGAGGGTGCGTTCCTTGAGCTCCCTGAATCGCGGCTCCGCGAGCAGCTCATCGATGTGCTGCAGCAGGATCTCGCTCGCCGGCCCTCGCTTCTGGGGCAGGCGCACCACGTTCAGGTTGCCGGCGAGCACCGACAAGAGCCACGAGTAGCAAAACAGCACGTCCACGTTGGAGGGAACAATGTGAAACGCGAGCCCGCGCGCCACGCGCCGGCTCGTGCGCTCCGCGGGGGAGGATTCCTGCTGCAGCTTTGCGATCCGCGAAGGACGGAACCAGTAGCCCAGCGCGACGAGCTCGGGCGCGGTGGCGGCGGCATCCTTTCGTGTCAGCAGCTTCTCTGCAAACTGCGCGACGAATTGCATGGCGCTCGGCGCGAAATAGGGAAGCGGTCGCAGCGCCTGCAGCTCTTCGAGCCGGGCGTCATCCCCCGGCAATTCGAAGCGGGGGCTGGCGGAGGAGCTCATGCCGCAGCCCCCAGTCCGGTGTCGCTGCAGCCGCGCAGTTCCGCCTGCGGGGCACGGCCCTCGACGCTGAAGGTGACCCCGTTGCGGCCGCATTCACAGTCATCCTCGCCGAGGATGCGCCCGACGTCGTCGGTCAGGACGCTGAAGCCGGGGTAGCTGAAGGGGATGGTGCTCATCACCTGCAGCAGGCCGAGCTCGCCGCGCGGCACGCAAGTCAAGGCCTGCGGATCCCGCACGATGACTGCGGCGAACGCCGGCGCATGCAGCCGTCCGCGCTCGCATTCCATGAAGATCGAACCGACCTGCTCCACCATCCCATAGTAGTTGTGCACCCGGCGGATTCCCAGACGCTCCAGGATCGTTTTCTTGAAGACCTCGTTCGAGACCTTGTGCTCCTCCATGCGCTTCCAGCCGCCGCCATGGATCAATACGCTGTCTGCGCCCAGGTCGAGCCGGCCGCTCGACGCTGAAACGGCCTGGACGAACTCCCACACCGGGTGCGTGAAGCCGAACAACAGAATCCCGCTCTCGTGGTGCTTTTCGGCAAACTCGGCCACGCCACGCGCGTCGATCGTTCCGGACTCGTCCAGGACGTAGCGGTGATCGCGCCCGAAGCGGGAGAAACCCAGCGCGGCGACTTCGCTGGCCACGAGCTCATCGCCGGTCTTGCGGCCTGGCGGCCTGGCGATCAGCAGCATGGGACGCCGGGCGGGACCGATGAAGTCCATCACGATCGCGGCAAGGGCGCGGCTCTGACGGTCCGCCGTCACCTTGTCCAGCGCGATGCGGGAGGGCCTCGAGGAGGCGGTGCCGCTCGAGCGCAGCACGCGCACGACCTGGCCGTTGCCGACGCTGCGCAGGTCGAGCTTCTTGAAGATCGAGGCGGGCAGGTACGGAATCTCCTCCAGCGCACCCGCGGGCATGCGGCCCGCGAACGCGGCGAGAATTCGTGCGTAAGGCTCGCACGCCGTGCGATGGTGCTCGACCAGCGCGTTCAGTTCCGCGAGCAGCCTTCCCCCTCTTGCCGCCCTGACTTCCCCGTAGGGCTGCGCGAAGTCCGGATGCATGCCCATACATTACTCGCGCGGAAGGGCGCGGTAGTCCTTCTTCCCCGCCTGGTGCATCGGCAGCTCGGCAATCATGCGCACCTTCATCAACGATGGATGCAGCTTAAGGGATTGGCGAATCACCTGCCCGACCTGGACGACGTCGCTGCGCTCCTCCGATTGAACCCACACCTGGAGGTCGTCGTCCGCGCCGGTGGCGGCGACGGGTTTCGCCACTGCCTTCTCGCAGAGGGTCTCTACCTCGTCAAGGCTGACCCGAATGCCTGACAGCTTGATGAAACGGGCCAGGCGTCCGGTCACGGAGAAAAAGCCGTCCTCGTCCCTCGAGCCGACATCGCCCGTCCTGAGGACGCCCCGGCAATCGTCGCCCCGCGCGAGCTCGTCCCGCCTCGCCGCATACCCGAGCATCACGTTGGGACCGCGATAGACGAGCTCTCCGGTCGTGCGATCGAGATCCAGCGCTCCGCCGGGGACCGGCACGCCGACGGATGCGATCTTGTCCGGCAGGCGCTCCGGCGGGACATAGCTGATGCGCGGCGCGGCTTCGGTCTGCCCGTACATGAGGAACAGCCGGCGCCGGGTGCGCTGGGCGAACTCCCAGAAATGCCGCGCGGTGTTCGGATCCAGCCGGCCGCCGGCCTGGGTCAGGGTTCGCAGGCTCGGCCAGATCTGCTCCTCCAGGCGAAAACGCCTGAGGGCCAGGTAGGTCGACGGCACGCCGGGCATCGAAGTCGCCTGATAGCGCTTCCCCTGCTCCCAAAGCTCGCTCTGCACGATGCTCGCGTCCGTGAGGAACACCGACGCTCCGCACTCCAGGTGGCTATTCAGCACCGACAGCCCGTAGGAATAGTGCAAGGGCAGAGGACACATCGCCCGCTCGCTCTCGCCGAGACCCAGATACGCAGCGATCGCTGCTGCATTCGCGGCCAGGTTTTGAAACGAAAGCCGCACCATCTTTGGGCTTCCGGTGCTTCCCGAGGTGGAAAGCAGCACGGCCAGATCCGGGTGGAGCGCTGGATGGTCTTCACGCGCGCGAAGCCGGGTCCACAGGACGCCGGAAGTCCTGTCGCGCACCGGTTCATATCCAGCAAGCGCGCCCGTCGGCTCGCTCTCGTAGATCCATTCCGGCTCGTACTGCCGGACGAGGTCGTCCTTCAGGTCTTGCCGGATGCCGGGATTGAGCAAGCAGGCAACGTCGCGCCTTCTCAGGGCCGCGAGGTAGGCGACCGCCGTGCCGAAGGAGTTCGTCCCCAGGATGAATCCAAGCTGGCGCGATCGCGCGCTCGGCAGCGCGTCGTCGAATGCTTCAACCGCCTCGGCCAGGCTGCGGTACGAAAGCGCTTCCTCCACCGGCGTCGACAGGGCGATGGAAGCAGGGTCCGCCTTCAGGTCCCAGAAGCTCAAATGACCATTCCGCCATCGACGCCGATCACCTGGCCGGTGACGTAAGCGGAATCGTCGGATGCCAGGAACGCGATCACGCTCGCCACTTCGTCGGGCGTTCCCGGCCGGCCGCAGCCGATCTGGGCGACGCGGCGCGCGTACTTGTCGCCCGACAGCGAGCGCGCCATGTCCGTGTCGATCAGGCCCGGCGCGACTGCATTGACCCGGATCTGGGCGCTGGCGAGCTCCTTTGCGGCCGCGAGCGTGGCGCCGATCACTGCGGCTTTGCTCGCAGCGTACACCGTCTGCCCGGCGTTGCCGACGCGTCCGATGATCGAAGAGACATTGACGATGGAGCCGGATTTCGCCCGCGACATCAGCCGGGCGGCGTACTGCATGTGGAGGATCACGCTGTTGAGGTTGGTCCGCATGGTGTCCTCGATTTGCGAGGCAGACACCATTCCGAGGAGCGCGTCCTGCAGGATCCCGGCGTTGTTCACGAGCACGTCCAGGCGCTTGACCTCCCTGAACACCTCGGCAAACGCCTTGCCGACCGCTTCGGGATCGGCAACGTCGTAGCCGTAGACCCGCAACGGCGCGTGTCCTTCCGCGCGCAGCGCCCGCACCGTCTCGTCAAGATGCCGCACGGCGCGCGCAGCGATGATGACTCGCGCGCCGCGCCTGGCAAGCGCGAGGGCGCTGGCGCGGCCGATTCCGCGCGAGGCCCCGGTGATCCAGGCGACCCGGTCTTTCATTCGTCGAATGCGACGCCGTGGCGGCGAAGGATTTCCGCAGCCTTGCCGAAACTGCTCAGGTCGAGCACTTCCTGGGTCTGGAGCATGACGCCGAATCGCTGCTCGATCGCCGCGACGAGGGCCATGTGCGCCGTCGAGTCCCACTCTTCGATGCTGTTATAGGCGAGCTCCGCATTCACCCGCTCGGGCGCGATTTCGAGGGCCGCGGCGAAGACCTCTCGGAGTGCTTCAATGCCCAACGCGATTGCTCCAATAGGAAACGAGGGCGTCGAGCCGGGCAGGATCGAATCGCGCGGCTTCGAGAACGAGCTCGCGGAACTCGACCGCTCGCACCGTGCGCAGCGCCGCGTCGCGGAACCCGAATCGCCGATTCATCGAAAGCACTTTGCCGCTGTCGCTGCGGATGACGGCAAGGACTTTCTCCACGCGCAGCGTCTCGAAGGCGAAGTGAAGCAGCATCAGGTCCGACTCGAGCGCAAAGGGCCCGGCGGCGGCGACGCTCTCTTCGATGATCTGGCTGCCTTTCTCCGCCTGGGTCGGCCCGATGCCGTAGAGGCGGTTCGTGCCGATGAATCGTCCTTGGTGCTCGACCAGCCAGTAGAGATCGTCGCGGCGATTTGAATAGGAGGCGGTCCATCGAAGCTGCTGCTCGAGGGTCAACTCCTCCGGCTGGTGCAAATAGTGCCTCACCCTCGCGTCGTTTCGCAGCCGTACAACTTCCCCCGCGTGCCGGGCCTCATACGGCACGAGCGTGATCGTCCGGCCACGCAGGGGGACCCTGCGGTACTGCGCGACAAGATCGGCGATTTCGTCCGAATGCGGCATGCAACTCGGCGAGGCTACATGATAAGTCATCTGGATAGCCCGGCAGTGGTGATTGCCTTGCCGTGAAGAGTCTTGTTGGTTACTGCGACGCTCACGTGTGCCGCCGTCGCCGGCGCCTTCGAGGCGAGATGCACCCGGTACTCATCGGCAAACACGTTGCCCTCGAGCGTTAGCGCCGCGAACAGCGGCGTTCCGCGCTCCGCCTCGAGCGCGACCGCGGGTCCCAGGGCGGCCGCATGCCCCGGCCCGAAGAACCGGTTGCCTGAAATCGCGATCCGGCGCGCGCGCCCGATGACCAGCGCCGCCTCCCGGCCGTAAGGCGCGTGGAAGGCGTTCGCCGCTATCGCGCCATCCTCGGCGACGTCGGTCTGGCCGGCGTGAATCGCGCCCACGACGAGCCCGCAGTCGCGCCCCTTGAACTCGTTGCCCCGGATCAGGAAGTTCTCGATTCCCTGCAGCGTCGCCTTGCCGTTCGACAGCACGTTGTCGAGAACTTCGATTCCGCTCACGGTGGCGCGCTGCGACTTGCCGCTCGCGTCCAGCACCCGGACGTAAAGCGCGTTGCCGCTCCTTTGGCTTGGGCCGACGATGTTGCGCGCAATGCGAAGGCCGCCCGGCGGGCGGATCAGGCCCTCCGGCACCGGAACGTGAATCGAGATCTTGGCGATGTTGCCGCCGCAATCGTCGAATCGATTGTCCACGATCGCGATGTCGCGTATGCGCTGGAACGCATAGCCGTCGGGCTCGACATCGATGGGTCCCGGCATGGTCGCGCGCGAGCAGCGCACGAACCGGTTGTCGCTGATCTCGACGCCTTCGCCGTCGATGACGCTGATCGCATTGCGGTTGTCGGCGTTCACGCCGTCGAATTCATTGCGGGCGATGCGAATTTCCACATTGTGGCGTTCGGTCTCCGCGACGTTGCCCGATCCCAGAAAGATCCCGTCGCCGCGGAATCCGCGGATCGCGCAGTCGTGGACCTGCAAGCGCGTCACGCCGTTGAAGTTCAACAGGTGCTGGTGCTCTGCGAATCCCATCGCGGCTACCGGCCCCTCGAAGGCGATGTGCGCGATCTCGATGTCGTGCTGGTTCTGCGACGGATCGGCGGAGCCTTCCTTCCCCGGATTGACGGAAAGCAGGTACGACGCCCCGGTCGTCTCGCGCAGCACGCTGTGGCCGCGACCGGCGCCCAGCAACCGCACGTTGCTTCGCAGCCGCAGCCCGCGGACGAGGTAAACGCCCGCGGGAACATGAACATCAGCGCCCCCCTTTGCCGCCGCCTCGTCGATGGCTGCCTGAACGGCCGGCGAGTCGTCCGCATCGCCCTTGCCCGATGCGCCGAATTGCCTGACGGACATCGAGCGCGGGCGGGCGGCCGCCGCGCTGCCCGAGGCGAGCGCCGTCGCCCCGGCGGCGAGGGAAATGAGGAACTCCCGACGTCCCGGCATGGCCAGCATCATCACGGCCTTCATTCGCTTGTGCAAACCGAGCTCGCCGCCGTCGCGCAGGTGTTTCCGTCATAGCACTTGCGGTTCATTGACCCGGGGCTGGCCGGGGAGTTGCGTCGAGGCGGCGGTCGCTTCACCACGCCCGCCGCGCGACTCATTTTTGCCGACCCGGCAATTTCTCCTCGCCTCGGTCCTGCGGAGCGGTCACGCTGATAGCGCCAGCTCGATTCGACGCAGGGTAGACTTCCAAGGGAGTTCCGATGCACGCTGCTTCTCGTTTCGTACCCATCGGTATCGCGGCAGGGTTGATTGCCGTGTCGGCGCTTGACGTTGCGGCGCAGACGCCACCCGTGTCGTGGGCGGTTTCCGCCTATGGACCCGACAATGCACCGGCCACCCTGGCCTGTGGCTTCTGCGCGAGCGACCAGCGCTCGCTGGCGGTCGATGGCGCCGGCGATGTGATCGTGACGGGATACACGGACATCGCGACGGTGAGCGACATCATGACCGTCAAGTTCAGCGGTGCGACCGGCGCGGTGATCTGGGCGAAGACGTTCGACAGCCCCGGCAGCGGCTACGACCAGTCCTGGGCCATGGCGCTCGACGCGGCGGGTAACGCGATCGTCACCGGCTACACCTGGATGGGCGGTGCCGAGTACGACATCAAGACCATCAAGTACGCCGCGGCGGACGGCGCGATCCTCTGGCAGAACACCTTCGCCGGCCCGTCCAGCGGCATCGATTTCGGCATCGCCATCGCCGTGGATGGCGCAGGCAACGCCATCGTGGGCGGCAACGTGTGGAACGGCGCCAACGACGACATGAAGACCGTCAAGTTCGCTGCGGCCGACGGCACGGTCGTCTGGGACAAGACGTTCGCGGGCGCGGCGGGCGCCAACGACTACGTGTACGCAGTGGCGGTGGATGGCGCCGGCAACGTGCTCGTGACGGGCGAAGCGACGAACGCGGCCCTCTCCGGCCCCGACTGGAAGACCATCAAGTACGCGGCGGCCGACGGCGCGGTGCTTTGGGCAGCGACGTTTGCCGGCGCGGGGAACGGGCTGGACATTCCCTACGGCATTGCCATCGATGGCGCGAACAACGTGATCGTGGCGGGCAACAGCCAGATCGGCGCCGCAGCCGACGCGAAGTACGACGCGAAGATCGTCAAGTACGACGGAACGAACGGGGGGGGCCTCTGGGAGAAGACCTTCGCCGGTCCCGGCGGCGGCGACGACATGTTCTATGCGCTGGCGCTGGATGCCGCGGGCAACGCGATCGCTACGGGATTCACCTTCGACAGCACGGGGAACAACGACTGGAATACCGTCAAGTACCGCGGCACAGACGGGGCGATCCTCTGGGCGAAGACTTTCGCCGGGTCCGGCAACCTGAGCGACGTGTCGGTGGCGGTGGCGGTGGATGCCGCCGGAAATGCGATCGTCGGCGGGCGCGTCAACAACAGCGCCGACCCCGACAACCGCGACATGCAGGCCGTAAAGTATGCCGCTTCGGACGGCGCTCTGCTCTGGTCGTACACCCACGCGGGCAGCGCGGGCGGTTTCGATCGCGTGGCCGCCGTGGCCGCGCGTGCCGGAGCGGTCTTTCTCGCCGGCGAATCGCTGGAGACCGGGTTCCCTGCAGGCTGGCGCATCGTGAAACTCGGAAGCGCGAAGATCCGCGCCGACTTTAACGCCGACCGCCGCTCCGACGTCCTGTGGCGCAACTCGGGCACGGGGGAGAACTATCTGTTCTTCATGAACGGTCTCTCGATCGCGAACGAGGGCTACCTGCGCACGGTGGCGGTTCCCGACTGGCAGATCGTGGCGACGGGCGATTTCGACGGCAACGGCAGCGCCGACGTCCTGTGGCGCAACGCAGCGAGCGGCGAGAACTACGTCTACTTCATGGACGGCCTCGCGATCGCGAACGAGGGCTTCCTGCGCACGGTGCCGCTTGCCTGGCAGGTGGCGGGCGCCGGCGACTTCGACGGCGACGGCAAGGACGACGTGCTGTGGCGCGACTCGAGCACGGGCGAGACCTACGTGTACTTCATGAACGGTCTTTCGATCGCGAACGAGGGCTATCTGCGCACGGTCGCCAACACGAGCTGGCAGGTCGCGGGCGTGGGCGACTTCGACGGCGACGGTCGGGCGGACGTGCTGTGGAGAAACGGCACGAGCGGCGAGAACTACCTGTTCTTCCTGAACGGCCTTTCGATCCCGAACGAAGGCTACGTGCGCGCAGTGCCCCTTCCCGACTGGCAAATCGCGGGCACGGGCGACTTCGACGGCGACGGCAGGAGCGATGTGCTGTGGAGGAACTCCGCGAGCGGCGAGAACTACCTGTATCTCATGAACGGTCTCTCGATCGCGAACGAGGGCTACGTGCGCACAGTGGCCGTTCCCGACTGGCAGATCGTGGCCACGGGCGACTACGACGGCGACGGGAAGGCCGACGTGCTGTGGCGAAACGGCACGACCGGAGAGAACTATCTCTATCCCATGGACGGCACCGCGATCAAACCGAGCGAGGGCTATCTCAGAGTCGTGCCAGCCGGCCCATGGACCATCGTCGGCCGATAGGCGCGCGTCGCGTACCATGCTGGAATAACCGTCAACCCGGTGCGTTCGCCGGACAAGCGGGGAGTGAACAGACATCTATGAAGCAACTGCTCGCACTGTTGATGCTCTGCCTCACAGCCTCGGCCCCGGCGCTCGCCGCGCCGCCGGCTGTGAGCCTGCGACCCGTGGTGAGCGGGCTTTCACAACCGGTCGCGGTGGCGAACGCCGGCGACGGCAGCGGGCGCCTGTTCGTCGTGGAGCAGGTCGGGCGCATCCGGATCGTCACGAAGAGCGGCACGTTGCTCCCGACGTCGTTCCTCGACATCATCGGGCCCGTGCTCAACGGCGGCGAGCGCGGGCTGCTCGGGCTCGCGTTCCATCCGCAGTACGCGGCGAACCGGAAGTTCTACGTCTTCTATACCCGCGACGGCGACGGCGCGCTGCAGGTTTCCGAATTCCTCGCGAGCGCGGCGAACGCCGACCTCGCGGATGGAGCGAGCGAACGGCCGCTGATTACGATTCCGCACCCGACCTTCGGCAATCACAACGGCGGCCAGATCGCCTTCGGGCCGGAAGGCTACCTGTACATCTCCACCGGCGACGGCGGCAGCGGCGGCGATCCCGATGAGAACGCCCAGAACCGGAACGTGCTCCTCGGCAAGCTGCTGCGGATCGACGTCAACGGCGATGATTTTCCCGCCGATGCGGCGCGCAACTACGCCATCCCGCCGAGCAACCCGTTCGTGGGCGCGGCGGGCGCGGACGAGATCTGGGCATACGGGCTGCGCAATCCCTGGAGGTTCAGCTTCGACCGCATGACGGGCGACCTCTTCATCGCCGACGTGGGGCAGGGCCGCATAGAAGAGGTGAGCTTCGAGCCGGCCGGCGGGGCCGGCGGCCGCAACTACGGCTGGGACGTGATGGAGGGCTCTCTGTGCTTCGAGCCCATGAGCAACTGCGATCAGACGGGGAAGATCCCGCCGATTTTCGAGCACACCGCCGCCAGCGGCTGGCACGCCATCATCGGCGGCTATGTGTATCGCGGGCGAAAAAGCGCCGCGCTGCGCGGCGTCTATGTCTATGGCGATCACTTTGTCACCAACCTCCATGCGGCCTCAGCCAACGGCGACGGGAGCTGGTCCACGTTCCCGCGGGACGCCGGCCCAGGGAGCATCACGGCGTTCGGGGAGGACGAGGCGGGCGAGCTCTATGTGGTGAGCCTCAACGGCAGCCTGCACGCGATCGACGGCCCCAACGATCCTCTGCCGCCGCAGCAGCGCGGCGACCTGAACGCCGACGCTCGCGCCGACGTGCTGTGGCGCAACGTCGCGAGCGGCGACAACTACGCCTACCTGATGAGCGGCACCGCGATCCAGGGCGAGGGCTATCTGCGCGCGGTTCCCAACCCGGCGTGGAAAGTCGCCGCCACCGGCGACTTCGACGGCGACGGCAAGACCG
>Ga0208685_1000326_pt1 | contig 17241 bp, 33 predicted proteins | sample EasRivMeERMLT890_FD_187533 | JGI IMG/M metagenome (GOLD analysis project Ga0208685, IMG submission 187533) | Soil microbial communities from meander-bound floodplain in the East River, Colorado, USA - East River MetaG ERMLT890 (SPAdes) (version 2) | ecosystem: Environmental > Terrestrial > Soil...
TCACCATTGTCATTGTTTACAGTTAGTTGTACAATAACTTCAAATATGGCTTCCATTATTTTATGGTTTAATCGAAAAGAACAAATTATTTACTCTTTTTTCCAATTCATCTGTTACTGTTTGTTTCATTTCATTCCATGATTCTGATTCATATGTTTTTCTTATTGACATATCCTCACAAAAATTTCTTACTGCTTCTAAATCTGCTATTGACAGCTTTGATAACCTTGTCTTGATTATCTTTAGTCTTAATACATCACCTTTCATAACTTAAAGTTTAATCTTCATCAATATCAAATTCTTCTCCTGCTGCAATAGCATTTATTATTTTGTAACATCTTTGAACATAATAATCATAGTCTAAATTATCTCTTACTTCTTGTGGTGTTATATTATCCAGATTATTACATTCAATACATAAACTTGCAGCTTCAATTCCAATCTCTCTATCTCCTACATCAGTTACTTTGATAAGCTTGCCTTCTTTAATAACTTTATTTTCCAAAGGTGGCATTATTTTTACAAACTTGAATCCTTTTTTTGCCACAAAATACCTAGTAATATTAGGTAACTGATATTCTTCTTCAATACAGGTAATTGGATAATGCTTTATTCTTTTCGTCTTTGTAGGATACTGTACAACTGTAACTGTTTGAATTCTTTGCACTAATCTTGAAGTTTTTGCCAACTTAGCCAGCTTAAAAAAATCATATAAGTTTTTATCCTTCTTAGCATGTTCAGCTATAAAGATTTCTGGTTTAATACCATTTATATAATATTCTTCAATTGCTTTTGGCACAATCAATTGACTATGGTTCTGGTGGAGTTCACGTTCTATTAGGAATACACCTTTCCTTTTAATTTTACCATTCACTTTAATACCTAAGTAATTGTTAACATCTCGTTGTACAATCTTTACATAACTATCAAGTTCTAGTTTCAGTCTTGTAAGTTGCATCCATTGATTAACAATGGTATTGACTATAGACCTTTTTGATTGATGATAGCGTATCAGTACACCATCTGTGTTAACTTGTATTACTTCTATATCATTATCTAAACATTGTTCTGCAATCATGACTAATAAGAGTTGTCCATTTAGACAAATTTGCATCATGAATTGTGGGTCATACATTGGTGAATGGTCACTATTAGATTTGCCATATAATGCTCCATTAAGTGCTAATTTAATAGCTTTTACTACTTCGGCATCTCCTATTACTGCACCTTCCATTCTTTGCTGATATAAAATATCTATAACATCAACAAATATATCTACAGGAAAGTGAGCAGGGTGTAATCTGTTACGTGCAGCAAGCATAGGATAATAAGAAGATACATCAAGAAGGTCAATTAAATAACCATCTTTAGCTTCCCATATTCCAACACCTTTTGCACCATGTAATCCACCAGTTCCAAAGTCAAATTGAAAATTTTTATATATTATGTTTAATTGTTTCAATTTTCCTTTTTTCAAAGTATTATTACAATATGGTAATAAGTCTCTGACTTCATCTAAGGGTATTTCATAGAATTGCCCTTTAGTATCTGTTATGGTTTTTGTTCTCCACCATACAAGGAATCTATCAAGTATCTCCGATTGAAATGAAATATAAGGAAATAGAATATCATTGATTTTGATACTCTCTCTTCTAGTCCTCATCTTCATTATCTCATCATAAGGCACTTTCCATCTATCTGCTAATGTTCTTATAAGTATTAATTCACCTATTTTTACATCATTAGCATTTGTAAAATCAATGTCATATATTTGTGACATTCTCTGTCTAAAACTTATCGCATCCTTGGATTTTTCAAAAAATATAGAGGTTGCTTCAATATCATTTCCACAATACTGTATTACCTTCTCTATTTCATCATGTGTCAATACTGTTCCCGGCTCAAATGGTAATTCTTCTACATTTCTCATTCTGAATACAAACATTAGAACTTTTAAACTAGTTCTTTTTGCTTTATTATCAAAATGATGCATTGTAAACAAATCCATTTGTTTTCTGAATGGATTCTTTATCCTATTTATCCAAGGATTATCATTGGATTTCTTAATCAGTTCAAAACTCTTCTCACATAAGATATTCACTAACTGTTTACCATGCATATCCTTCTTTGGAAACAGTTTCATAATAAAATAATGAATTAGTGGACAATCATAAGATAGACTATTAAATCCTATTAACATCTCCACTTCATCTCGTAGATGTATCACTAATTCATTTCTCTGGTCAGCTAATGGACTGATTTGAAATATCTTCTTCTCTTTTGTTTCTATATTCCTTGCGATATAAAGAAACAGATTTCGATAAGTTTCAGTATCATGTATCCATATCTTGCTCATACTCTAGGTTTAAATGAGTAATCATCCATTTGTATCATGTTATTATCTCTAGCAATTTCATCTTTAAATTCATCAATATCCAATCTATTACATCCACATACTCTAAGTGTTGCTCCTTCTTTCATTTTTTCTGCTATTTCTAATAACTGTTCTTTTGTTAACATAATTCCACTATTAGTACCAATAGCACCACCAGCTATACCAAATCCTTGTGGTTTAAATGATAATTCACAATTAGTTCCTTCAATCCACATAACTGTATAATCAAATCTACCATCTTGTGCCATTATTAATGTTTTTTCATATGAATGTGGTGCTAATAATGGTTTTCTTTCATTGTTTTTAATCCATATACTCATAAGATTCGTAAGTTTTCTTTCACTTGATTTATTGCATATTCCAATACTTCATAGTAATCATTAAGATAACAATCTTTAATAGGACATTCTTCTATTATATCTAATCCTCTTAAATCCTTATTAAATAATGGTGCAATTGCAGCATGTTTGAATACCTTTATTCTGTATTCATAAACATGGTCTTGTGTTTTCCAAGGATTAAGTATAATGAATATCTCATATGTTTCTCTTAGCCTTCTTAGTTCTAAGTCAAGTTGATTCTTTTTTGTTTTATTCATGTTACTTAATTTTTTCTTGATTGAATCTTTTAAGGTCAGGCCATTCTTCACCTTTAAGTATATGCTTAAATATAATATAGATGATTCTTGCTATTATCCATATTATTCCTGCTGCAAATATTATAAATAAAATGACAGCGAATGTGAGTTGAATTTTTGTTGTTATATCCATAGTTATTTTACATTAAATAAGATTACTAAATCAGATGCTCTGGTGATTGCAGTATATGTCATTCTTCTTCTTTCCTCATTATTTGTATTACTCATAATAGTTGGGAAATTGATAATGACTTTTTCATATGTGCTGCCTTGAGACTTATGGACAGTTACAGCATGTGCATATGTTATATCTGCAACCTGTTCTTTGAAATAATGTTTTGCTTTATAATCCAATCCTTCTCTATCTATCTTTCTTTGTATATCCTGCGCTATATCATGAAAATCTCTTTCAGAATCTTCATGTACTACTATTATATTGTCATTGATTAAATAACATTTACATTGAAATATATCATAAGTTGGAATTGTCTTACCTGCATTATCTATTTGTGGCCTTGTATTATTAGCCATTTTTACTCTGTTAATAATTTCTAATTTTCCATCTATATCTTGCAATATACTTTCAGAAGTTGGTATCTCTAATCTCCTTACTATTATATCACATGATTCAACTAATATTTCCTGATTGTTCATATACTGTTCATATGGAGCGTTGAATATAATTCGTTCACCAACTTCTACTTTCTTTGGATTACCATATATCTGTTTCCTTACATCAGTATTCATCTTATCTACTTCAATATTTGTATATGCTAGATATTTGTATTCCGTTGTTCCATTTGTTGCAGCTAATCTACTAATTATCTTTTGTCTATCTGCTGTGAATGTATAACCTACCATTACTTGTTTGGTTTCAGTTATTTCTATTTGTTCTTTTAGTTCTTCTGAAAATACTTTCCTGATAATTTTCTTATCCATCATCATCACATTTTCTTGCTTAGTCCATATAAGCTTTAGATTGTGAGATAAATGAATAATTGGATTACCTTCACCTTGTCTTTTAATTTCGGTTAGATTCACAATAGGATAACCTTTTGTAAATACTGGACTATCATTTTCATTAACAGGATTGAGTTGTTTCCTGTCACCTAGATAAATGATAGTCATTTGGTCTTTGAATTCTTCTATTAAATCTAACATTCCCGGTATAGGAACTGTTCCAATATCTCTTGTTGCATTACCAATCATACTTGCTTCATCTATGATTAATAATTTACCATTAGGAAATGGTGGATACCTTGGATTAAATCTCTTCTTCACATAAACAGCTTCGCCATTCATAAATCTACGTTGCAATTGCAATCCGCTATGGATTGTTTTAAATTCAATGTACGATTTTGCTTCGATTTTAGATGTGATTACATCTACTGCTTTGTGTGTTGGTGCAGTTACATAAACAAGTCCATACTTATAAAATTCATCTTTAATCATGGTAATTAACTCATTTACCATGTACGTTTTACCTGTTCCTGCACTACCTTCGATAACAATGATTTTGTGTTGTTGTCGCATTAACTCCAACACTTCATTAGCCTTCTCTAATTGATGCTGTGATAACATTACATTATTATTTAATTAAGAGTAAAAAAAAATAAAGTGAGGGCAAAACAAAAAGAAGGGGAGTACACATAGAAATGTCCTCTCCCCTAATATTCACCTTTTCTGACTATTCACATCAGATGTAACTAGAGTGGAATCGAACCACTCTGGAAACCGTTTAGTTAATTTTGATTTTGTATATCTGTCAATATCATGATGGTATGTCTTGGACAACATCCATTTTTTACGATATATTCTAGTGTTTTTAATTTTTGTTTAAATAGCTTAATAGCTACTGGCTCTGGTTCTATGCCATTTGTAATGTCTATTGCTAACGTTAAGCAATCTTCACTCCATTTCTCACTATATTTTTTAATGATTAATGAAAGTGGGTCAATGAATCCTATGAACATTGTGAATAGTTTTATTAGTGAATTATAATTAAACTATGTATGACCTTATTCCAAAGTATACAACTAATAAGAAGAATAAATAATATGCTAACAACTCTGTTTTTGTTGGAGTTGCCCATTTTATATTAAGAAATCTTGGTTTGAATATTGTATATATTAATCTAATTAGTGTCATTACTCCTGCAAATATAAGCCATCCTAGCATTACTATCTTGGATAGAAAATCAAATGTTTCCATATTATTAGTTTTAAAACATACCTAAACATTCTGCTGTTTGATATACAGCAGCTATTACTGTAAAAACAGTTCCAACTTTCCTAGCACCAAATTTAACCATACCTATAATGGTTCTATCTGTTGCACCAGCAACAATAGATTGCCATATTTCTTTAGCTTGTGAAATACCTATTATATCTGCAACTGCTGTTATAAAGCATCCCATGTTTTCTTGAACGTTACTTTGGCTTATACTTCCAATTGGCGGAGTATTACCTAATTCTATTTGTCTCTTAGCATAAAACAATCCAAGCAATATTACTTGTTCTACATTTGGTAAATCTGCTCTAATGTCTATATTCCTGTAATAATAGAAATATCCTATTATTTCAGTTCTAAGAATTTGAGCAATTCTGTTGCCTTCTACGTTATCTTTATTAACCATAACATAGTAATAACTACTTTTAGGAAACTTATTAAAGATTCCTACAATAGTATTAGCAGTAGGTCTAGCTGGTGCTAATACTTTAACTTCAACTTCTCTTTGAATAGTATCTTCTTTTGAACATGACATTAAACATGTAATAGATGACAAAAGTAAAATCTTTTTCATAACTTTTTGTTTTAGGAAGTAAAGATAAAAATGCAAGGCCGGAAAACCAATCCACCTTGCACTTTTATTTCAACTAATTTTATTCATATCACAGCTATAAGGGGCTTACCCATTAAATGTCAGAAATCATACCTCCTTTTTGTGTTTAATAAGAGTAGCTATTTCTAGCTACTCTTATATCTTTGTTACTTAATCTGCTGGATAGGTTCATCCAATGCAGTAAACACTTCTGCTGCAATTTCAGGTGAAGAATAGAAATCAGCAGGGTCAGCAGTTCTGTTATCAATATCTGCTGTTTCAGTTACTTTGAAGTAAATGGAACGATATTGGATTTTACCATTCCTGTCAAGAATAATATCACCGCTAACATCATTACCATCTGCATCAACACTACCTTCAGAGTACTTTACAACCTGCTTGTTGGCAATATCATTCAATGTTAATGGAAGATCAGGTGATTCAATTGCACGTTTCTGCCCATCTGTTAAAGTAGGATGGTTGCTAAGTACTTTGTACAAGCAAGCATTTGGATTCTTTTCCAACAGCATTTCGATGCTTTCTTTTGTGCTGTTCAATGGCACATCAAGAAAAGCAACACGTTGTTCTTCTCTTGGAAATTCCTTCATATCAAAGCCGAAATCTTCGACTTTGAACAGGTTATCCTGCATGTTGTTTGAAATCTGCGCTGATGGATACTTGGTAATGGTCTTTACCACCTGCCTTAATGTTGCTGTTAAGGTCTTTGCTTTCTGAAACTCCGGTCTTGCTGATACTTCAACACTATCAACAGTAATCTTACCTCTTTGAATAGAGGTTATAACACCTGTTGCGGTTGTAGTTTCATTTAAAATACTCTGCATTGCTGCTTCTGCTACTGCTGGCGTAGCTGCGTTGTTTGTGTCCATTTTTTGTGGATTTTTTTGTTTTGAAATTGTTCTGTTTTTGTTCTGTGTTCTGTGATTGTTCTAAAGTAAAACGTTTAATAAGTTTAGGACTGCTCAAGGTTGTACCTTGGGATTAACTAGTTTCCTTAATATCCTTTATTATACTGATAATCTGTTTAAGCAGCCCCAATATCTTTCGATATTGAATAGCTTGGTGATATAAAAAATGCCTGATATTTCTATCAGGCATCTTCTCCTTTTTAATGATCCTTTTATGCTGTATTTCTGAAATGCACTCCCATATATTTAATTGGAGGAATAAACAAATATTTTTTCCTTCTTTCTTTTCTGGATAAGGATATATCTTCAAAATTGATTTCAATTGGTTCATTATACCAATCATAATCAATAATTAAATAATCTCCTTGATAGTGCATTACCGGGCAATTTTTTTCTTTTGTAATAGATTGTTCTATTACAGGAATATCATCTTCAATAGCAGCAGCCTTAACTTGGCTGAATGCTGTTAGTATTACGCTAACTAACAGCAGCATCATGATTTTTCTCATGTTTTGTTTTTAATGGTTAATCAATATATATAGGTGTGGGATTGTATTTGACAATTTCCTTTTGCCAAATTGAGTGTATTTCGCTTGGAGTAATATTTGCCACATATTTGCAGCAATATGCAATTGAGTAATGATTTTTCATTACATCTGGTAGCCTTCCCCACCACTTTAGGGCAAGTTCTGTATCAAGGTCTACCTGTACTAAAACTTCCATGATTTAAATGTTTTAATAAATGTAATAAAAAATCTTGCCAATTTCCAAATTATCTTATTGAGCCAAACAATTCTTGTTCGCATTCATCATATGACCAATGTGGATAGTCAAAATGAATCTTATCTATTGCCCAACAATCTGAACCTACAGCGCATCCACATATATCATCCACGAATTTTGTTTGTCCTTTAAATGGACATAAATCATATTCGCATCCATGTGGAAAGCTTTTGTTGGTATTGTACACCACTCCGATACAGATTATTAGAGCAACAATAAATACCAATGCTTTTAATGTTTTAGACTGATTCATATTATTTCAGCTTTTAAAGTTTTAGGATTAATATGAATAATTTGTTTTCCTTGTGCTATTGCATACTTTACACAATTAGCTGTACCACCTGATGTACCATCCCATACAGCTATTAGTATATCACAATTATCAACCATCCATTGATTTCTTAGTTGCATCTTATGTACTGTAAAGTTACCTTCAGATACAACTACAACTTCTTTTGCTTGATTGATTAAATTAAGATATGCTTTTCTTGATGTTGTAGGCCACATACTATCCTGACCTTTAAATGGAACAGCAGCAATGAATGGAATACTATTTTCAACAGCTAAGATTGCGAATAATGTATCAATACCAAGTGCCATACCTGTTATCAATGTATCAGGCATATAGGTATCAATTTGCACTTGTATTAATTGCTTAATATCTTTAATTAAATCACTTGCTAACTGATAGTCATTCCCCAACTTGTGTGGTCTGTGACCTGTTATCGCCATTTTCATATTCTCTTATTGGATTTTTTTGGTTAATCATATTCCATTCTTCTCTTGTTATTCCTGTTTTCAAGAATTCTTTATCTTCTGGTGATAAGAATGGAAATATAATTTCTAAATGATGTTTGTTACAATTTGGTAATACTATTACATCAGGTGATGTTTCAATTCCCATGAATTCTTTAGCATGTTCTGGACTTATCAACTTACCAAGATGATTTACCCATTCAGGTAAACCATATTTATCCTGATAAATAGATACTAATCTACCTTTAGCATTACTAAGATTATTTGCATGAGTATCAAGTCCTCTTAAAACTGTTACTTTAGAGAATTTAAAACCCATTTTGGTTTGGTCTGCTAAATCAACAATTCTTTTATCTTCACCCATTAACTTCCAAATTTCAGCCCATGTAAGAAACTTGTTCTGTTTCTTTATTATGGCATTAATTTCAGTTAACCATCTAACTTTTACAGGTGTTATTTTTCTTTCAACAATACCACGTACTTCATATTCAATTTCAGGATTTGAACCTACAAACCCTTTCCACGCATCAATCCACTTGTATAGCTTTTCAATCTTGCTATCAAGTATCTTAACTTCTTCATCAATCTCAATGAAATCTTCTCTGACCTGCTTTAAGAATGCCAATTTCTCTTCATACTTTGGCATTACAGCATCCTTCATTTCCTGTAATTTCCTGATGTTATCATGATACATTGCTATTGTATCATGCTGCATCTCTTCACTTACATTACTAATCTTTTTTGTTTTCATGTGAATAGTTTACGGTGTTTTTAAATACAGTTTAGTAACTCGTCAACCCATTGTTTTCTCTTACAGTCAATCATGAGTTGATTATATTTGACTGCAATTTCTTCTTTTGATTTACCATTTAATAATTGTGATGCCGGGTTTGGTGTTTCTGCATATACCATTAATGCTTTATATGCATCAATCACCATTGTTCTTCCAATTTCATAGAATACATGATTCTTTTCATCGTATTCCATAAAGATAACTTGGCCAAGACTAGGCCATGCATTTGTTTCGTTCTCCATTTCTTATTGAATTTAGAATTATTTTTAATTTACCCTCTGTAACCAGTAATACGTGGATTTACAACCATATTCTATAATCCACATAAGGAATTATAGACAATATTCTTGTATTACTAGTTACTTTGGGTGTTCACCCTTTGCATGAAATGCCCATTAAATGCATCGGGATATTTTACAGATAATCTTCTTCGTGTTCAGCATCTTCTTGCATATTATTAAACTCATTAGCCATATCACCATTGAGTTTAATATCATAAACCAAATCTCCTACTTTTAATTTAGCAGGAACAGATTGCTTATATGCGATATTATTAATACGCATTATAACATTAATAGGCATACTCATTGTGAATAATTTAAATAACCTGCCTAACTCAACATTGAGGTTTGCAGGTCATTGTTAACATTTTTATTATTCGTAACCTAATTCGACTAGCATTTCAACTTCATCCTTTAATTGTTGTTTGAACCATTCATCAGATGGTAATGAATTTTCATACTTCTCTTGATAGTATTCATCAAATTCATCCATTTCATAATCATGAGTTCTTGCATCAATGTTATGCTCCCATAATTCATCTAACAGAGATTGAAAATTATCTTCACAAGTACAGTACATACCGTACTCATGACAAATAGGACAACATTCCATATGAATAGTTTTAATGAAATTTAGTTTTTCTATCTTTAATTTCATCTGCTGTATAAATAGCAGTCTTACCAGATTCCCAGTTAACTATACCTTTTGCATTACATCTAACAAAAAGAAGTTGTGTATAACAGGATTGTGGTAAACTAATCTGCCACTTAGCTATTATTTCTCTAGCATGAGTTCTCTTTAAATTTAATGTGTTCATTGTGAATATATTATTGGTGAATTGATTCCATATTTGAAATAACAAATAAAGAGAGTTTTAATCTCAATTGATTAGTAATGTAATTAACTTCATATTACTTAAAATATTACTGAAACTACAGATTGTTACTACTCTCTTTAATAATAAAATTACATTGCTACAAGAGAAGTCCAAATCGTCCTTGTAGTTAATTCTCTGCTCTATCCTTTTGACTTGCGATTATATCGTTACTCTTTTATTGAGCATTATATTACGGCAATCATCGGAGAAACAATGTAATCTTACTGAAAACCCGAAAACCTAAAAACCTTATAAAATCATTGTTGCTAATATCAGTAAGGTTTTCCAAAACGCCTTCTGATACGGTAACTACGCCATGTTACACCCCGCTTGCTCTATTTCAGGATAAGAGCATAATAGGCCACCATCGAGTATGCTTAACAACAATGATTTATAACATAAAAGGGAAGAGAGTGATATCGCACCATTTATTGATATATCATCTTCCCTTTTATATCTTTGCTTCAGTACGAAGATAATACTTATATCTTGTACCTTTTGCGCTGGTTCTGATAACAAACAAGGAGCCTGTCTTACTTAACAGGACAGGGTAAACTACACCTTTGCTATCGGTGAAAGTTTTCCCAGTTGGATTCCCAGTTGTATCAATGGGTTGTTTTACGTAAACGTAATTACCCTTACTGTCCAATTTGGCATTCTGCCCGAAACTGTCTGCAAACATACTGATAATTAGCATTATTACAAATGCCAATTTCAGTCCTAACTGATTGATTTTTCTCATTTTCTGAGTTTTTGAATTGTGATTAAATGTCAACTATTTCATACATACCAATAGATGTTACAGGAAATACAGTTGTTTCCTTTTTATCTCTATCTTCTATTGGTCTATATCCTGTTTCTGTTCTTCTTGGAAAATCTTCATCAGGTGCATATTCATATTTAACACCTATCTTTATAAATCCAATTGCTTTTTGTTCATTGATTGTAGTATTAAACTCTTTGTATAATCTACTATCAAAATCAAAATGCATACCTGATACAGTAATAACTCTTGTTTTTGTATTCTGCATTGTGAACAGTTTTAATTTGTGAATAGAAATTACCGCATCCTATTATGTTTTGAATATAATAGGATGCGATAAATTGATTAACCATAAATATCTTCGTGAATACCATTTGTTCTTGTACCTTTGCGTAAATCAATTGATGGTTCAATTTGTGAACATTCAGTATGATTTACCCATTCCTGTTTACGAACAATGGTTTCATCACGATTGTAATGGTCATATTCCAGCAACAGTTTAGCATCCCGGTATTCATCCACTTCAATTACAACGCAATTTTCCATTACGCTATATTCAGAGCTGCTTTTTTCTCTGGAACTTTCAGTTTTGTACATATACGCTTTCTTTGTGGTTTTTACTTTATCACCAACTTTAAAGTTAATGTCATTGGTAAAACCATTCAAAGTATTGTATATATACCCTAATTTGTCGGTGTGAAGTGCTGTTGCAATGATACTTTCTGTAAGCATTTCACGATGCTTAAATTCAGGACTGATTGTATCTAATAGACTTTTAGCAATTGCATCTACTGATACTTCTACTGTGATAACTTTGTTGAACGTTTTCATTTCTATTTATGTTTTTTAATGTGAATAGACATTTTAATTTACCCTCTGTAATCAGTATAATAAATATCTTATAGGTGGTTAAACCAAGCTAGTTGGCATATGTACTCATATTATTTAACTCTTTCCAGTCCCTAACTTTATTTATTAACTGATTACTTTGGGTGTTTGTCCTTTGTAAATGATTATAATAGTTTACTATTTAATTTGGGTCTTATATAGAACTATCCCATCTATTATAATCACTTACATTGGAGTTAATTGATTACGAAGTGACCAATATTTTATTTGGATTTAACGTTTATCAATTAACCTTGTTGTGAATCATCACCATCCCAACAATCTTCTTTTGTTGGTTCATATGAAATACTAATAACTGGTTCAGGGAGTAATTTCTCCCTGATTACAGTTATTATTTGATTGTGTATCTTTTTGTCAATACCCATTGCTGTAAACCATTTACATACTCTTTTAACAGGAAATGTATTGTATGCAATTATTCTATCTCTTTTAGCATTAGAATAATGTATACAATCTATTCCCCATTTATCACAAACGAATTTAAATCTTTTGTAATTAAGGATTGATTTGTTCTCAAATGGAACATTCATTGCATCAAAGTTGCCATTACTTGATTTGAAGTATGATACTCTAGCCATTTTGTTTTCTGCTTGCTCTCCTTTAAAGAACTAATTATAAGATATTATATTCGCATTCCAATATAATAAATATTTACCACTCTGCTTATACATTTGTATTACTGGAGTTGTGACCAGTTAACTAGCATTAATAAATAAGGCTGTTTATCCACGATAACATCATTGCATTTCTGTCAATATGTATCGTATAACATTTCGTTGCACCTTAATGATTACCCGAAATAACTCTGTACTTCTTTAAGTACCATTGCTACTCTCACATGTCCAACACCTAAACCTAACTTTGCAGTAGGTTTGGATTGTTTAAGAAACTTGTGAAAACTACCAATTGTCTTAAATCCATAAGAGTTAGCCAATTGACAAATTCTCACTGAGAATTTATCACTTGTTATCCTTGTTCTATTTGTCATGTTTAAAGATAAGTTAATAAGAGAATGATGCGGGCCAGCCTGTTTATCGGGAGCAAGGCATCATTCTCTTAATATGTTTAATAGTCTATTTCAGTAAGACCATATTCAGGCAAATTATCCTTATTTAACAACTTCATCATTTCTTCAACTTCTTCAGTTGATAAATGTTTAGTTGTTACATAAGATGGATTTTGAGTATCACTACCAAATCCATAAGATACCTGATGATATTCTTTACCATTTACAGCAGTAGAATACATTATTCCATATGGTAATACAGAATGATGTAAATTTGCTGTTGTTGGCCTTAATTCACTCCAGAATTGTTCTGCTGTAATGAATTTAAACTCTGGTCTTTCACCTAAATGCAAAGCAGCTAACATTATTGATTTTTCCATATTTAGTTTTATTGGATTGCGGTTATAAAATAAACTACCAGATATAACAAAGACTGTCTTTTACAAGATTAGGTCAATGTAACGATATTTCACTGTTCATCTGGTAGTTATTAATTTTAATCATCATCATCAAGAATGTTCAAATCACCTGTATAGTGACCATCATTGTCTAAAACAATGATTGAATCAACCATATATTTACCGCCATAAATGACGATAATATCGCCTTTAACATAAGCTGGATTAATGAACTTCAATTCAGATATGAACACTTCATCTTGAATTATTGGCCAAGCATGTACTTTGGCTAATACTGTTTCATTCAGTATTTCCTGATGTTTTTTAATAACACATTCTGTTGCTAATTCTTCTGGTGTCTTTTCATTAGAGCAAGAAGTAAGCATTAATAAGAAGGCAATGATGCAAAGGAACAAAGCAAAGTTTTTCATTTTAGTGATTTTAGGCTATTATTATATAACCTGATTAGTGAATAATATTAAGGAACAAAAAGGTGATGAAAATTAAAGGAATGGTCTAAGGACTTGTTTCAATCAAGATTAATCAACAAAGTAACTTAATTACCTACATCTGACTTCGTTTGTTTCAACGTTGCCTACCAGATTGTACACATCAGAGTGATAGTGATAGATAAGTAATCAAGTTTCTCGTTTTATAGTCTCCACTCAATAAAAAAGGTACACTCACATGGAGTGTACCAATGATGGACTACAGGTAGTCTACACCCTTCTGCTCACCGATAAGGTGCTTGGTGTATGATTTACCAGATGGCCCCGGCTCGGTGCTGGTATTGAGGAACAGGTCAACTGCTTCTCCGCCTTTAAGCCTGTCAAACAACGCTGTAGCAATAACGTACTGCTCACGCTTTGTACCATCGAAGAATGAACGCCAATCAGGATACGCTGCATCAACTTCTTCGAATGGAATACGACTAACACCTAACGCTGCTTTGATTTCTGCAAGAAACATAATAATGGAATTGAAAAGATGAATAAATAAATACCGGGGGGATATATCTTCTCCCCAAAAATTAGTGAGGGTTTTTGTAGGGTGGCTTGCATCTTCATTTCTTTTCAATAAAATTTTTTCCGTAAAATTTTTCATTATCAGTAAGTTGCTTATTATATTCAAAACATTACAGATTGCGAATATCTTTGTGTTATATCTTTTAGCAAAAAAATATAAAGAAACTTTTTTTAACTGTATTAGGATAAAAAGCATTTCCATTTAAGTTATTGATATTCATTTATTTACAGAGGTTTTACTTACATGATTCCTGTGAGGCAAAAAATTAAAAAACAAAATATTCGTTTATTATTTGTTTTAAAAAAAATTTATGTATATCTTACTACAAATATACAAAATTTCTACCTTTATGGCAGCAATTGAGAAAAAGATTAATCCTTTTACTAGTGGACTATATGTTCAATATGTTGAAATGGTTAGGTCTGTTAAAGCTGATACAGTAGATTCATATGAAGTAGAACAAGCAAGATATAGTAGGTTATATATATCAAGAGAAATAAGAGAATTCATCTTTGATAACTTAACTATGTATGCTAGGGATATGATACTTATGATGCAATATGCAGTCAATCCAAACTACCAATATGTTATTCTTAACTATGAAAAAATATGTAAAGTTTATGGTAAAGAAAAATATGGTAGAAGAAGATATGATGATACCATAAGGGAGTTACAAAGATACTCTATACTTGATTTAAGAGATAAAGCTGATAATAGTTATTGGTATAATCCTAATCTATTCTCACCAAGCAGTAGATTAACATTATTTCCAGATTGCAAAGTAAGAGTTGGTATTAAGATGGTAGGTGATGTAAATAAAGAAGATATTAAAAAGATAAAAGCTATTCCTAATTCTAAAGTAAATTCTAAACTAATATTAGAACCATAATATTATGCCATTCAAATCTAAAGCACAGCAGAAAGCATGTTATGCAACTAAAGGATTTAAAGGTAAAGTAGATTGCAAACATTGGAGTAAAGTAACTAATCAATCTAAATTACCTAAAAGAGCATCAAGAAAGAAATAGGTTACCGCATCCTTAGATAAAGAAAATTAATTGATATGCAAATTGAGTTACATAAAGATGATTTAGTACATTTAGTATTAGGAGTATCTCCTTATTATGATGTAATGGAGCATCCTTCTGTTAAAGGTAAAGGTAGATTTAGTGATAATACTGGATGGGATTGGCATATTGCAAATCTTAAACAATTAAGTGAATATGAACTGTTTGAATTGTACAAATTATGTAGAGATAGTTGGTTAAATCAATAATATGAAAAAGAAAATTATCTATTATAAGTGTGAGAAACAAAAGAAAAGTAATGACTTTCTAAAATATACTATTCCAGAAGGTGAACATTATGCTGATAGACATAAAAGAATAGAAACAGATAATTACAAGTTCCAAGTTCACTTTGATAATTCTGCTATCTATACATTACCTGATGCTGACCAACATGATATTAATAAACTAACTGGCTTTTCAGATAATCGTTCACATCATCAAAGATTTAGTGCAAGGTTTGGTTGGAGATATTCAGATGATGAACTTAGGTTATTTGCTTATGTATATAATGATGGATTATGGGTAGAAGAAGAAATATCAATCATTAAAATGAATGAAACTTATACTTGTGGAATCTTTGTAGATAAAGACCAATACATTTTCTATATAGAAGAATTAGAGAAAGATGTATCGATGCCTAGAGCAGCAACTACTGCTAAAGGACAAGGTTATCGCCTCTACCCTTACTTTGGTGGTAACAATGTTGCACCACATGATATAAAAATATGGTTGAAGTACTTATAACACAATAAACAAAACACAATGCAAGAACAATTAAAACAAGACCCAATCTCAATGACAAAAGGAGAAGCTAGAGTTAGACGTAACTTTAATAATCTTGAAAGACAAGATGTGGCTTCTATTAAAAATGATGTAGCAATGTTAATTGATTTCTGTGAAGATGGTATTAAAACAGTTAAGGAGAATACCAGTTTAACTGATGTACAAAAAGGTGAAGCTATTCGCTTATGGTCACTTGCACAAACAGCTTATGAAGAAGGTGCAATGTGGGCTGTTAAAGCTGCAACTTCTAATCTTTAATAAGTAACAATAAGATGATGCCAATAAGACCACCACCAAAGCCTATCTTAATAATGATAATCTTATTCGCATTTCTATTTCTCATTTATAAACTTATTATATGGAGCCTTTTGTAGCATTAATCGTACCTGTTAAACCACCAACAGAACCACCTGTAGGTGGAACAGAACCACCAGAGATAAACAATGACTTACCACTCTTCCCATTTCATCCAATAGTAGTACCTCCCGGTGGAGCATGGCCCGGAGAGCCTCCTAGTGGAAGTGGTGAAAGACCTAATCATGATTTACCTCTATTTCCTTTCCATCCTATTGTTGTACCTCCCGGTGGTACTTATCCTCCTACTGAACCACCTACTACAGAGCCACCACCTGTAGACCCTAATGCACCACATCCTGAACATCCTATTAATTTACCTCCTTCTGAAGCAGGTTGGTGGTTAATGGTATATGTTCCCGGTATTGGATGGTCATGGGTAGCATTTAGTCCCGGTGACTTGCCTGAAAATCCTTTACCAGCACCTAAAGCATAAGGTAATAATAACTAGTGGTGTGAAAGCCATTAGTTATTTGGTTAACTAATTACATTTTTTTAACCAAGATTGCGGAAATAAATTTCAACAAATTGTTGCAAGATGTTACCAAACATCATATCTTCATATTCCAAACAGGTTTTACCATGAAAGGTAAGAAAAAAGGTAAGAAGGGTTGCTGATCTCCCTATTTTGCCATAAAAAAGAACCCAATTTTCTGAAGTCT
>Ga0208685_1000327_pt1 | contig 17209 bp, 17 predicted proteins | sample EasRivMeERMLT890_FD_187533 | JGI IMG/M metagenome (GOLD analysis project Ga0208685, IMG submission 187533) | Soil microbial communities from meander-bound floodplain in the East River, Colorado, USA - East River MetaG ERMLT890 (SPAdes) (version 2) | ecosystem: Environmental > Terrestrial > Soil...
CCCCGACGGCAACTTCATCCTCGGCGAGGCGCCGGAGATCCGCAACTACTTCGTCGCCGCCGGCTTCAACTCGGCGGGCATCGCCAACGCCGGCGGCGCGGGCAAGCTGCTCGCCGAGTGGATCGCGGGGGGCGAGGCGCCGATGGACCTCTTCGAGGTCGACGTCCGGCGTTTCGGTGCGTTCGCGGCCGACGCGGCATGGCTCAAGGCGCGGACCGTCGAGACGCTCGGCCTGCACTACGCCATGCGCTGGCCGCGCCACGAGCTCGAATCGGGCCGCCCGCAGAGGGTTTCGCCGCTCTACGAGCGATTGAAATCCAAAGGCGCCCAGTTCGGCTCCAAGTTCGGCTGGGAGCGCGCGAACTATTTCGGGCCGCCGATGCAGTACACGCTCGGCCGCCCGAACTGGCTCGCCGCGGTGATCGAAGAGCAGCGGGCGATCCGAAACGCGGTCGGCGTCCTCGACCAGACCTCGTTCGGCAAGCTGCGCGTGCGCGGGCGCGACGCGGGGGCGCTGCTTGACCGGGTGTGCGCGAACCGCATCGGCAAGCTCACCTACACCGCGATGCTCAACCGCAAGGGCGGCTTCGAGAGCGACGTCACCGTGCAGCGCTGGGCGGACGACGACTTCTTCATCGTCACCGGCTCGGCGCAGCCGGTGCGCGACCGTGCCTGGCTTCTCCGGAACCGGAAACCCGGCGAGGAGGCAACGGTTGAAGACGTCACTGCAGAGTGGTCGGTCATCTCGGTCCTAGGGCCTCGCGCTTCGGATCTTTTGACAAAAGTCGATCCAGGATCTGCTCGAGTCGTCCCTGCATCCTACGTTGGCGGGCCGGGCAGCGAGATTTACGTGCCGGTGGCGGAAGCCCCCGGCCTCTACGACCGGCTTTGGGCGGCCGGAAAGGATCTCGGACTGCGGGACTGCGGCTACTACGCGCTCGACGCGCTGCGCATCGAGGCGGGGCGGCGCGCGTTCGGCCCGGAGCTCTCGCCCGACTGCACGCCTTACGAGGCTGGGCTCGCATTTGCTGTCCGTCCCGAATCGCGCAAGCCGCCGGCGCGCCTGACCAAGCAACTCCTCATGTTCACTTTTCCGGCGACCGAGCTCTTCGCCTGGGGCGGCGAGCCCATCCTGCGCGACGCAAAGCCGGTGGGCGAGCTTTCCTCGGTCGGCTACAGCGCGACGCTTGGGTGCATGGTCGGGATGGGCTTTGTCCACTCCGAGAACATCGACGGGCGCTACGAAATCGAAATCTCAGGACAGAAGGTAGCGGCGAAGGCGTCGCTCAAGGCGCCGTGGCCAGGATAGTCCGCACCGACCGCGAGCTCGAGCTGCCCGGCGTCGACGCGGCGCTGCGCGCGGCCGGGCACGAGCTGCGGCTGCTGCCCGACGGCATTGCCGAGGAAATTCTGGCGCACGAAATGCGGGAGACCGAGCTTCTGCTCATGTGCTACACGCCCGTCTCGCGCCGGGTCATCGAAGGCGCGAACAGACTGAAAGGCATCGTCAAGTACGGCGTCGGCATCGACGCTATCGACATCGCCACTGCGCGCGAGCGCGGCATCCCGGTGGTCAACGTGCCCGAGTACGCCGAGGAGACGGTGGCTGAGGGCGCAGTCGCGCTGATGATGGCGCTCGCGAAGAACCACAAGCGCATCGAAAAGGCCATGAACCGGGACGGCTGGGCGTGGCCGGAGCCACGCTGGCTCGGAGCCGACCTTTCCGGCAAGACCCTCGGCCTGGTCGGGCTGGGGCGCATCGGCACGAGCGTGGCGCGGATGGCCGGCGCTTTCCGCATGCGGGTGCTCGCCTTCGATCCGTACGTGAAGGGCACCGTGCCCGACCTGCGCGCCATGCTCGCCGAGTCCGATTTCGTCTCGATTCATTGCGTGCTGAACGGCGAGACGCGCCATCTCGTCGGCGAGGCGGAGCTGCGCGCGATGAAGCCGACGGCCTACCTCATCAATGTCTCGCGCGGCGCGATCGTCGATGAAATGGCATTGTTGAAAGCGCTGCAAGATCGACGTCTCGCCGGCGCGGCCCTGGATGTCTATTCACAGGAGCCGCTCGCAAAGCAGGGCCATCCGCTGAGCGCGCTGTACGAGATGGACAACGTGATCCTCTCGCCTCACCTCACGTTCTACACGCGCGAGGCGATGGCGCGCCTCGAGGCCGATACGCTGGAGCGCTGCCGCGAAGTGCTGGAGGGGCGCCCCGTGACCGTCAGGTCGCGCGACCCGCGCCTGCGGGCGCAGACCCGGGGCGTGCGCTTCGCCGGCTAAGGCAATCTCGCGCGACCAGCGCCGCCTCGAAGGTCATGGTCTGGTTTTCTATTTCAGAAAATGAAAACAATCTGAACTCCGACACTTCCCCGTCCTGGTTCTTCGGCTCGAAGTCCGCCGGTAGCGCGAGGTCGTAGCTCTCGATCAGCTCGGACTGCACGCCTTCGGGAACCTCCCGCAGGACCCGGATCGTGCCGCCGCGCGTTGCGGTACGCGCGAGCTCGTAAGGGATGCCCGCTTCCTCCCACGCTTCCTTGACGAGCGTCTGCTCGACGGAAAGGCCGGTGGCGATGCCCCCGCCCACCAGGTTGTCGAGCAGGCCGGGATCGATCGGCTTGGTGCGGGCGCGGCGCGCCAGCCACATCTTGCCGTCGGAAGAAATTCCATTCACGTGCACCGCGCGGGTCGTGAGCCCGAACGGGCGCGCCGCGGCGCGCTCGATGTCGAAGAGATCGGCGATGCGATAGCGCTCGTTGCGCCAGCCCGGGATGAACCCTTCCTGTGCCAGCTGCTCGAGCACCGGCGCCAGCCCATCGGGCTGCAGGAGCGTTACCCGCTCCGCGCTCGCCGAGAATACGGAGGACCAGGCGCTCACGCGCGCCGCGAGTTCCGGGCGCAGCCAGCCGATTCTTGCACCCTGAAACAGGAACGGCACATAGGCCTCAGGACTGAAGCTCAAGGCGCGCAAAGTTTAGCAGCCTGCTAGACTCGATCGGCAGTCATCCAACGGGGAGGTCGATGATGCGGTTCACGCACTTGATTGCGGCAGCCGGCACGGCCGCGTTCCTTTCCATCGGCGCCGCCACAGCGCAATCCGACGTGCCGGGCAAGCGCCTCGAAGAAATCTACGCCATGTCTCCCGAGCGCATGGGTACGACCAGCAAGTGGATCCGCGCGAAATACGACCAGCTTCTCGTGCACATCCGTTCGATCAAGGACCCGCAGATCCGCGCGCTGGTGCTCGACATGGTGACCGCGCCGCGCTCGACGGTGTTCAACGCCACCGCGGAGCGCGACGCCTTCCTCATCGCGCCCGCCGCGGGCGGGCCGGGCCACCATTTCTACCCGGGCGGACTCGCGGTGCACGCGGTCGAGAATATCGAGATCTCGCTCGGCTGGGCGGACGCCATGGCGAAGGTGCACGGCGTGGACAACACCAACCGCGACATCATCATCGCGGCGCTCACGCTGCACGATTGGGCGAAGGTCTGGTATCAGTGGGACCCGGCGACGGGGACAATCAAGCGGCCGGACTGGTTTCCCGCCTACTGGGGCGGCGAGCAGGGAATCGCCAAGTGGCGCTGGATGGGCGGCCACGGCGCCATCGTGTACGCCGAGCTGATGAAGCGCGGCGCGCCCACCGATTTGATCATTGCGACGGCGGCGGCGCACTTCGATCCCTTCTGGGACGTCGACAAGGTCGACGGCAAGGAAGGACTGAACGCGGCTCTGGCGGAAGCGGCCAAGCTCGCGCGCGTGCCGGCGCCCAAGGTGGACCCGGCGAAGCGTATGGCCGAGTGGTGGATGATCGTCTACTCGGACGGCTCATGGTCGTATTCGCACTACATTGCGGGCCAGTTCGCCCACGCCTGGGCGCGCGAGGTGGCGAAGGATCTCGGCGTCGACCCCAAGTCAGCGCAGGCCAACAAGCTCGCCAACTTCGCCCTCACCCGGCTGTCCGACTTCAAGCTCTACAGCCAGTACCAGGCCGCCGGCTACGACGCGTCAGTGCCGAAGAAGGCGATCCTCGGCGTGCTCAGGGAATCCGGCGCGCACGAGATGGCAGCGCGCTGAACGAGGTGCGCGCCGCGCTCGCGGCGTTGGCATTTGCGCCGGCGAGCGCGTTCGCCCATGGGTTCGGGGCGCGCCACGAGCTTGCGGTTCCGGTATGGCTGTTCATCGTCGGCGCTGCGCTAACCGTGACCCTCACCTTCGTCGCCGCCGCCGCCTTCGCCGGCAGCCGCGTCGAGCGTTACGCGGCTGCGCGCTGCGAGCTCTCCCGCGCGTTCATCCCGGGCTGGACGATCGCGGCGCTGAAGATCGCCGGCGTAGCCGCGTTGGTGCTGGTGTTCGTCGCCGGATTCATCGGCAGCCGCGACCCCAACCGCAACATCGCTCCGACGCTGGTCTGGATCGTCGGATGGGTCGGCTTTTCCTATGTGGCGATGCTCTTCGGCAACCTGTGGCCGGTGGTGAACCCGTGGCGCACCCTCCATGAGCTCTTCGCGCGGGCGCCGTCGCCGCCGCGATCCTGGCCGCGCAGCCTGGGGTCGTGGCCCGCGGTGGCGGCATTGCTCGCGTTCGGCTGGCTCGAGCTGGTGTTCCCGTTCCGCGCGACGCCGCCGGTGCTCGCCGGGCTCGTGCTGGCCTATAGCGTGGTGACCTGGGCGGGCATGGCGCGCTACGGCGCGCAAGCCTGGCTCGAGCACGCCGATCCATTTCATCGCGTGTTCGAGCTGTTCTCGCGTTTCGCGCCTTTCGCCGTTGCCCCGAACGGCAGGCTGGTCGTGCGCCCCTACGCCGCGGGATTGTGGCCGCGCGAGCCCGAGCGCCTGCCAATGGCGCACGTGGCGTTCATCCTCGCCATGCTGGCGATCGTGCTGTTCGATGGCTTCCAGGCGAGCGTGCATTGGGTCGCCCTCGAGGACGCGGTGCACGCCGTCGACCCGCAGCTCGGCGACGGCGCGTGGCTTGCGCTCCATACGGCCGGGCTGCTAGCCATGTGGCTCGTGTTCCTCGGGCTCTATCTGGCCGCCTGCCGCCTGGCGAAGGCTGCGGCAAACGCTTCGCTGACGACGCTCGATTACGCGCGCGCCTTCGCGCTCACCCTCATCCCGATCGCCGTCGGTTACCACTTTGCGCACACCTTCACGTACCTGATCGTCCAGGGCCAGAGCCTGGCGTTCCTGGTGTCGGACCCTTTCGGCTTCGGCTGGAACCTGTTCGGCACCGCCGGCGCCACGGTGGACGACGCGATCATCGCCACCAGGACCGCCTGGTACCTGGCGCTCGGTGCGATCGTCGTCGGGCACACGATCTCGGTGGTGCTGGCGCACGCCGCCGCCGATCGCCTGCTCGCGGGGCGCGGGCGCGCCTTGCGCGCACTCGTGCCGATGACGGCGCTGATGGTGCTCTACACGGTGATCAGCCTGCAGATCCTCGCCGAGCCCCTGGTGCGCTACTCGGGCCCTCAGGAGACAATTATTTAGAAATCGGCTATAGTCGTTCCATGCAACAGGCGATTCTCGCTCTCCTCTCGCTCGCGCTCCTCGCGCTGGGCGGCCTGCTGCTGCGCCCCGCGCGCTAAATACTCCCGCCTACAATCCGTGTTGCGACCAGGCCTGAAAAAGGCCAAGGACCCATTCCATGCGTACTGACAACTTGATCATCTTCGATACCACCATGCGCGACGGCGAGCAGAGCCCCGGCGCGTCGATGACGCGCGACGAGAAGCTGCGCATCGCGCGCGCGCTGGAACGCATGAAGGTGGACGTGATCGAGGCGGGCTTCCCGGCCTCGTCCAACGGCGATTTCGAGGCGGTGCGCGCGATCGCCAACACGATCAAGGACTCCACGGTGTGCGGGCTGTGCCGGGCCAACGACCGGGACATCCAGCGCGGCATCGACGCGCTCACCGGCGCGAAGTCCTGGCGCATCCACACCTTCATCGCCACCAGCGCGCTGCACATGGAGAAGAAGCTGCGCATGACCCCCGAGCAGGTGTTCGAGCAGGCGAAGCTCTCGGTGCGCTTCGCCCGCAAGGCGTGCCCCGACGTCGAGTTCTCGCCCGAGGACGGCTCGCGCTCCGAGCTCGACTTCCTGTGCCGCGTGCTCGAGGCGGTGATCAAGGAGGGCGCGAGCACCATCAACATCCCGGATACCGTCGGCTACGCCGTGCCGCAGCAGTTCGGAGAATTCATCCGCAAGCTGCGCGAGAAGATTCCGAACTCCGACAAGGCGGTGTGGAGCGTGCATTGCCACAACGACCTCGGCATGGCGGTGGCCAACTCGCTCGCCGCGGTGCAGATCGGCGGCGCGCGCCAGATCGAGTGCACCATCAACGGCCTCGGCGAGCGCGCGGGCAATACCTCGCTGGAAGAGGTGGTGATGGCCGTCAAGACCCGGAGCGACTTTTTTGGTTTGCAAACGCGGATCGATACGACCCACATCGTCCCGACCTCCCGGCTGGTCTCGCAGATCACCGGCTTCGTGGTGCAGCCGAACAAAGCGGTGGTGGGCGCGAACGCCTTCGCGCACGCCTCGGGAATCCACCAGGACGGCGTGCTGAAGGCGCGCCAGACCTACGAGATCATGCGCGCCGAGGATGTGGGCTGGAGCACCAACAAGATCGTGCTGGGCAAGCTGTCCGGCAGGAACGCGTTCAAGCAGCGCTTGAAAGAGATCGGCATCGAGCTCGACAGTGAGGACGCGTACAACAAGGCGTTCCAGCGCTTCAAGGACCTCGCCGACAAGAAGGCCGACATCTTCGACGAGGACCTGCAGGCGCTGGTGTCGCAGGAGGCCGGGCGCTCGAGCGACGAGCACTGGAAGCTCGTCACCATGAACCAGGCGAGCGGCATGGGAGAACGGCCTTTTGCAAAAGTCACCTTGATGGAGGCTGGCAAGGAGAAGAAGGCTGAATCGCAGGGCGACGGGCCTGTGGACGCCACCTTCAAGGCGATCGAGACCCTGGCGAAGAGCGGCGCCGAGCTGCTCCTCTATTCGGTCAACGCGGTGACGACCGGCACCGAGTCGCAGGGCGAGGTGACGGTGCGGCTGGCGAAGGGCGGGCGGGTGGTGAACGGCATCGGCGCCGACACCGACATCGTGGTCGCCTCGGCCAAGGCCTACATCAGCGCGCTCAACAAGCTCGAGAGCAAGGTCGAAAGGCTGAACCCCCAACACCAATTGTGAGAAGCCTCGCGCTCGCTGCGCTCCTCCTGGCGCTCCCCGCCCACGCCCAGATGTACAAGTGCGTCGACGAGCGCGGCGTCACGCATTACACCGACAAGCCGCGCCCGGACTGCAAGGGCGGCAAGGTCGACATCCGGCCGATCCCGCCGGTCTCGGGCGAGACCGCGGCGCCGCCGAGCAGCTTCGCGGCGCAGGACGCCGAGTTCAGGCGCCGCCAGATCGAGGGCGCGCAGGCGGAGGAAAAAGAAAAGGCCGCGCTCGACCAGCGCTGCGCCCGGCTGCGCCGGGAGCTCGACTTTCTGTCCCACGGCGGGCGCATCTCGAACGTGGATGCGCAGGGCAGGCGGGTCTATGTCGACGACGCCACCCGGGCTTCGCGCCTCGCGCAGGTCAAGGACCAGCTCCGCCTCTGCCCTTGATGCGGCGTTCATGGCTGTTCGTTCCGGGCGCCGATAGGGGCGCGCATGCGGCCGCCGCGCGCAGCGGGGCCGACGTCATCATTCTCGAGCTCGAGGACTTCACGCCGCCGGAGCTGCGCGCGAAGGCGCGCGCGCTCGCCGGCGAAGCATTCGCGAGATGGAGAAAAGCCGGAGCCCTCGCGGCGGTTCGCGTCAACCCGCTCGAGACCTGCGGCCGCGACGACCTGCGGGTCGTCATGCTCGCGCTTCCGGACATCGTCATGATGTCCAAGGTGGTGTCGGCCGACCAGGTGCGATCGCTGGCGGAGCTCGCGCCCGAGGCCGAGCTCGTGCCCAACGTCGAAACCGCCGCCGGCCTGCTGAACGCCTTCCACATCGGCAAGGCGAGCCCTCGGGTGACCGCGATGCTGGTGGCGAGCGAGGACATGGTCGCCGACCTCGGCACCGAGCGCAGCCGGGGCGGCGAAGAGCTCGCCTACGTGCGCGCGCGCTTCCTGGTCGAGTGCCGCGCGGCCGGCGTCGAAGCGATCGATTGCCCCTATACCTTCAGCGACGTCAAGGGCGCGGCCGCCGACGCGCGCACCGCGAAGCGGCTCGGCTACCGCATGAAGAGCCTGGTCGACCCTTCGCACGCCCGCGCCATCAACGCCGTTTTCACGCCGAGCAAGAAAGAACTGGCCAAGGCGAAGAAAATCGTCGCCGCCCTCGAAAGAGCGCGCGCCGCGGGCAAGGAGCGCGCCAAGGTCGACGGCGCGCTGATCGAGGTGCCGATCTACGCCGCGGCTAAGCGCTTGCTCGAGTCCGCCGCGCGTAAGTAACGGCTGCGGCGAAGAACGCGAAGCTCAACGCCGCTTCAATCAACCCGAGCCCTTGAGAAAGTCCCCCCTCGGACCACGCGCGCGTGACCCCCTCGGCAAAATAGGCGAGGATCAGCATGCTCGACCACTGGTAGGTGTAGCGCTTTCCCTTGAGGATTCCGCTCAACGGGAGAACGAGCGGAAGCGCCTTGAGCGCAAGCAGCGAACCGCCGGGCCGCAGCGGGGCGAGCCACAACTCCCATGCGAGGCAGATGACAATCATCGCTGCAAGGGAGCCTGCAGCGGCCATTCGGAGCGTGCGCGCCAGTGCTAGGTGCCCACCTGGACGAAATCGTACTTGCCGACGCCCTGAATCAGCAGAAAACGGCAGGGACCTCTGCCGCCGTTCGAGACCTGGTGAACGGTCGGGGAACTCACCGTCGCGGACTGGCCGACAGCGATCTGGTGGCGTGCGTCCGGGCCGCGGGTTTCCACGACGACCACGCCCTCGAGCCCATAGTAATAGTCGGAAACCTCGCTGTGCCGGTGCCAGGGGATCGCTTCGCCGGGACCGAGCGTGTACTCGCGCACGAGCACGTCGGCGCCCTTGGCAACGACGTGAATGGAACGGACTTTGTACGGCTGTGGCTTGGACTCACTCATGGCAAGGCGGCTCCTAACATAACCCATTACTTGGGAGGCGCGCGCCACCAGGACGGCTTCTTCTGGGCCTCGGGGTCGTCGGGATCCGCCTTCATCATGCGGTCCGCAGCCGCCACGCATTCGTCGCAGATGAGGGCCTTCGCGCCGGCGACCAGCCGCTTCACCTGATCCTGGTGCTTGCCGCAGAAGGAGCAGCGAAGTTGCTGCGGCACTATTCGATCACCCGATCGGCGCGCACCAGGATCGACGCCGGAATCTTGACGCCGAGGGCGTTCGCGCTCCTGCGGTTGATCACCAGCTCGAACTGGGTCGGCTGCTCGATCGGCATGTCCGCAGGCCGGGCGCCCTTGAGCACGCGATCCACGTAGTGCGCGCCGCGGCGGAACATCGCTTCCACCTTCGGGCCATACGCGATTAGGCCGCCGCCGTCGGCCTCGTCGGCGACTTCGTGCATCGTCGGAATGCGCCGCTCTGCCGCAAGCGCCAGAATGCGCTGCCGGTTCGCCGTAACGAAAGGGCTGGCGATGACGAGAATCGCATCGACCTTGCTGGCCGCCATCTCGCGAAAGACGCTCTCCACCTCGGCGCTGTTGTTCGCAGTGAAGCGCTGCATCGTCACTCCGGCCGCCGGCGCGGCCGCCTGCAGGTCCGCGAAGATCCGGTCATAGAAGCCGTGATCCACCTGCGCCTCCGCGTGCAGCATGGCAACGCGCTTCAGTTTCGGCAGCAGCTCCTTCAGGAGCTCCAGCCGCTTGACCGCCAGGTCGGGTGAAAGAAGCTGCTGTCCCGTGACGTTGCCGCCGGGCCGCGCCAGCGTGGCGGCCAGGCGCATGCCGACGAGGTCGCCGCCCGTGCCGACGACGATCGGCACGCTTGCGCTCGCGTCGCGCAGCGCGATGGCGTTCGTGCCGCTCACCGTGAAAACCACGTCGGGCTTCCATGCCATCAGCGCCGCAGCCTCCTGGCGCGGCCGGTCCAGATGGCCATCCGTATGGCGCCATTCGATCACTAGGTTCTCCCCTTCCCGGTAGCCGAGGCTGCGCAACTCCTGCAGGAACGCAATGTAGATGGTGCTCTTGGCAGCCACCGGGCGGGGGTTCACCGTCAGCATGCCCAGGCGCCAGGTCTTCGCAAGCTGCGCCTGCGCCATGAGCGGTCCGAACAGCGCGAGGATCAGGCTGGCGCAAAAAAGGACGCGCGCAGTGGTCATCGCTCTTGGTATCCACTCAACACGCTGTTGCGTCTTAGGTGCCGCGGCGAGGCGCGCTGTGCATAGGCGCGTCGAGCGCCGAGCGAAAAGCGTGGTACTCCGCCGCGTTGTTAGCCATCACGTGCGCACCTGCCATCGCCTCGGACTGCGGCGGCCATGCATGCATGCGACCACCACGACAACCTCCTCGTAAACCCGGAAGTAAATTGAGTAGGGAAAACGACGCAGAAGCGCTCGCCTGGTGTTGCGGCGGATGACTGGATATCTGAGTGGGTGCTTGGCAATGGCATCGATCACTGCCTGTGCCGCCGCTAGAAACTCTTGACCCAAGCCTGGGCGTTGATCTTCGTACCAAAGAAATGCGTCATCAATGTCCGCCGCCGCAGCCGGGCGGACAGCTAACTGCATCAGAGCGCGCGATTGCGGATGCGGTCGAGAACTTCATTCCAGGGAATGCCGACCGGGCCTTCGCGATCAAGCTCGTCGAGCCGTCGATCAAGCTCCTCTTTCTGAGCGTCAGTCATCGGGATGGCCTCAGGAGATAGGCTGTCCCAGAGCCGTTCCAGCAACTCCAACCGCTCTTCAGGGCTCAATTTCGCGATATCAATCGTGCTCATCTACTCAGTATACGCCGCCGGCCGCGGCACACTTGCGCACTGAATTACCTGCCGAGCTTGAGCGCAATCTCGGCGAGCCGCTTGCCCTGCGCGATGCACAGCGAGCGCTCGGCGTCGGTGATCGGCTGGTCGTCGGCGACGCCGGCGAAATGGCTCGCGCCGTAGGGCGTGCCGCCGGTGCGCGTCGCGTTGAGCTCGGCGAGCGTGTAGGGCAGGCCCATGACCAGCATGCCGTGATGCAGGAGCGGCAGCATCATCGAGACGAGCGTGGTCTCCTGGCCCCCGTGCAAGCTCGCGGTGGAGGTGAAGACGCACGCCGGCTTGCCGGCAAGCGCGCCGCTCTTCCACAGGAGCGAGGTGCCGTCCCAGAAGTGCTTGAGCGGCGCCGCCATGTTGCCGAAGCGCGTCGGGCTGCCGAGCGCGAGGCCGGCGCATTCCTCGAGGTCGCGCAATTCCGCATACGGAGGTCCGGCATCCGGAACCGCAGGCTGGGGTTCGATTCCGGTGGAAACCCTGGGAACGGTCCGCACGCGTGCCGTGGCGCCGGGCACGCGCTCGATGCCGGAGGCGACGAGCTCGGCCATGCGCTTCACCGAGCCGCCGACGCTGTAGTAGAGAACGAGAATCTCGGCCACGGCGGTATCATAAAAGGATAATGGAGAAGAACACCTGGCGCGGCTTCGCCGACTTCTGCCTCGCCGTGTTCTGGCGCTTCTACGAGGAGCGCGCCCTGCAGACCGCGGGCAGCCTGACCTACACCACGCTCCTGTCGCTGGTGCCGCTCTTCACCGTGGCGCTCGCGGTGTCGACCGCCTTCCCGGTGTTCGACCAGACCATGGGCGCGCTGCAGGAGTTCGTGCTCGAGAACTTCCTGCCCGACGCGCGCGGCATCGACACGATCGCCGATCAGATCACCTCGTTCACGAAGAACGCCGGGCGCCTGACGGCGATCGGCATGGGGGTATTCATCGTCACGGCGGTGATGCTGATGACGACGATCGATATCGCGCTCAACCGCCTGTTCCGCGTGCAGCGGCAACGGCCGCTGCTCCAGCAGGTGCTGATGTATTGGGCGGTGCTCACGCTCGGCCCGGTGCTGATCGGGGGCAGCCTGTCGATGACCTCGTTCGCGGTCGGCGCGTCCTTCGGCTGGCTCAGGCTCAGCATTGTCGCGGACATCGTGCTCGGAATCCTGCCGTTCGTGTTTACCTGCATCGCGCTCACGCTGCTCTATGTCCTCGTGCCGAACCGGGCGGTCAAACCACGCGACGCGCTGATCGGCGGCATCCTCGCCGGCGTGGCGTTCGAGTTCGCGAAGCGCGGCTTCGCGATCTACCTGGCGCGTTTTCCGACCTACACCCTCATCTACGGCGCGTTCGCGACGATTCCGATCTTTCTCGTCTGGCTCTACATGTCCTGGGTGGTGGTGCTCGCCGGCGCCACGCTGACCGCGATGCTGCCGGCGTACCGCTTCGCGGAAGGCAAGCCGATCCCGGGACGCGATTTCATGGACGCGCTCGCCGTGCTGTCGGTGCTGGCGCGCGCGCAGGAAAAGGGCGGCCCGGTGCGCCTTGCCCAGATCAGCAATCAGGTGCGCCTGATGCCGCACCGCTGCGAGGCGGCGCTGGAGCGCGCCGCGCGGCTCGGCTGGGCGGTGCGCACCGACAAGGACAGCTGGGTGCTGGCGCGCGACGCGGACGCCGTTCGAGTGGCCGATCTCTACCGCTCGTTCGCATTCGATGCCGAGACCTGGGGAATCGCAGATGCCGATCTGAAGCGCAGCCTGCGCGACTTCGCCACCAGGGACAAAGAGAAAAAATGAGCTCCATCCCCCGCGCCGAGCGGTTAATCGTGGCGCTCGACGTGCCGAGCGCAAGAGAGGCGCGCGCGCTCGCCGAGAAGCTGGGCGACAGCGTGCGCTTCTACAAGATCGGCCTGGAGCTGTTCACCGCCGAAGGCTATTTCGAGCTTCTCACGTGGCTCGCCGGGCGCGGCTGCAAGGTGTTCGCCGACCTCAAGCTCCACGACATCCCGGAGACGGTGCGCCGCGCGGTGGCCAACCTGCGCGGGCGCGGCGCCACTTTCCTCACCGTGCACGGCCACCGCTCGGTGATGGAGGCGGCCGCGCGCGAGAAGGGCGCCATGAAGATCCTGGCGGTCACGGTGCTGACCAGCTTCGACCAGCGCGACCTGGAAGAGATGGGTTCAACCAGGAGCGTGGAAGAGCTCGTGCTGGCGCGGGCGCGCGGCGCGGCCGAGAGCGGCTGCGACGGCGTGATCGCCTCGGGCCTCGAGGCGAAGGCGCTGAAGGCCGAGTTCAAGGACCGGTTGCTCGTCGTCACGCCGGGAATCCGGCCGGCCACGGAGCGCAGCGACGATCAGAAGCGCACCGTGGATGCGGCGCAGGCGTTCGCCAATGGTGCCGACTACATCGTGGTCGGCCGGCCGATCCGGGATGCGAAGGATCCGCGCGCGGCCGCGGAGGCGATTCAGGGCACGATCGCTTCCCACTTCAAACAATGATTTTTTGAAGCAAGCGCTCCAGGTGCTCGTGATGCGGCAGCATCACGCCGTTGAACAGCGTCTCGCTGCCGCGCTGCACCAGGATGGTCGGAAAGTTGTCGACGTCCATGTCCTCCACCGCCTCGGCGTCGTCCTCGATGTCGACCCAGCGGAACTCGGCGCGCGGGAAGCGCTCGGCCATCGCCAGGAAGCCGGCGCGGTAGGCGACGCAGGTGTCGCACCAGGCGGCGCAAAGGCAGGCGACCAGAAATTCGCGATTAGACTCCACGCGTGTCCGATTCTATTCACGCCCTGACCGGAATGGCAGGGCTGCTCGCCCTCGCCTGGCTTGCCAGCGAGAACCGGCGCGCGATTCCGTGGCGTGGAGTTTTCGTCGGCCTGGGTCTGCTGGTGGTCGGAGCCGTGATATTCCTCAAAGTTCCGCTCATCAAGGACGCCTTTCTCAAGCTGAACGATGCGCTCCTGGTTCTAGAGCGCGCCACGCAGGCGGGCACCAGCCTCGTGTTCGGCTACCTGGGCGGCGGCAGCCCGCCGTTCGCCGTTTCGGATCCCGCGTCGAATTTCATCCTTGCTTTCCGCGCGCTGCCTCTCGTCCTCGTGATCAGCGCGCTCTCGGCGCTCCTTTCCTACTGGCGCGTGCTGCCGGCGATCGTGCGCGCGATCTCCTTCCTGCTCGAGAAGGCGATGCGCGTCGGCGGCGTGGTCGGCCTGTCGACCGCGGCCAACGTGTTCGTCGGCATGGTCGAGGCGCCGCTCTTCGTGCGGCCGTACCTTGCGCGCGTCTCGAGGGGTGAGCTGTTCGCCATCATGGCGGGCGGCATGGCGTCGATTGCGGGCACGGTGCTGTTCCTCTACGGCAGCATCCTGGGCCGCACCCAGCCCGACGCCGTGGCGCACCTCCTGATCGCCTCGATCCTCTCGGCACCCGCGGCGCTGGTGATCGCGTTCCTGATGGTTCCTCCCGAAACGACGACGGGCGGGAACCTGGTGCTGAAATCCGAAGCCTCCGGCAGCATGGACGCGCTCACGCGCGGCACGCTCGAGGGCGCTCAGCTCCTTCTCAACATCGTCGCGATGCTGGTGGTGTTCGTCGCGCTGGTCGCGCTCGTCAACCTCGTCATCGCTCCCTACACGCTGCAGGGCGCGCTCGGCTGGGTGCTCGCGCCGCTAGCCTGGCTCGCGGGCATCCCATGGAGCGAAGCGCGCGCGGCCGGGTCGCTGCTCGGCACCAAGACCGTGATCAACGAGCTCGTCGCCTTTCTCGATCTGGCGAAGATGACAGAGCTTTCCGAGCGCAGCCGGCTTCTGCTCACTTATGCGCTGTGCGGCTTCGCCAATTTCGGCAGCCTCGGGATCATGATCGGCGGCCTTGGCACCATGTCGCCGGAGCGGCGAGGCGAAGTCGTGGACCTGGGGATAAAGTCGATTGCCGCCGGCACCCTGGCCACCTGCCTGACCGCGGCAACCGTCGCCCTGATTCTGTAGTTGCGGCACTACAGCAGGTTCACGCATTTTGGGATAGCCGCCCCCCGGGGCGGGCAATAGCATCGTTCGAGAATGAAGCCCGACGTCGCCGAAAAGCTGGGAGAAGCGCGCGATTTCTACGCGCTGACGAGGGCCGTGCTGTCGATGTGCGAGCCCTACGGCCCGGTGCACGCATTCCGCCTGACCCACAACCGCGGCGCGGCGCGCGTCGCGTGCCTGATCGAGCTCGAGTCGCCGAAGCTGCAGCCGGCCCTGGCGCGCGCGCTCGGCGCCAAGGTGCTGAACGGCGCGGCTTGTCTGGAGATTCCGGTGAACAGGGACTTCAAGACGACCAGCTAGACCCTTATTCCCCTTGCATACGCACCTCCCTCCCTTCGTGCGTATGTAGGCAACTGACCCCGGCCCCTTACCGGGGTCTTTTTTTTCCAGGGTCAGTAATATCGGACGCTCATGCGCGTCCTGTTCGTCACCCCCGAATGCACGCCGCTCGCCAAGGCCGGCGGGCTGGGCGACGTCAGCGCCGCGCTGCCGCCGGCATTACGCGCGCTCGGGTTGGAGGTCGATGTCCTGCTGCCGGGATACGCGCAGGTGCTGCGGCAGATCGGCGACGCGACCGAGGTCGCCCGATTCAGCGAGCTCGGCCTGGACTGTCGTGTCTTGAAAAGCAATGAGCTCTTGGTGCTCGAGTGCGCGCCGCTCTACCAGCGGGAAGGCATCTACCAGGATCCGGGCGGGCAGGACTGGCCGGACAACGCGCTGCGCTTCGGGCTGCTGTCGAAGGTCGCGGCGCGCCTGGACGCAGGGTACGACGTGGTCCACTGCAACGACTGGCCGGCCGCGTTAATGCCCGTTTTTTCTCAAAAGCCCAGCTTGCTCACGGTTCACAACCTTGCGTTTCAAGGGAACTTCGAGCGCTCGTGGCTCGCGCGCCTCGGCCTGCCGGCAGAATCGTTTTCGATGCACCAGCTCGAGTTCCACGGCCGCGTCTCGTTCCTCAAGGGCGGGCTGGTGCACGCCGGCGCCATCAACACGGTGAGCCCGACCTACGCGCGCGAGATCCAGACCGGCGAATTCGGCTGCGGCCTCGACGGGCTTCTAAGAGAGCGCCATGCGGTGCTGAGCGGAATCCTGAACGGCATTGATACCGACGCCTGGAATCCGGCGAGCGATCCGCATCTCGCTCAGCCCTACGATGCCTCGAGCCTGGACAGGAAGGCCTCGAACAAGCGCGCGCTGCAACGCCGGCTCAACCTCGAGTCCAGCGACGAGCTCCTCATCGGCCTGGTCGGCCGCCTCACGCACCAGAAGGGCATCGACCTGGTCGCGGCCGCGGCGCACGAGCTCGCCGCGCTGCCCGCGCAGCTCGCGGTGCTCGGCCAGGGCGAGCGCAGCCTCGAGGGCGCGCTCGCCGCCGCCGCGGCGCGCCATCCGGGCCGCATTGCGCTCGCGACCGGCTTCGACGAGGAGCTCGCGCACCTCATCGAGGGCGGCGCCGATATTTTCCTGATGCCTTCGCGCTTCGAGCCCTGCGGGCTGAACCAGATGTACAGCCAGCGCTACGGCACGCCGCCGGTGGCGCGCGCGACCGGCGGGCTGGTCGATACGATCGTGGACGGCGAGACGGGGTTTCTGTTTGACCGGGCGGAACCCGCGGCGCTGGCGGCTGCAGTCAGAAGAGCAATTGCGGTGTGGCGCGAGCCGGCGCGCTGGCGCGAGGTTCAGCGCGCGGGGATGGGGCGCGACTTCAGCTGGCAGGCAGCCGCTCGCCAGTACGCTCAGCTCTACTCGCGGCTTGCCACGGAACGCCCGCGGTGACGGACCGGATCCGGGTAAGCAGGGCGGCGTCGAACTCGCCGCGGATCGGCCAGCGGCGGTTCCAGAGATGGAAGCGTGGCTGGCTGCCCATTGCGTCCTGCTGGGCGGCGGCGAGCGCCGCCAGCGTGCCGACGTCGCGCCAGTACCCGCGCTCTTCGTGGTCCTGCAGGCCCGGGACGCGGTTCTCGGCGAAATCGTAGGCGTACACGCGGCGCGTCCCGCACAGCCGGGGCAGGATGTCGCGCCCGAAGTCGGTTTCGCCAGCGCGGCGCGCCTCGTGCAGCGCCTGCTCCAGAACATCGGGATCGAACAGGTAGTTGCCCATCGAGGCGTAGGCACGGGAGGGGTCGGAAGGCAGCGGGGCCGCGTCCTTCGGCTTCTCGCGGAACTGGGTGACCCGGCCTTCGGGATTGGTCGAGAGGATGCCGAAGCTGGAGGCCTCCTTGAGCGGCACCGCAACGGCGGAAACGCTGGCCTCGGCGC
>Ga0208685_1000329_pt1 | contig 17176 bp, 16 predicted proteins | sample EasRivMeERMLT890_FD_187533 | JGI IMG/M metagenome (GOLD analysis project Ga0208685, IMG submission 187533) | Soil microbial communities from meander-bound floodplain in the East River, Colorado, USA - East River MetaG ERMLT890 (SPAdes) (version 2) | ecosystem: Environmental > Terrestrial > Soil...
CAGGAAGAAGCCCGAGGAGCTGCGCAGCCACCGCTGGTACGGGGCGGACGACCTGCGCGCCTTCGGCCACCGCTCGCGCACGGCGCAGATGGGCTACGACCGCAGCGACTACGCGGGCAAGCCGGTGATCGCCATCATCAACACCTGGTCGGACATCAATACCTGCCACACCCACTTCAAGCAGCGCGTCGAGGAAGTGAAGCGCGGCGTGTGGCAGGCGGGCGGTTTCCCGGTCGAAATGCCGGCGATGTCGCTCGCCGAGCCGATGCAGAAGCCCACCACCATGATGTACCGCAACTTCCTCGCCATGGAGACCGAGGAGCTGCTGCGCTCGTATCCGGCCGACGGCGCGGTGCTGATGGGCGGCTGCGACAAGACCACGCCGGCGCTCGTCATGGGCGCGACCAGCATGAACCTGCCGGCGATCTACCTGCCCGCCGGACCAATGCTCTCCGGCCATTGGCGCGAGACCACGCTCGGCTCGGGCTCCGACAGCTGGAAATACTGGGCCGAGCTGCGCGCCGGCACCATCACGCGGAAGGACTGGAACGAGATCGAAGACAGCATCGCGCGCTCGCCCGGCACCTGCATGACGATGGGCACGGCGGCGACCATGATGTCGCTCGCCGAGAGCCTCGGCTTCTGCCTGCCCGGCGCCGCCTCGATCCCGGCGCCCGACTCCAACCACGCCAAGATGGCAACGCTCTCCGGCAAGCGCATCGTCGACATGGTGTGGGAGGACCTCAAGCCGCGCGACTTCCTGACCCGGGAGTCGTTCGACAACGCCGCCGTCACCCTGATGGCGATGGGCGGCTCGACCAACGCGCTGATCCACCTGGTCGCCATGGCCGGCCGCGCCGGCATCCGGTTCCCGCTCGAGCGCTTCAACGAGTTCTCCGCGAAGACGCCGCTCCTCGCCAACGTGCGGCCGTCGGGCGACAAGTTCCTGATGGAGGACTTCTACTATGCCGGCGGGCTGCGCGCGCTGCTGGCTGAGCTGAAGGATCTCCTGAACCTGGACTGCAGGACGGTGAACGGCAAGACGCTCGGCGAGAACCTGCAGGGCGCGAACATCTACAACGAAGACGTGATCCGGAAAAGGAGCAATCCCCTGAAAGCCTCGGGCGGCCTGGTCGTGTTGCGCGGCACGCTCGCGCCCAACGGCGCGGTGATCAAGGCGGCGGCGACCAAAATCCTGAAGCACGTCGGGAAAGCGGTCGTGTTCGACGACTACAACGACATGGCAGCGCGCATCGACCGCGACGACCTCGACTGCGACAAGGACTCGGTACTGGTGCTGCGCAACGCCGGTCCCCTCGGCGGGCCCGGGATGCCCGAGTGGGGCATGCTGCCGGTGCCGAAAAAGCTGCTGAAGCAAGGCGTGCGCGACATGGTGCGCATTTCGGACGCGCGCATGAGCGGCACGAGCTACGGCTGCTGCGTGCTGCACGTCGCCCCCGAGTCCTACGTTGGCGGGCCGCTCGCTCTGGCGAAGAGCGGCGACCTGATCGAGCTCGACGTGGAGAAGCGGGTCCTGAACCTGAAGGTCGCCGATGCCGAGCTCGCGAAGCGGAAGAGCGCCTGGAAGCCCCCGGTACGGAAATACGAGCGCAGCTACGGCGCGATCTTCGCGCAGCACGTGAAGCAGGCCGACCAGGGCTGCGATTTCGACTTCCTCGAAGGCACGGCGCCGGTGCCGGAGCCGGAGATCCACTGATGGACATGCCGCAGAACGCTTTCAAGCGCGCGCTGCGCGCGGGGAAGCCGCAGATCGGCCTGTGGTCGAGCCTGTCGTCGAACTACACCGTGGAGGTGATCGCCGGCGCCGGGTTCGACTGGATCCTGCTCGACAGCGAGCACTCGCCGGCGGACATCGAGAGCCTGCTGACACAGCTGCAGGCCGCGGCGGCGTATCCCACCCATCCCGTGGTGCGCGTGCCGTGGAACGACATGGTGAACATGAAGCGCGTGCTCGACATCGGCGCCCAGTCGCTTCTCATTCCCTACGTCCAGAACGCCGCGGAGGCACGCAGCGCCGTGGCCCACACGCGCTACCCGCCCGCCGGCGTGCGCGGCGTCGCCGGCACCACGCGCGCCACCCGCTTCGGTCGCATCAAGGACTACGCGCACCGGGCGCACGAGGAGATTTGCGTGCTGGTGCAGGTCGAGACCCAGCCGGCGCTCGACAACATCGAGGCGATCTGCGAAATAGACGGCGTCGACGGCGTGTTCATCGGTCCTGCGGACCTGCACGCGTCCATGGGCCATGCCGGCGAAGTCGCGAACCCCAAGGTGAAACCCCTGATCGACGACGCCATCCGCCGCATCCGCAAGAGCGGCAAGGCGCCGGGCATCCTCACGCCGAACGAGGCCGACGCGCGCCACTGGCTCGAGTGCGGGGCGCTCTTCGTCGCGGTCGGCGCCGACGTCGGCATCCTGGCGCGGGGCGCGGAAGCGCTCGCCGCAAAATTCAAGAAACCATGAAACCCGAGATCATCATCACCGCCAAGGGCCATGCCGGCACGATGGCCACGCTGCAGTCGGAGTTCAGCACGCATTTGCTCGCGGATGCGCCGGACCGTGCCAGCTTCCTGAAGCAGCATTCTTCTGCGGTGCGCGGGCTCGCCACCTTCGGCCCGATGCCGGTCGACGGCAAGCTGATGGACGCGCTGCCCAAGCTCGAGATCATCTCGAACTTCGGCGTCGGCGTGGACGCGATCAACCTGGACGATGCGAAGAAGCGCAAGATCATCGTCACCAACACGCCCGACGTGCTGAACGAGTGCGTCGCCGACACCGCGCTCGCGCTGGTGATGAACACGGTGCGCAAGTTCCCGCAGTCCGAGCGCTACCTGCGCGCCGGCAACTGGGCCTCGCGCGGGCCCTATCCCCTTACCACGTCGCTCGGCGGCAAGACGCTTGGCATCCTCGGCCTGGGACGCATCGGCGAGGCGATCGCCAAGCGCGCGGCGGCGTGCGGCATGAAGATCCGCTACCACAACCGCAACAGGAAAGACGTGCCCTATCCGTACGATCCGGACCCGGCGACGCTGGCGAAGAATGCGGACGTCCTGATCGTCGTCACGCCTGCCAGCGCCGAAACCAACAGAATCATCAATGAAAAAATTCTTCAAGCACTGGGACCGGAGGGCTACGTCGTCAACATCGCCCGCGGCTCAGTGGTCGACGAGCCGGTGCTGCTGCGCTACCTGCAGGAGAAGAAAATCGCCGGCGCCGGGCTCGACGTGTACGCCGACGAGCCGCGGGTACCGCCGGAGTTCTTCACGCTGGAAAACGCCGTGCTCTTCCCGCACGTCGGCAGCGCCACCGTCGAGACGCGCAAGGCGATGGGCGACCTGCAGATCGAGAACCTGCGGCGGCACTTCGCCGGCAAGCCGGTCGTGACGCGGGTGGTCTAGAAGTGTTAGTGGTCACTACGGGGTAAGGCTTTGTCGCGCCTATCGAAATACCGCCTGCGGCTCACGCAGAACGGAAAGCTGATCCTGACCGCTTAGGCCGTACAACCCCGCGAGCCAGCAAGCGGCGCGTGTGCCGCAGCCAGCCAGCACTTCACTACCCAGGAGCTGGCTATGCACCGCAACGACCCCGAGGAGAGCCGCGTCGAGACCATTACCGCGGCGCTCGTGTATCTCATGACCCACTACGCGCGCACCGGCTGCCCGCGCCTAGCGGTGTGTGTGTCGCGCCACCTGCAGGCGGTCGCGCTCCATCCCGACGCCGCCCCGGTGCTGCGCGACATCTGCGCTGCGCGGCATGGCGCCTGGGCCAACGCCGCCGCTGATAGCCAGCAGATCCACTAGAATCCTCGGCTCACCGAGGAGGATGGATGAAATTTCAGAAAACCCTGGTCGCGGCGGCCATCGGCCTGCTCGCCGCCCCCGCCGCCGCCCAGCAGGTGACGTTCATGACCGGCCCGCAAGGCGGCTCCTGGATCCCGCTCGGCGGCGCGCTGAAAGGCATGTGGGAGAAGGCGGTTCCCGGCCTGAACATCACCCAGACCCCCGGCGCGGGCATCTCCAACGTGCGCGGCGTGGACGAGGGCAAGGCGCAGATCGGGCTCGCCAACTCGAGCACCACGGTGGACGGCCTCGAGGGTCGCGCGCCCTACCCGAAGAAGGTGACCAAGGTCTGCCAGCTCGCAAACCTCTACCCCCAGTACTTCCAGGTGGTGGCGCTGGCGGACGCGAAAGTGAACTCGTACGCCGACCTGAAGGGCAAGTCCCTGGTCACGCAGCCCAAGGGTAATACCGGGGAGCTGCTGACCGAGCTGGTGCTCAAGATGAACGGCCTGAGCTACCAGTCGCTCGCCAAGGTCAATTACAACAGCTACAACGAGTCGGTCGGCATGATGAAGGACGGCCATGCGAACGTGTTCACGCTCGGCACCACCGCGCCGGCCTCCGCCGTGATGGACCTGGCCAGCGCGCGCGACATCCGGCTGGTCCCGGTCGACGAGCGCATCATGAACGAGATGAAGAAGATGAATCCCGGCTACAACAAGCTCATCATCAAGGCGGGCACCTATCCCAAGCAGGACAAGGACGTTCCGGTAATCGGCTACTCGACGCACCTGGTCGTCGCCTGCGACCTGCCGGAGAACACCGTGTACCAGATGGTGAAAACCATGGCCGCCAACGTCGACTCGATGGCGGCGGTGGTGAAGTCGATCGAGGGCATCAAGCCGAAGGACATGGCGCTCGACATCGGCGTGCCGTTCCACCGGGGCGCGGCGAAGTTCTACAAGGAAGCGGGCGCGATGTAGCAATCCCGTTCCTGGGGGAGGGAGGGGTTGGAAGAAGAAGTCGCCGCGACCGCGCCGCAGAGCGGGGTCCTCAAGAGGCTGATCGCGCTCATCGCGATCGCGATGTCGCTCTATCACATGTACGTCGCGGGGTTCGGTCCGCCCGATGCGTATTTCTTCCGCGGCACGCACCTCATCTTCACGATGACGCTGATCTTCCTGCTGTACCCGCTGAAGCCCGGCGGGCACTGGGGCTGGCGGGTCGCCGACTGGGTGCTGATCGCCGGTTCCTGGGCGTTCGTCCTGCATCTCTTCATCAACCACCAGTACGTCATCAACCGCATCATCTACATCGACGCGCTGAGCCCGCTCGACAAGTTCCATTCGGTGCTCGCCGTGGTGCTGGTGCTGGAGGCCACGCGCCGCGTGCTCGGCATGTCGCTGGTCTGGACCGCGCTTGCGTTCCTCGCCTATCCGCTGTTCGTCAGCAAGGTCTCGCTCGAGGCGCTGATGGAGCAGGTCTACCTCTCGACCGAGGGCATCTTCGGCTCGACGCTCGGCGTCTCGGCCGCCTACGTGATGCTGTTCGTGGTGTTCGGCGCCTTCATGGAGAAAAGCGGCACCGGCCGCCTGTTCATGGATTTTGCGCTGTCGCTCGCCGGCCACACCGCGGGCGGCCCGGGCAAGGTGTCGGTGATCAGCTCGAGCCTGTTCGGCACCGTCTCGGGCAGCGCGGTCGCCAACGTCATGGTCGACGGGCCGATGACCATCCCGCTGATGAAGCGCTCGGGTTTTCGACCGCACTTTGCCGCCGCAGTCGAAGCCACCGCCTCCACCGGCGGGCAGATCATGCCGCCGGTGATGGGCGCCGCGGCCTTCGTGATGGCCGAGTTCCTCGCCGTGCCCTACGCGCAGGTCGCGCTGTGGGCGCTCATCCCCGCGATCCTCTACTACGTCGCCGTCTTCTTCGCCGTGCACTTCGAGGCCAAGCGCTACGGGCTGCTCGGGGTGCCCAAAGCGCAGCTGCCGCGGCTCGGCCGCGTGATGGCCGAGCGCGGCCATCTTTTCTTCCCGATCCTCATCGTCCTGGTCGGGCTGGTGCTGGGCTACAGCGCGCCGCTGTGCGCGCTCATCGCCACGCTTGCGTGCCTGCCCACGGCGTTGCTGCGAAAGACGACCCGCGAAGGCATCACCTGGAAGACCGCCCTGGCAGCGCTGGAGGAAGGCGCGAAAAACACGCTCTCGGTCGCCATCGCCTGCGCCCTCGCCGGGATCATCATCGGCGCCACCACGATCACCGGGCTGGGCATCGTGTTCACGCAGGTGGTGCTGGAGCTGGCGCTGAGCTCGCTCGTGCTCGCGCTGGTGCTCACCGCGATCGCCGGGCTGGTGCTGGGGCTCGGCCTGCCCACCACGCCGTCCTACATTCTCATGGTGGCGCTGCTGGTGCCGGCACTGGTCAAGCTCGGCGCGCCGACCCCGGCGGCGCACATGTTCGCGTTCTATTTCGCGATCCTGTCGGCGATCACGCCGCCGGTGGCGCTGGCGGTGTTCGCCGCGGCGAGCCTCGCCAAGGCCGACATGTGGGACGCCGGCTGGGCCGCGATGCGGATCGGGGCCGCCGGCTACATCGTGCCGTTCATGTTCGTGTACGAGCCTGCCCTGATCATGATCAACGGCTGGGCGCAATGGCATCTCAGCGCGCTCGCCTGCGTTTCGGCGGTCCTCGGCTGCATGTGTCTCGCCGGCGGGCTGCACGGCTATCTCGTCGCCTCGGCGCGCATGTGGGAGCGCGCCGTCCTGGTCTGCGCCGCCCTGCTGCTCATCGCCCCCGAGCTGATCTCGAGCCTCGTCGGGCTCGGCCTGCTCGGGCTGGTCATCGCGGTCCAGCTGCCGCGTCGCCGCGCCGCTACCGCAGCGTCATGACGCCGCCGGGCGACGTCGCCGGATGCCGAAGCGCAAATCCGGCGAACGCGACAATATGACACCGCGTGCGGCGATAGCGCACGCGGCGCTGCATCGGCAGAATCGATCCTGGAAATGAAAGAGGGCACGGCCGCTAGCCGTGCCCTCCGGGATTGCCTCTCAAGCGGCGATCAAGCAGCGACTACACGGCGGAGCTAGCTTTGCTCCTTTGTTTGGCCCTACCGTGGACCGCCTCAGGTTGCAAGCGGTCTCTCGGACGGGGCTGCTAACAGCGTGCTGGCCACCTACCTGTTCGATGTAGAGCGTGCTCTACATGGGTAGGGATAATGCGACTTTCCGGTCGCACTTTCCATCCTCCGTCAGGATATTCCCCATAGTTCGGTAGGACTACGCTACATCAGGCTTTCGCTGCCGCCTGCCCTTGGCGCGTCTTGTCGAGCACCGTCATCGCGGTCGCCACCATTCCCGCCACGTCGCCCGCATTGGCGGGAAGAATCAAGGTGTTGGAGGTCTTGGCGAGATGCGCGAAGGCCTCAACGTACTGCTGCGCCACCTTGAGGTTCGCCGCGTCCATGCCGCCCTTGTCGCCGATCGCCTCGGCCACCGCACGCACCGCCGCCGCGTTCGCCTCCGCGATGACCCGGATCGCGGTGGCATCGCCCTGCGCCTTGTTGATCGCCGCCTGCTTCTCGCCCTCGGAGCGCAGCACCGCGGCCTGCTTCTCGCCATCGGCGACGTTGATTTCCTGCTGGCGCTCGCCCTCCGACTTGGCGATGAGGGCGCGCTTCTCGCGCTCGGCGGTAATCTGCTGCTGCATCGAGCGCAGGATCGCCTCGGGCGGGGTCAGGCTCTTGATCTCATAACGGAGCACCTTGATGCCCCAGTTGCGCCCCGCCTCGTCGAGCGAGGCGACGATCTGGCGGTTGATCTCGTCGCGCGACTCGAAGGTCTTGTCGAGCTCCATCTTGCCGATCTCGCTGCGCAAGGTGGTTTGCGCGAGCTGGGAAATCGCGGCGATGTAGTTCGACGAGCCGTACGAGGCGAGCCGCGGGTCGGTGACCTGGTAGTAGAGGATGCCGTCGACGCCGAGCTGGGTGTTGTCCTTGGTGATGCACACCTGCTCGGGCACGTCGAGCGGCACTTCCTTCAGCGAGTGCACGTAGGCGACGCGGTCGAGGAACGGAATGATCAGGTTAAGCCCGGGCTCGAGCGTGCCGTGGAAGCGGCCGAGCCGCTCGATCACCCACGCGCTCTGCTGCGGCACGATGCGCACGCCCTCGATGACGAACGCCACCACCAGGCCGATGAGCAGGATCCAGAACCAGTACTTCGCCAGGACCGGGACGAACGACGCGGCGACTGCCGCGCCGACGGCGATTGCGAGCTTCCAGAACATGTTCCCCCCTTATTGGTTTAGGCCGGGGTTCTCCGGCTCCCTTCTATGGGCGATTCTTGGCTACACGAAGCGTATTGCCGTCGGCCGCAAGCACATAGACAGTCGCGCCCGGTTCAATGGCTTCCAATCCCTCGACGCGAGCGTCCCAGCTCGCGCCGCGGTAGCGTACCCTCGCCAGCCGCGCTCCGGCGTCGAGCCAGATCTCGAAGCTCGCCGGCATCCCGGCGTCGATCGGCGCCATCTGCTGGGCGCGGTTCCTTGCCTTGTAGACGTGAACGCCGTAGCAGCCCGCAGCGCTGATCACTACCGCCACGCTCGCTTGCGCGCCGAATTCGAATCCGAAGTAAGCCGCTGCCGCAGCTCCGAAAGCCGCGATGCCGAGCATCAGCAGGTAGAACGTGCCCGTCAGGAGCTCGACGATCACGAGAACCAGCCCGGTCACCGCCCAGACGATCGCATGGTCCATGCGACGGCTAATTTACTAGAATCGCCGCATGCTAGGCGAAGAGCTGGTGCAGGTACACCAAGCCGCCCGGATCGTCCCTCTCTTCAGCGAACGCTATCCGGGCCTCACTCCCGACGCCGGCTACCGCGCGGCACGCGTGCTGCATGAGCACCGCCTGGCGAGCGGCTGGAAGCCCGCCGGCCGCAAGATCGGCTTCACGAACCGCACCTTGTGGGAGCGCTACGGCGTGTACGAGCCGATGTGGGGCATGGTCTACGACCGGACGTTGATCCACGCGCAGAGCGATCGCGCTTCGGTCAGCCTCGCCGGACTGGTGCAGCCGCGCATCGAGCCCGAGATCTGTTTCCGATTGAGTCGTCGGCCCCGGAACGCCCACCCCGATGAAATCCTTTCGTGCATCGAATGGATGGCGCATGCCGTGGAGATCGTCCAGTGCCACCATCCCGACTGGAAGGTCACGATCGCGGATTGCACGGCAGATAACGGCCTGCATGGACGCCTGATTGTGGGGACGCCCATCAACGTGAACGACGTACCCGAGCTGGCGAAAAAGCTGCCCATCGTGGAAGCGAAACTCTTCAAGGGCGAACGTCTGATCGACCGCGGCGTCGGCGCGAACGTGCTGGGAAGCCCGCTCGCTTCCTTGGGGTTTCTCGTGGAGCTTCTGGAGAAGCAGCCCGAAGCGCCGCCGCTCGTCGCGGGCGAGATCGTGACCACCGGCGTGCTCACGGATGCGCATCCGGTGGCGCCGGGCGAAACCTGGCACACCGAGCTCGCCGGTGTGCCTCTCCACGGGTTGAGAATTTCATTCGAATGAGACCGCTCGAAGGCATCACCGTGGTGGCGCTCGAGCAGGTGATCGCGGGGCCGTTCGCGACGCGCCAGCTCGCCGAGCTCGGCGCGCGGGTGATCAAGATCGAGCGGCCGCAGGGCGGCGACCCGGCGCGCGCATACGATCGCACGGTGAAGGGACTCTCGTCCCACTTCGTGTGGGTGAACCGCTCGAAAGAGAGCCTTGCGCTCGACGTGAAGCATCCGGGGGCGAAAGCGGTGATGGAGAAATTGCTGGAAAAAGCCGATGTGTTCCTGCACAACCTCGCGCCCGGAGCGGTGGAGCGCCTGGGCCTCGGTTCCCGCGAGTTGAGGGAAAAGCATCCGCGGCTCATCTGGTGCGGGATCTCGGGGTACGGACCCGCAGGCCCCTATGCCTCGAAGAAGGCCTATGACCTGCTGGTGCAGTGCGAGGCCGGGCTGCTTTCGGTCACGGGGACGTCGGAGTCGCCGGTGAAGGCGGGGATCCCGGCGGCCGACATCGCGGCCGGCATGTATGCGTTTTCGTCGATCCTGGCGGCGCTGGTGCGCCGCAGCCGCAGCGGCGAAGGCGCGACGATCGACGTGACGATGCTGGAAGCGCTCGGCGAATGGATGGGCTTTCCCGCGTACTTCACCGCCTATGGCGGCGCGGCGCCGCCGCGCTCGGGCGCGTATCACGCCACGATAGTGCCCTACGGGCCGTTCCGGGCCGGCGACGGCGAGACCGTGTTCCTCGCGGTGCAGAACGAGCGCGAGTTCGCCGCCTTTTGCGACCTCGTGCTGAAGAAGAGCGCGCTGAAAGCCGACGAGCGCTTCGCGTCGGGCCCCGCGCGCAGTCGCAACCGCGAGGCGATGCACGCCGAGATCGACAGGGTATTTTCTCAACTCACCTCTACGCAGGTGGTGGAGAGGCTGGAAACAGCGGATATCGCCAACGCGCGCCTGAACGACATGGGCCAATTCTGGCGCCATCCGCAGCTCGAGGCGCGGGGGCGCTGGGCCAAGGTCGGCTCGCCGGCGGGCGAGATCGACGCGCTCAAGCCGCCGTTCAACCTCTCCGGGTTCGAGCCGCGCATGGACGCCGTGCCGGCGCTCGGCGAGCACAGCCGATCGATTCTTGCTGAGCTCGGTTATGCCGAAGCCGACGTCGCCAACCTCGTAAAAACAGGTGCTATCTAGGCGAGCAGCAGCCCTCGCCGGCGGCGCGCCGGATGCGCTCGCCCTGGCCGACATTCCAGCCGGCGAGGTAGTCCTTCTCCGACGCCTCTACGCCGTGCTTCGCGCACTGGTAGGTATAGAGCTCGATCTGCGGGCGCATCCCATAGATCAGCGCTTCGCGCTCGCCCAAGTCGTACCAGTTGGCGCTGCGGCAGTCGGTTTCGCTCAGGTTCACGCATCCGGCGGCGAGGAAGCCCGCCGCCAACATCAGGATTCTGTTCCATGGAGTCATAGCGGTGTCCGGTCGGGAAACTCCCAGCGGCCCTCGCGATAGCCCTTCTCGTAGCCCGCGAGGTCGATCTTGACGCCGTAGCGCTCGCACTGCGCGACGTAGAGGTTGTCCTGGCTCTGCAGCTTGAAACGGGCGTCGCGCCAGCCGACGTCGTACCAGTTGGCGCTGCGGCATTCGGCATCGCTCATTCCCGCACAGCCGGCGAGCAGCGCGGCCGCGACGAGCAATGCGCTAGTCGTGCGCGCTGACCCTGCGCCGATCCGCCTCATAGGTACCTTCACGGAAGCCCTGCAGATAGCGCGCGGAGTCGACCTTGACGCCGACCGGCTCGCATTGCAGGGCATACACGTCGTCCTGGGCCATGATTCCGAAAATCGCGTCGCGGAAGCCGAGGTCGTACCAGTTGGCGCGGCGGCATTCGACGTCGTCCATGCCGGCGCAGCCCGCGAGCAGCAGAATGAACAGCGGTACGGCTCTCATGGGGTGCCAACAAGCCGCGAGCGGGAAGTATTCCTGCTAACTCTTCTTGGCCTCGATGCCGGCGGCGCGGCCGAGGTCGCGGTGGATGCGGGCGACGCGCTCGACCTCGCCCTTCGCCGGGAAGCGCTCGTAGAAGCCTTCGTCGCGGAACTGCCGCGCCATCTCGCCCCAGGGGCCGAGGCGCTGCTCCCAGCGCGCCACGCGCCCGGCTTCGGGCTCGGCGTCGTCGCGCGCGAGGTCGGCGCATACGCGCACCATCGCCTTGATGGTCACGGGCTTGGTGACCATGTAGTTTTCCTTGCCCCAGACCGTGTCGCCGAACACCGATCTTGCAGCCTTGAAGAAGTCGCGGATGACCGCGTAGTAGCGCGGCACTTCCTTGGAGCTGCCGCCGGCGAGCTGGATCGAGCGCCAGCGCCCGCGCACCCAGCGGTGCAGCTCGTTGAACAGCTCCGCCTGCAGCACCCACTTGTCGCGCTGGCTGCGGCCGCCCAGGCGGTTGATGCGGTAGCGCAGCGGGCTGTCGCCCTCGGTGTAGAGCTTTTCCACCAGGCGCGCGGCGAACTTGCGGTCGGGCGCGGCGAACGACACGTGCTCGTAGAGGTCGACGAGGTGGCTCTTGTTGATGCGCGTCGGCGTCGAATTGATGATGACGAACATCTCGGTGGCGAAATCCTCGCTGCGGCCGTCGAAGATCACGCACGGCACGTTGATCGATGCGGCGTCGTCGGGCCGCTCGTTCAGGTAGAAGCGCAGCGCAGCGAGGCGGTGCTGCCCGTCGATGATCAGGTATTTCGCCGAGGGCTCGCTCAGGGATCCGGCGCCGCCGCCGCCGTCGGCGCGGAAATTCAGGCGCTCGGACGTAAACAGCAGCACCGTGCCGGGAATCGGCGGCTGCGAGATCGCGGTCTCGTAGAAGTTCTTCAGCTGGCGCACCTTGGAGCGCGACAGCGAGCGCTGGAACGCCTTGTCGGTGCGCTCGATCCGGCTGATGAACTGCGCGATGTCGTCGTCCTCGGAGATGCGGCTCGGGCTGATCTCCTCGCCTTCGCCGTAGAAGCGGCTGATGAAGCGCACCTTCCCGAGCAGATCCTTGGCCGGGTAGCTGGCGAAGTAGAAGACGCCGTCCTTTTGCCGGATCTGCGTCGCTTGCATTGGCGCTTGTCTCCGTGGCCCGGCCCCCGGCCGGGTCTGTAACAGGCGCGAATACTAAAGGAAAATCGGGGCCTTAGCAGGCAGAACGTAGAAGGGCCTGCAGCACCTCCCCGGTGCGGCGGCTCTGCACGAATGCCGCCGCCCCGGAGCCCGCCGCGCCGGCGCCCGGCAGTAGCGGCAGCGTACGCCGCTCCACCAGCCGGCCAGTGATGGGGAAGGGCCCCAGCCAGTCCAGCACGACCTGGTCGTGCATGAGGATGCGGCCGCGGTTTTCGCCAGCCGTGACCCGGCTTTCCAGCCCGCTTCGGTAGGCAGCAAGGTAGAGCACGGCATCGTCGAGAGGCGCGACGAGCTCGGCGTTTGCCTCTACGTGAAGGCCCTTGGCATCTGCGCCCAGCAACTCGAGCTTCAGGCGGACCTTCGCGGGCTGGGCGTTGATCCGCGCCAGCTCGTCATCGAAGCTTTTCGTCCCCCAGCCGCGAAAGTCGCGGCCCTGCACCACGACCTGCGGCGTATAGACGAACGCCAGGCGCTGGAGCTGGGTCAGCTTTTTCTGCCGCAGCGCGAACTCTCGCTTGGCGTACGGATCCTTCCAGCCGATGTAGTCCCAGTAGTCGACATGCAGCGCGAGGGGCACCACGCTAGCGTGCGCGTAGCGCTGGCCGAGGCTCGCCAGCCAGCGGTCCGCAGGCGGGCAGCTCGAGCACCCCTCCGAGGTGTAGAGCTCGACCAGCGCCGTCGTCCCCGGCCCCGATTCCGAGACGCATTGGGCTGCCTGGGCCGGGAAAGCGAGAATCGCGCCGACGAGAAAAACCTCTCTGAGCATGGCCATTGGTCGAAACGGCCGGCATCGGCTTACGCCTTCCCAAACATAATGGCGCGTGCTGCCGCACCCCTTTTTCTTCCTGGCGTCGCTCGCCTGGAACTTCGGCCTGGGGATGACGTGGCTGGCGGTGCCCCTGTACGCCTATTCCCAGGGGCTGTCCAACTCCGAGATCGGGATCCTGTTCGCCCTGCCGGTGCTCGCCCAGGCACCCCTCAACCTGGTCGGCGGGGCCTACACCGACCGCATCGGCGGGCGGCGCATCCTGCTCGGCTCGTGCATCGCCACCATCGCCGCCGGCCTGTGGTTCGTGTTCGCCAAAGGCTTCTGGATGCTGCTCGCCGGCCAGGCGGTCTTCATCCTGGCGCGCGCTGCGTTCTGGCCGGCGAACTGGGCCATGGCGAGCGAGCTTCCGGGCGCACGGGGCGTGCAGCTCGGGCGCCTCAACGCCACCACCAATCTCGGGCAGATCGTCGGCACGACCCTGTGCGGGTTCCTGCTCGCCGCGGCAGGATTCCAGGCCACCTTCTTCGTGCTGGCGGCGACCGGCGCGATCGCTTTCGTGGCCGCTCTCGGGACCGCGGCGCAGCCGTCCAAGCCGCCCCCGGCCCGGCACGTGCTCGCCAGCTACCTGCCGCTGCTGCGCGAAAAGATCATCGCCTACTCGATCCTTTGCGCCTATGTCTCGGCGCTGCCGTTCTCGCTCTCGATGTCCTTCTATCCCGTGCTGCTCGCGCATTACGGGTACGGCGAAGCGACCTCGGGAGTGCTCCTCGCGCTGCGAGCGGTGGGGTCGATCTTCGCCAGCCTGCTTGCGGCGCGCTTCGTGCGCACCGGCCCGCAGACCTTGTGGCCCGTGGGCTGCGCGATCGCGGTCGCGGCGGCCGTAGGCCTGGTGCCGACCGTGAACCATATCGCGCCGATCGCTTTCTGGCTGCTGGTGGTCGGCGCAGGCACGGCGGCGATGACGCTGTACTTCCAGATCACCATCGCCGAGGCGAGCCGGGTCGAGGAGCGCGGCTCGGCGCTGGCGCTGGGCGGCCTCGGCTGGAGCGTCTCGCACCTGACGACGCCGCTCGTGATGGGGTTTGTCGCCGACCGCTACGGCATCGTGACCGGGTTCCATGTGATCGGCGCCTTTGCGCTCGCCTGCGCCCTCGCCATCGCCTTGATGCGGCGCTGGGCGTTTTCCCGGCGGCCCAACTAGCTCACGGCGCGCCGAGCAGCAGGTACAGGCTCCAGCGTCCGCTTTCGCCGGCGCCGAGGCCGAAATAGGCAGGGCCGACGAAGGTATTCGCGGCGAGAAACAGCGATCCCGACCAGACCGTGCCCTGGTTGGGCAGGCCGTCGAAGCGGTTGCGAACCTGGCCGACCTCGACCGAGGCCCCGGCGTAGACGCCCGCCCCCAGGATGTCGGGCAACGGGAGGGCTCGGTTGTAATACACCAGGCGCGCGAACGCCATTTCGCGGCCGGCGAATTCGTTGAGGCGGTAGCCCGACAACCGCAGCGGGCCGCCGAGGGTGAATGTCTCGTAGGGAGGCAGGTCCGTATCGAGGTCGGTACCGCCGGAAACGGCGAGATTCACGGTGTGCGCGCCGGAGGTTTCCGCGATCGTAAATTGGCCTTCGAGCCGTTTGTAGTTGCGATCGGATCCGAAGGCTTCGTCGGCCACGTAGGCCGAGCCGAGGAAACGCCAGCCCGCGCGCGGGAACCAGGCATAGTCGAGCTGGTCGAGATACAGCAGCGCCCGCGCCCCGGCGCTGGTCTCCGAGAGGCTTGGCAGCGCCGGAATACCCGTTTCGACCTTCGTATCGACATCCCGCGACAACACGCCGAGCCTCGCCTCGCCCAAGGTCCCGAAAACCGCTCCAAGGTCGAGCCCGACGCGGGTTTCCCGGCTCTCGTATTCCGCGACCCGGTCCTCGCCGACGAACACGCCGCGCGAATCCTGGCCGACCCTGAAGTACGGCGCGACGAAATAGCGGCCGCGCTCTTCCACCGGCTGGTAGAGCTCGGTCGAGAGGTAGGGGTTGCTGCCGACCTGCGCCTCCGTCAGCCACTCCGCGCCCAGGCGATTCAGCCAGGTCCTGCGGTAGCTCACGAGCAGGTTGAAGATGTTGTCGCCATGGAAGTCGCTGGCGAGACCCAGGCCGAAGCGCAGGTAGTCGGGCCCCCACTCCTTCTCCCGCGGGCGGACGACGAGGACGCGGCTCCCCGGCTCCTGCTGGATGCGGTAGTCGACGCTCTCGAAATCGCCGCGCCCGTAGATGCGCCGCAGGTCTGCGCTCACGACCTCCTCGGTGAGCGGCTCGCCCGGCCTGCTGTTCATCAGCGAGCGCAGCACCCCGGGATTGGTGCGCTCGAGCCCCTCGAAGCGGATTTCGTCCACAACGCCGATCTCCTTGCGCTCGAGGGTCTGGCGGCTGCGCAGCGCCGCGTACTCGCCCGGAGGCAGGGTGTAGCGCCCGAGCGCATCGGCCATCTTCCTTGCCGCATCCTCCCCGATGCGGATCGCGTCGGCCGCGCGCTCGAAGCTCCCGGCCGAGATGTCGCCCAGCTCGGGCGCGATCAGCACGTCACGCTTGCCCAGGCTCTTTAGCTGCCGCTCGACGGCCGCCGCCCCGAGGAAGCTGACGAGCTGGCCGGCGACGCTGAGCGCGGAAGTGATTTCTCCGCGCTTGAGCGGAGGCGTCCCAATGTTGACCGCGATGACGACGTCGGCGCACAGCTTGCGCGCTTCGTCGATCGGCAGATTGTTGGCGATGCCGCCGTCGACCAGGAGCCGGCCATCGATCAGCACCGGCGCGAGCGCGCCCGGAACCGCCATGCTTGCGCGCATGGCCTGGGAAACGCTCCCGCCCTGGAGCACGACGGCCTCGCCGGTCTCGATGTCCGCCGCAATCGCGCGGAACGGAACTGGAAGCTGCCCGAAGTCCTTGATCGCGACCGCGCGGTCGGTGAGCCTGCGGAAGAACCCCTCGATCGACACGCCGGCGATCACGCCCTTCGGCAGCGCGAGCGCGCCGCCCTTGACGCCGTATTCCGGCGCGAACAGCGTCTTGTAGTCGTCGAGCTTGCGCCGGCTCGACACCTCGACGCGCGGCGGCTGGTCGCGAAAGATGTCGTTCCAGTTCGCTTCGACCACGAACTTCTCCATCTCCGCGATCGGCATGCCGGAGGCGAAGGTTCCGCCGACGATGGCGCCCATGCTGGTGCCGGCCACGCAATGCACCGGGACGCGCAGCTCCTCCAGGACCTTGAGGACGCCGACGTGCGCGACCCCACGCGCGCCGCCGCCCGAAAGGGCGAGGCCGATGCGTGGACTTTCCGCGGCGCCGAGTTCGAGATGCAGCGCCAGCCCTGCCGCGAGGCACGTTGCCGCCATGCGCGGAGCGGAAAACCTCACGCAGCGCTAGGCGGCCTTGAAAACGCTCGGTTCGAGTGAGTGGCGCTCGAGCAGCCGGTAGAACTCGGTGCGGTTGCGCCCGGCGAGACGCGCGGCCTTGGTGACGTTGCCGCCGGTGATCTTGAGGATCCGGACCAGGTAGTCGCGCTCGAAGGCCCGGCGCGCTTCATCCAGAGGCGTGAGCGACGTGTCGCCGGCGTTCAGCGCCTGGCCGACGAGCGATTCCGGAATCACCTCGGTCGCGGAAAGCGCGACCGCCTGCTCGATCACGTTCAGGAGCTGGCGCACGTTGCCCGGCCAGGGGGCGGAGACGAGGAGCTCCATGGCTTCCGGCGAGAGCGCGAGCGGCCCGCGCCGGTAGCGCGTCCCCAGGCGCGTGAGGAACTCGTTCGCGAGCAGCGGGATGTCCTCGCGCCGCTCGGCAAGCGTCGGGATATAGAGCTTCACCACGTTCAGCCGGTAGTACAGGTCCTCGCGGAATTCGCCCGAAGCGATGCG